>Ga0210387_10001625_pt1 | contig 16991 bp, 13 predicted proteins | sample IncBWC7OmetaG_FD_160108 | JGI IMG/M metagenome (GOLD analysis project Ga0210387, IMG submission 160108) | Forest soil microbial communities from Barre Woods Harvard Forest LTER site, Petersham, Massachusetts, United States - Inc-BW-C-7-O ...
CGCTTCGCATACGCGGTCGCTGGCGTGACCCAGATTCTTGTCAGGGTCGGAGGCCATTGACATCTGCACCAGTCCGACGCGGAATTTCTCAGGCGGCAAAACGATACTCCTTCCGGGACAAAATAGAATATCAGTTCCCAATTCTCAGTTGTCCACAACCGCGGTGGTAGCAAGAGCTCGCAAGATTCTAGTAGAGTAGTGCTTCGATAAGAAGCGATTTGGGGGTGCGACCGTGAAGAATGGCAATAATGATGGCGCGGGAATTGACCGCAAACTGCATAATCCGATCGAAGATCGATTAATTCCGCTGGAATCCTTGGACCTCAGCACTGTGCGGTCGGTCGACGATCTGGTACGCGCCATGGGCAAGACTGCCTTCACCGGTCGGCAGGTTGGCGAGGCGGCTGACGTGCTCGAAGCCATGGCTCGGGACGAGGAATGCTTCGTAGTGATGACCCTCGCCGGCGCCATGACCGTGGCCAAGCAGAGCCTGATCATCGCCGACCTGATCGATCGGGGGATCGTCAACGCGATTGTCTCCACCGGCGCGCTGATGGCTCACGGGTTGGTCGAGGCCACTGGCCGAGCTCATTTCCGCTACAACCCCGACGTTTCCGATACCGAGCTCTATGAACAAGGCTACAACCGGGTTTACGACACGCTCGAGCCCGAACAGAACCTGGACGATGTCGAAGAAGTGATGTCGCAAATACTGGAAGGCTGGGATCACAGCGAGGTGCTGTGCTCTTACAAACTGAATCATGCGATTGGAGCGCATCTGGCCAAGCATGCCAAGGGGCAACGAGGCATTCTGAAGTCGGCTTACGAAAAGGGAGTGCCCGTGTTTGTGCCGGCATTTACGGATTCAGAGTTAGGCTTGGACGTAGCGCTGAATAACCGGCTGCGCGAGTCGACCGGCAGGCACAAGCTGCGGTTTGATCCGTTCGAGGATCTGGAGCATTTCGCGGCCACGCTGTTGCGGCAAACCAGACTTGGGATTTTTACGATTGGCGGAGGCGTGCCCCGCAACTGGGCGCAGCAGTTTGGGCCTTTCTGCGAGTTGCGGCACCGGCGGCTGGGAGAGAACGTTCCGCTGAAGCGCTACCACTACGGTGTGCGAATCTGTCCAGAGCCGGTTTATTGGGGCGGACTCTCAGGGAGTCCTTACAGCGAGGCCATTTCGTGGGGCAAGTTTGTTCCTCCGGCCGAGGGCGGGAAGTTTGGTGAGTTGTTTGTGGACGCCACAGTAGGACTGCCCTTAGTCGTAGCGGCGGTGCTGGAGCGCCTGGGGAAGAAGGCGTCGACTGGGGGAAAGAAAGCTAAAGCGCGGAAATAAGGCTTCTGGGTATTGGCTCTTCTCTTGCAAGAATCGAAGTCATCACTCGGGTTGAGCAAGAGCGGAAGCGCAGCTTAACCTTCCGCTCTTCACCCAGCGTTTCGTCCGCTCTTTAGCCGCGACTCATTCACCGCATTCCATTTCCGGAAAAGAGCACCAGAGTCTTCGGCAATTGCAGCAATCCAGTTTCAAAGTCGATGCCGGGTTCCGAATACGCTCCCACGGCCCACAGATCCGAGTTTCCGGGCAGAGCAAAAGTGCCATTCAACTGCTGGGCCAGTCCTTTGGTTGGGCTGGCTAGGATGCTCCATTTTTTCCCATCGAAATGCTCCACCAGGGTTTCATCCTGGCCCTTGGTAGCGGCATTCCCGAAAAATCCGACGGCGTATGAGTTTGTCGCGGAAATTGCGGTCACGCTCGTTAGCGCGTTAAGAGATCCAGCAGCCTCGCTCTGGTTCGGACTTGGAATCACGGACCACTTCCTGCCGTTCCAGTGTTCGATCAGGGTCAACTCTCGCTGCTGTCCGGAATCTCGAAGCAGGCCTACCGCAGTTACGTCATTCGACGACACCGCGCGGACGCTGTTCAGCACATTTTGGTTCAGAAAGGCTTTTGGCAACGGATTCGGGCTGGGGACAACCCGCCACTTGGTGCCGTCGTAATGTTCCACCAGGGTTTGGACGGAAGTCGTGGGTTGGTCCACCGACACCCCCACCGCCCAGATATCGGTCGGAGAGTTTGCTGACACGGCTGAAAGCAGATTGCCGGTCGCGCTGCGATTGGGACTGGGAACTACGGTCCATTTCTTTCCATCCCAGTGCTCGATCAGCGTCAAGACAGCTCCGTTGGCGGCTGGTTGATACCCGACGGCGTAAATGTTGTCGGCTGCCAGTGCGACCAGGCCATTTAAGGAAGAATTCCCATTCGCTCCCAGCGCGGGCGTGCGAACCACTTTCCATCGCTGACCATCCCAATGAATCATCATGGGCTCCAGGTCGACGGTCGTGCACGTGAACGAAAAACCTGTCGCCCAAACATCGTTCGTAGATACTTGAGCTACGCTGGTGAGATCGTTCCCGGTATTGAAGCCCTGACAAGACCGAGGCGAACCCGGATTCGGGCTGGGCACATTGGTCCATTTACCTCCGTCCCAATGCAGCGTTAAAGTACGCGAGAAATTAATATTGTTGTCATTCTGAAAGCCGACGGCCCAAGCATCCGACTTCGAAAAAGCGGCAACTGCATTGAGTGTGTTGCCTTGAGCATTTCGGCTGGGACTCTTCTGAATCTTAAGAACGGAACCTTGGGCAGCTGAATTAACCGCGATGCTGCCCGTCATGAATAGGCAAAGCAGCGAAAATAGCGAACGGCGGATGCGGGGATCCCGCGCGCCTGTGAATCGAATCATTGTGGCCTCCGGATCGCATATTAGGGAGACCGCGGGCCACACGTGTAAGGAGAATGTAAATAAATCGTAATCTCTGCGGTGACAGGCGACGTAGGCCTCTTTTTGCTTGGACGCCGCTGACCGCGTAGCCCTATTGTGCTCTCAATCGAAAATCAAAACCGCCGAAGCAATAACCGTACTCCACAACCCGCGCTTATCCCCAACTGCGGACTGAGTAATGTTTGCCGTGCGAACGATCTTGTTCGAAATCCGGTAAATCTCTTTCTTCTCGTCCCACGAACGGTCAGGATCGAACTCCACATTGAGCGTCGTAGCCAGCATCTCCGCCGCGAGCTCCTCGGCGTACTCCCCGGCGGAGTCGTCGGTTTCGCCGAAGGAGTGGTGCTCGCTCAGGTAGCCGTACGTATTGCGGTCGGCGGGAATGGCCACGCCGATACTGGCCGCGAGCAGGCGATGCGGCTCGCGCGTAGAGTTCTCGGCCACCACCGCGAAGACCACTTCGCCCGGACTTAGATACTTCAGCCCCTGGGACCGAGGCACCAGCTTGCATTGTGGCGGAAAGATGGATGAAACGCGAACCAGGTTCTGTGCGGCGATGCCGGCGTCCCGCAGCGCCAACTCAAACGACGTCAGGCGCTCGCGATGCTTGCCGACCCCCTTGGTGAAGAATATCTTCTTGGGGACCATATCTTTTCCCAATTGGTTGTTCCTCCGATGGTTAGATGAGTGGTCAAATCTAACATAGCGAATTGTAAAGGGAATATGAAAATTGGTTCGCGGGACAAAAAAGCTTGGCGGAAACCCGGACTTGGATTTCCGCCTGCTTGGATCCAGTAAACAGATTCTACTTGGCAGCCGCGACTGAACTGACTTCTATGGTGTCGCCATCGACTTCGCCCTTTACCGTGGCCTTGCCCGCCGCCAGCTTGTCGAGCTTATCCAGCGTAGCTTTGTCCTTGGTATCGAGGGTGTAAACTTTTCCGCCCACGACCAGCGCGTACTTTGAGCCCTTTTGTACGCAGGCGCGGAGGCAAGCAGCGTCGTCGCCCTCCATCATGTGTTTGGCTCCGCACATGGCATCGCTCACGGTTCCCGTGAAGGTTTCAACTTTGGCCGCGAATGAGGCTGGAATTAGAGCTGCGCCCAATAGAACGCTGGTCAGCGAAACTGCTAACTTCGGCGTAAATCGCATCAAATCCTCTCTCCTTTTGAATCAAGTATGCCGCTGCTCGTTAGATGTCTCCATTTGAAAGGCGATAGCAGTGCGCGTCAAGGATTTTCGCCGAGGTCATCGCGGTTTTTGATTGAAGCGCAAGGTCACGTCGACAGTGTGCTCGTTATGATTGAGCGATTCGCGCACACTGATATCCCAGTCGGACAGTACCGAGATCTCCTTGTCCTCCCGGTCCAGAAATTGTTTGGGATAGCTGGAGTCATAGGGATCGCCGCCGCGTAATCTCCAATCGTCCTCCAGGCGCGCAGTCATACGCGGGTCGAGGCCGCGGATGTCCAGATCGCCCATGGAGTAAACTTCGCCCTCCTGGACGCGCAGCACGTATCTCACAGTGGAATTCGTATCGTCTAGTTCCGGGTCTGCCTGGATGCTGGCTGCCATGTATCCACGTGTACCGTAGAGTTTCTTCATGGCTTCGATATCGATATCGAGTTGAACCGCATTGGCTGGCTGATTCATTTCAGCGTGCATCAGCTGCCGCAGCGTCTCGGCGGAAAACGACTTATATCCCCCTATCTCAATTCCAGTCAGTTTATATTGCCGTCCGGGTTCGACGGGGAAAGTCACGTCCACCGCAGTTTCTTGCGGACTGCCATCAACCACCTTGGCCAGCGCATCGCCGAAGGTCGCCTTCAAATATCCCTGTCGGAGGTAAATCGGAAGAAAATTACTGTCTTCCTGGGTGCGAAGGATCGAACGCGAGAAATCACTGCCCAGCAGCTTTTTGGACGCGGATTCAAGCAGAGGCAATTCAGCCTCACCAGCTCCTTCGAATGCGATGTTGCGGATGTGAATCTGAGGACCGACGATTGTGAAGACGAACGCTTCGACCGGGCCATCTTCGGGTCCGGCGCGCAGATAGTTGGCCTCGCCTTGCACGTTGTGTGCGATCAGCAAGCCTTGCAGGGCGTTGGAAACCTGATCTGCCAGTTCGCCACCGACAGGGAGTTGTCCTTGAAACAGCGGAACCGCGGCATGGAGGTGGTCAAGCAGTTCCTGATTCGAGAACCAGACCAGGTTGTCGAAGCGAACTGGAACGAACGGCTCGGCATCGTGGAGCTGCAGCTCAAGCTTGGTGCCATCGGCGGAGTACTGAAAGCTGTAAAGGACATCGCTGAAGGCGCCGGTGTCGTTAAGCAGCCGGGCAGCCTTTTTGAAGTCGTCTTCGCTTACGGTTTGCCCGATCTGCAGGCCGCTCGCAGCGACAATCTCTTCTGATTTGTAGCGCTGAGTTCCAGTGGTCTTAACGGAAATAAGTTTGAAGGCCGAGGGCGGGAGTTCTTTGGGGCTGGCCTTCCGCGCAGTCTGAGCGAGCGCCGAGGATAAACAGAAACACGAGAGCACCAAGAACTGAAATCCTGAGATTCGCACGCGAAAAGATTCTAACCCAAAGTATGGGTGCCTGCCCCGACGATCCCTATTTGACGAAACGCTTGTGATGGAGATTTGTCGAGCGACCATGGCGCGGTGTCCGGGGTTGGGGCAAGTCGGCTCCCGGGGCCAACAGATGCCATGCCTCACGAAACGGTTCGAAGCAACCACCCCACTTGCAGCCTGAAGGATACAAGCGCAGGAAGCAGAGGGATGCAAGCTGGTTCACCGGGATTATGTACCAAATACCAAGGGGAACGATATAGGCTACGAAGAAGTCAATCTCCTGAGCCTGATAAGTTTCAAGCTTGGATCCCCTGCCGTTATGCGCGGCGTGGACCTTATAACCGCTGCGGTTGGCCTCGAAATAGGAGGTTGACCTCACCTGCACCCGCCAGAAGCGCTCGCCAGAGTCGAGGATGAAATCGTAGTGCTCGTTGTCTCCATAGGGCTTGGCTACGCCAAAGCCCAAGCTTGCCGCCTTATGTAAGAAGGCAAGTTCTGCGAGGTCACCCTTGGCTTTGCAGTTTAGCGGTCCGCGGACCAGGGGGACCGTCTGCCGTGTCCGCTGGCGTGAATTACCTGATTTCTTTTTCATCGGACTCCAAAAAAAAAGGCGCGAACCGGATTTCCGGTCGCGCCCGTTGAATTTGCTTCTATTTCTAGACTAGCAAATTGGAGGGGGTAAACCCGCCAAATTTTGAGATTTATATTTCCATCAGAATCAGCGGCTTGGAGCAAAATGGGCCGTTTAGGGGGCTTGACAACTTTTCGGCAGACAGGCGGTGACCGATCATCCCCACCGCGAACTCCGTCATCCCGATATGTGATGTCTTGCCGGGCGAGCCTACTGCACCGTGAAAGTCAACGCGGCCGACCTTCCCCCTCCAGGAATAGGATTGCTCACCCTAACCTTGTTAAGTGCCGGTTTCGCAAGGTCGGCCGCCGAAATTGCGACCCAAAGTTCCTCGGAATTGACGAACACGGTTGTTCGCTGCGAACCATTCCAAAGCGCAACCGATCCCGTAACGAAGTTTGATCCACCTATCTTCACCCAGGTATTGCTACCTGGAGCCACGGCGCTGTTCGGGGACAAGGATAAAGCCGTCGGCAGGGGATTCGGTACAGAGGACGGTGGCAGAACAAAATCTCCGCTAAGGGAAATGACACGTCCGCTGCCGTTGCCCCAAAAGTCCTTCGCCATTCGAAACGCGATGCCATTGCCACCCCAGCGAATAATGTCGAAGGCATCGCCCGTCAGATTGTCTAGCTCAACGGATCCGACTGTGACGAAATGGGCGGGGTCAGCTGCCGCAATCACACGGGACGTCTTGCCGTAGGAGTTCTGGTCCAGGAAAAACGCGCCGTTAATGGTCGTATCCACAGTACTAGATCCCCCTCCAGCCAATCTACCGATGAGTTGGGGAGTATTCGGCGGAGCAGGAGACGGATCTACGACGCCTCCCCCATCGGAGAAGATCAGGCCGCCGGAATCCGTGATCTTCCCATCTACCGCATCCAGATAGGTCGCGTCAGTTTCGGCGAAGCTAGTGTTGCCGACCGTGAAGCGATGCAAAGTTGACGGGCTTAAACCTTCGTCATTCGAGTACAGATCAACTGGACCGCCCCAGGCGAGCACGCTGCCCTCGTAAACGTCGTTGTCGAGGGCTTTTGTTAACGGGCGAGAAGTCGTTCCATTGTCTGTGACGTCCCAAACTTGAATACCGTCTGAGTATCCACACGTCGAAACTGCACTAGGATTACCCGGCATCACAGCCACATCACTGGCAATGTAGGCCCCGAATAATGGGCTGACCGTGGTGAATTGAGCGCCCGCCTTGAGATTGGTCAGGTTCATCCTTCGTACGGCATTAGCACCCGAAAGGACCACATATAGATACAGGCCGTCGTCCGAGATGCCAAGGCGAGTTGGCTCGCTACCGATGAATACCGGGGTACCGAGCTCGCCTGTCTGCGGATCGATCGAGACTATGCTGTTTCCCGTCACCTGATGGGCAGTGCTGGGAATACTGGCATATAGTTTGCGCGTGAATGGGTCAAATATGACGTCATTCGTATCCAGATCTACCGAGCGGAAGATAGAAAACGTCAATGCTCCTGAAGTTCCACCGCCCGGACTTCCAGTAGTGACAGTGATTTGGGCGGAGCCCATCTTCGTAGTCAGGCTCGCCGCGACCGTCGCCGACAGTTGCCCACTATTTACGAAAGTTGTGGGCAGAGCTGTGCCATTCCAACTGACGGTCGAACTGGGAGCGAAATTGGAGCCGCCGACAGTCAAGGTGAAAGCCCCGTTTCTCAGCAGCGCACTTTGCGGCGAAATAGACGAAAGTACCGGGGTGAGATCGTAACGCGGCCCAGTAACAGAGGTCGCGGACTTGGCTCGATTATTGGAAAGCTTTGGGTCAGGCAGCGAGGACTTCACCAGAGCGGTGCTCGTCAAGGTACCCGCCGCGACGGGTATCACCGTTACCGATACCGTGCCACTGCCCGTGGTCATCATTTGTCCTAGATCACATCGAACGACCTGCCCGACCGCGCAGGTGCCTTGGCTGGCGCTAGCAGACACAAGGATGGTGCTTCCCGAGAATGTACCTACCAAGCTCACATCCGATACCGTGTTCGGACCCGCATTCTTGATGGTGAACTCCACCACGATCTTCGCTCCGGTCACTGCAGACGCCGGCGCTGACGATGAAACGGAGATGTCCGCGGGCATCTTGCTCAAATCCTTTACCACCGAGCTGCGCACTACGTAGACGCCAGTGTCCGTGCGGAACGCGAGGCCATCTTTTCCCCATCGCACCAGCGAAGAAGAGTTACTGTCCGCGCCACCGACCCCGAATGAGTCCAGCGGCACGAAGGTATTTACATCAAAAGCCGTCACCTGGTCCGACCCGTAGGATTGGCTTGGGTTCAAAATAAATGCTCGACCTAGGCTCGAATCTGGTGCGACCGGCCCGGAAGCTGCGAAAGTTCCAAGGAGAACTCCGCTTGTTCCATCTAGCACCTCTCCGGAAGTAAGGTACAAGCGACCGTTATCGTAGCGCAGATCGTTTGAGTAATTTCCCGAATTGTCTGTTTGCGTAGATATGATGCCAGTGCTGTCCACGGTATAGATGGATAAGGCGTTGTATCCGTATCCGTACAACGTGCCGGGCACAGCCCCATAGGCCAAGTATGTCGTACCTGCCCCAGTGTTTGGCCGGGCAGTTGCGTCATCATAAATCGTTACATTTCCAGCCGCTATCGCTACTGTAGTTGCACTTCCTGGAGAGGCCGCTAGACCTGACGCATAGATATTGCCTCCCCATCCACCGGGAAAATACATCCGAACGGGAGTCAGCACCATCGCGTTCAAATCGACTTTCCGAACCGATGGCGAACCCTGGTAAGCGACCCAAAGAGTAGAGCCGTCGGTCGAAATCGAGAGTTTGGCGGGCTCACTACCAACCCAGAGAGCTTGGCCAAGAACTCCAGTGTAAGGATCGATAGAGATGATCGAATTGCCAAGAATCTCACCTGCACTGCTTGGCACCGATGCCCACAACAATCCACGAGTAGCGTCGTAAATCAGATCATTGGTGAGAAGAGGAAGGTACACACCCAATGTGGCAGGTGAGGAACGACCCGCTTTGGGGTTGGACACGATGACGTTGTTGTTCCCGAGCCACAAGATGTCCTGTGCAGCAATTGTGGCCTCAAGCTGAGAAGAGCTGTCAAACTTCACTGGACGGGGCGATCCATTCCACAGCACTTTCGATGTTGGCAGAAAGTTTGACCCCGATAACATAAGGGTGAAGCCTCCACTTCCGACAGCCACAGAGGCGGGAGTTATAGAAGTCAGGATCGGTGCAGCACCGGGGGTAAGCTCTGCGCTCGCTGTACCCATGTCGTGCGTGGCTTGCTCCTGAGCAGCAGCTCCCGTCACCAGTTGCACGGTGAAGGTCAGGCAAAGGATAGAGGCCAGGATTAACAGCCGGCTGAGACACGACGAAGTTGGCATAGACCCTCATTTTGAGTTCTCAAGTAGAAACAACCGCCCATAAAGCGGTGGAAGTATAGCATACGTGCGGATCAGCCCCAGGGACGCTGCCCAGCCTCACGCACTTGGGGGAGGCGCAACTGTGAAGAGTTTCGAATCGGGTGGGCTCGGGCAACACCAATAGCGAGACTTGGGGCCTGCTTGGGCGGGTAGCCCAGCCTTTCACGTTCCTTGGGAAGCGGTGCAGCCTTTGCCGACAGCGGCGTCCATGCCCTTGATCTTCACCGCGATGGCGATGAACGCCAGCGCGGCGCGGCTTAGGGCTTTGTCTTTGCGAAAGACGAGCGCGAGATCGCGGCGAATGGTGGCGTCGGAGATGGCGATCACCGCCAGCGCGTTGGCGCGTATATCCTCCAGCACATTGGAGCGGGCGATGAAGCCTACACCGGCGTCTGCAGCTACGAAGCGCTTCAGCAGTTCACTGGAGTCGAGTTCCATAGTGTAGTGCGGCTTGAGTTTGCGCTCGTAGAAAAGATTCTCCAGCGCATCGCGGGTATGTCCGATCTTGGGCACGATCAGCGGGAACTTCGCAGCCTCGGCAATGGTGGCTGATTTCTTCTTGGCCAATGGATGCTGGGGCGGAGCGATAATCGCGAGTTCGTCGCGATGAATCAGGACGACGGTCAGCCGGGCGTCGGTCACGGGCAGCGAAACGACGCCGAAGTCTACGGAGTTATCGACCACCGATTCCAGAATCTTGGCGTAGTCCGCGCGTTTGATATTCACGCTGACGTCGGGGTACTGCTTTTTAAACTCGGCGAAAACCTCGGGCAGGATATGAAGGCACGTGCCTTCGTTGGCGCCGACTACAATCTGGCCGCGAGGCACGCGCTCGGTTTCGGCGATGCCGGTCAGCATGGCCTTGCGGGATCCCACCATTTGTTCGGCAAATTTCTGGAAGAGCTTTCCCGATGCGGTAACTGAGACCTTGCCGCCGGATCGGTCCAGCAACTTCGCGCCGACTTCCTCTTCGAGAGAACGAATCTGCGATGAGATTGCCGGCTGGGTACGGAAGCGCCTTTCCGCGGCACGGGAGAAGGAGTTGAGCCGCGCAACTTCGAGAAAAGTTTCGAGCTGATCGAAGTCCATAGCAGCAGTTTTAGAAATTGCTCGGGGCGCGGGGAGATTGTAGCAGGATGGGAGACTGTAGAGACGTAGCTAGCTACGTCTCTACAGGCGATGCTTATTGCTTCAGTAGCTTCTCGATTGCGGAAGTCACTTCCGGGGAATCCGGCGTGATCGCGGGTTCAAACCGCTGTACCACGTTGCCGTTGCGGTCGACCAGAAACTTGGTGAAGTTCCACTTGATGTCTCCAGTGTGCGACGGATCGGCGTCTTTGGTAAGGTATTGATAGAGCGGCGCCTGATCCGATCCCTTAACCGAAATCTTGGAGTAGAGAGGAAAAGTTACGCTGTACTTCCTCGAACAGAACGTCTTGATCTCTTCGTTGGTTCCGGGCTCCTGCTGCCCGAAGTTGTTGGCCGGAAAGCCAAGGATGACAAAGCCCTGGTCTTTATATTTCTCGTAAATGGCTTCGAGCGCACTGTACTGGGGCGTAAATCCACACTGGCTGGCTACGTTCACCATCAGGATTACCTTGCCTTTGAAGTCAGCCAGGGGCAAGGGTTTGCCGTCGATGCCGGGCAGGGTGAAATTGTAGAGGTTCGAAGCAGCGAAGGTTGATGTTGTCATGAGAATCACCAGTCCTATAAGAAGATGCTTGCGGAGGTTTCCATTGCGCACTGCGGTCATTTGTTCTCCTTGGCGCTGCTGATAGTTGCCGGCAAGATTGCTGCCAGCATACGCGAGGGAAGTCGTCGTTCGCAACCGGGACGGCTGCAGGAGAGGAGGCGCTGTCGGGTGTTCGTATTCGGACACTTCCTTCCCATGAATGAACAGAACGAGTCCGTGGAACAACGCTTTATTTGTTGGTAAGCATATGGAGACACGTAACTTACACAGCCGGCACAGTGGCTGTGCGCGTGCCATTCTTTAAGGCAAATGGATATTGCTCGCCCATCCGTCGCGGGTCAACGTCGACGCCGCCAGATCATTTATGCGGCTGTCGGAATCGTGCTGGTTGCGCTGGTGACCATGGGACTGTCTCGGCTGAAGCCTGCCGCACCGACGGTTGAGCGGTCTACGGTCTGGGTGGATACGGTGAAACGCGGTTCGGTGTTGCGGCAGGTGCGCGGTTTGGGAACCCTGGCGCCGATGGAAGGGTCGATCCAGTTTCTGCCGGCGATCACCGAAGGACGGGTAGATAAAATTCTTGAACTTCCCGGAGCTCAGGTAAAAGCCGACACGATCCTACTCGAGCTGAGCAATCCGCAATTGACGCAAGAGGCGCTGGATGCGCAGTGGAAACTCAAAGCGTCTGAAGCTGATTACAAAAACCTGGAAGTGGCACTCGCCAGCCAGGTGCTGGCGCAAAAATCCTTGTCGGCGCAGGCGCAGTCGGAGTACAGCCAAGCCAAGATGCAGGCTGACATCGACTCTGAATTGGCGAAGCTTGGCGTCATCTCGCAACTCAGCATGAAAGTTTCCAACCAGAAAGCGGAGCAACTGGGCACTCAAAACGATATCGAGAAGCAAAGGCTGGTAAACAGCAGCGAAGTCCTCAAAGCGCAACTGCAGGCAAAACAGGCCGAGGTGGAAGAGTTTCGCGCCCTGGCACAGTTGAAGCAGAGCCAACTCGACCACCTGCGGGTGCGGGCTGGGATCGATGGAGTCCTGCAGGAACAGACTCTGAAGATTGGACAATTCGTGACGCCCGGTACCACGCTCGCGAAGGTGGTCCAGCCACAACGCCTTAAGGCGGAATTGAAGATTGCAGAGACCCAGGCCAAAGATATTCAGATCGGACAGCCAGCCTCCGTGGATACACATAACGGAGTAATTCCTGGTCACGTTGTGCGCATTGATCCGTCTGTAGTGAATGGGACGGTGACCGTAGACGTGACGCTGGATGCAAAACTTCCGCAAGGTGCGCGGCCGGACCTCAGCGTGGATGGGACCATCGATCTGGAGAAGATGGACAACGTGCTGTACGTGGGACGTCCGGCCTTTGGGCAGGAACAGAGCACGGTGGGGATGTTCAGGCTGGAGCCCGACGGAAATAACGCGGTGCGCGCGCAGGTCAAGCTGGGCCGCAGTTCGGTGAATACGGTTGAGATTCTGCAAGGGTTGAAGGAAGGCGACCAGGTCATTCTTTCCGACATGTCTCGCTGGGATTCTTACGATCGCGTTCGTTTGGAATAGATGCGAGCGCTGAAAAGGGAAGGGAACTTAGATGGCTGACGCTGGAACGATCATTAGCATGCAAAACATCACCAAAGTTTTCTTCACGGACGAGGTGGAGACCCACGCTCTTTCCGGGATTCACATGGAGATTCGCAAGGGAGAATATGTGGCCATTGCCGGGCCGTCGGGCTCGGGCAAGTCGACGCTGCTGGCGCTGATTGGGCTGCTCGATTCGCCGACAGACGGGAGCTACGTTCTGAATGGACACGCCGCCGCCAACCTCAACATCAGCGAGCGTTCGCGCATCCGCAATCGCGAAATCGGATTTATTTTCCAGAGCTTCAACCTCATCGGCGATTTGACCGTGTACGAGAACGTGGAACTGCCGCTTACCTATCGAGGCATGCCGGCGAATGAGCGGAAGGAGCGCGTACACAACGCCCTGGAACGCGTGGGAATGAACCACCGCACCAAGCACTATCCCTCGCAGCTTTCTGGTGGCCAGCAGCAGCGCGTGGCTGTGGCTCGCGCGTTGGCAGGTTCGCCCGCCATCCTGCTGGCTGACGAACCTACCGGAAACCTCGATTCCCGCAATGCGGAAGCGGTGATGGATTTGTTGCGCGATCTGCACCGCGAGGGCGCGACGATTTGTATGGTGACCCACGACCCGCGCTTCTCGCGTCATGCCGAGCGCACCATTCATATGTTCGACGGACGAGTGGTTGAGGAGAGCGTCGAGGTGAATTGATGGAAACCCTGCTGCAGGACGTGCGTTACGGGTTGCGCATGCTGCGGAAATCGCCGGGATTCACAATTGTGGCGGTCATTACGCTGGCGCTCGGCATCGGGGCGAACACGGCTATTTTTTCCGTGGTGAACGGCGTGCTGCTGAATCCATTGCCTTATCCTCAACCGGAGCAGTTGGTAGCCCTCTATCAGCGCACCGTCCAATTTTCAGAGGCGTCGATCCCGTACCCAGATTTCCTGGACTGGCAGCGGGAAAACCGTTCCTTTTCCGCTCTGGCTGCGTACCGTCACGAGGACTTTAATCTCACCGGGATAGGCGAGCCGGAGCGGTTAAAAGCGGAAATGGTTTCAGCCACATTCTTTCCTGTGCTTGGGGTGAAGCCAGTTATCGGTCGAACATTCGCCGAATCGGAAGACCAACTGGGCGGAGCGCCGGTGGTGCTCATCAGCGAAAACCTTTGGAAACAAAAATTCGGTTCCTCTCCAGATGCGGTGGGAAGGTCTCTCGACCTCAACGGTGTGCCGTACACCATCGTTGGCGTAATCTCCGCGGGCTTCCACTACCGCAACGAAAACTTCCACGAAGATAAGGACGTGTATGTTCCCCTCGGGCAGTGGAACAATCCGCTGTTTCGGGACCGGCGCACCGGCATGGGCATGGATGCCGTGGGGAGGTTGAAGCCAGGAGTCACGATCGAGCAGGCGAAAGCGGATATGGATTCCGTCGCGGCGCACCTGGCGCAGATCTATCCCGACAGCAACAAAGATTCCGGCGTCAGTCTCGTCGCTCTGAAGGAAAACATGGTTGGGGATAAGGACAGCCTGTTTGGGAACATCCGTCCGTTCCTCCTAGTGCTGTTGGCGGCCGTGGGGTTCGTCCTGCTGATTGCTTGCGCGAACGTAGCCAATCTGTTGCTGGCACGGTCGACCGCGAGGATACGCGAATTTGCGGTTCGAACGGCGCTCGGGGCAAGCGGGTCACGAATCGCCCGTCAGGTTTTAACTGAAAGCCTGGTGTTGGCCCTGGCCGGCGGAGCGTTGGGGGTAGCCCTCGCCGCGTGGGGCACGCAAGCCGCTATCCGTGCTTTGCCGAATGCTTTGCCGCGCGCCGAGGAAATTCATCTCAACTCGCAAGTGCTGCTGTTCACATTCGGCGTTTCGCTACTTGCAGGTATTTTGTTCGGTGTAATTCCGGCTCTTAAAACCTCGACGACGAATCTTCACGAAACCCTGAAAGAAGGCGGGAGGGGCACGAGCGCACGCCATCGCGGGCAGAGCATGATTGTGGCTGTGGAAATGGGGCTGGCCTTGTTGCTGCTGGCGGGTGCCGGATTAATGATTCGCAGCCTGGGGAAACTCTGGAATGTGAATCCCGGCTTCGAGGCCCAGAACGTGCTGAGGTTCGAGCTTTCGTCGAGCAAGCCTTTAGGCAGCACTCCCGCGGAGATACGATCGGCCTTTCGCCAACTCCACGACTCTATGGCGGCCGTCCCCGGTGTGCAGAGCGTTTCGCTGACGGCCGGCTCCACTCCGATGTGGAGCGATTCCGAACTTCCTCTGTGGCTGGAAGGAGAGCCCAAGCCATCTTCGCAGTCGCAAATGAAGGATTCCCTCTTCTACGCGGTTCAGCCAGATTATCTCAAGGTTATGGGGATTCCCCTCAAGCGGGGCCGTTTTCTGACCGAGTCGGACAACGAAACAAGTCCTCTAGTGATTGTGATCGATGAAGAGTTTGCCAGGCGGTTTTTCGGAGACCGGGATCCGATTGGGCAACGCGTAAACTTCAGCATTCTGAACACAACTGCCGAAATTGTGGGAGTCGTGGGACACGTGAAGCAGTGGGGACTGGATGAGAACAACAGTGCCCCGGTTCGCGCGCAATGTTATCTCTCGCTGCCCCAAATTCCTGATTCTTTCCTGGGTTTGTTTGCTCACGGCGTGGACGTGGTGGCAAAAACCCGGCCAGAGATGGGCGACGATTCCCGCCCGATCACGGCCGCCGCGCGAACCGTGAATCGCGAAATTGTAGTTTATGAAGCCCAGCCGATGGCCCACATTATTGCAGATTCTCTGGCGGCGCAGCGGTTCGCAATGACCCTGCTGGGCGTATTTGCTGCGCTGGCCACAGTGCTGGCGTCAGTGGGGATTTATGGGGTCATTTCCTACATCGCTGGCCAGCGGACTCATGAGATCGGGATTCGCATGGCGCTAGGCGCGAAACAGTCTGATGTGCTGCGCATGGTGCTTTCCCAGGCGGGACGGATGGCATTGGTCGGGGTTGGAATCGGCTTGATTGCGGGACTAGGAGTCATGCGACTGATGTCCAGCTTGCTGTTCGGGGTGAGCACTCATGATCCGATGACGTTTTCGGTTGTGGCCGTGCTGCTGATCCTGGTCGCCTTGGCAGCTTGTTACGTGCCCGCGCACCGGGCCGCCAAGGTCGATCCCATGGTGGCATTGCGCTACGAGTAGCACAGCGACTCCGGTCCTTGAGTTCATGGAGAGGGAATGATTCAACTCCGCAATATCGAACGCACTTATAAGACCGGCGCCGGAGTCACTTATGTTCTGCGCCGCATCAACCTTGATATTCGAGAAGGCGAATTTATCACTGTGATGGGGCCTTCGGGGTCGGGGAAGTCGACGCTGATGAGCATCATCGGCATGCTGGATGACAGTTGGGCAGGTGAGTATTTTCTTTTCGAGCATGCCGTACACCAGCTTGACCGGAAGAAGCGCTCCGAGCTGAATCGAAAATATATCGGATTCGTATTCCAGAGCTATCACCTGCTGGACAACCTCACGGTGTACGAAAATCTCGATGTCCCGCTTTCCTACCGCAACATCCCCCGCTTACAGCGCGCCAGCATGGTCGCCGAGATTCTGGATCGCTTTCAGATTGTGGGCAAGAAAGACTTGTATCCCAACCAACTTTCGGGCGGGCAGCAACAGTTAGTGGGAGTGGCACGAGCGGTGGTGGGGAATCCTAAGCTGATCCTGGCCGACGAACCCACGGGCAACCTGCATTCCAGCCAGGCAAAAGAAACTATGGAGTTGTTTAAGAGGCTGAATGACCAGGGAACCACCATCATTCAGGTCACACATTCCGAAGCCAACGCGGCTTATAGCGACCGGACGATCCAATTGTTCGACGGCTGGATCGTGAAAGATCCGACGAGTGCAGAGGCAACTCCAGTGGTGGCCGCTCCGCAATCGAGATAACAAAATGGAGACGTTGCTGCAAGACATCCGATATGGCTGGCGCATGTTGGCCAGGAATCCAGGTTTCACCGCGATTGCGGTTCTGACCTTGGCCATCGGTATTGGGGCGAGCACTGCAATATTCAGCGTGGTGGATACGGTCCTTCTCCGGCCTCTGCCTTATCGCGAGCCTGAGAGGCTTGTGCTCGTCACGGAAACTTTGCCGGGAATGTCAGCGGACGAAATCGGAGTCTCGGCAGGGGAGTATCAGGATTATCGAGACCGCAATCGCTCCTTCTCGCAGGTTGCGGCATATGAGAGTGCGGGCTTCAATCTTACAGGCGCTGGTCAGCCTTTGCGGGTGAACGCTGCCGCTTTGTCGGCTTC
>Ga0210387_10001629_pt1 | contig 16966 bp, 14 predicted proteins | sample IncBWC7OmetaG_FD_160108 | JGI IMG/M metagenome (GOLD analysis project Ga0210387, IMG submission 160108) | Forest soil microbial communities from Barre Woods Harvard Forest LTER site, Petersham, Massachusetts, United States - Inc-BW-C-7-O ...
TCAGGCCCAGACGTTGTCCAACCTGTTCCTGGCGCTCGATGCCGGTCTCACGATCGTGCCGGTTCTGAACAAGATCGACTTGCCAGCGGCCGAACCGGAGCGGCGGCGACAAGAGGTCATGGATCTTCTCGGTGTCGCGGCCGAGGAGGTGCTGATGGTCAGCGCGAAAGAAGGCATTGGCATTCCGGAGCTCCTCGAGGCGCTGATCGCCAGAGTGCCACCGCCCGAGGGAGATCCTGATGCGCCGCTCCGGGCATTGATCTTTGATTCGTATTACGACCGGTATCGCGGCGCCATTCCGAGTGTGCGTGTCGTCGATGGCGCGGTGCGTCAGGGCATGACGATTCGCTTTGGCGCGAGCGACGATACGTACGTCGTCACCGAAGTTGGCTACAACCAGCTGCGACAGGTCCCGGCCGAACAGCTGTCGCTCGGCGAAGTGGGGTATGTCGTCGCCAACGTGCGACACGTGAAAGAGACCCGTGTGGGCGACACGGTGTTTGATGCGACCCAGCCGGCGGTCGAGAAGCTTCCGGGATATCAGGACGTGCGATCGATGGTCTTTGCCGGATTGTATCCGACCGACACGGCCCAGTACGAGAACTTGCGCGATGCGCTCGACAAGCTGCAGTTGAACGACGCGTCGCTCAACTATGAGCCGGAGACGTCCACCGCGCTCGGATTCGGGTTTCGCGCCGGGTTTCTCGGGCTTCTGCACATGGAGATCGTGCAGGAGCGGCTGGAGCGGGAGTTCAATCTCGATCTCGTCACCACGGTGCCGAACGTCGAATACCGGGTGCACCTCGGCAACGGCGACATGATGCTGCTCGAGAATCCATCGAAGCTGCCGCCGGCTTCGGAGATCGCCTCGGTCGAAGAGCCCTTTGTGAAAGCCCGCATCGTGGCGCCCAGCGAGTACATCGGGCCGATCATGGCGCTCGGGCAAGAGCGCCGCGGCGTGTACATCACGATGTCGTACATCGATGCCCAGCGCGTCGAGTTCGACTTCGAGTTTCCGCTGGCCGAAATTATTCTGGACTTTTACGATCGTCTGAAAACGATCTCACGAGGGTATGCGAGTTTGGATTATGAGATGCTGGAGTATCGGGCCAGCCATCTCGTCAAGCTCGACATGCTGATCAACGGGGACCCGGTCGATGCGTTCTCGGTGATCATTCACCGGGACAAGGCGTACGAGTGGGGGCGAAAGGTCGCGGACAAGCTCAAAGAGCTGATTCCGCAGCAGCTCTTCGAGGTCATCATTCAAGCCGCGATCGGCAGCAAGATCATCGCGCGGACGACGGTGAAGGCGCTGCGGAAGAACGTGCTCGCCAAGTGTTATGGCGGCGATATCACGCGGAAGCGCAAACTGCTGGAGAAGCAGAAAGAAGGGAAGAAGCGCATGAAGCAGGTGGGCACCGTGGAGATCCCGCAGGAGGCGTTTCTCGCCGTCCTGCAGGTCGAATGATCGCGAAGCCGGACATCGTTCGGGCTCCGAACCATCTCGGCGACGTCGTTCTGGCATTACCCGCATTGCGCGCCGCAGCCGCCGATGTGCTGGTCCTCGCGAGCCTTGCGCCCCTATTGCAGCTCGCCGGTCTGCCTGGTCGCATCATTCCTATGACGCGCGGCGCCTTCGGCGCCATCGCTGCCGCGCGCGCGCTGCGCGCTGCGCGTTATCAGCGCGGCGTCCTGCTGCCACCGTCGTTCTCCTCCGCGCTCATCTTCGCGCTTGGTGGCGTCGCGTCACGGCGTGGCACCGATACGGACGGGCGGCGACTTCTTCTCACCGACGCCGTCACGGGAGACTCGGTGGGCTCACGCTCGGTGGGCTCAGACTCGATGGGCTCAGACTCGATGGGCTCAGACTCGATGGGCTCAGACTCGATGGGCTCAGACTCGATGGGCTCGCTGCGAGGCCTTCACCGGGCCGCTCAGTATATGGTCCTAGTGGGCGCAGCAGTCGCCGAAGGCGCTGCGCCCATCCCCCGGCTGGACATCCCGAGGCCGAAGCACGAAGGCCGCGTTGTGGGGGTGTTCCCCGGCGGGAACGCGCGGAGCCGGCGCTGGGAGCCCGCCCGGTTCGCCGAGCTGGTCCGCCGGCTGGCGAAACGGGGCGACCGGATCGTGGTGTTTGGAGGCCCGGCCGAGGGGGAGCTCACCGCCCGGGTCGCCGGGGACGTGGCCGTCGACCTCGGCGGCCAAACCGACCTGGCGCAGCTCGCGGCTGGCATCGCATCCTGTGACTTGCTGGTGACGAACGACACGGGCCCTCTCCACCTGGCGGGCGCGGTCGGTACGCCGACCGTGTCGCTCTGGGGCGCTGGGGACCCGGCGGTGACCGGGCCGCTTGGCGCGAGCCACCGGATGCTCCGGCATCCGGAGCTCGACTGCGTCCCGTGCACCAAGAACGATTGCCCGCTCGCGGTTGATCGCTATCGGTGTCTGACTCTGATCACGGTGGACGACGTAGAGGCCGCGATTCAATGAAATACATCATTGGAATCGACTTGGGCGGGACCAATATCGCCGCGGGTGCGCTCCCAACCGACGGCAGCGCGGTGCTGGCGTTCGGCTCGCGGCTCACGCGCGCCGATTTGGGAGACGTCGCGGTCGCCGACCGCATCATCCAGACGATCGAGGACGTGATCGCCGAGGTCATGCGCGACACCGGCGCCGCGCGGTCGGACTTCCTCGGCGTCGGCATGGGAGCGCCCGGGCCGCTCGACCGCGAGAAGGGCATTGTCATCGTCGCCCCCAACCTCGGCTGGCACAACTTCCCTCTTCGCGACCGCATCGCGACCGCGGTCAATCTGCCAGCGACGTTGGACAACGACGCGAACTGCGCCACCGTGGGCGAGTGGTGGTGCGGCGCCGCGCGCGGTGGTCGCAATGTCGTCGGGCTCACCATCGGCACCGGCATCGGCGGCGGGTTGATCTTGAACGGCGACCTCTATCACGGCTCCTCGTCTGTCGCCGGGGAGATCGGGCATACGACGATCGATTCCACCGGGCGTCGCTGCAAGTGCGGCAACTATGGTTGTCTCGAGGCGTACGCTTCGGGTCCCGCCATCGCGGAGCGGGCGCGCGAGGCGTTGGACGGGGACGAGGACTCCATGCTGCCGCGCATGGTCGGCGGGGATCTGCAGAAGATCACCGCGCGGACCGTGTACGATGCGGCGCTGCGCGGCGACGAGACGGCCCGCCAGGTTGTACGAGACACCGCGCGATTTCTGGGCACCGGGCTGGCGAATCTGCTCAACATCGTCAATCCCGACGTGGTCGTGCTCGCCGGCGGCGTCACCGAGGCCGGCGACGCTCTGTTCGAGCCTCTCCGAGCAGAGGTCAAGCGACGGGCGTTCAGACCGGCGGTCGATGCCTGTCGCATTCTCCCCGGTATACTCGGCGGCTCGGCCGGAGTCGTGGGCGCGGTCGCGACGTTCAAGATGCAGGCGCTGGGCGGCATCTAGCGATGCGCAGGGTTGGCGTCATCGGGACGTTCGTCTGGGACATCATCCACGGGCGCGATCCCCGACATCTTCCCGTCGAAGAATGGGGCGGCATCACCTATGCGCTCGGGGCGTTCGACGCAGCCCTGCCGGCAGACTGGGAATTCGTACCATTGGTGCGAGTCGGGGTGGATCTGGCGCCACGGGCTCGCGACTTTCTCCGGGGGTTTCGGCGACTCGCGTCCGACGCGGCGCCAATTGAGGTGCCGTACCCGAACAATCGCGTCGAGTTGCGGTACTCGAGCTCGGAGCGGCGGAGTGAGCGGCTCAAGGGCGGTATCCCCGGCTGGTCTTGGCTCGGGCTCAAGCCCCTGCTGCACGGGCTGGACGCGCTGTACATCAATATGATTGCTGGCAACGAGCTCGATCTCGAGACTGCGCAGCTTATTCGGCAACACTACCGTGGACCGATCTATTTGGATCTGCATTCGCTGCTGTTGGGCATCGAGCCGGATGGGTTGAGGACCCCCAGGCCGCTCGCGAACGTCGGCGCCTGGTGCCGCTGCGCGGACCTGTTGCAGGTGAATGAAGACGAGATGGCGCTCATGGCGCCCGACCCGATGGCACTCGCCGCGACGGCGCTCGCCGAGGGTGTCCGGTGCCTGGTAGTCACGCTCGGGAGCCGGGGCGCCGTGTATTTCTCGGCGCCCGGGTTCGAGGGCGGAATCGACTGGGTCGGGCAGGAGCCCCGCCTCGGACCGGCACGAACGGCGCTCGTCCCGGCTGTGCCAGCCCATCCGGACGGCGATCCGACCGGATGCGGCGACGTGTGGGGCGCCACCTATTTCTCGCGGCTGCTCGCCGGTGATAAGTTTGGCGACGCCATGCGCGCGGCGCACGTGGCCGCGGCGCGCAATGTTGGTCATCGGGGTGCCGCGGGTCTTGCCCACCACTTGCGAGGAGAGCTGAGCCCGACGTGACGCAGATCATCTCGTTGCCGCTCTCCCTCGACGACGCGTCTTTCGAGCAAGTATTTCAGGCGCTTTCTGAGATTGCGCCCGATGACAAGGTTCTCCTCGACGCCCGCCATACGCGCTGGGCGACCCCCTATGGGCTCACAGCACTATTGACGGTGGCCCAGACCCGGACCACGACACCGGCGTTCGTTCCACCAGAAGCAGACGAGACCCTGTCATACTGGGCTCGCACCGGCTTCTTCTCACACGCGGAGTCGCTGTATGACATCCGTGGGCCGTTTCCCAAGCTTCGGGCGGGTGGCGAGTCGGCCGTGCTCCTGGAGATCACCGAAGTCACGAAGAGTGGTGATGTGCACGACGTGGTCGAGCGCATAAAGGAGCGGGCTCAAAAGATTCTGGCGGAGTTGAACATAGATAGCTCCGCGACAATGCGATTTGTCGTGACGCTCTCCGAGGTGTGCCAGAATGTCGTTGAGCACTCGGGGACCAGCGGATGGGTCGCGGTCCAGACGTATCAATGGAAAAAGCGGCTCGGTCGCCGGGTCGTGCAGATCGCCGTGTCGGACGGCGGCCTAGGGTTCCGGCGCTCCCTCGAGAGCCTGCCGGGACGTCAAACCCCGGCATCTGGGGATCGGTGGGACGACGGAATGGCGCTCGAGGAAGCCGTCATTCAGGGCGTGAGCCGCTTTCGGGATCGCGGGCGCGGGCAAGGTCTGGCAAATACGCGCAACTTCCTCGGCAAATGGTCCGGCAAGCTGTCCATTCGGAGCGGGACCGCCCGGATTGCCATCGTGCCATCATGGGACGAGGACACGCCCTTGTGTGTGGGATTGCCGTATTTTCCTGGCGCTCAGGTTCTCATCACCATCCCCGAGCGGATCGCTCAATGATCCAGACCATTGATCTGAGCTCTGTCCTCCGGCGGTCGGTGTGCGAGTTGTATTCGAATCTCGTCACACGGCCGACGGGTGTTGCGGTGCGGACCGAGATCGAGCTGCTGGTGTCCGAGCGCTCGGGCGTGACGCTCACGATGATTGATTTTACGCACGTGGGACTCCTCGATTATTCGTGCGCTGATGAAGTCGTCGCGAAGCTCCTGCTCAGGGCGACCAACGGGTTTTTCATTTGCCGCGGCCTCCACGAGGCGCACGTCGACGCAATCGAGGCTGCGCTATCGCGATATGAGCTGGCCCTGGTCGTCGAGGCGGCCGACGGAGCGCGGTGTCTCCTGGGCCCACTGGCCCGGGAGGAGAGATTGGCGTGGGAGGCGATCGCCAAGCTGGGACGGGCTGATGCTCACACGGTGGCCGGCGAGTTGGCGCTGGAGCCGGAGTATGCTGGGGGGCTCCTGGAGACGCTGGCCAGTCGGCGGGTGGTGATGCGCGCCGGACCGCACTATTTGCGGTTTCCGTAAGACCGTGGCCGAGTACAACCCGCCACTCCAGGTCGTCGAGCTCATCGCCACGAAGCGTGGTGACCCCCACCGCGGTCCCGAAGTCCGGCTGAATAGCAACGAAGCGCAGCTCCGGCAAGTCAAAGATGGAGGGCTCGCCTGGGTTATCGGCCCACGGCGCAAGGAGATCGCGACCGTTCGCGTCGACGACAGTCTGCGGCGCGGCGCGGCGGTTCTCCAAGACGTCCTCGGCGCGGCGCCGTCCGAAATCATTAGTCTCACGAAAGTCGACTGAATGACACCTTCTTCGAAGTCTCGACGTGCTCTGGGGCTTTCCACCCTCGCCATCCATGGCGGAGTGGAGGGCGGCGACGACGCACCGCCGGTCGCCACGCCGATCTACCAAGCGGTCGGTGTCGCGCAGAACGCCATGCTCGTCGAGCGTCGGCTGGCGGCTATGGAAGGTGCCGAGGCCGCGGTCCTGACGGCGAGCGGCACGGGGGCGACCGCGCTCGCCCTCTTGGCATTGTTGCGTCCTGGAGATCACTTGCTGGCGAGCGCGTGGCTAGCCGGCGGCGTGCACAAGCTGCTGACGCAGGAATTCGACCGGGTGGGGATCGCCGTCACGCTGGTCGATCCGTTGGAGAGCCGCGGGTGGCGGAAGCGCTTGCGCAAGGAGACGCGCGCGATCTTTCTCGAGTCGCCCGTGAATCCGACGTGCCGGGTCCTCGATCTCCGACCGGTGAGCCTGCTCACTAAGGAATTGGGGCTCGCGCTCGTCGTCGACTCGACGCTGGCCGGCCCGATCAACTTCCGGCCGATCGAGCACGGGGCGGATGTCGTGATCCAGTCGACGACCGAGCTGCTGAACGGCCATCACGACGCGGCCGGCGGCGTCATCCTCGGCTCGGCGCCGGTCATTGATGAGGCGCGCGACAAGATGGCGTTATGGGGACAGACTCCCGATCCGTTTGCGTGCTGGTTGCTGGAGCGGGGGCTCAAGACATTGGCGGTGCGCGTCTCGCGCCAGAACGAGAGCGCCATGCGGATCGCACAGTGGGCCGCGGAGCGAAAGGAGATCAAGCGGGTGCACTATCCCGGGCTCGCGTCGCACGAGGATCATGCGACGGCGACGCATCACCTGGATGGCTATGGCGCGGTGCTGGGGATCGAGCTCGCGGGCGGCGCGCGGGCGGCCGACCGGTTCGTCCGACGATTGTCGCTCTGGGCGAACGCGGCGAACGTCGGCGGCGTCGATTCCGTCGTGACGAAGCACGGCAGTCCGGACGGGTTCGTCCGACTGTCGACTGGCCTCGAAGAAGCCGACGATCTCATCGCTGATGTGGAGCAGGCGCTGAAATGATTCGCCTGGTGAAGGTCTCGAAGGAGTATCCGCGCACCGGGCTCGCGCTGAACGACGTGACGTTGCACATCGCGAAAGGCGAGTTCGCGTTTCTCACCGGGCCCAGCGGGTCCGGGAAGAGCACGATGCTGCGCCTGATCTATATGGACGAGCGGCCGACCAGTGGCGAGGTCCGCGTGAGCGGCACCAACTCTTCTGAGGCCAAGCGCGCGGACATCGCTCGCCTTCGCCGTCACCTCGGCGTGGTCTTTCAGGATTTTCGTTTGCTCGACGACCGTACGGCACACGCCAACGTCGCTTTTGCGCTCGAAGTCACCGGGGCCCCACGCGATGGCATCCCGGCGAAGGTCAATCGGTTGTTGACCCAAGTTGGGTTGGCGTCGAAGGGGAACGCCTATCCCAAAGAACTCTCTGGGGGCGAGCAACAGCGTGTCGCCATTGCCAGGGCATTGGTGAATGATCCCTTCGTGTTGATCGCCGACGAGCCCACGGGAAACCTCGACGATCGAGCCACCCGCGGGGTGTTTCAACTATTGAGAGAGATTAATGCGGCTGGAACGGCTGTGGTCATGGCAACCCATGATCTCGAGCTCATGCGGCGATCTGATTACCGAAGCATTGAGATGCTGCAGGGGCGCGTGGTAGCCGACTCGGCGCATCCCGAGGTCGCCGCCACGTGAGACTCGCTATCCGCGAGGCGTTTATTGCGTTCCGACGCGCGCCGCTGTTGAGCGTCCTCGGCATCGTGACGATCGCGTTCTCGCTGTTTGCGTTCGGGCTGTTCGGCCTAGTCGCGCTCAACTTGCGCGATGCGCTGAGACGGACGGAGGAGCGCGTCGAGATCGCAGGATTCATTGCCGATGGCACGGCGCCAGAAGCGGTCGCGGCCGCGATGGGTGACATTGCCGCGTTCCCGGAAGTGGCGCATGTGGATTTTATTTCACAGGACTCGGCGCTGGCGCGGGCCAAGAGTGAGCTCGGCGAATTCGGCGACGTGTTCGAGGCCGGCGTGCTGCCGGCGTCGATCGAGGTGCGCCTCAAGCCGAACGCGCGTGACCCGCAATCGGTGAAGCGCGTGGCGGATCGCATCGGCACGTACACGTTCATTGATGACGTGCGATACGCCGAGGATTGGGTGGTCAAGCTGTATCAGATCAGAACGGTGGCCACCGTGGTGGGACTGGTGTTGGGATTGGCGTTCGCCGCCGTCGCGGTGATCATCATCGGCGCAACGATTCGCATGGCCGTGCTCGCGCGCGGGCGCGAGATCGCCATCATGCGGCTCGTCGGCGCGACCGATGCCTTCGTGCGGGCGCCCTTCCTGATCGAGGGATTCGTGAAGGGCATCTTCGGCGGCGCCCTGGCCCTCTTGCTCACGTGGCTCGCCGCGGCGCTGATCAGCCGGTACTTCGTTCAGGCCTCGTTTTTTGGTCCCGGGCTCGCGACCCTCGGCGTGTTGTCCGGCGCGTTGTTGGGGCTCGTCGGGTCCGCCCTGTCGGTCGGCCGACACCTCCGACGGATCTGATGCGTCGCCTGGCCGCCGGAGCGCTGATGCTCGTATCGAGCGTGGCGGCGGCTCAGCAGCCGACACCAGAACAACGACTTCGCGCGGACCGCGCCGTGCTCGACTCGCTCCACGAGGAGCGGGCCGATCTCGAGCGGCGCATGAACGAGCTCAAAAGCACCGTGCACGACCTGGCGGACGAGGTCGAGAACCTGGACCGGCAGGCGTCCGTGACGGCTCGCGCGGTGCGAGCGCTCGACAAGCAGCTCGCCTCGATCCAGGCCGATGTCGAGGAGGTCACCGGCAATCTCGTGCGGGCCGAGGACGAGCTGGCGATCAAGCGAGCCATGCTGCGGCATCGACTGGTCGAGATCTATAAGCAGGGTCCGCAGCATACCGTCCAAGTGCTCTTTCAGGCCGAGTCGTTCGCGCAGCTCATCGCGCGGTACAAATATCTGCACCTGCTGGCGCTCCGCGACCGGGCGCTCGTCGCGCGGGTCGAGACGCTCAAGGGCCGCATTGGGACGCAGCGTCTCTCGCTGGTCTCGCTCCAGAAGACCGTTGAAGAGACCCGAGGTGAGAAGGCGAACGAAGAGGCTCGCCTCCGGGACCTCGAGTCCGAGCGCGCGGCGCGGCTTGCCGAGACGAAGCGGGCGGCGTCCGAGACTGAGGCCCGACTCGCGGAGATCGCGAAGTCAGAGGCCCGATTGGGCTCAGTAATCTCGTCTATCGAGACCGCCCGACGGAAGGCCGCAAGCACGTCGTCGACTGCGGCTTCTTCCGCGAGCACGATCACGACCCGCGATTTGGGGAGGCTCGATTGGCCCGTCGAGGGTCGCATTTTGTATCGGTTCGGCCGCGTCGTGAATCCCAATAACACCACGACACGCTGGAACGGGATTGGGATCGGCGCCAACACTGGAGCGACGGTGCGAGCGGTTGCCGGGGGGAAAGTGGTCGTTGCCCAGGTGATCGGCACGTACGGCTTGACGGTGATCGTGCAACACGGCGGCGGCGATTACTCCGTGTATGGCTCGTTGAGCCGTGCCGATGTCAAGAAGGGCCAGCGGGTCGAGAAGGGCGACCAGATCGGAGCGGTGGGCCGTTCGGACCCGGATCTCCCCTCGCATCTGCATTTCGAGATCCGGCGCGGCCAGGGTGCCGCCGTCGACCCGCTCGACTGGCTTCGCGGCGGAAAATCCAAATGACTGCGCCGCGGGTGACGAAGCGGTGCGAGGCCTGCGGCCGGTTTCGCGTCTACGAGTCCGACGACCGATTTTGCCTGCTGTGCGGAAATGACGGGTTACGGGATCGCTGCGCCTGTGGGCGGCCATTCGACTATGCTATGGCGGACGACGGCGATCTCTTTTGCCCCAGATGCGGTCAGGTTGTTCGAGGACGGCCGGGCGACTTCGAGGCGTAACTGGCGCCAACGTGCCGTCATCAATAGCGTAAGGTGGGTATGAGACGCGTGAGACTCCTCGCTCTTTTGGCCGGGCTCGGCCAACTGGTGATGGTACTCGCCGGCACGATCGAATCGTGGCGGGGGCCTGACGCGTCGGCGCATGTCGAGACGCGCGGCACGCAGTTGCATCACGCGCACGACGAAGCGACGTGCCCCGCGTGCATCGTCCAGTCGCTGCACGCCCGTCCGGAACGCGCCTCCGTACCGCCGCCCAGTCGGCGGCTGATCGTCCTTCCCAGCGCCACCGCGATGTGGTCGATTCCGACCGTCGCGGCTCCTACCTATACCTCACGCGCCCCGCCCGTCTGACAGGATCTGAGCTGAGCTCAACTCAATCTGTCATTCGGGGGACCCTTGGCACGAACACTTTGGTTGTGGTGCGGCCTCGCGCTCATCGCGCGGACCGCATCGGCGCAATTCACGGACACGAACGCGACGGACACGCTGCGGCTGACGCGCGAGCAAGCGGTCGACACGGCGCTCAAGCGCAATCCGCAGCTCGCGGTCGCGCGTGAGCAAGTCGAAGAGGCGCGCGCGCAGAAAGTCACGCAGTGGGCGATTCCGGACCCGACGGGCACGGGGGAAATATTCCAGCAGCACCCGGCGAACCTCATCGGCATCCAGCGCACGATCAACACATCGCTCACCATTCCGTTTCCCGATAAGATCCGACTCAACTATCAGATCGGGACGTCGCTTGTCGGCAACGCGCAGGCAAACTATACCGCGCTCAAGCAGCAAATCGCCTCGCAAACCGCACAGACGTACGACTCACTGCGGGTCGCGCTGCGTCATCATGGTGATCTGACTGAATCCCGGGACCTCTCCGCCGACTTCCTGAAGAAGACGCAAGCCCGATTCGACGCGGGAACGGCTCCGAAGCTGGATGTCATTCGCGCTCAGGTCGGACTGGCGGGGGATCAAAACTCCCTTATCGCTAATGAGCGCGACATTATCACGGCGCGTGCATCGCTCAACCGGCTCCTGGGGCGTAACCTCGGGTTGCCGATCGCGCCGGCGGACTCGCTCGGGGTGCCGCCACCGCTGCCACCGCTGGGGCCCGTGGAGCAAAGCGCCCTGGCCGCGCGGCCGGAGCTCGTAGGCCTCAAGGCCCAGCTCGCCGGCGCGAGGGCGACGACGACACTCGCCAAGGAATTCTGGGTGCCCGATCTCATCGGTGGAGTCGAATGGGATTTCGGCGCCCCCGACTTCGCCATCGGGAGCAAAAATCCGATTTATTCCTACGGCGTGTCCATGGCGCTGCCGATCTTCTTCTGGCAGCACACCAGCGGCGACATTCGCAATTCTCGCCATCACGAGCGCGAGCTCGAGGCTTCGTACAAAGATCTCGTCGCGTCGATCGACCAGGATGTGCGGCTGTCGTACGCGACGGCGGCGACGGCGCTCGAGCAGGCGACGTATCTCCGCGATCAACTCGTTCCTTCGGCGCGGGCGGCATACCAGGTGGCGTCCACGAGCTACGGGCTCGGTGGGTCATCGGCGCTCGACGTCCTCGATGCGCGGCGCGATCTCGTGTCCGCCGAGAGCCAATACACTGACGCGTTAGCCGCGGCGAACCAAGCGGAAGCGAACTTGGAACGCGCGGCGGCCGCTCCCCTCTCTCAATTCCATGGACAATAGATATCTCGCGATGCTCGCCGTCCTCGCCGTGACGGCGTGCAAAGGATCGCCGCCGGCGGACGCCGCGACCACGCCCAAGAAACCCTCGTCGGCGTTCATGCTGACCGAGGACCAGAAGGCGCGTATTCACACCCTGCCGGTCGCGCCAACCAGCTTCCGACCCACCGTGATCACGACCGGAACCGTCGCCTTCAATGGCGACCGGTCGACGCCGGTGCTGTCGCAGATCTCCGGGCCGGTGACGCGTATCATGGTCAACACCGGGACCTACGTGCACGTCGGCACGCCCTTGGCCAGCGTGACCTCGCCGGATTTCGCCGAGGGGTTCGCCACGTACCAGAAGGCCCAGACGGCGCTCCGGAACACGGCCCGTATCGCGACACTCAACCGCAAGTTGTTCGACGCGGGCGCGATCGCGAAGAGTGACCTCGATCAATCCATCGCCGACTCGGCGTCTGCCGCGGCCGATCGAGACGCGGCGATCGAGCAGATGCGCGCGTTCGGCGTCGACAGCACGACGATCCGCGACATCGAAGAGGGGAAGCCCACCGCGGTCGCCGGCGGAATCATTCGCGCGCCGATCGAGGGCGTCGTCGTCGAGAAGCTCATCAATCCCGGACAGGTGATCGAGGCCGGCCAGACGCAGTGCTTCACGATCGCCGATCTCTCGACGGTCTGGGTGATGGCGAACGTGTTCGAGTCGCAGTTGAGCGCCGTCGATCGCGGCGAGTCCGCGGTGATTACGACCGACGCGTCAACGGACTCGTTCCCGGGGCGCGTGGACTACGTCGCCGCGATCGTCGATACGTCGACCCGCGCGACGGCGGTTCGCATCGTCGTCGAGAATCGTCGGCAGCTGCTGAAACGCGATCTCTATGTACGCGTCGCGATCCATGCCGACCGACCGAAGACGGGCGTTCTCGTTCCGGTATCGGCCGTGCTGCGCGACGAGGAGAACCTCCCATTCGTATTTGTCGCCGAGCCCGACGGCGGGTTCAATAGGCGCTCGATTACGCTGGGTGCCAGGGTGGGCGATCAGTATGAGATACTGACCGGACTCGCGGCCAACGATCACGTCGTGACCGAAGGCGGGTTGTTCATCCAATTCGCCCAGAGCCAATAATGATCAATCGGCTCGTCCGCGCCGCGCTCGCCGAACCGCTGCTCACGCTCATCATCTTCGGCGCCCTGGCCGGGGTTGGCGTGTGGTCGTTCACGCGCCTGCCCGTGGACGCGTATCCCGACCTCTCGCCGCCCATGGTCGAGATCATCACGCAGTGGCCGGGACGCGCGACGGAAGAAGTCGAGCGGCTGATCACGGTGCCGGTCGAGGTGGCGATGAATGGGATCCCGCACCTCAAGATCGTGCGGTCGATCTCGCTCTACGGACTCTCGGACGTCATCATGACGTTCGACGATGGGACCGACAACTATTTCGCGCGCGAGCAGGCCTTCGAGCGCATCGGGGACGCGACGCTGCCGAGCGGCGTCTCGCCGTCGATGTCACCCCTGTCCGCTCCGTCCGGGCTCGTCTATCGCTACGTGCTGGAGAGCCCGGACCGGTCGCCCATGCAGCTCAAGACGATCGACGACTGGGACATCGTGAAAGCGTACAAGTCCGTGCCGGGCGTCGCCGATCTCTCCCCGCTCGGCGGGCCGACCATGCAATACCAGGTCGTCATCGACCCGACGAAGCTCGCCGGCGCCGGCTTGACCGTTCCGATCGTGGCCAATGCGCTGTCGGCGAACAACGACAATTCGGGCGGTGGGTTCTATTCCGAAGGCGGCAGTTTCTACTATGTGCGCGGACTGGGCCGCGTCGTGACGCCCCAGGACATCGGGAACATCGTCCTGGCCGTGAAGGACGGCATTCCCGTGCTCGTGAAGAACGTGGCGCAGGTGGTCATCGGGTACGCGCCCAGGCTTGGGCAGTTCAGCTACGACACCGTGAACGACGCGGTGGAAGGCGTCGTGCTGATGCGCACGGGGGAACAGGCGCAGACCGTGCTCAAGGCGGTCGAGGCGAAGACCGCCGAGCTCAATCGCACGCTCCCGCATGATGTGCACATCGAGCCGTTCTACGACCGCAGCGACCTCATTCACTTCACGACGCGGACCGTCGAGGACAATCTGCTGCGCGGCATCGTGCTCGTCGTGGTCGTGCTCGTGTTCTTCCTGTACAGCGTGCGCTCCGGGCTCATCGTCGCGGTCACGATCCCGCTCTCGTTGTTATTCGCCTTTATTTGCCTCGACCTCCGGCACATTCCGGCGAATCTGCTCTCGATCGGCGCGATCGACTTCGGCATCCTCGTCGACGCGACCGTCGTCATGGTGGAGAATATCCATCGCGAATTGGCGCAACGGCATGGCACATCGTACAACGCGCGCGAGGTCATCATCGGCGCCGCCGCGCAAGTCGACCGGCCGATCGTGTATGCCGTTGCGGTCATCGTCACGGGATTCCTGCCCATTTATGTGCTGTCCGGTCCATCGGGGAGACTGTTTACGCCGATGGCTGACACCACGATCTATGCGTTGATCGGCGCGCTGATCGTCACCCTCACATTGATTCCGCTGCTCTGCCTCCTCTTCTTGGGGCGCGGCGTACGCGATCGTAAGAATCCGGTTTTTGAATGGACCCTGAAGCACTACAACCGTGGCCTGGGTTGGTGTCTGCAACACAAACCCATCACGATCGGCACATCGGTGCTGATCTTTCTGTTGACGATTCCCCTGTGGCTCGGCCTTGGCGCCGAGTTCATGCCGAAGCTGGATGAAGGGGCGCTCTGGGTGCGGGCGACGATGCCGTATACGATTTCGTTCGACGAGTCGTCGCGACTGGTGCCGCAGATCCGTGCGGTCCTGAGATCGTTTCCAGAAGTCACCTTTGTCGCTTGCGAACATGGGCGACCGGATGATGGGACGGACCCAACGGGATTCTTTAACGCCGAGTTTTACGTCGGCCTGACGCCGTACGGGACATGGCACGGGGCATATCGGACGAAGCCGGAGTTCATCGAGGCCGTCAATAAGAAACTCTCGGCGTTTCCCGGCATAACGTTCAACTACACGCAACCCGCCGAGGATGCGGTCGATGAGGCGGAGACGGGTCTCAAGAGCTCGCTGGACGTCAAAGTGTTCGGGACTGATTTGACGACCCTCGAGACGCAAGGGCGGGCCATCAAGAAAGAGATGGAGCAGGTGCGCGGCATCACCGACCTGACGCTCGTGCAGGAGCTCGGCCAACCGGCGTTGACGGTCGATATCGACCGCGACAAGATCGCGCGGTATGGCGTCAACGTCGCGGATATCAATGGCCTGATCGAGGCCGCGGTCGGTGGCAGTGCGGCCACGCAGGTTGTGCAGGGCGAGAAGCTGTTCGATCTCGTGGTGCGACTCTCACCGCAGTATCGCGAGACACCCGAGGCGATCGGCAACATCCTCGTGGCCACGCCGGCGGGCGAGCAGATTCCGATTCGCGAGCTGGCGAACATCCAAGTGTCGAACGGCGCGGCATTCATCTACCGGGAGAACAATGCGCGCTACATCGGCGTGCAGTACTCGGTCGAGGGACGCGACCTGGCGAGCGCCGTCGAGGAGGCGCAGCAGCGCGTGGCGAAAAACGTCAGACTGCCATCAGGTTATAACGTCGTGTGGGGTGGTGAATACCGGGAGTACACCGCGTCGAGAGCGCAACTGCAGATCGTGTTGCCCGTGACGTTTATTCTGATCATCGCCGTTCTCTTCGCATTGTACAGAAATTTCAAGTTCCCGCTGATCACATTGCTCGGTGTCGTGCTGTCCGATCCCATCGGTGGCGTGCTGGCGCTGGCGATCACCGGGACGCCGTTCTCCGTGTCGTCGGGCATTGGATTCCTGGCGCTGTTCGGCGTCTCCGTGCAAACCGCCGTTGTATACATTTCGTACGCGAATGAGCTGCGTCTCGGGGGCATGGATATCCCGGAGGCCGCCCGGCAGGCCGCGCTGCTCCGGCTCCGGCCGATCATGATGACCGCGCTCGTCGCGGCGCTGGGGCTGCTCCCGGCAGCGCTGGCTCATGGTATTGGGACGGACTCGCAGCGGCCGTTCGCATTGGTTATCGTTGGCGGCCTATTTTCCCGGCTGTTGATCTCGGTATACCTCATGCCAGTGCTCTATGAGGCCGCGGCGCGCCCAGGGGACCACCTGGCGGTCTGATATTAGATTTGAGGTCTATGCCTGATAGAGGATCGAAATGACGATGCAACTGGAGCCGTTGCGCGGGTTGGCAGCACAAAAGCTCGCGCCGGCTGGTACAGTGCACTGGAACGATGTGCCGCCCGATTTGGGCGAGTTCGCGATTCGGCGTGGCGAAGGGCACCTGGCCGATATGGGGCCCTTTGTTGCCGTGACGGCCCCGCATACCGGACGGTCGCCGAAGGACAAGTTCGTCGTGAAGAGTGGCGCGGCCGCGCAAGATGTGAATTGGGGCACGGTCAATCAGCCCATCTCGCCGGAGCACTTCAACGCCCTGCTCGCGGACGTCCGTCAGTATCTGAATGGTCTCGGCGATCTCTTCGTCCAAGACCTCTATATCGGCGCGGATCCAACGCACCGGTTGCGGGTGCGGTACGTGACGCCGAACGCGTGGCATGCGCTGTTCGTGCGGAACATGTTCATTCGACCGGAGCCCAGCGACCTCCCGACGTTCGAGCCGAACTTTAGCGTGCTCCACGCGCCGGAATTTCAAGCGGATCCGGCGAAACACGGCACTCGCACGGGCACTTTTATCATCATCGACTTCGAGCAACGCCTCATCTTGATCGGCGGCACGCGCTATGCCGGCGAGCTCAAGAAGTCGATGTTCACCGTCATGAACTATTTGATGCCGAAAGCCGGCGTCATGTCGATGCATTGTTCCGCCAACGTGGGGCCGAAGGGTGACGTGGCGCTATTCTTCGGGCTTTCCGGTACGGGTAAGACGACCCTTTCAGCAGATCCGGAACGATCGTTGATCGGGGACGACGAGCACGGGTGGTCTACCGATGGCGTGTTCAACTACGAGGGCGGCTGCTACGCGAAGGTGATCAATCTTTCGCGCGAGGGCGAACCCGACATCTATCAGACCACGCAGATGTTCGGCACGGTGCTCGAGAACGTCGTGCTCGATCCGACCACGCGGGCGGTGCGGTTCG
>Ga0210387_10001632_pt1 | contig 16964 bp, 11 predicted proteins | sample IncBWC7OmetaG_FD_160108 | JGI IMG/M metagenome (GOLD analysis project Ga0210387, IMG submission 160108) | Forest soil microbial communities from Barre Woods Harvard Forest LTER site, Petersham, Massachusetts, United States - Inc-BW-C-7-O ...
ACGGCCGACGGTGTCGCGGTTCCTGCTTCGCAGATTTGCTGCCGCGACTTGTCGGACGGGCCGGGTGGAAGCTGGGGCTGCACCATGTCCGGGAAGATTTCCATCGACCCGGTGCTCGGCCGGATCCAGCTCGCCGCGGATGTCCCCGTTCCGACCCAACTGCTGGTTTCCTACACGTATGGATCCGGTGGATACACGGGGGGCGGTGCCTACGTCCGGACGGTCAACCCGCCGGCGAATCCCACGTTTACCGCGCAAATTGGCTCGGCGGCGACCCCCACCCTGGCCTCGGCCATCGCCGCCTGGAATGCGCTGGCGCCGGGAGCCGTCGGCATCATTCTTCTGCCCGGCTTCCCATCGCTCAGCGTGGACCTCACCGGCGCGGCGGCGATCCAGCTCCCCTCCACCAGCCAGCTATGGATCCTGGCCGCGGAGATTCACACCGATGGCACGGCCAGCTTTGACAACTCCTGCGCCACGCTGAGCGGAAACATCCAGGTGCAGGGAGTCCAGGTTCCCGGCCCCGGCGGCACCGTTTCCCCGTTGGGGCAACTTTTCATCAGCGGCCTGTGGATTTCCGGCATGGTTGAAATCACCGGCGATGCCTCTGGCGTGAATCTGATGGATACCACGCTCGTGCCGGGAATCTCGCTGGTGCGCGATGGCACGCCGGGCCAACCCGGCAAACCCAGCATCGTGGCTTCCACCATTGGCGTCGCGCTGACCTTGTCGGGCTGCATCAGCGGCCCCATCGGCATCGCGCCCGGCGGCAGCGCCTGCATCAGCTCGAGCATCATCGACAGTTGCGACCCGGGCAACGTCGCTTACGCCGGCTCCGACCTGGCTTCCGAAGGCGCCGATCTGCGCATCGATGCCAGCACGGTCGTCGGCAAGCTTTGGACCCGCACCATGCAGCTCGCGTCCAACACGATTTTCCTGGCGCGCCGCCCGGCCCACGACCCATGGAAGGCGGCGATCTGGTCCAGCCGCCTGCAGGTTGGGTGCGTCCGGTTCTGCTTCGTGCCGACCGACAACATTACGCCGAAAAAGTACCGCTGCATACCCGCCGATCCAAGCCAGGAACCTGCGCTTTGGCCGAGTTTCATCACGCTGCAATACGGCAACCCGGCTTACGCCATGCTCAGCGGTTATGCGTCCATGGCCGTTTGGACCGGAGCGGACGACGGCGCCGAAATGGGCGCCTTCCACGACACGGAGGAGACGCTCGGCATCCGCAACGTGCAGTTGTGCGCGCCGGAATTCCTGCCGGTCGGGCTGGAATCCGGTATTTTCCTCGAGCCATCCACGCCCATCGTGAAGCCCGCGAACCCCGGGTCCGCGGCAACCCAGATTTAAGATCCACCCTCGTTTCAATTCAACCGACAAAATTAAGGCATCCATATGAAAGGCGATTTCAGCCGCATTCGGCAAAACTTGAACAAGCACTACACCGCCGTGCTGCAACAGCAGGGGCGCGTTGCGCTCGATGCCGACGCCAACGAGCAGCAGGCCATCGATGAGCACATCCGCGACACGGAGATCATCGACATCATCGGGCCATACGGCGGGCCCCAAGGCGACGTCGGCTTCAAAATTACGGTCCCGGATCCCAACACCATCATGATCGGGCCGGGGCGGTATTATGTGGAGGGGATTCTCTGCGAGAGTACGGACCAGCAGGACTATGCCACCCAGCCCTACCTCATCGACCCGGGAGCGACCGATGCCACATTGCTCAAACAGCTCAGCAGCGGCTCGGCCTATGCCCTCCAGCTCTATCTCGAAGTCTGGCAGCGGCTCGCCACCTTCCTGGACGATCCCTGCCTGCGCGAGCCGGCGTTGGGACAGGCCGACACGACCGCACGTTTGCAAACCGTCTGGCGGGTCGTGGCTGAACCCGTTTCGACCGCCAATGCGAATACCCAGCCAGGCGCATGCTGTGCGGATATGTATAAGCCCGGAAAGACGCAGGGATCCGGGAAACTCTGGGCGCGAACGAACCCCGGTTCAAGCGACTGCCCATGCGAGCCCACGCCGCAAGCCGGGTATCGCGGTTTGGAAAACCAGCTCTACCGCATCGAAATTCACCAAGGCGGCGACGGCACAACCGCCACTTTCAAATGGTCCCGGGAAAACGGATCGGTGGTTTCCGCCATCACCGCCGTTTCGGCAAAAACTTTGACAGTCAACAGCCTGGGGCCGGATCTCAACCTGGGATTCCAGGCCAACAATTGGGTCGAGTTGACCGATGACAGCTATCTTTTCGGCCCGACTCCGAACAAGCCGGGCACATTGGTCCAAGTTCAAAATCCGGATCCCTCGGCCCCATCCCTTGTGCTGCAGCAATCGGCCACGGGCCTGGTTGATCCGAAAATCAACGCGCGCGTCCGCCGTTGGGACCAATTTGGAAACTCCGCCGGGGACAAAGGTATCAATGTCGCCGCCAACACCTGGATCGACCTGGAAAACGGCATCCAGGTCCAGTTTGCCGCCGGCCAATATCAGCCCGGCGATTATTGGCTGATCCCGGCGCGCACCGCGACCGGCCAGATCGAATGGCCACCCTGTAGCAGTGATGATCAAAGTAAATTCCAGCCTCCCTATTCCACCCCAATCCAGCGTGCCCCCCTCGCCTGTATCCATTGGGACACTACGAAAAAAACGTTCACGGTCGAGGATTGCCGCCGTTCGTTTCCGCCGCTCACCGCACTGGACGACGCCACTTGCTGCACTTATCATGTGGGTGCCGGCGGAGACTTCGCCTCCATCAACGAGGCGATCAAGCATCTTCCGCCGGAAGGTGGCGAAATTTGTGTGCTGGGTGGAATTTACTACGAGAACGTGGAAATTACCGGCCGGGTCGACGTCGCCATCTATGGTTGCGGCCCCGAAACCAGGATTGCCTCGCCCAGCCTGCAACCGGGGACCACCGCGATCCCCAACAACCGGCCGGTTCTCACCGTCCTGAACTCCCAGCACATCCGGCTCGAATCTTTCGTGGTCGAAGCGGACAACGGAAGCGTTGGCATCCTGCTCAACCAACTGGCGGTGTTTCCTTACATCGCCGGCATGGACACCCTGGCCATCAAGCGGATCACGGCCAAGGGCACCAAGGACGTCGAGATGCGGGAACTGATTGTGACCGCTTCCGACCGGCCTGCCATCCAGGTCGTCAAAAGCAATACGGTGAAGATCGAGGACTGCATCATCGCCATGGCCGATGTGGACAGCCCATATCCGGCAGTGTACCTCAGCGGCACGGAAATTAAGATGTGGGACAACTGGGTCGGCATGGTTTCGGGCGCCGTCTTGCCCAAAGTCGTGCAAAACGACCTGGCACCGTCCACGACCACAAACTTTACGATTCCCGCCAATGCCTTTGTCCAAATCGACAAGGAATTGGAAATTCAGTACCAATTGCCCGGCGCTGTTTACTACACACCGAAAACTCCCGTGGGAGGTTATACGCCAAAAACCCCGGCGGGAGGCTTAACCCCGAAAACCCCCGCCAGCATTGGAAGCTCCGCCATGCAGCCGACCGGCACGGGCGGAATCCAAGTCGGCGGAACCTCGACCGATATTTATATATTGCGAAACGAGATCCAGGGTGGGCGCGGCAATGGCATCACCCTTGGCGGCGTGGTAATCATCGACGCCAAAGGAAATCCTATCGGCCGCGTGGTCGGTATTTTCCCGCCCGACCTGCCCACGGGCGAATGCTGCGCGCACAGCTCCCTTTTTCCGAAATACATGATCTACGACCCGGCGGGAAACCGGGGACAGATCGTCGTCGAGGGAAGACTGACGAACCTGCACATCGAGAATAACCGCATCCGCGACATGGGCCTGTGCGGCATCGGCCCGGTCGGGTTCTTTGATGTGCGAAACCACCTGGAAGTCGTCACGGTCAACGGGCTGTTCATTGTGCAGAACGAAATCACCGCTTGTCCGAACCGGGCGATCACCGAACTGACCAAGGATCAAAGCGCTTTTATGGGTTATGGCGCGATCAGCCTGCCGGACGTCGCGGGATTGGTCGTCCGCGACAACCAGATCAGGAATACGGGAGAAACCTTGAAGGATCCCGTCTGCGGGATTTTCGTCCTGCACGGCGAGCAGATCGAAATCAGCCGGAATCAAATCCTCGATTTGCGCGACTGGACCACCGCCGATGTCAAAAGTTTTTCCGGTTACCGCGCGGGGATTTGCATCGCCATGGTCACTCCGCCGGCCGCGACTTCGGATCTCATTTATTACCTGGAGAATTTTATCAAACATGACCCCGGAGTGAGGCAAACGAGATCGGCTTACCTCGGCGATGTCCCGGCGCTTGTCGTGCAGGAAAACGTCGTCAAGGTGCCTATCGGCCTGGCCTTGGCCGTCAATGGCCTCGGCGCGTATTCCATCCAGGGCAATCAGTTTGCCACCGGTGGAACGGTGAAAAGCGAAGGCTTCGCGCTGGCCGCCTCCGTGCTGATTTTCAATTTCGGCACACCGGTGGAAAAGCCCAGGCCCGTGACCAAAGCCGCCGACCTTATCGGCATCCTGCTCGCCGGGAAGGCCGAAGGTTTGGACTTCCAAAGCATGTTTATCACCTCACAGATCGACAGCATTGTCGGCTCGGTTGCTCCCGGGCCGGTGCTTTTCAGCCAGAACCGCTGCTCGCTCGACCTGGCCGCGAACCAGGCGAAGGCCTTTACTTCGGTCTTTATCGCCACCGCCGACGACATCGGGTTTCACGACAACCAGACTTGGGTGCGCACGCCGGCCATAAAATCCGACAACTATAAAAATATCCAGGTTCTCTGCGATGTCTTTCTCATCGGCATCACGGTCCGGGCCACGTGCAACCGTTTCCAGGAACCTCTCCGATCCGTGTATTTTTCCAACCTGACCCTCGGTATCTTCAACATCGCCACGCTGAACATAGCTTCAAACAAGATGCACGCCATCCTGCCGTCGGCTCTCACCAACGGCGATATCATCCTTTAAACCATCAACCCAACCCACCATGGCTGAAAATATCGACGCTAAAGCAACCGACACCACCCATCCTGCCGCGACGGCCCAAAGCCTGATGAACGATGCTTGGGCGGCCAACCTCGACCCACAAACCGCGCAGCAGCTGACCGGTCTCACGCAGATCCGCCAGGCCCGGCTCAGCCAGCAGCAGCGCCAGGCCGCCACGCTGGCGACCGAGTTCGGAGCCGACGATGCGGATGTCGTGACCCTGAATGCCTCCATTGGCGTCCAACAATCGTTCTCGTCCGTGCTGGGCGTGGCGCGCGATATCGCCACGATCGCCGCGCCCACGGTTCCGACGAACGGCTGGGCTCTGCACGGGCACATCCGCGATAACAAACTGCAACCGATCGCCACGCTGACCGTCTGCCTGGCTGATGAGCAAAAAAACTTTTTGAGCGCCTACGGCTATGCCTATACCGACGACACCGGCTATTATATGATAACCTATACGCCGGATCCGTCCGCGCCGGCACCGGCGCCGCTCAGCGCGTACCTGGAGATTCTGAACTCGTCCGGACAGGCCATCTACATCGACTCCGCGGCCTTTGCGCTCAACCCCGGGACGAGCCTGCTTCGCGACCTGATGCTGACCAGCCAGACTCCGTTGGGCGGCCCCCCGCCCGGCACGCCTCCGGTCAAGATTCCCAAACCCAAGAAAGTCACCGGTTCAGGAGGGTGCTAAGCCAACATCGCTTCTCACTTAGACTATTGAGCCAAATAAACGCTAATAGGGTGAGGCACCCCGGAAGAGCCAATGAAAAGGTGGAGCGGCTTGTCCTCAAGACGCTCATAAGCGCGTTGGGGACTGGGAACAACGCGCTCCATCGCTATTTTTCCTGGTCGCTAAAGTCATAGCGCGGATTGTCTTTGCCGCACCAACCAAAGGCACAATAACTCAAGTTTTCCAAATTAAAGTCGGATCCATCCATGGCACCCCATTTGCCGAATTTAACTTGTTCATCCGAGTTCGGGGTGGTCGGGCACCGACCCAGCTGCAAATCCAATCCGTGATTGCGCATCAAATCTTTCACCGTGCCATAGAGGATGGTACCGCCTGCCACGGGACTGCTCGGAAAACCAAAATCCTGCACCAATGTACGCGCATAGAGGTAATGTTCGGCCGCCGCCAGGCTTGGATCCGAACACATATCCGGTTCGGTTTTTAATGAATGGGGCGCATTACGCAGTCCCCAGAGGTATTGGTAAGCATCCCAGATCACCTTGTGCTTTCCCAATGCACTGCCGATATAATTCCAAGCGACGGTATCGCTGAATGGCGCATTCGGCGGATCTTCCGGTTCGGGCGCCCGGCCATGCGAAGGTTTTGCCTTGGGTTGCTTTTCTTTAGTCGGGTCCACCACGTGAATCTTAACCCGGGCCATCTCGCAGTTTTGGGCGACGGTACGGATCACCAACGTGACATCGCCTGGGGTTTCGGGCGCTTTCCATTTTCCTGCCCCACTGGTCTCATCGGCGTTGAGGGTGCCGCTTCCCCTCTTCACCCAGTGCAAGCCTCCAAAAAATTCGGGTGGCGGGTTTTTATGCCTATCCGCACCGGCGACCGAATGATAGGAAAGGTCAAAGGCTTCACCAACGCCCACGGTCAAGTCTCCATCACCCGCATTGAAAACATCGCCAACCGGCGAGCCCAAAGCCTCAGTTGATACCACGGCCTCGAAACCCGGCGCGGGAAAAGGAGGGCACTTGTTCGATGCAGCGGATGGACTCGCCGGTGTTTTATCAGGCCCGGAAGGGTCGGGCGTCCCTTCTTTTTTCGTTTCGGGTTCTTTTGGCTGCCGCTGAAGAACTTCACCGCCACTGGACGGCGGGCTGACCTGCGCCTGCCCGTGGGCACCGGCCAAAACCTGATCGGCCGCGCGGTCGGCGGCACCTTCGGCCTGGTCTTTGGCCGGCGCCACTTGCAGTGAGCCACCCGACTGCCGGCCGGATTGCTGAACGACATGAGTCAATTCGTGGGCGAGCAGCCGCTGTCCGGCGGGCGAACCAGGCGCATATTGGCCGCGGCCAAACACCAGATGGCGGCCAACGGTGTACGCGTGGGCGTTCACGGCATCGGCTGAATCCGCGGCCTTGGCATCGGGATGCACTTGGACATCGGCAAAGTTACAGCCGAAGCGCGGCTCCATGAATGCGCGCGTGCCCGAGTCCAATGGCTGGCCGGGTGAGCGCAGAACTTCGTTAACGATGGGTGGGGCTTGCGTGGAAGTTTCGCGGTGAGCCGAAGCCCGGCCGCTCTTGCGTTGCAGCAGACTGCTGCGCCCGGCGGCGAACGAAGCTGCCAGGGGCATTTTCCTGATGGGTTCGGCAATCATGTCAGACGACAGCGGAATTCCCACGCTGCTGGGGATAATCTCCCGGCGGAAGCGGCAGGGTACTTCCCGTTTCATGGATGCCGCGGTACTTGCAGCCGCCGAAAGTAGAGTTTTTCGAATAGCACTGGTATCGCCCGTAGCCCGAGTTCGCCTGCCATGAACTCGTGTTTTGCGCACCGCTTCCCCATTTTGAATTGAGCATGCTGGCATCTTCATCCACGCCTCCGCTTGAGTTGACCGCATTCTGGATAATCCCGGAGTGTGTGATGGGATTGCCACCATTGAAGACCAGGATGTCGCCACGCTTCGACGCACAGGAATCCTGTGGCCTCCAACCTTCATCGTTGAGCACCGTGGGCACATCCGTGCCCCACAACGAATAGGGGCCGCCATTTGCCGTATTTCCGCCGAAGGTAAATCCGTGGCACCAATAAGTCTGGCCATCGTCCGGTTTCCAGATGTCAATCGGAGTCCCGGCATCGGTGCTTGCCTTGAGTATTTTTCCATCCGGTCCCCTTCCCCAGGGCTTTATTTTCTTGCCGGTGTCCGCATTGGTATTCCATCGCACACACTGGGCGGTGCGGGCGACGGCCGGCGCGGAGGAAATTCCCTGGACGGGAGAAGCCGGCGCGAGTGAGGAAGGCTTGGTTTTAGTTTCAGCGCCTGAGCCGGTGGCCAACGCTTCCGGTTTGGATTGGCCCAACCGTGGCGCCTGGCCTTGTTGGATCGAATGGGTCAATTCATGCGCGATCAGCCGCTGGCCCGTTTCGCTTTGCGGCGCATACTGGCCGGCGCCAAAGACGACATCCCGCCCCAGCGTGAAAGCCCGGGCATTGATCGATGCGGCAAGCCCCGCCGCCGTGTGACCGGTATGGATCTGCACCCGGCTGAAATCATGGCCGAACCGCGATTCCATCGAACGGCGGATCGGCCCGGCCAGCGACTGGCCCCCACCCTGCAATCCGCCAAGCTGATTTTCGAATTCACGCGTGAGTTGAGGGGTCTGCCCGGGCTGCTCCTGCGTTTGCACCGTTCCTTGGTCTTGATTCTGGCTCTGATTGGTCGAGTCGGTTCCGTCGGCAATGGAATAAGGGCTTTGCAGGTCCCGCTGGATGCGCTGGGCGGATGCGCTGCCAGGTGGGTTTATCGGTGGCGCGGTTTGCCGTGGTTCTGGTTTGGCGCCAGCCACGGGTTCCGGCGTCCGCAATATCCGTTCGGCCACCTGCTCCGCCTCTTGCTCGTACCGGTCTCCCGGTGCGCCGATGGATAATCGGCCGCTACTCGCCGGCGCACGTTGTAATTTCGCCGCCGGCGAATCGGCATGCACCGGCACCCGGCCGAAATTCAGACTGAACCGGGGCTTCGTGAAAATGCGGGAGTCCGGGTCGGTCGGCTCGGGCACACCGGGCGAAGCTTTCGCAGAAGATGGCGCATAAACCGAGGCTCCATCGTTTTTGCTTTGCCGCAAACCGTCCCGCTCCGACGCAAACGAGGTGGCCGGGGCCTTCGGCTTTTTCATCAGACTCGACTGATGTGTGCTCACAATCTGAATTCCTCTGATCAGTAGTTAGTAATTGGGAATTGGTCGTTGGGAATCGGAAGGGCCTTGGTCGGCCTGTCCTTGGATGTCTTGTCCGCCGAAGCTTTAGCAAAGGTGGAGGGCGTTCGTGATGTTCGCTTACTGATCGGTTGGGAAGCGAACATCACGAGAGTTCCATCGCCAGCGTGGTATACGAGTCGGCATTGATCAGCGGAGTGGCGCCCGGGTAGCCGGGACTTGCCTTGGCGTGACCCAGCCAGCCGGAATAAACGTCCGCCGTCATCGTGGCATTGCTGGCATGCATGGCTTCATGCAAGACGCATCCGCCCCTGAAGTAGGCATCCGTGCTCAAAAGTGTATTCGTGCAGATATTCGAGGCATGGCTCCCTGGCGCCGAATCTCCACAGTTGCCTGAACTACAAAATGCGTCGCCGGGGGCACTGGTGCACGAATACGGATTCTTGAACATATCCGCGCGGCCGGCTTCCAACGTGGCGGCGATCGATGGCGCGGCCGCCGCCGTGCCCGCCGCCCCAAAATTATGCGTCAATGCGCTGAGTGTTTTTGGGGCCAGGGTACTGGCTCCGAGAGCCTTCGCCGCTTTATTGCACCAGCTATTGGCATCGAAGACACCTTGCTGGATGACAGTTGCCTGCTCCTTGGTGCAACCTGGATTGGCACCCATCCGCTGGAGGCGGCCTTCGGCCTTGGTCGAATTCGAAGCGCGTCCACCGGACAAAGCCTGGTCGGCTGCGCGGTCGGCCGCGCCTTCAGCGCTGTCGTTGGCCGGAGCCACTTGGAGCGAACCGCCGGCCTGCCGGCCGCCTTGCTGGACAACATGCGCCAATTCGTGGGCGAGCAGCCGTTGGTGCGACACATTTCCTGGTCCGCCCTGGTTTGCGCCAAAGACAATGTTCGAGCCCACCGTGTAGGCCTGGGCGTTGACCGCCTCGGCGGATTTCGCCGCGCGCGAATCGGAATGAACCCGCACCCGGCTGAAATCATAACCGAAACGCGGCTCCATGAAAGCACGGGACGCCGCGTCGAGTGGCTGGCCGGGCGAACGCAGGACATCGTGGACAATCGGCGGAGCTTCCGTGGAACACTGGCTGGGCGCCGCCGCCTGGCCGCTTTTGCGTTGCAGCATCGGGCCGGACTCGCGCTTCTTTTTGCACTCCTCGCACTCGCCCTCCGGGCCGGCCGCTTTGCCACAGGAACACCTGCGTTGCAGCAAACCAGTGTGCCCGGATGCAAGCGTCGTCGTCGGGATTCTCATCAGGCTCGACTGGCGTGTGCTCATGATCTGAATCCTCTTATTTTTAAATCAGTTTTGTCAACGCAACCCACTTGCTGGAACTGTCTCAGTTTGCCACAACCGACTGTAGGTCGGGGTTTATCCCCGACGCCTGTCCGCCGTAGCTTTAGCCGTTTCGACAAGCTCCCCTCGGCAAACTCGGGGCCTGAGCCCGTCGAACGGCAAGGCCCTGAGCCAGTCGATGGGCGAAGGCGGATGTCGGGCGTAAAGCCCGACCTACCATTTTGCAAAGTGATACACTACCCATTTACTCCTTCTTTGCTCTCCGCGCGATGGAGAACAATCCATCGTTTTATCCTGCGTCGCCTCGGCGAAGAAGGAATCCGGGGGGCTTGCTTGCCGGCAAGCCTGTCGGACCCCGCCTGCCCCGCGCCCATCAAATGGGCCGAACGAGTTGAACCCGTCGAAGCGGCAAAGGATGGCTGTTCGCCTCAGCCTTTTTCCGCAACAATGGAATATGTCTGGCCCGCCGGATGTTTACTGAGGAAGGGACTGCAGATCCCATTCTCCTCATAGACCGGCAGGAAGGGAGTCTGATTGTCCAAGCTGGCGTGGCCCTTGAGATGCTTCAGCGTCTCCAAGCCACACAGGTTCCATGTCGCATCCTCGCCGTTGAGATACATCGGATGAATGTGATGGGCGTCCAGCGGCGTGTTGGCTTCCGCATCCGCCTCGAAGCAGGTCACCCCTGCAGGGAGGTGCATGTTTCTGGCCCGGTACTCCTTGAGTTCATTCGAAAAAAGCCGCTGCGCATCGCCCCTCTCCACGCCTTCCCACTCAAGGTCTCCCCGACTCACCCTCATTAAGGTCCGGGGGGAAACTCCCTCGGGTGTGGGCAATCCGGTCGGCCAGGCAATCGGCAGGGGTTCACCTGTGGGATCGTTCGAGCAGGGGCGTTTGCGACGGCGCGGCTTGGTATCGGTTTTCGTCTGGGTTTGAGTCTGAGTTTGGGTTTGAGTCTGGGTTTGAGCCTGTGGCTTGGGTTGGGCCTTGGCCGTGGCTTTCTTCATCGCATCGATGGCTCGCTTGACCGCGGTAGCGGCCTTTTGCACAGCCACGCCGATCTCATGCGCGGAACTGCCGAGCAAATAGCCGACACCAAACCCGACAGCTGCGCCAATCAGCAGAAACGGAATGGCAACATCGTCCGCCACGCCGATGCCAGTGACATCATCGGCCGCCAATACGCCGGAAGCCGCGAGAGTCGTTTCGCCGATCGTAACGGCAGTGGAACCCGCCGCCACAACCTCCGTGGCCGTCGCCAGGGCGGCCTCCGCTTCCGCAACGGCGGTTGTGACTTCGATCGCCTCAGCTCCCGTGACGGCTCCGGAGCTGGATAACGCCGTGTACTGCTCCAGCAGGGCGTTCATCTCCTGGATGAGCTCAGGGGAAACCGTAATGGGTGGACCGGCGAGCCGCTGCAAGCCCGTCACGGGCGGCGCCACACTGACCGCGGAATTCGCGCCGGAAGACACCCGATCCGAATTTGCCTCAGCCTCCCTTTCGCTCTGATGAGTCTCGGGAACAATCTCTGCCGCCGATGAAACCCCGGCTCCCCGTTGTTGAACAACGTGCGTCAGTTCATGCGCCAGCAGCCTGCGCCCTTCAAGGGCGTGCGGCGAATACCGGCCGGCCCCAAACACCAACTGACTTCCCACCGTGTAGGCCTGGGCGTTGACCGCCTCGGCGGATTTCGCCGCGCGCGAATCGGAATGAACCCGCACCCGGCTGAAATCATAACCGAAGCGAGGCTCCATGAATGCGCGGGACGCCGCGTCGAGTGGCTGGCCGGGCGAACGCAGGACATCGTGGACAATGGGCGGAGCTTCCGTGGACGACTGGCTGGGCGCCGCCGCCTGGCCGCTTTTGCGTTGCAGCATCGGGCCGGACTCGCGCTTTTTTTTGCACTCTTCGCACTCGCCCTCCGGGCCGGCCGCTTTGCCACAGGCACACCTGCGTTGCAGCAAACCGCTGTGCCCGGAGACAGACGACATCATCGGTGTCCTCATCAGGCTCGACTGGCGTGAGCTCATAAATGGAAACTTTTCCCCTCCCACCGTCCTTGTCAACGCAACTCACTTGCACCTCAATTTCCTTGCGATCTTTGTGACCCTTCGTGGCAAAAGCCGGCTAGGGCCATGCATTTGCCCCCGTACCAATCAGCCGATGGATTTTGACCTGCGGAAAAAATGCGGCAGGTCGAGGATCGAAGCTGTTTGGCTTGCTTTGTTTCGTCAGGATATCTGCCCACCGCAAGAATTGCGCATGATTACGCATCTAATGGGAAGTCACCGATACCGTTTTCTGCCATCGTTGGTTCATTGGATCGACCGCTTCTTCTCAAGACGAAGCCTTCAACACCCGCGATTACCTAGCAGCCATGCTTATCTGCCGACCACGCAAAAAACCGGATGTGTACGAGTTCAGGCAATCGATCTTGAACCTCGTGCTGTCGTGCCCGGTGGAAGGAGGCAATCCTCCTGACTGCCAGCTCTGCGAATATCGAAATCTCGACCTGAGGACACGATTCGAATGGGTCCAGGGATTGACGCTCGATGAAGCCCAAGGCATCTGGGCCACCCATGAGAAATGCCTGATGCTGAAAAAATGCCAGAAATCAAGGTGAACGGCGCGGCCAATCATGGCTGATTCCTCGAGCGAGGTAGCCACAAAGGAGCGCAAAGAAACAGAGCGTGTGTCCGAAAGCCAAAAGTGAAACGCCGCCTTTTCTTCTCTTTTTTGACCTGTCCCTAAAAAACTCACTTTTGGCTTGTTTTGCGGCGGACTTTCAAATGCTAGAAACGTGATCCATCCCGGCCAAATGCGAGTGAGGCCGAGCTGCGCGCTCGGCCTCACGAAAGCCAATGACTTTATCGATCGTTCATTGAACGACCAGCGTCACGTTGGTCGAATGAGTGAGACTACCGCTGGTCCCTGTAATCGTAAGCACCTTGGTTCCCACACCAGTTTTATGGCTTGTCGTTACAGTGAGGATGGAGCTGCCCGAGCCAGCAACGGAGGTGGGATTGAAGCTTCCACCCGAACGATTGGGCAGGCCGCTTACGCTGAAATTAACCGTTCCAGCGAAGCCGTTCACAGAACCGATCGTCACCGTATAGCTCGTGCTGGATCCGTGCTGGACCGTTTGGGAGCTCGGTGAAGCTGAAATCGAAAAATCGGGCGGGTTGAGGGAATTGACCACCAGCGTCACGGTCGTGGAATGCGTCAGTGTGCCGCTGGTCCCGGTAACTGTCAGCGTGTAGGTCCCAGCCGGAGTGGTCGAACTGGTCGACACGGAGAGGGTGGAAGTGCCTGAGCCGTTTAGGGAGGCGGGATTAAACGTGCCGGTCGCCCCGGTTGGAAGTCCGCTCACGCTGAGGTTGGTCGTCCCGGTGAAGCCGTTCAAAGCGGTAACGGTGGTGGTGTAGTTCGTGCCTGACCCCTGGGTTACCGTTTGCGAATTGGGTGAGTCGGAAATCGAAAAGTCCGGTCCCGTAACCCAGCAGTCCGTGATCGGCGTGGCCGTAGCGGCATTGCCCGCATACGGCAGGCCAAACATGTCTTCAAGCGTCCTCAACACATTATAATGGTTGATGAGCTCAGGGTAGGTGCCGGTTTTAACCATCGGGCCGCAGAAGAAGGTCAGGACTTGGTTGTTCTGAGTCGAGTCGTCCTCATCGAACGTAACAATAAGCAAGCTATTATTAGTCTTGGCCCATTGGATGTAAGCATCGAGGTTGTTTTTTAGCCACGTGTCGCCCTGCGCAATGGTTCCGTCGTGCATGTCATCATTTAGATTTGGAATGACGAACGATACGGTCGGGAGCGTCGTATAATTTGTCGGAAAATTTGCGAAGGGCAAATTATCGGCTGGAGGAATCAGATTTGTGCCCGTGCCCTGCCAGTTTACCCACGGAGCGTGTTTGCGAGCGTAGGCGAGGAAGGTGCAATCCGTGGCTCCAATGGACGGAAGATCCTCGGAATAGCCGGCAAAACCCAGGTTCACCGCCAGCAATTGTGCCCCGAGGTTCGCATCGGTAAAACTATGCGGGCAGGAGTCATCGGTGACGCCTTGATTTGAACCGGAAAACAAATCCAGGTAGTTAGGCTCACTGGGATGCTCGATGGCAAAGGAGTTGGTAAAGAGGGCTCCAGAATTGGCCAGTGAGTTGATATAAGGAGCCGATGAGGAGCCGTAAATTTCCGAATAACTATGATTTTCTTCGACGATGACGATCACATGATTCGGTATCGGTATGGTGGCACTATAGGCAGCTGTGGCCGCGGCGGTTGCAACCAATGCGAATAATAGATATGCTTTAACGACAGTATTGATACTGGTAGTTTTCATATTTTTATTTCTCCGGGTTTTACTATCAATTAATTCAGCCGGTTTTCGACTGAACCGAGGCATGAGGTTTCGCGCAGGGCGCCAGGGCAAGCGAATCACCATTCCGTTTCGCGAATTTAACCGAAGCGCCATATTCATCGGCCACTCAGAGCCGCCTGTAGGGACAAGACCTCAATACGGCGTAACATTCAACCGGCAGGGCTAAGCCTTTTCTTCTTTTTTGACCTGTCCCTAAAAACCATGATTTGGCAGCTCAACTTTTCTTGCCGTCCGCCGGTTCGTCAGCACAATTATTCTCATGAGCACCGTGACCGAAATCAAAGCTGCGCTGGCCAAGTTGCCGCCCGAGGAACAGCGGGAAGTTGCGGCCTGGCTCGACACCAAGCTCGCCCCGTTGGATTTCGCGACGTCCGTCGAGGAGGCATGGGCCGATGAAGTTAAGCGTCGCATAGACGAACTCGACAGTGGCCGCGTGAAAGGCGTGCCCGCCGAGCAGGTTTTCGCCCGCGCCCGCCAAATTCTGGGTCGGTGAAACCAGCCATCTTCCACCCGCAGGCCAGTGACGAGCAGGCGGCTCAATTCGTCAACCGGTGCTTCCAATAGCCCGGCTCTCTTTTTAGCGGCATCACTGCCACGATCCAAATAAAATTAGGCTCATCGAGATAAATGAGCGCATAGGGAAAGTCGTGCGCCAGATTCCGTCGTGCCGGAGGATCAAACGCCCGGTAACGCCGGGGAGCTGCACAGATCGCCGCGATCAGACCCTCGATCTCGTCATAAAATCGCCCGCCTAATTCCGGGCCGATTTCCGCGTAGTGTTGAGCAGCCTCAGCGTATTCCGCATCGGCTTCGGGGTGGAAGACATGCGACTTCACCGGCCAACGATTTTACGGATACGGGCCGATACTTCGTCGCCAGGAATGCCTTGCACTTTGCCGCTTTTAATCTCGTCCACCCGCCGCTGGATTTCCGAACGCCAGGCCGTATCTGTTTTCGGGTCAATTCCTCCGTGCTTGGCGAGCATGATGCGATCCACGAGCTCAGACACCATATCTGCGGGCAACTGGCTGGCCTCTTCGACGAGCTGATCGAGCGTCATTGGCATGGGTCATAGCTTGGCGTAATGACTTGGAAGTTCAACTTTTCTTTCGGATCACGTCTAAGGTAGGGCGCGACCGCCGGGCGCGCCGCAGTTTTTCAAAACCAATCAGAGGGTAGCCACAAAAGATCCCAAAGAGCTCAAAGAAACTGATCATGTTTCCAAGGAGAATTTCTCTGCGTTCTCTGTGATCCTTCGTGGCAAAAAATCCGCCAGTGGCATCACGCATTTGGCTCGAGCCAGTCTGCCGATGGGTTTTGGCCTGCAAAAAAAAATTAAACAAGTAGAGGACCGACCCGGTTTGGCTTGTCTTTTCATTTTTAACCTGTCCCTAAAAACCTTCATCTTTGTACTCCTTTGTGGCAAAAAACATTAGGCGTCACGGAATCGGTCTTCGGATTGCGCACGATGTCTAACTTTCCAAAGAAAATACAGGTTTTCATCACGAATTGCATTCTCGCCCGTAGAGCCCGTCATACATGCCACGAGATCGGCTGCGACCTTTGTGAGCCCCAGTGCCTTCGCCGCATTCACCAAGCTCGATTCGACAAACCCAAAATAGTGACCTACCGAAAGCGCGGCAACCCATCCAAAAACACCGGCACCTGACTTACGAAGCATTGATCGCTTGGCCGTCGAGATCTTGCGATTCAATCGAGCTAACTCTGGCTCGATAATATCCCCGAAAATGGCTTCGGCATCGCGCGCGTTGAATTGTCCGTTCTTAGCTTTGATATGTTCATCGACAGCTCTAGTGAACGCGCCTCTGAATGAAAGAAAGGCGTCCGCCTCTGTTTTTCTGAGTGTCAGCAAATCCTTGGTTTTGACTCCATTCAAGAAAGGAACCATGCAGGTCAAGTGACGCTGAATCAGTGCGTTTCTTCTATCCAATTCAGCACTCTTTTTGAAGTCAGTTAGTATCTCAATGTGGATTGGTTGATTCGTAACAATCCCTGTCTTCAAACACTGGGAAACGGCCATTTCGAACCCAATTTCGTTGAAAAGCGCATGTGCCCCGTATTCATCTACACCCCACATTTCACGAAGCTTTTTCGATAAAACGACCTCACCAGTCCGTTTAAGTTTCTTCGCAAGTCTAGCATCAACTCTGCCCGCAGAAGATAACGCGCCTAAAGACAGCCATTCTTCGCGATGTTCAACAAGCTCTTCGTCGCCCTCAATATGTAGCCCAAGCTTTCCGTCCTGGGCTTGTCTCGGAAAAGTGGACACCAATTTAGGCGGCTTTGATATTTTTTAGTGTTTGTTGATTTTCGAAGGCCACAGGGGAAAGATAGCCGAGC
>Ga0210387_10001635_pt1 | contig 16952 bp, 15 predicted proteins | sample IncBWC7OmetaG_FD_160108 | JGI IMG/M metagenome (GOLD analysis project Ga0210387, IMG submission 160108) | Forest soil microbial communities from Barre Woods Harvard Forest LTER site, Petersham, Massachusetts, United States - Inc-BW-C-7-O ...
CTGCGCTTCCGTCCCCGCTCCTATTCCTATCTCGGCAAGGTGCCCACCCTCGACGTGTTCGAGGCGCCGATCACCGATTGGGACCTGGTGATGAAATGGCTGTTCGACCATGTCGTCGGCTTCATCGTGCTGTTGATGGCGCTGCCGGTGATGGCGCTGGTTGCGCTCGCGATCAAGCTCGATAGTCCAGGTCCGGTGCTGTTCCGCCAGAAGCGGTTCGGCTTCAACAATGAGCGCATCGACGTCTACAAGTTCCGCTCCATGTATCACGACCAGGCCGACCCGCTCGCTTCCAAGGTCGTGACCCGAAATGACCCGCGCGTCACCCGCGTCGGCCGCTTCATCCGCAAGACCAGCCTTGATGAGTTGCCGCAGCTCTTCAATGTCATCTTCAAGAGCAACCTGTCGCTGGTCGGGCCGCGCCCGCATGCGGTGCAGGGCAAGCTGCAGAGCCGGCTGTTCGACGAGGCCGTCGACGGCTATTTCGCCCGCCACCGCGTCAAGCCGGGGATCACCGGCTGGGCCCAGATCAACGGCTGGCGCGGCGAGATCGACAACGAAGAGAAGATCCAGAAGCGCGTCGAGTTCGACCTTTATTACATCGAGAACTGGTCGGCGCTGTTCGACACCTACATTCTCTTGAAGACGCCGCTGGCGTTGATGACCAAGAGCGAGAACGCGTACTGATTTTTGATGACGGAACGCCGTCGTCATTGCGAGCGAAGCGAAGCAATCCAGCCTTTCTTTCGGCGGAGATAGTATGGATTGCTTCGTCGCTTCGCTCCTCGCAATGACGAGTGGCACGTTTTGCGTGAGTTTGTGATGGCGTATGCGGCCACTGCCGATAACTTTGCTCCCGTCCCAGTAGCCGCGCCCGGCGTGCTGGCGCTGCAGCGGGCGCTGGTGTGGCTGGTCGGCGCGTCCGGCGCGATCGTCTTCATCGAGCCGAGCCCTTATGAGCTGATGACGCTGCTTGCCGCGGTGCTGTTCTTTGCCACCGGCGCGCGGTTGCGGCTGGTGCTCATGCCGCTGCTGCTGCTGATCGTCTCGCTCAATATCGGCTACAGCATCGGTGCGATTCCGCTTTACGACCAGTCCGACGTGTTCAGCTGGATCATGACCTCCTGGTACATGGCGTTCACCGTGATCTTCTTCGCAGTCGTGATCTCCGAAGACACCGCCGCGCGGCTCGATATGCTCCGCCGCGGGCTTGTGGTCGGTGCGATGATCGCTTCGCTCGCCGCCATCGGCGGCTATTTCAACCTCGTTCCCGGCGGCCACGACCTGCTCACGCTCTATGACCGCGCCCGCGGCACCTTCAAGGACCCCAACGTGCTCGGCGCGTTCCTTATCCTCCCGGCGCTGTTCGTGCTGCAGAACGTCGTCACCGCGCGCTTCGGCAAGGCGCTGCGCAGCGCCATCGCCTTCGGCATCATGTCGCTGGCGATCCTGCTCGCCTTCTCCCGCGCCGCCTGGGGCGGCCTGATCCTGACCTCCGCCTTCATGCTCGCGCTGATGGTGCTGACCAGCCAGTCGCGGCCTGAGCGCTCGCGCATCGTCATTCTCACCGTCGTCGCCATCCTGGCCGCGGCGCTGCTGCTCGCCGTGCTGCTCTCGTTCGACTCCGTCGCCGAGATGTTCAAGCAGCGCGCGAGCTTCGACCAGAGCTATGATGAAGGCCGCTTCGGCCGGTTTGGCCGCCACATCCTCGGCGCCGCGATGGCGCTCGACCTGCCGTTTGGCATCGGGCCGCTGCAGTTCCATCATTACTTCCCGGAAGATACCCACAACTCCTATCTCAACGCCTTCATGTCCGGCGGCTGGCTGTCCGGCATCTGCTATCCGGCGCTGGTCTTCACCACGGTCATTCTCGGCTTCAGGAACATCTTCACACCCGTGCCCTGGCAGCGCGCTTATCTGGCGATCTTCGCGGCCTTCGTCGGCACCGTCGGCGAAAGCTTTGTCATCGATACCGACCACTGGCGGCATTTCTGGATGATGCTGGGCGCGATGTGGGGCATGTTCGTTGCCGCGCAGGCCTACAAGACGCGCGCGGCAGTGCCGATTACGGCGCCTGCCGAGGCTTCGACTTCTCCTTAGACGCTTCAGCCTCGACCTGATCGCGGAGCTTCGTCGTCGCTTCCAGCATCGATTGATAACTCTCGGTGCCGTAGCGGATCAGGAATTTCAGCTCCTCGTCCGTGTAGGCCTCACACTGCTTGGCCATGGCCCGCTTGACGAGCTCATACGGGCGGCCCACTTGCATCATCTTTTCCCGCACCGGCACGATGAACACCTTGCGGCGATCGCTCTCGTCGCGCTCGCGCCGGACGAAGCCCGCCTTCTCCAGCCGGTCGACCACGCCGGTGATTGCCCCCGTGGTGAGCCCCGTCAGCTCCGCGAGCCGGCCCGCGGTCATGCGCCCCTCGACATTGACGAAATCGATGCAGTCCATGTCTGCGCTCGAGATCCCGGCGCGATCGGCGACCATTTTCGCAAACATAGCCCCCTGCGATGAGCCGATCCGCATCGCGTTCTCGAGTTCCTGCAGCAGCACGGCGCGCGTTTTTGTCCTTGACAAGGTCGATCCTATATCTTAATCCGTATATATCTTAGATGCTAAGATATTTAGCATCCGTAAATCCTTAAACCCCTGCGACCTCTGGAGCAAGCCAAGGAGCAAGCCATGACCAAGCGACCCCGCAAGGCCCTCATCATCGGCGCCGGTATTGCCGGTCCGGTGACCGCCATCCTGCTCAAAAAGGCCGGCTTCGATGCCGCGGTCTATGAGGCTTGGCCCTACTCGACCGGCATCGGCGGCGGCTTGCAGATCGCGCCGAACGGCATGCGCGTCCTCGCCGAGATCGGCCTCGCCGACGAATTGATCCGCGGCGGCTCGATCTGCGAATCGATCGACTTCTATTCGCAGTCCGGTTCCCGGCTCGGCTCGGTCAACCGCGAGCAGGCGAAGCGCTTCGGCCTGCCCTCGGTCAGCATGCGCCGCGCCATGCTGAACGAGTCCATCGTCGACAAGGCCTGGTCGTCCTGCGTCGAGATGCATTTCGAGAAGAAGCTCGCATGCATCGAGGACCGTCCTGACCAACCCATCGTCGCCTATTTCACCGACGGCTCCTGCGCAGAAGGCGATTTCCTGATCGGCGCCGACGGCGTGCATTCGACGGTGCGCGGTCACGTCATTCCAGACGGACCAACACCCTGTGATACCGGCCTGCTCGGCTTCGGCGGTTTTGTGCCGCGGGCTCTCCTTGAAGCTGCCGGCGCGCCGCCCAGCCTTGCGATGACCTTCGGCCGCAGCGGCTTCTTCGGCTACGGCTACTGCGCGCCGGATACCCTCGGCGCGATGTGCTGGAGCACCCAGCCCGCCCCGCATGGCGTCGATGCGGCGACGTTCCGCGCGATGGATCAGACCACCCTCAAAAAGCATCTGAAGCGCTTCCATGCCGGCTGGCATGATCCGATCCCGCAGCTCATCGACGCGCTGGAGGAGATCGTGGTCACCGCCACGCTCGACGTGGCGACCTTGCCGACCTGGTCGCGCGGCCGCACGGTGCTGATTGGCGATGCCGCCCATGCCACCAGCCCCCACGCCGGCCAGGGCGCTTCGATCGCGCTGGAAGACGCCTATCGCTTCGTCGCCGCGCTTCAATCCAGGCAGGACCTCGGCACCGCCTTCCAGCACTTCGAGCAGGAACGACGCCCGCGCGCGGAGAAGATCGTGGCGCTGGCCCGTCGCAACGGCAACCAGAAGAAGGAGTTCAGCCCGACCGGCGCCTGGATCCGCGACCGCATGATCAAGCTGTTCATGCCCTTCAACACGCGGGGCTGGGACTGGATCTACGGTTACGACGTGCGCGATGTCAGCCCTCCACCGCAAACGTCAAGCCAGCGTTATCAGAAAGCCGCCTGATCAGTTTGTGCTGCATGGCTGCGCCCGGCGTCCAGAAACCTGCCGGCACGTCGGGTGTATCGCGCACCAGGCAGATCGCGCATTCGGAAATCATCTTCGAGGTCGAGCCGTAACCTGGATCGCGGTCGCCCTTCACGGACGCGCGGACCTGGCGGCCATCGGGAGCGACCGCGACATAGAGCAGATCGAACAGGCCGTTCTCCTGCTCTTCCTTGGAAGGCCCTTCGCCGGGCTTGCGCGCATTCGGACCGGTCTTCCCGCTGTTGGCGGCCATCACCTTCTTGGCGTTGGCCTCGCCCTTCTCGCCCGCCCCCGTCAGCACCATCTCGTCGTAGACGAAGTCCTTTCCATAGGGATAGCCCATCAGCATGTTGGAGCGATGGACGTTGCGGGTGTTGATCAGCGCCATCATGAAGGGCGCAGTCCACGATTGCAGATCTTCCTCATAGACGGCCTTATTGCCCTTGGGCTGTTTCGGCCCGGCAAAGCCCGGCGTCAGCGCAAAGGGATCGTTGAGGATGGCGACCAGGCTGAGGTCCTTTGCGACCGCATCGAACGTCGCCTTGGCACTCGCCGCAGTGCCGCCGGACAGCGTGCCGCGCATGTCGCGCACGCGGCCCATGACGCGGGTCACCGGCGCGCCGAACACGCGTTTGGCCGCTTCCTGCACGTAGAACGCGCCGAGCTCGAACGGCACCGAATCGAAGCCGCAGGAGAACACGATGCGCGCGCCGCTCGCCTTCGCCGCCGCTTCGTGCTTGTCGATCATCTGCCGCATCCAGATCGGCTCGCCGCAGAGATCGATGTAGTCGGTGCCGGACGCCGCGCAGGCCGCCACGAGCTCATTGCCATAGAACTGGTAGGGGCCGACGGTTGTAATCACCACCTTGGCCTGGTCGACCATCGCCTTCAGGGAAGCCGCATCGCTGGAATCAGCCGCCAGCAGAGGCGTATCCGCCGGCGCACCGACCGCATCACGTACGGATTTGAGCTTGTCGAGGCTGCGACCCGCCATCGCCCATTTCAGGTCCTTGTCGTTCCTGTAGCGCGCAACGAGATATTCGGCGACGAGTTGGCCGGTGAAACCGGTCGCGCCGTAGACCACGATGTCGAATTTCTTCGAACTCATATTCGATCCTCAATTTGGCGCGTCATTGCGAGGAGCGAAGCGACGAAGCAATCCAGAATGCTCCCGCGGAGAAAGTGTGAATTGCTTCGATTCGCTCGCAATGACGACTTCGTCATTTCTTCCCATAGCTGACGCCCATGCCGGCTCGCACGTCGCTTTGAATGCCGTAAGGCGCGATCGGGTAACGCAGGCCGTTCTTGGCGAGTTGCTTCATGCCGGTGATGGCTTTCGCAAGATGGGAAGGTTGAAGCGCCATTAGCATCTCTTCATCGGGCACGCCACCATAGCGGCGCTCGGCAAAACAGGGCAGCGACAGGCTCGGCTCGCCGGTCTTCAGCGCCCTGCCCCAGGAATCCGCGCAGGCGGTCTCGCCGACCACGCCCCATTCGAACTTCTTGTAGCCGGTATATTGGAGGCCGTTGATCAGGATGATCATCTGGCCCGGTGTTGCATAGACGAGACAGATATCCGGCGGATCGAGCCGGCCACTCGTCAGCGGGCTCACCGCCATCGCCTGATACTGGCCGAACGGCACGACGTCCAGCGCCTCCTGGCGCTTGCGCGCGTCTTCGGAGGTGCCATGCCAGACGCCGACATAGTTCGCGCCCTCAAGCCATTTCTCGTCCTGGACCCCGAGCCCGATCACCGCGCGGCATTGCGCGCCCACGAGATCGTCACTGGTGATGCCGACGGTCCAGCCGAGCCGCGAGGCCATGCTGACGATCTGGTCGGTGGTGTGGACCGCGCTCGGTCGGCGGATCTTCGGGATCGCTTCCATGTCCTCGATACGCGCGAACATCTTAATGCCGATGACGGTGGTCTTCAGCCGCAACAGGTTGTTGAGATCAGCCACCATGGCGACGAGGTCGAATTGTTCTTGCGGTGTCTGCTGCTGCATGGCGTCGTCTCCCGGAGCGCTTTTGCAGTGATCCTAGTGCCGTGAGCCTGCTGCGGGAAGACGTGAAATCTACGTTCTCGCGACGGGATTCGTCCGAGCTTTGCTGCATCTTGGCCCTCGGAAATCAGAGGGCGCAGGGAATGCCGGGTGTTTGTCGCACCCGCAGCCTTGCGTGCAATGAAAAAAGCACGCAAGCAAGTCACCACAGGTACGCCGAAACAGTCCGGCATTCCCTGCGCGAATGGTGTTAACGGCTGCTCCGTGCTCTCCTCGGTGCTCCGGGCTTTTTGGCCACCGTCGCCTGCGAGATCGCTCACAGACTTGATCTCAGCGTCGGGAGATCAGGACCACACGGCTTTGCCGTCCGCTTCGTCAGCGCTCGTCTTGCGCCCCGTTGCGTCCATCGCATCCCGCCCCCCACGTCCGTGACGATCGCGAAACGTCCCTCTGGTAGAGACGGGATGTGCCCAACAAATCATAATTTTCGGAAAAACGGAAGATAAATTTCGCCGTCTCGGATGTGAAAGGCCCCAAATTCATTGAAAAGGTTCATGAAATTAGTTTTTCGCCGCACGCGTTATGAGGGCATTCCAGCCCCCAAGGTGCAACCTAGTGGGCCAAAACTGCTTGAACTGATTTGCCCGTCGGCGCAAAAATGAAAGTTCCGTTACCGGAACCGCCGGGGAACTTTTGGGTGCGTTGTGCGTTCTATCCCCATGACAGAAGATTATGAAGTCCGCCCCCCGAAGATCCTCACCTCCGAAGAACGCAAGGTCCGCGACGCCGTGCGCCGTGCAGATGCCGAGCAGGCCATGCGCGAGCACGAGGCCGCGCAGAAGGCTTTCTACGACAACCGCGAGCGCCTCAAGGCGTTGCGGCTTGCGCGCCAAGCGGCCACTAGCCAGCACTGACCGCCGGGCGGGGCCTAGCTCGCTCTTCGGACGAAATTCGGATTGAGCTCGGTGAGCGAACGCACGCCGCACTGCTGCATCGCCGCCCGTGTCTCGGTGCGCATAATCTCGAGCACGCGCGCCACGCCCTCCTCGCCGAACGCGCCCAGCCCCCAGAGATAGGGCCGGCCGATACCGACCGCTTTCGCACCCAGCGCGAGCGCCTTGATGGCATCGGTGCCGCGGCGAAAACCGCCGTCGATGAAAACCGGAATCTGCCCCTTCACTGCGGCCAGGATTTCCGGAAGCGCATCGATGGTGGAGCGGCCGTTGTCCTCGCCGCGCCCGCCATGGTTGGAGAGCAGGATGCCGTCCATGCCGTTCTGCACGGCAAGCTCGGCATCCTCTGACGTGACGATGCCCTTGAGCACGATCTTCATGCGCGTGACGTCGCGCATCCGCTTTACCGTATCCCAGGTGAGATTGGCGGACTCGCCGCTTCCCTTGATCGAGGAAACGTCGATGCCGTCATAATTGTGCCGGCGCCCCAGGCGGGCGGCGAAGCTGGTGCGGTCGTGGCACGCGGAGCAGTCGCGGGTGTCGCTCTTCATCAGGCGGAACAGCGTCTCCTGATTTCGCCCTGCCACGCGGTCGGTGGTGACCGCGAGCACCGGGCAGCCGGCCGCATCCGCCTTCTTGATCAGCGCTTGCGCCACTTCCCAACTCGATGACGCGTAGAGCTGAAACCAGACTGGTGCGCCGCGCGCCTTGGTGACGTCCTCAACGGAATAGTTCGACGAGGTCGAGAGCACTTGCAAATGATTGCCTGATCGCGCGGCCTGCGCGACCGCGACCTCGCCATCGGGGTGAAAGAACTGATTGCCGCCGGTCGGGCAGACGAAGATTGGTGAATCGTATTTCGTCCCGAAAATCTCCACGCTCATGTCGACCTTGGAGACATCGTTGAGCCGACGCGGCCTGAGCTGGAATTTCAGAAAGCCTTCGCGATTGGCGCGCAGCGTGACCTCGTCATCCAGTCCAGAGGCCATGTAGCCGAAATGCGCCGGCGGCACGTTCTTGAACGCGGCCGGCTCGAAATCGAAGACGTTGATGGCGTCCTTTGGGCTCTTGATCGGCTCCGCGGCAGGCCCGGTCCAGATCATGGGATCCGGCCATTTCGACGGGGTTTCGTTGGCAAAGGCTGGCAGGCTGGTTGCGGCGAACAGCGGACTTGCCGCGAGATATTGCAGGAAACGGCGGCGGCTTTCGGCGCGAACGGCGTCGCTCGACATGTGGCTTCTCCCCAACAGTGTTTTTGTTCTGTGGAGAGAATGTAGCATTCCCGGAGCGCGTATTCTCCGGAAATGCATTCTGCATCGCAGCGATGCGAAGATCAGCCCTTGGCTTTGGCCTTGCCGTCGCCTGCGTTCAGCGCGACGGACGCTTCCGTCGTGAGCAGCAGGAAGGTGAACGACTCTTCGAGATAGAGCCGCACCTTTTTCTCGTCGTGGCTGAGATAGCCGATCGAGACGTCCTCGCCGAGATGGAGCGCGAAATCACCGCCGCGGGTGGTGAGCACGAAGGCGCCCGATATCGCCGGCGCCCAGATGATCTCGCCGTCGACGAGCTCCTTGATGTGCCGCATCACGGGATAGCCGTGATCGCTGCTTTCGCTGAGTTTCGTGTAGGCCTCGGCGCCGAACAGCACCGAATATGGCCCGTTGACGCCCTCGAGCCGCAATTGGCTCAGCGCATGTGCGATCGCGTCGGGATAGGCCGTCACGTCGGCCGGCAAGGTCAGGATCGGGTTGCTGGTGCCCTCGCGGATGCCGCCGATGCCGGCCGCGGCATAGCCGTCGAAGATCGCGCGATCCTCGGCAAAGGCCAGAAGCTTTGCAGCATCCTTCACCGGCTGCCAATCGGAATCCTCAGAACCGCGCTCGACATCGTCGATCTGCTGGCGATCGAGCTCGAAGGGCACGCGCAGCTCGACCAGCGGCTTGACCTCGCGCTGCCGCGCCGTGATCCCCTCGCCGGGAGCCGTGACATTGCGTAGATGGCCGGTGCCGACGGCCGACAGCGCCACACCACCCGGCCCCTCGACGTCGACGACACGCCGTGCGGCGAGGTAGCGCTTGATGGTGCGCGAGGCTTCGTCCTCGATCTCTGACCATGCCGCATCCGATATCGGGGCAAGCTCGCGGTGAAGATTGTTCATGAGGCAGGGTCTCCTTTAAGCGAACCAATGTCGAGCGAGCCCGGGCGCCGCGGCGCCGGCGAAGGCTCCGGCGCGGGCGGTTCGGGCTGGTCCAGAATTGCGGCGGGCTCTTCGTCCGTGACACTGTCGAGGAACGTCGCCGACGGCACGAAGAACAAGGTGCCGGTCTTGGCCACGCTGAAATCGAGCAGCCGATCGTAATTGCCGGGCGGCTTGCCCACGAACATGTTTTCCAGCATCTGCTCGATCGTTCGCGGCGAGCGCGAATAGCCGATGAAATAGGTGCCGAACTCCTTCTCGCCGACGCGGCCGAACGGCATGTTGTCGCGGAGAATCTTGATCTCCCTGCCGCCCTCTTCGATGATGGTGAGCGCGTTGTGGGCATAGGAAGGCTTTGTGGCGTCGTCGAGCTCGATATCGGCCAGTTTAGTGCGGCCGATGATGCGCTCCTGCGTTTCCGTCGACAGCGCATTCCAGCCAGCCATGTCATGCAGATATTTCTGCGTGATCACATAGCTGCCGCCGGCGAAGGCGGGATCCTCGTCGCCGATATAGGCGGCATCGATCGCGGCCTGCGCGGTCGGATTTTCCGTGCCGTCGACAAAGCCGAGCAGATCGCGGTCGTCGAAATAGCGAAAGCCGTGGACTTCCTCGACCGCTGTCACCGCATCGCCAAGCGCGGCCATGATTTGCGTGGCAAGCTCGAAGCAGAGGTCCATGCGCTTGGCGCGGATGTGAAACAGGAGATCGCCCGCGGTCGCGACCGCATGGCGCGCCCCGGCCGTGATCTCGCGAAATGGATGCAGCTCGGCCGGCTTCGGCAGGCCAAACAGGACGTCCCACGCCTCCGAGCCGATCCCCATCACGCAGGACAGATTGGCCTCGATGTCGCGGAAGCCAACAGCGCGTAACAGACCCGGAAGGTCGCCGCAAAACGACCGCACCGCCGAGCGGCTCCCGCTACCGGGATTGATGGTCACGACGAGAAAAATCGCGGCCCGCGTCAGCGCGCCGGCCACCGACTGCGGCACGGGAGGCAGCGCGGGCGCACCGGGCGCGGTCATTGGATCAACTCCATCCGTGCCATGCGAAAACTGCCACTCCTGTTACGCCCGCCTGTTACGCCTGATCGTTGCCGAACCGGTTTTGCGGGCAACACTGTAACCGCTGTCCCGCCCCGCTTCAAATGTCCGCTGGTATGGGGGTCGTCGCAACCCATGCGCTCGGGCTGCACCAACTAGCCTCAAGCCGAACAAGCTCTGAACTGCTTGAACTTCCAGTCAGCCATCACGACTCACGCTAGGGCACCGTTGCCCTAGCTAGACAACTGCTGAGTTGTGTACCCAACGAAGGGACTTTGCCATGAAATCCAAATTTGAGTACGCAGTGGTAATGCTCGCCGGCGCCGCGCTTGGCGTTCTTGCGGTTCAGGGACTTCACGCGCAGGGAGCCAAGCTGAAAGCATACGTCATCACCGAAAATGAAATCCTCGATGCTGCGGCCCAGGCGGCTTACCTGCCTACGGCTCGCAAGCTGATAGAAGAGGCTCATGGTCTCGCCTTGCGTACGGCCGCAGGGCGGGTTGTTCGGATAGAGGGTGACGCACCTCCAAAGACCGCGGCGCTAATCGAATGGGACAGCATAGATGACGCGGTCGCATTCTACAAATCGAAAGCCTGGGCGGACCTTGCTCCGCAGCGTGACAAGGCGGTCAAGGTCGTACGAAGATATGCCGTTGAAGTTGAGAAGTAGCAAGGATTTTGCGGAGATCCGGAACGTCGCCGAAAAATACGCAACGTTCGGCCCCGTTGAAGGCGTACCGCAATAACTGACCAGGAGGCCGCCCCGGCTTGGCGGCCTCCGTTCGGCGACGCATTCTCGTCGGTGACAGCGATGTAGCGGACATCGAATGTGCGCCAGTCCGCAGCATCCCGATTAACGAGCCCGCGCCCTACTTCGTATCCGGTCCCGGCAGCAGCGCATCAATCTTGCCGGTCAGCCGATAGGCGACGAGCCCGATCCATTCGCGCAGGCCGATGTCGGTGCGTGCCAGACCGTCGTAGGCGACCGTGGTGAAGGCGAGGCTCTCGCCTAAAGTCCGCCCAACCCGCCAATCCACCGGATAGGCCTCGACCGCAAATCCGGCTTTCCGGAACAAACCGATCGAACGCGGCATGTGATAGGCCGAGGTCACGAGCAGCCAGCGCTCCCCTGGTTTGGGCTTGACCATATCAGTCGTGAACTGGGCGTTCTCATAGGTGTTGCGGGAGCGCCGCTCCATGATCAGGCGTGATTTGGCGATGCCGAGGCTTTCGAAGATGGCGCTGGCATAGTCGGCCTCGCGCGCATCGTTCGAGATCAGATTGGCGCTGCCACCGGTGAAGACGAAGCGGGCATTCGGATATTGGCGGGCCAGCGCCGCGCCCGCGATGATCCGGTCCGCCGCGCTGCGGACCACGGGCACGTCGTGCTCGACCGAAAGATCGGCGTCGATCGGTCCGCCCAGTACGATGATGCCATCGGGCGCGCCGAGGGCCGCATTCCATGGCGGGAAGCGGCTCTCCAGCGGATACAAGAGGAGACTGCCAAGCGGCGAAAATCCGAAAATTGCGAGCAGCACGATCGCTGATATCGCGAGCCTGCGGCCAAGCCGCGCCCATCGGGTCGCGCATAACAGCACGCCAATGATGCCGAGGCCGATCAGGAAATTCGTCGGCAGCGCCATCACGCCGAGCGTTTTCGAAAGAGCAAAGAACAAGGAAGGCCTCAGATGGTGGGCAGGTCGGTCATGCACAACGCATGGGCTTGACCTCTACATCCATCTCACAAGAATGCCTGCAGGGAAATAACCGAGCAAGAAGTCCATCATGGCACATCATCACCTGCATTCGTCCCCTGAAACCTGTCATTGGGGCTTTTTCGAAGCCAAGCTCAAGCCGGCCCTTATCATCGACAGCGGCGACGAAGTAACCATCGACACTATTTCCGGCGGTCCGGACGTGCTGCCGGACCGGTCAAAGTTTCATGTCCCGCCCGAGCTTCTCGCGGTGCATGCCAAAAATGAGCGGATGGTGCCCGGCCATATCCTGACCGGCCCCGTCGCGGTGCGCGGCGCCGAGCCCGGCGATGTGCTGGAGGTCGATATTCTCGATGTGAAACTCCGGCAGGACTGGGGCTACAATTTGATCCGGCCGCTCGCCGGCACCCTGCCCGATGATTTCCACGAGCCGCGGCTGCTCAATATTCCACTCGATCTCGAGCGTATGGTCGGCCACATGCCCTGGGGCCTGGAGCTGCCGCTCGCGCCGTTTTTCGGTGTGATGGGCGTGGCCCCACCGCCCGCGTGGGGCCGCATCACCTCACTGATCCCACGCGCGATGGGCGGCAATCTCGACAACAAGGAATTGGGCGCCGGCGCCAAGCTGTATCTGCCGGTGTTCGTGCCGGGCGCGCTGTTTTCCTGCGGCGACGGGCACGGCGTGCAGGGCGACGGCGAGGTCTGCGTCACCGCGATCGAGACCGCCCTGCAAGGCCGCTTCCGCCTGACACTGCGCAAGGACCTCAAGCTCGCCTATCCCCGCGCCGAAACAGCTGGCCATTACATGACCATGGCGATGGACCCCGACCTCGATCAATGCGTGGTGCGGGCGCTCCGCGACATGATCGTCCTGATCGGCGAAAAGCGGAATTTGTCGCGGGAGGACGCCTATACGCTTTGCAGCCTCGCCGCTGATCTGCGGGTCACCCAGACCGTCAACGGCTCCAAAGGTATCCACTGCATGATCGCCAAGAATATCGTGCATGGATAATGACTTATGGCGTGATGCTGAACCGGAATCCCGGACCTTCGAACAGCGGTTATGACCATACTGTCATGTCATTGTCATGAATCCATTTCAATCGGCCTCTAATGGTTGGTGGGGCGACGACATTTATTTATTTGAGCAAGTCAGCAAAGGGGCGTTAGCGATGTCTACGAGCCACAATGGTCACGATCCCGCGCATTCCGAGCATGTGGAAGAGGCTCCCGTGCATGAAGAGCAGGAGAGCGGCGATCTGAACAAGACGGTGGCTACCGTTGCCGTGGTCGCTGTCGGTGCCGCTTTGTTCGAAACCGCCCTGCTCCCGGGTCTGGCGCTCGGCGTTGCCGCCGTTGCGGCCCCGAAATTCCTGCCGAAGCTCGGCTCCGCGCTGAACCCGCTGTTCAAGTCGACGGTTCGCGGCACGTACAAGTTCGCGCAGAAGTCCCGCGAGATGTTCGCCGAGGCCAAGGAGCAGGTCCACGATACGCTCGCCGAAGTGAAGGCGGAAGCTGAAGCCGCCAAGGACGCCGCGGAACGGCCGGCAGCCTGAAACGCGCGGAAAGCGCGACATGAAACAGGCGTTCGGCCGGCGCATGCGCCGGCCGGTGCTTTTGTGAAGCCGCGATACCGCTGAAAGTTATTTAAGAGAAAATCTTATGTCGACGAAGATGAAGCTGCAGGTCGCGCATCAGGTGCCCGGTCGTATCCGCATGAAGGTGCCGGCGGGCAAGGACAATGCCGAACTGCTCGAGCAGATCAAGCAGACCTTTAGCGTGATCCCCGGCATCGAGCAGGTCACGGTCAACCCGACCACCGGCAGCGTGGTGCTGCATTACGACACCGACAGGCACGACGAATTCCACGGCCATCTGCACCATCACACCGGCGACCATTACAAGCCGCCGACCAACGAGATCGACTCGCTCGCCAACAAGATCGAGGAGGAGGCCGAATATCTGGCCGAGCACTCGCACACGGCCAAGGTGGTGGTCGATTTCTGCAAGGATCTCGACAAGCAGATCAAGGTCGCGAGCGGCAACGTCGTCGACCTCAAGATCGTGCTGGCCGCCGGCATTGCCGGCTTCACGGTGTTCGAGGTCGGCGCCACGGCGGCAACCCCGGTCTGGGTCACGCTCTCGGTCTTTGCGCTCAACCACATGATACAGGCGAACATGCCTGACCAAGAAGAAGACGACAAAGAGGAAGCGCCCGCGACGGCCTGAGATTCGGGGACCGGCGGAGAAACTGACCTAAATGGAATATTCGTTCAGACATTCGATGCCGGGGCGCGTCAGACTCAACGTCCCCGCGCTTTGCCGTAACCGCGGTGTTTCCGAGAAATTTCTGGCCTGGCTGAAAGCCCAGGCTGGTGTCCGTTCCGCGCGGATCAATTACGACTGCGCGAGCCTCGTGCTGGAATATGACCAGAAGCAGGAGCCGATGCTCCGGCTGATGCTCGAGCGCGTCAAGACCGCGAGCCTCGCCGACCTCAAGGCGCTCTGCGCAGATGTCACCGTCGAACCGGCCGCGCAGGACAAGCAGGAAGTATCCGTGCTGTCGGCGCGATCGCCGCTGGCGCTGCCGACGCTTTCGCTGCTGATGGCCTTCAGCGCCAATCCGCTGGTGGTGGGCTGCAATGTGCCCCTGATGCTCTGGAACGCGATTCCGATTGCCAAGCGCGCGTGGAAGGTGTGGTCGAACGAGAGCCGCCTCAACATCGACGTGCTCGACACGCTCGCCATTTCGGCTTCGATGCTGCAGGGCAATCCGATGGCGGGCTGTATCGTCACCTGGCTGATCAAGCTCGGCGACTGGATCCGCGACCTGACCGCCGCCGGCCAGAAGCGCGCCATCAGCGAGCTGCTGGAATTCCAGACCAAGACCGCCTGGGTGCTGCGCGACGGCAATGTGGTGCAGGTTCCCGCAACCGAGCTTGCCGAAGGCGACCTCGTCGTCGTCTATCCCGGCGAGATGATCCCGGTCGACGGCGAGATCATCGAGGGCCAGGCGACCATCGACCAGAAGACCATTACGGGCGAAGGCCTGCCGGTCAATCGCGGCGTCGGCGAAACCGCCTTTGCCGCGACCGTGATACGCGAAGGCCAGATCACCGTCCGCGCGCTGCGCGTCGGCTCGGCCACGACCGCCGGCCAGATCGTGCATCTCGTCGAATCCGCGCCGATCGGCGACACCCGCATGCAGAACCATGCCGAGCGCTTCGCCGACCGCCTGGTGGCGCCAACCTTGGCGCTTGCCGCCGGCACCGCGGCCGTGACCGGCGACTTCAACCGCTTCCTGTCGCTCGTCATCGTCGACTACGGCACCGGCATCCGTGTCGCAGCTCCGACTTCCGTGCTGTCCTCGATGACCCATGCCGCCCGCGCCGGCATCATCATCAAGAGCGGCGGCCATATGGAAAAGCTCGCGGATATCGACACCGTCGTGTTCGACAAGACCGGTACGCTGACCCACGGCACGCCCGCTGTGATCGAAGTGCTGTCCTACCAGCGCTCGATCACGCCGAACCATCTGCTGGGGCTGGCGGCGGCCGCCGAGACCAAATTGCAGCATCCGGTGGCCGAGGCGTTGCGCACCCGTGCACGTCAGCTCCAGGTCAACATTCCCGAGTGCAACGAGACCACCTATCGGCTCGGCCTCGGCGTCGAGGGCCAGGTCAACGGCTACTATCTTCATGTCGGCAATGAGCGCTTCATGCGCCAGAGCAACATCGCAACATCGGAGGCCGCATCCGACCGCCGCGCGCTCGATGAACGCGGCTACTCCAGCCTCTACATCGCCGTTGACGGCCAGTTGGCCGGCCTCGTCCCCTATTCCGACGAAATCCGCGCCGAGAGCCGGCCGGTGATCCAGCGGCTGCACGAGATGGGGATTGCCAATTCCATCATGCTGACCGGCGACAATGGCGTCGTTGCGCGTGCGGTCTGCCGCAATATCGGGCTGACCGAGCATTTTGCCGACATGCTGCCCTCCGACAAGGCGAGCGTGATCCAGGATTTGCAGCGCGCCGGCCGCCGCGTCGCCATGGTCGGCGACGGCATCAACGATTCGCCGGCGCTCTCCTTTGCCGATGTCGGCATCGCCATGAAGCACGGCGCCGAAGTGACGCATGAATCCGCGGACGTCATCCTGATGGAGGATTCGCTGTGGAAACTCGTCAAGGCGGTCGAGATTTCGCAAGGCGCGGTGCGGCTGATCAAACAGAATTATGCCATCGTCGCGAGCTTGAATACGCTCGCACTGGGACTGGCGCTGCCCGGCGGCCTGATCGCGCCGGAAATTACCGCGCTGATCTCCAACGGTTCGGCGATCCTAGCCGCGATGAACGGAATTAGGCCGATCCTGCGCTATCAATGAACGAACTCCCGACAACGCTTGTCCTCACCCCGGCCGATCACGCCGCGTTGACGAGCGCGGTCAGGCATCTCGAAAGTCCCAACTTCGCGGCGAAGCTCGCGGATTATGCCGGCGCCCCGGTCAACCGCATCATGAGCATGCTGCCGAAGACGCTGAACCGGCAGGTCAGCGGCATGGTCCGCGACGCCGTGATGAAGGGCCTCGACGTCGCCGTCGACACGCTGGAGGACGAGCCGCCGCCCTCGCCGGCCGTCCGGTTCTCCTCCTTCCTTGCCGGCGTTGCCGGCGGCCTCAGCGGACTGTTCGGCTTCGGCGCGCTCGCGATCGAGCTGCCGCTCACCACCACCGTGATGCTGCGCTCGATCGCGGAGATCGCCCGCCACGAAGGCGAGGATCTGACGACGCTGGAATCCCGCCTCGCCTGCCTCGAGGTCTTCGCCTATGGCGCCAAGCGGACCGACGAGAATATCGATGTCGGCTATTACGCCGCGCGCACGCTGATCAGCAAATACACCAGCGATGTTGCTGCGCTTTTCCTCGAACGCGGCGCCATCGATGCTTCCGCGCCGGTGGTTTCCAACCTCGTCACCGAGATCGTCTCGCGCTTCGGCATCGTGGTATCCGACAAATTTGCGGCCGGCGCGGTGCCGATCATCGGCGCGCTCTCGGGGGCCACCGTCAACGTGATCTTCATGGACCACTTCCAGAAGA
>Ga0210387_10001636_pt1 | contig 16951 bp, 12 predicted proteins | sample IncBWC7OmetaG_FD_160108 | JGI IMG/M metagenome (GOLD analysis project Ga0210387, IMG submission 160108) | Forest soil microbial communities from Barre Woods Harvard Forest LTER site, Petersham, Massachusetts, United States - Inc-BW-C-7-O ...
GTCCCGATGCCGGTTGAAACCCTGGGCTTGTACACACTTCGAAGAAAGGTGCCGACACCGAGTATTCAGCCAGAGACAGGTTGGAGGCCTATCCTACATTGCTCCCCGGAGTGTCGAGCGATGATTCGAGCGCACCCTGAAACCACCTTCTCGTGCCCATCGCGACGAGGCGACGGCGTAATGTAGGATAGGCTTCCAGCCTGTCTGGCTGAAATAAGCGATGTCGGCGCGCTTCCAGGCTGGAGTTGGCTTTTCTTCGAATTGTGTATAAAGTTCAGGTTTACCCGGGTCTTTCTCCCAGGGGTTTAAAGAAGCGAAGCGGGACGCTTCGCTCACGAGCTGGTAAGTAAACCGTCCCGGTTTAGCAGGTTCAACCCTGAGCCGAACCCCGAGCCTTGTACACAATTCGAGGAAAAGGCGCCGAGCATTTCAACCCAGAGACAGGCTGGAAGCCTAATCCGAGACAGGCTGGAAGCCTATCCTACATTGGTCCCCGGAGTCTCATACGAGACGATGCACTAGGCCTCGCAGATTTGCCGAACGCTTTCCTGTAGAGCTGGAATGGTGATGACGTTTTTCCAATCCTCCCGAAAGATTCGTGGCTTGTTCAGTTCGATCGCCTTGATGGCGCCATCGGAGAAGGGAAACTCGGCAAATCCGAAGACGATGGCTAGTTCGGTGCGAATGTGCCCCAGGCAGAAATCATAGGCCGCCTGTTTTGGTACCCCTTTCTGAACTGCGGCTTCCATCGCTTCGCGCAAAACGGTGACACAGGTCGCCATCGTTGATTCGACCACCGCTGGTTCCAAAATGGCCATCTGCTCGATGGTGATCCTGTGCAGGCGGAGAATCGGAGCGAACATCTCGCCCGCCAACTTTTCTCCGATGACATAGTGCTCTTCAGGACCCTGGAAAAGGGTGCAGACGACACTTTGCGGCAGAGCCCCTTGCCCGCCAAACCAGTCGGTTTTTTGATTGGCCGGTGCAGTATCCGAGAAGAGCAGCGGGTGGCAGGGATGAGCAATGAAGTAGGTGATGTCCGGGCGATCCGGCATCACACCGGCGTAAGCGGCAGCCGGGTCAAGTCCGAACACGATAGTCCCGGCGCTCAAACTTGGCACAATATCGCGCGTAACTTTGCCGATCAGACGGTCGGGAATAGCGAGTACGACAATTGCGGCGGATCCGATTGCCTCCTCGAGCGGAATGGTCTTGATCCCGCCGGCGGCCAGTTCCTCGCTTCTTTCTGCACTGGATTCGACGTAGCTGATTTGATAATGAGAAAGGTGGCGGAGGTTAGCTGTCAGCCGGCATCCCATTTTTCCGCCGGCGCCGAGGAGCGCTATATTCATGGTATAAGTTTTTGAGTTACGAGAATGCCCTGTTTTTCGTTAATCGACGTGGAAAGTGTGTACCGACCCGGATCCAGCTCCGAGACACAGGCCGGAAGCCTAAGCTGAAGCGGCCAACCATTGTGAATTTTGGCGCATTCTAATATCACCGTTGGGTCGATGATAGAATGAGATGATCTATTTTTAGGACAAAATTACGCTGAGGACGTGTTCTTGCGAGCACCGCTCGGGGTTTGTCCGAAAGCAAGTCGGAATTTGCGATCGAAATAACTTTGATCTGAAAATCCAACCCGGGTGGCCACTTCGGCGACGGTGAGAGAGCTTTCTCTAAGCAGGCGCAGCGCCTGCGAAAGCCGAACATGCGTCACGTAGCTGACAAAGGTCATCCCGGCCACTTTCTTGAAGAGCCTGGTAAAGGATGGCAAACTCATCTTGGCGAGCGTAGCTCCCAAGTTGAGCGTGATCGGCTCTGAATAATGCGAACCAATAAAGTCGAAAACGGGTTTCAACCGGGCAGCTCTCTCCTGTTGCTGGATCAGTTGTGATCGAAGAAATTCGGTGGCACGGAAATGCTGAGCCAAGAGAAACAAAAGCTCCAGAAAGTAGGCCTTGCAACCGGCCTGGTAATAAGATTCCCGAGCGTAATAGCATTCCAAGAGTCGGGCCAGCGTTTCGTGAATTTTTGGCAGGGTCGGCGTGTTATTTCGCACCACCTGAGTCTGGGAATCAATTCGGGAGTAAAAAGGAAGCAGGAAAAAATAGTCGTGTGAAGGTGAGCCGAGGCTATAGACGAACTCGGGCAAAAAGCTGATGACGATGACGCGAGAGTCGAATCCCGGAAAATCTACAGTAGTGTGAAGTTGCAGGTTATCGACAACCAGAAGCTCGCCCGGATGCAATTCGACTCGGCGCGTCCCCATTTGCATTCGGGCGATACCATCGAGAGGCAGATAAAGTTCTAATCGTTCATGCCAGGTCAGCCCTGGAGTAAAATCTTTGTGCCGTAGATGAAACAATCTAATGATAAAGGGAAACTCTCGATCAAAGCTCTCCTCATAGTGGCCGGTTGGATCAAGGCGGATCCGATGCGGTTCGAACGCCAGGCGGTCGGCGATTGTCACCAACCTTGAATCCTGCGGAGAATAGCTTTTCAGATGCATCGAAGAACCGCGAACGAGTAGCTCGGGAGAATCAATACCGTCTCGCCGCGAGGTAAACTCATTGATTCCGGTTCGGGCAATCGCCCTCGGGCGGCGTCGGCCATATGGGGCTCGCTGAGCATCTGAACCGCAACCCGCTTGGCCGGCAATTGTACCCTCGCGGTAATACTTACGGATTGTAAATTAGCGAGAAGTACATGCATCGTCTCGTTTTTGCGAAAGGCGATCACGGCAATCTTCTCTGGAGCCGGGTTTGTCACCGGGAACAAGGCTTTTGCCTCAGCCAAAGCGTGAAAGACATGGTACATGGGAAAGATCTCGCCGGGACTGGATTCGAATTGATCAGGCAACGGATTGCCGTGTTCAGCTTCCATCAGCCCCTTCCAGCCGATCGTTTCATAATAGGTAAGGCTCTTAATCCCGACCAAGGGAAGCAACCGAGCGAGAGAACCCACCGTCCAAGCCGCTCCAAACAGAGTACGCTGACGAGGATCAACGGAAGATGGCAAACAGTCCGAGGGTTCAACGGTCAAACGGGTGGCCTTCGGGTTAGAGCGCGGCCGAAGCGTGATCGGAGAAACGCAGATGGCAGAAGCGCAAATCTGTCGGGCGCTGTGAATGGTCTCCGGTTGGGCTTCCAGGTTTTCGATCAAGCTCAGCTCGTCGAACGCGTGGACTTGTGGGTTGATGGAGAAAGCCGTAGGAAAACGGGCCGTGGGCCTGCTGCGGTTGAGTTCCGCAAAATAGGCGTCTGTGCCGCCAACGACGGCGTGACGAGGCAGTAACTGTGACGCGAGCTCCAGCCATTGTTCAGACGTCGATGATTCATGTTGATGAAAAACAAGACAGGTCTGCAGGATCTGATGGTCGATTGCGCTTGCGAAAGCGTGGAGATCTTCCTTGCCTGACAGAAAGAGTGCCGTCTGGAGGCGTGCGCCAACTCCTTTGGCGTCAGCCATCGCCTGCTCCAACGAATCACGCCATCGCGGATCGTCGAAGCGAACGTCGGCTCGAAAGTGATCGAGGTGCAGGGCCGCCACGCGGACCCGCTCGGCCTCGGTCAATGGCTTGCCATAGCTGCTGGTGCAAACGCCGAGTGAGGGCAGCGATTTTTCTTCGTTTGCACCGACAAAAATTAATTCTTGGTCGGGTCCGCTGGAAATATTGGATCGCGCACCTCTGTATTCGAATTCCACAGTTATCCGCTGATCCACCAGACTACCCGTTTCGATTTCCACCGGGAACGGCCTTTCGAGGGGTGTGCAATAGGTCTTAAAGGAAGCATCCGTCCAATTTCGTTGGTCCTCAGTCTCAAAAGTCTCACCTGCAAATGCGACAGTCGCCTTGAGATCTGCCGTCGGCTCCCAGGATATTGCGCCTAAGCCTTTAAATGGCTGATGCGGTGAAATGAAGAGTGGAAATTCGGTCTCTATCCAGCGATTGGCGCTATCGCGAACCTGGCATCGCTTTCCGGCGCATTCGCGAATCGGATGGAGAAGGCAAAGACCGATTCTGTTTTTCTTAAAGGTGGATTTCGCTTCGCCAGCAAAGGCGAAGGAGAGTGTGCCAGCGCTTGCTTCGATGGTTCCATTCCACCCGAAAGCGATCTCGCCCGAAGAACATTCCGCCCGAAACTCCAGGCGGAAATGGTCGTCACCGGTGGCGCTCCGGCCGATAACAATCTCGGGTTGGACGGTATTCCAGTTTTGGTCGCGGACTGCGCCGTAGATCGCCCGGATGACCTCGCAGCCCCCCACGGTCACCCGGCGAAGAAAGCCGGTTTGGGGCTCGAAGAAGCAGCTCAATTGACGCGTTTTGAGCAAAATGCGGTTTTCACTGCCTAGCTGAGCAGACATGTCATAATAGGGGGATCGGCAGGTACTGTAGCATAAGCTGCCGGGCTGTACCGGGCTGAACACTCGATGTTTGGGCCGGTGGTTCGGCGGTAGCTGCGTACAGATGGAGATCTTGATGGCGGACCCTTACCCGCGGCATTTCCGGAATCGGCGTCGGAAGATTCTGGACGGCAATGAGTTAGGCGCCGAGGAATCTGCAGCCGTTTTATTTTGGGTGGTGAAATGTCCCGTTCGCGAGAGTGAAACCGGCGCCGTAGCGGCACCACGCAAGTTCCGCAACGGCGACACATCTTTCCATCGTTGCTAAAGGCAGAGGCGGGCGCCTGCGGTAGATTCGTTTGACGGTCCGGTTCAACTCGGCGGAGTCAGTACATCCTTCTTATGATCTGAGTCTTCCGATTTCTGCGGCCGTCCAGTCGACCACCAAAATGGATACCGGCAAGATCTTGCGGAGATGTTCCTCTCTCGAAGGCAGATTTGCCCTCGTCATCCGGGCAATAGGAGTTCTTTGCGTCGGTGTGGAGTGGTTCTCTCTGGATGCGACAGCAAGCCTTCCCTCTTTATTCGACCTTCAGCGATTACAAAAATCGTGAGTTCCTCCCATAGAAACTAACCAACACCGAAACCATCATGAGAAAATATATCCCCCTTGTTTTAGCGGCAGTCTTGGCCGGAGCACTGACGCAAGGCAACGCCGAAGACGCCAGCAAGAATTCTGACCAAAAGAAGAAATGGAAGATCGCTCTTTCTAACTCGTACTATGGCAATATCTGGCGACGCCAGATGGTCGAGGCTTTCAAGGAAGCGGCGGAGAAGGCAAAAGCCGATGGACTGATTTCCGAGTACTTCATCGAAAATGGTGACGGAACCGTGAATCAGCAGAATTCCCAACTGAGCAGTCTGATTCTAAAGGGAGTCGATGCGATCGCAATCAACGCCGCCTCACCCACGGCTTTGAATGGAGTCATTGACAAGGCCTGCCAGGCGGGAATCAAGGTCATTGCTTTTGATTCTATCGCCACCGCCGACTGCGCCTATAAATTGGATTTTGATATGGTGGGGATCTTTGGCGGAATGGCCGACTATATCGCCAAAGAACTTTTGCAGGGGAAGGGGGACGTGCTGTTGGTGCGAGGAGTCCAGGGTTCAGCTCCGGACAAGATTATTTCTGATTCTCAAAAGGAAGTGCTGAAGAAATATCCCCAAATCAACGTGGTCGGCGAGATTTACGGACAGGCGACCACTTCGGTGGCTCAAGCGGCCGTTTCCAACATTCTTCCGACATTGAAAAATGTGGATGCCGTCATTGCGCAAGGCGGCGGAGATGACATAGGCATTGTGCAGGCATTCGAACAAAGCGGTCGTAAACTCCCAATTATCCAAGGCGGAGGGAGTTCGAATTTTCTCAAGTGGTGGGAGGAGCAAAATAAGAAGGGAACTTATCAAACTGTTTCCGCAAATACCGCTCCGGGAATCGGAGGCGCGGCGTTTTGGCTCACCCTGGCGGTGCTGAACGGAGAGGATGTTCCGAAGGTCATTAAGATGCCCGGGGCGAGTGTGACATTGGAGAATCTCAAAGATTATGCGAGCTTGCCTCCCGGTCAGATTGTTAGCCCGAGCTACAGCCAGGAATGGGTAGAAAAGAATCTGGTTGGGAAGTAGCGGCGCAACCTTAGACATATCATGGTTCCAGCCTGCATCACTCACATCACTCACAATCCCTCAGGAATTGTGGACGATGCAGGCTAGCCGAACGAACCTGAATGGATTCCGCAGTCATCGCCGATCGTTTAACGAAGAAGTTTGGAGCCACCACAGCAGTCAAAGAAGTGTCTCTGGAAGTTTACCGCGGCAAGATCACAGCTTTGCTGGGCGGAAACGGAGCGGGCAAGTCAACTCTGACGAGGATTCTATCGGGAACGCAGACCCCGAATGAGGGACGGCTCACGATCGAGAGCCGGCTGATCGATTTTGGAAACTACTCGCCACAACAGGCAAGGTCGCTTGGAATTCGGGTGGTGCATCAGGAGCTCTCCCTTTGTACCAATCTGACCGTGGCGGAAAACGTGCTGCTGGAGTTTGGGGGTACTTTTCGCGGGGTTGGTTGGCGGGGGAAAGCAGAGCGTGCTATAAAAGGGGCGCTCGACGCGATATTTCCCCAGAACCGGGTGCACCCTGGTGTCGAAGCTGGCGCTTTGAGTCTGGCTGAACGCCAGATGGTAGAGATCGCTCGCGCGGCACTTGATCCGGGACTGAGACTACTCATCCTGGACGAACCAACCTCCTCATTGGACGCGCGAAGAGCGCACCAATTGCTCGCCTATTTGCGAAAGCGGAGTGACTCCGGCCTCTCGGTGATTTTCATCGGCCATCGCCTGGGGGAGATTCTCGACCTTGCTCAGGAATTCCTGGTCATGCGCGACGGTTGTCTGGCCTGGCGTGGGCCGAGGGAGGCGACTACCGAGCAGGACCTTATAAGATGGCTTTCCGCCGCGGACAAAAAAACCGAAAGTCGTGCACGTCGAACCGGCCGGATTCCTGCGGTTGCCGCGGACGGCGCCGAGATTCGGGTCGAGATCGATCGTCCTTTCCTCTCGACAAACGCCCAAGGGAAATTGGAATTGCGGGGCGGCGAGATCGTCGGTTTGGCCGGTCTCGAAGGAAGCGGCCAAGTGAATTTGCTGCGGGCTATTTACCGAAGCAGACGAGGCAGTCTCAAAGGCGTTCGGCGGATAGGAAGCGTGTCTTATGTAACGGGCGATCGCCAAAAAGAGGGGATGTTTCCTTTGTGGTCCACTCTTTTGAATATGACAATTGCGCGTCAGACGCGCCGCCGGCCGTGGAGCGCGGTGTCCGAACGCGAAGAACGAAAGTGGGCCCTCCCTTGGACGAAGCGTTTTAGCTTCACCGAAGCCGCGCTGGAAAAGCCGATTACCGACCTGAGCGGCGGTAACCAACAAAAGGCACTTTTCACCCGGGCGTTACTAACGGAGACCGACACATTTTTACTGGATGATCCGACTCGAGGAGTGGATGTGGGGGTGAAAGCAGAATTCTATCAAACTCTTCAAGACCTGGCTGCGTCCGGGAAGTTGGTCGTTTGGCACAGTTCGGAAGACGGCGAGTTTCAGAATTGTTCGCGAGTGCTGGTTTTCGCTAAGGGCTACGTGGCGAAAGAGATCTCGGGCATTGAAGCGAGCCGGGAGGAGCTTGTGGCCACAGCTTTTGGTCTCGGTGCAACGGAGGGAACAGCAACCGCTGAGAAGAGCGGGCCGAGATGGTATTTCCCCAACTGGTTGATTCCGCTGCTCGCTCTTTTGGCAGTTGTGGTCGCAATCGGGAGTTTAAATCCACACGCGATCTCCCCGTTCGGCATCGGGTTATTGCTTGGCGGTGCCATGCCGCTGACCCTGGTCTCCCTAGGACAAATGTACGTGGTTGGCCGGAGTGAAATCGATCTCGGGATCGGGGGATTTGCGGGACTGACGAACGTCATTAGCGCGACTCTGCTGGTAGAACAGCCGCTGTGGGGCGTTCTTGCGCTGTTGACCGGTCTGGGAATATATGCCCTCCTCGGCGCGCTGATCTATGTTCGTCGAATTCCAGCAATTGTGGCTACGCTGGGCAGTTCGTTTGTCTGGATCGGACTGGGATATGCCTTACAACCCATGCCCGGCGGAAGTTCTCCGGAGTGGCTAAACCGCTTTTTCAATTTATCCATACCGGTCGTCCCATTGCCGGTGCTGGTGATCGCTGCGAGCATGGTGGTGGCCACGCTCCTTTTGCGGACCCGTTTCGGAATTGTCCTTCGCGGATTCGGTAACAATCTTCCGGCCATGCGAGAACTCGGATGGCCCGCAGTCCGGTTTCACATCTGGACTTATCTGACCAGCGCCCTGTTCGGGCTTGCGGCTGGACTCTGTCTGACCGGTGTGAATACTGCTTCCGATGTGAATGCAGCTGTCAGTTACACATTGTTGAGTGTGGCAGCCGTCGTGATGGGCGGCTGTGATTTGGTGGGTGGCAGAATTGATCCCATCGGCGTTGTTCTGGCCTCTGTGACTCTGGCGCTTTTAGGCGCGCTGCTGGGTTTTCTCCAAGTCAGCTCGGACTATATTGCGGCGGTGCAAGGCTTCATCCTCCTCGGAATCGTTGTCTTGAGGACTATGCTCTGGCGGCGTTCATGAGGCGATTTTTCGAGCAACCCTGGGTCTGGGCGCTCTTGGGAACGTTCCTTTTGTGGACCCTCTTAAGCGCCGGGTCAGGGCAAGTCAGCATCAGCAGTTTGAGCGGTATTCTCGCGTCGGCCGCCGTCCTGTGCGTGGTGGCCATCGGTCAGATGTTCGTTGTGACCACTGGAGACGGTGCAGTCGATTTGTCGATTCCCAACGTCATGACCCTCTCCGGATTTCTCGCCACCAGCGTCATTAACGGACAGGATAGTCAGGTTGTTAGCGGACTGGCGGTGGTCGTTTTCCTTGGAAGCGCGGTCGGGATATTTAACGCACTTACGGTGAATTATCTGCGAATTCCGCCGATTATCACCACTCTGGCGGTCGGTTATATCCTCACCACTGGAACGTTGCTCTTCAATCGTGGATTTCGCACCTACGCGATCAGCCCGCTTCTGGTTTCACTGGTGAGCACTCGAATTGCGGACATCCCCGCTCTGCTGATCCTCGCGCTCCTGCTAAGTTTTCTGGCCTACCTTTTGTTGCACCGAACGGTGTACGGCCGCAGCCTGGCCGCGATGGGTCAGAATTCCGGTGCTGCTTATCTTGCCGGCGTTGGCGTAAAAGCGACTCGGCTAGTGGCATATGTGCTCAGTGGAGCACTCGCTGCACTCGGCGGAGTCCTGTTATCGGCCCGAGTCGGAGGAGCCTTTCTCGAAATGGGGAACCCCTTCTTGTTACAGTCTGTCGGGGCCGTGGTTGTCGGCGGGTCGTCGATCCTGGGAGGTAAAGCGACGGCTCTGGGTACCTTCCTAGGATCGATCTTCCTGGTGATGGTCGTGACTACCATGCAGGTGCTTCGTTTGGCCGGGGGATTGCAGCAGGTTGCTCAAGGGATCTTGATCATGCTGGTGCTGGCGCTCGCGACGGTGAAACGACCCTGAGTCGTTGCCCGGGCCCGGACAAATCTGCCCACGCCACTTAGTCGAGACCCTTTCTTTTCAAAAGGTCTCTCAGTGTCTCGTTAAATCTCTCGACGGCCTCATCCTGTTCTTCAATCCGCCCGAGGGTCATGAAAAGCAGCTGTTCGCCGTGCGGGGAGGACTTGACCAGATGCTTAAAAAGAGCCGCCAAATCTTTCACATCCGTCTCCAATTGCCGGAGCCTTTCCCCGTAGTCGCCAACCTCGGCTGGTGGTGATCCTTGGATTTTATCGCGATCATCCGATCGTTTCGTTTCTTCAGGCATAGGCGCAAAGTATGACACCTCGGGAAGAAGAGGCAAAGCCGATCCGTGTCTCGAACAGAACTTTCAACCTGCTTCGATGACAAATCTTTAGTAAGTAAGGCGTCCCGCCTTACCCTTCCTAAATCGTACTCGGTGGGTCTAAAGTCCAGGGTAGCCGGGACGCTCGGGTTGCGGAAGATGTAAGGCGGGACGCCTTACTTACCAGAGCGGGATCTAAAAAGGACGGTAGCTTAATCAGCAGACCTTGGACCCGCCGGCACTACGCCACCATTTGATCCTCCACTCGCCAACAAAGCGAGGCGCGACTGAACCGCGCTTTCACGCAGTTCAGGAACTCCTGAAGACTGACTGGCTTCACGAGGAAGTCGTCAGCTCCATCCTCCATGCCTTTGCGTGGTGTAAGGAGATCAGGCCTTCCGGTCATCAAGACGACCTGCCTGGACTTTAGCTCCGGATCAGCCCTGATGTTACGAAGGAGGAAGGCCCCATTTCCGCCCGGCATATCGACGTCGCTTACGATCAGATCGGGGAGATACTGCCGCGCCAATTCGAGGGCCGCGACCCCGGAATCGGCTTCGATAACGCCATAGCCGCTTCGACGAAGAAACAAGCCAAATAATTCGCGCAGTTGCTGATCATCATCGACAATTAAAATTGTTTTCATTTCAAAGGGGCGATCATTGAAAGAAAGTGCGATCGCACCGAATCTTGGCCACAATTTACCATATTTATAACGTATGTCATGAATATCTATTTTGTATAGCAATTTCCACATTCAATCGCGGATTTTGCTTGCCAGAAGTCTCTCTTTCGTATCGCCCGATACTCTTGGAGCGTTGCGCGACCTTCCCTGCCTCAATTGGATTCTGAAGCTCAGACCTCGGAAATGAATCTTTGGTGCCCGGCTCTTCGGGCCCTGGAGTTTGGACGTTTCAGCGTTTAACGCGGTGCCGGTGTGTTTGGACATTCCTAGAACGATCTAGGCCGGGAGTAAGGCGAGACGCCTTACCTACGACTGCTGACGAGCGTTACAGTTAGATTATCCCCTCTAGTCCGCTTCATGCTCGACGACTGTCACGCCGGCTACTGGCAATTCAGGTCCGCCTAACCAGAATCGCGTCTCTGGTGGAAATTGGAGGATTACCGGTTCGGGACCGTAGTTGAAGTAGTAGCGAAGCCTCCCTCTGGCGCGGGAGCGGATATCATTTGGGAGTATTTCAACTTCCAACTGTTCCGAGCGTACGAGTTCTTCGGTAATGGCGTTGAGAAGAGTCTGCCCCGGGAGAACGGCCAGGTAGCTGATTTTACCGTGCCGATACGCGACACCCTGGCCGTTCTGCAGCCGGATGAAAGGCGGCAGGTTCGTCCGGACATGTTCCAACCAAGTATGACATTCGTAGAGAACCGCATTCCAGGTGACTGATATTGGTGCGAATTCCGGCAACGACTCCACCCGCCAGACTGAGATCGGGATTAATTCCTGCAGGCGGCCCGGCGGCAATTCCTGCGGGATTTGAAAATCGGCAGTTTTCGATCCCGCTCTTGGCGCGAGCAAAACCTGGCCGCGGAATCTTTTCAGTGCCTCCACGAATTCAGCCTCTACGATTGGCAGCGACGGGATTGCCACAACGCTGTAGGGATCAAGCGATGCCCGTTGCGAAATGATGTCGACGTTTAGTCCCAGGCGCCGGAACGCGCGATAGAAGCTAAGGACAACGGCCATGTAATCGAAGTTGTTCCCTTGCGGCTGAATTCCGAGGGTCCAGGCGGCCTCGTAGTCGTAGACGAGCGCGACTTTTGCCGGCGCAACTGCGCCAAGGCTTAACCCGGAGAGTTCCTGGACGACTTGAGCAGCCTCAAAGAAGGCCTGATCAGGTTCGAAGTTTGGCAGATTTAACCCCGCATGCATCTGTTCCTGCGCAAAGGGTGCCTGACGCCAGCGAAAGTAACTCACCACTTCGGCGCCGTGCGCGAAGGCTTCGTGAGTCCAGAAGCGAATCATTCCAGGGTAGGGGGAGGGGTTATAGGCGGCCCAGTTCACCGGACCCGGTTGTTGTTCCAGAACCCACCAGCGGCCACGGCCGCAGGCCCGATAAAGATCGTGATGAAACCCGACAAAATCCGGGTCGCCTGAGCGTAGGTACCGAGCCTTGTGCGAATCTGGAGCTTTCATCTCGCTCAAGAATCCGAGCGGATACGAATCCCACCCGGCGGCATCCAGGTCTTCGGACAAAGCGAAATGATCAAAATCCTGAAATTTTCCCATGAAATTGTGCAGGATCGTTCTGCCGGGAGAGTGCTGACGGATAACCTCGACTTGAAGGCGATTGAATATTTTGACCTGATCCGACGAAAACCGCATGAAGTCGAGTTCGTGCGAGGGATCAGGTTTCGTGACGGTGAGATTTGGTAATTCGATCTCCTGGAAGTCGCGATATTCCATACTCCAAAACACGTTCCCCCATGCCCGGTTCAGTTGATCGATTGATCCGTATTTGGATTTCAGCCATTCGCGAAAACCGTGGAGCGCTGCTGCCGAATAGCTCAGCACCGTATTGTGGCAACCATATTCGTTATCGGTTTGCCACGCTGCCACCGCAGAGTGCGCTCCAAAACGACGAGCCAATTCCCTGACGATTCGTTCGCATTCTTTTCGATAGAATTGATGGGAGAAACAATAATGACGCCGCGAACCGAATTTACGTGGCAAGCCGTTTGCATCGACCGCCACCATATCCGGCATCTGGTCCACCAACCATTTTGGTGGAGTGGCTGTCGGTGTGCAGAGGACGATGGAGAGTTGACGTTGGGCCGCAAAGTCCAGGAGCTGCTGCATCCACTCAAATCGGTACTCTCCCGGATTTGGTTCGAGCTGGCTCCAGGCAAACTCGCCGAGGCGAACAAAGCGAATACCCAGTTCGCGCATCGCATCGAGGTCGGCAGTCCATTTTTCGGGCGCCCACTGTTCCGGGTAATAACAGACACCCAGAGACGGGCTCGGAATTTGTGATGAGCTTGCTTGCATTTTCATTAAGCTCCAGATCCAATGCGGACGAACAATACACCGTGTCCCGGGATCATTTCAGGACCTTGGGGGTTGCGGTCTCCTACAAGATCGAATGCCGGTTGTTTGAAGTTAAGGCGCTGCGGTTCGTCGGTGAAATTCAGCAGAAAACAGTATTCTTCCGTTCCATTTGAGCGCGTGATCGCTTCAACCGCAGCGGGAACTTCCGCCCATCCCTGAATTGGATCCTGAATCTCAAGAGCGTCCAGCAAAGCTGAAACATTCTGGCGCGTGAAGAAGCTTCCGAAATGAATCACTCTGCCTTTGCCATTCCTGAACAGGGTGACGGCTGGGCTCCCCGCGTAATAGCTTGCTGCGTACGACGCGAGAACGTTGACGGCGTCGCTCTGCGCGGCTAGCACTTCGTTAAAAATTGGCGCCTCAACGCACCCAGTTGAATCCTCAAAGCGAATTTCTGATTTTTCATCGGGGGGCACCACGGTGAAATCTGTGACACGAACGCCGGCGAACGCCTCGTAGAAAGCGCGTCCTTCCGCGTCGTAACACCAATGGTTCTTGTCTCGGTAACCGCTCCAGCAGCCGAAGACAAGAGTGCCTCCCGCTGCCACGTACTCTTCCAACGCTTTGATATCCGATGCCGCAAGGATGTGGGCGTGCGGAAAAAACACGATCTTATACGGCGAGAGGTCGCGAGCTTCGCGAACACTCGAAAGAGTCCGAAGATCCGCCAACAAATGCCTGTCGGAGAGTGCCTGGTAGACCCCCAGTTCGCTGGTATCCCGGTTTTGACCTGTGAAATGTTCAATCCTGGTATGCGATTCATTGTCGAAATCGTAGAGGATCGCAGCTGGAGCGACGCAATTCGTCCCGAGCAAGGTGGGAGCTAACCGATTGATCTCTTTCCCGAGCAGCTCTGCTTCCTGCAGTCGCCAGGTAACCCTCTCGTCGTGTGGGAGGAGGCCGTTCCAGTGCGCCTCAGAACCGTACGGGAGAGAACGCCAGCGAAAAAAAAGCAGACCGTCCGCACCATGGGCGATCGAGTTCCAGCACCAGAGACGCATCTGTCCGGGTTTGGGTGTTGGGTGAAGATAGTCGGGATTGCCATTGAGGATCCCGCCTATTTGACCGCTCGGCCCCGATTGCTGTTCCAGCACCACGAACTTGCGCGACACGCCGCGTATTTTGCACAGTTGTCTGCCCTCGGAACGATCACGGAAATTTTTTGGTAGCTTGGTGTTGCAAACCTTGAATTCCGGGTAGGAATCATAGGAAAGAAAATCGACAGTTTCCTCGGTGAATTTTTGCAGATCGACATTTGACATGCTTTGGAAGGCATTGTGCGTCACGAATTGATGGGGCGCGATGGACTTGAGGAGTTGGTACTGCCTCGCTGCGAAGCGGATCGTGAGATCTGAATTGAATCGGTAAAAGTCCAGCAGCAGAGTCGGGTTCTGGTAGGTCGCGGTGGGTCGCGGCAACCAGATCTGCTCCCAGTCCGTATAAGTCTGTGACCAGAACGCGGTACCCCATGCCTCGTTCAATTTTTCCAGCGTGCCGTAGCGCTCCTTGCACCAGGAGCGGAATGAGAGATGATCGCTTGGCGCGAAACTGTCAGCGACGTGGCAGTTGAGTTCATTATCGATCTGCCAGCCGATCACCCCCGGATGATCGTGGTAATGTCCTGCCAGCGCCGTGGTAATTTCTTCCGATTTTTTCCAATAAATCGGTGAGGTGTAGTTATAGTGGCGGCGGGAACCGTGCGTCAGCCGTTTTCCATCATAGCTTGCGCGAAGTACCTCCGGATATCGTTCGGTCAGCCACGCCGGAGGGGTGTAGGTTGGCGTCCCCATGATCGCCTTCAGGCCATGCTTGGTGCAGAGTTCCAAGGCGCGGTCAAAAAGGGAAAAGTCATAGACGTGTTCTTCCGGCTCCCAGAAGCTCCACGCGCCTTCGCCCATCCGAACAACGTTCATCCCGGTTGCCGCGATGCGTGAAAGATCGCCCGCCCATTTTGCTTCCGGCCATTGTTCTGGATAATAAACAACGCCGTACAAGAAAGTTCCGTAACTAAACTGCTTTTCCATGAAGGTGTGTGGAGTGCGAAAATCTCACGAGCGCTTTGGTTGGCGAGATTTTCGTGCTAACCGGTGGTTGCGCCTGCCGTGAGTCCTCTGCGCCAGTACCTCCCAAGCAGAATAAAGGCGGCGAGCAGCGGAAGAACGCTAATGAGTGATCCCAAGGCGATCAGATTGTAAACCGGTTTACCGCCTCCGGCGGCGGTACTGACGCTGTTCCAAACGTTCAATCCGAGCGTCAATGGGAAAAGGTGATCGTCGCTCAAGACGACCAGCGGCAGGAAGAAATTATTCCAAGCTCCAACGAAACTCAGCAGTGCGACGGTGACCAGCCCGGACAATATCAGAGGCATGCCGATAAACCAGAATATTCGTATTTCCCCGGCGCCATCGAGACGGGCGGCTTCGAGCAGTTCTGTGGGAAAAGCGGACTCCCAGAAAATACGCATCAAATAAAGGCCGAACACGTTGACCAAACTGGGCAAAATGACCCCCCACATCGTGTTGAGGAGACCGAGCTTGTTCAGCATCAAAAACAGGGGGAGAACCAACGCGGTGGACGGAACGGTGACCGTCGCGATAATGACATTGAAGAGAATTTTTTTCGCTGGGAAATCATATTTGGCAAAGGCATATCCGCCGAGGGCACAGATCATGGTCGAAGCGAGCGAAATGGTCAGCGCGTAAATAAGAGAATTCCTGAACCACTGGAGAAAAATGCCGTCGCGGTAAGCAAATAGCCCGGCAATGTTCTCAGACAAATGGGTAGGAAACGCGAACCAGAGACCAAAGGTGGTGAAGATCTGGCTGTTGTCCTTGGTCATGGCGGCCAGGATCCAGGTTGCGGGCAGGATACAATAGAGAAAAAATATTGCGAAAATGGCGTAGCGAAATCCGTTTCGAACCAAGTCGTTGCTGGAAGAGTTTAGAGGAGAAGGCCGTGGAAGAATCATGAATGCTCTCTCGTTTACCGCGTATCGGCGCGACGGATAAATGCGCCGCTGACAATGAAGATGAGAACTGCAAGGAGGATGGCCAGCGCGCCGGCGTAGGAGTAATTGGCGTCCCGAGCCGCGGTCAGGTAAAGATAGAGATTTGGGGTGATATTGTCCGCCACGTACCCAAGCGGACGCAGGACCAGCGCTTCGGTAAAAAGCTGGGAAGTGCCAATAATCGAGAAGATAAAAAGCAGCCGAATGGTCGGAACCACGAGAGGGATTTTGATGTGGCGTACCACCTCCCATCTGGTGGCTCCGTCTACGCGCGCGGCCTCAAAGAGTTCTTTCGGGATATTGTGCAAAGCGGCGAAGAGGGTGATCATGTTGTACCCGGTCCAGGTCCACGTCACAATGTTGCCGATTGAAAACAGCACCAGGTCTGGAGAGAGAAAATCAAGTGCCGGTTGGTGTAACGCACGCAAAATCTGGTTAAAGGGAGACAGATTGGGAGCGTACATATATCCCCAGATCAACGCACCAATTGCCGTGGGAATCCCATAGGGCATGAAATAGACGGTGCGACAAACGCGAACGATGACGCCGCGGGATTGGTCCAGAAGCAAGGCGACCAGGATCGCCAGCCCGAGCATCACGGGAATTTGGACGACCCCAAACACGAACATATTTTTCAGACCGTTCAGGAAGTCTGCGTCTTGAACGGCCCTGGCATAGTTCGTAAAACCGCCAAAGATCTCTTTGGCGGGCCCGAGGCCAATTCGTTTCTTGATGAATAGGCTCAGGTAGATCGCGTAAAGCACCGGCGCCACATAGAACGCGAAAAACACGGTCAAAAATGGCGCCAGGAAAAGCAGGGCGGTCTTACGGTAACGCATCGCCTCGCGAATAGAACTGAAGGTCGCTTTACGACTCTACGATTTTTACTGGCCTTTGACGTTGTAGCCGTCGTCTTTGGCGTTTTTGAGAGATTCGTTCTGCCAGGCGTCGAGAGCCTGTTTCGGCGTCATCTTGCCGGTAAATAAAGCATCGATCTGCTTGTTATAATTGTCGTTCACGAACGCGAACCAGGGCGCCCAAGCGAAGTCGACACTAACGGCCTCAGACGCA
>Ga0210387_10001637_pt1 | contig 16951 bp, 15 predicted proteins | sample IncBWC7OmetaG_FD_160108 | JGI IMG/M metagenome (GOLD analysis project Ga0210387, IMG submission 160108) | Forest soil microbial communities from Barre Woods Harvard Forest LTER site, Petersham, Massachusetts, United States - Inc-BW-C-7-O ...
CAAGAGCGCAGCCCTATACGAAAGCTATCAGGCGCGACTGAAAGCGCTCAATGCGGTCGATTTCGGCGATCTCTTGCTCGAGCCATTGCGACTGTTGCGCGAACGCGCCGATGTTCTCGCCGCATTCCGGCGGCGCTTCCGTTACATCCTGGTGGACGAGTACCAAGACACGAACGTCGTCCAGTATCTTTTTCTCCGGCTGCTCGCCCAGGCCAACGGCAATTTGTGTTGCGTCGGCGACGACGACCAGTCGATCTACGCCTGGCGCGGCGCGGATGTTGAAAACATTCTGCGCTTTGAAAAGGATTTTCCCGGCGCCAAGGTGATCCGGCTCGAGCGAAATTATCGATCGACCGGGCATATTCTCGCGGTGGCGTCGGGACTGATCGCCCACAATCGCGGCCGCCTGGGAAAGACCCTGTTCACCGACAAACCGCTCGGAGACCGGCCAACGGTCGCTGAAGGGTCGGACAGCCAGGAAGAGGCGAGGCTCGTCGGCGAGGAGATCGAAGCGGCGCAGCACAAAGGCGTTTCCCTTGACGAGATCGCCATCCTGGTGCGCGCCTCGTTTCAGATGCGCGAATTCGAGGAGCGGTTCATCGCCTTGGGGCTGCCCTACAAGGTCGTCGGCGGTCCGCGATTCTACGAGCGGGCGGAAATACGCGACGCGTTGGCCTATCTTCGCTGTATCGCCCAACCCGACGACGACCTCGCCTTCGAGCGCATCTATAACCAGCCCAAACGCGGCCTCGGTGAAGCGACGCTCGCGATCCTGCATCACTATGGCCGGCGGGCTGGTCTATCCCTAACGCGCGCCGCGCGCGCGCTCGTCGAAACCGAGGAACTGAAACCGCGTCCCCGTCAAATCCTACGAGGCCTTCTCGACGACTTCGACCGTTGGCGAAATCAGGCCGATCAGATCCCTCACGAAGAGCTGGCGCAGCTCGTTCTTGAGGAGAGCGGCTATATCGACATGTGGAAAGCGGAGCGTACCCCCGATGCGGCGGGACGCCTCGACAATCTGAAAGAGCTCGTCCGATCGATGGGCGAATTTCCCGATCTGGGGGCGTTTCTCGAGCATGTGTCCCTGATCATGGACATCGACAGCGGCGAGGAGGGCGAGCGCGTCTCGATCATGACCCTTCATGCGGCAAAGGGACTGGAGTTCGACCTCGTCTTTCTGCCAGGTTGGGAGGAGGGCCTGTTTCCGAATCAGCGCTCGCTCGACGACACCGGCCTGGCCGGGCTCGAAGAGGAGCGGAGACTGGCCTATGTCGGCCTGACCCGAGCCCGCCGGCAGGCCAAGATTTTTTACGCTCTCAACCGGCGCGTGCGCGGCTTATGGCAGACGTCAATCCCGTCCCGGTTCATCCAGGAATTGCCCGCGGACCATGTCGAATTCGACGAGTTCGTTGGGTCCTCGGATCGCGCCTACGGCTCGTGGCCGTCCGCCGGTCCGGAACCCGGGTTTGCCTCCCGCTACGACACGCCTGGCTGGCGTCGCGCCGAGGCGCGACAACGCGAGTGGGGTCAATCCGGCTCACGCAGGCCTGGACCCAAAAGTCCGGTTTTTGAAGGCGCAGCTTACCGACAAGACTCGCCGTCCTCGGCTTTTCACGCCGGATCGCGGGTGTTCCACAACAAATTTGGCTCGGGCGCCGTGATTGCCGTGGACGGCTCCAAATTGACCGTCGATTTCGATAAGGCAGGTCGAAAATTGGTGATGGACAGTTTTGTCGCCGCCGAGGGATAGCTGAACTGAGCGACGGGACGGCAGTCATCCGACACGCCGCGCCAATCGGACGCGGCGCCTCTTTTCTCCGTCGAATCTTCGTCGCGACTTCGTCAGGCAGCCTTGGTTCTCGGTTTGACTTCCTCGCTATAGGCGTCGATCAGCGCTGCGGTTACGGCCGCCGGTCTGTAATTATGCGGACCGATCTCCCCGACCGGAGTCACCTCGGCGGCGGTTCCGGTAATGAAGCATTCGTCGAAGTCACCGAGTTCGGCAGGCAGGATTCGCCGCTCGATGACTTCAAACCCGCGCTTGCGGGCGAGATCGATCACGGTCGCCCGAGTTATGCCGGCGAGGAAGCAATCGGCGATCGGGGTGTGAATCGTTCCGTTCTTGGCGAAAAAGATGTTGGCGCCGGTGCATTCCGCCACCCGGCCCTGCCAATCGAACATCAAAGCGTCGGCATATCCGCGACGCTCCGCCCGGTGCTTGGAGATGGTGCAGATCATGTAGAGACCGGCCGCTTTCGCCAGGGCGGGAGCGGTCGCCGGATCAGGCCGTCGATAATCGGCGATATCGAGCCGAATGCCTTTCATCCGCTGGGCGGGGTCGAAATAACTTGGCCACTCCCACACTGCGACGCCCAGGTGGATCGTGTTGTGCTGCGCGGCCACGCCCATCATTTCCGAGCCACGCCACGCGATCGCCCGAACATAGGCGTCGGCGAGATGGTTTCGCTTCAACACCTCGGCCTTGGCGGCGTCGATCTCCGCGACGCTCCAGGGCAGCTCAAAGTCGAGCATTTGCGCGGAATCTCTTAGTCGCCGGGAATGGGCCGTCGATTTAAAGATGCGCCCGCCATAAGCGCGCTCCCCTTCGAAAACCGCGCTCGCATAGTGGAGCGCGTGGGTCAGAACGTGGACCTTGGCTTCGCGCCATTCGAGCAAATGGCCATCCATCCAGATCCAGCCATCGCGGTTGTCAAAGGTCTGGGCGGGCATGGCGGTTTCCTCTGTTCGAAGCGAGTCGGTTTGGTTTTTTCTCGATTGGCGTTACATGGATGCGTCGCCGATGATTTGTAGGATAGCAAGAGGGCCGAATTATGTCAACACTGCTGACCTAATAGGCTCATCGATGTCGTCCGACGTCTCCAAGCCCGGTCCGGCGGCGCAATTGCGCCGCGGCGAAGAGCCAATGTATGAACTGATCGAACTGTTCTTTTTCGCTTACCGCGATTTCGTCGGAGACGCTGATCGACTGCTTGAGGCTTACGGGTTCGGGCGCGCTCATCATCGGGTCCTCTATTTTGTCAGCCGACGGCCCGGGCTCACCATCGCCGAGCTCCTGGAGATACTGCGGATCACAAAGCAAAGCCTCAACCGCGTCTTGCGAGAACTCGTCGACAAGAACTTCGTGGAGATTCAAGCCGGAGCCCTCGATCGTCGCCGTCGGCAGCTCTATGCGACGCCGGACGGCGAGCGGCTGGCGCTCAGGCTAGCCCTCGTTCAGACGCGACGGTTTGCGCTGGCGCTGGAACAATTGGGCGACTGGGGTCTCCCATCGGCGCAAGCCTTTCTTAAAGCGATGATCGATCCCCAGCCGGCACCGAGCGACGTCGCCGGGCGTCCGGAACCGACGAAGCGGGCAGGTCAGGCGCGGTGAGCTCGACGCCGACTTCGTTCCAGGACGACGCCGCCCATGTTCTCGTGGTCGACGATGATCGACGGCTTCGCGCTTTGTTGTCCAGCTATCTGGTCAAACACGGCCATCGCGTCACGGTCGCTCCCACGGCCGCCAAGGCGCGCGCTTTTCTCGACGCATTGGCGTTCGACATCATCGTGCTCGACGTCATGATGCCGGTCGAGAGCGGGTTCGATTTCGCCGCCGATTTGCGGACGCGGTCGCAGGTGCCAATTCTCATGTTGACGGCCCGCGGCGAATCGCAGGATCGGGTGCGCGGCCTCGAGATTGGCGTCGACGATTATCTCGCCAAGCCCTTTGAGCCGCGGGAGCTGCTGTTGCGGATCGGGTCGGTGCTTCGACGAACCCGAGCCCCGCCGGCGGGCGGGCCGGAGACCACTGTCGTTCGCTTCGGACGCTTCGCATTCTCGCTCGAGCGCGGAGAACTGCGTGCTGGAGACGATCCGGTTCGCATTACGGAGCGCGAGCGCGAGATGCTGCGCTTGCTCAGCGCAAACCCCGGCGCGATCGTTTCTCGCGAAGCGCTGTCGGGACCGGGCGGCGCCGCTCAGGAGCGAACGGTCGACGTCCTCGTCAATCGGTTGCGGCGCAAGATCGAACAAGACCCCGCCAATCCGATATACCTGCAGACGGCCCGAGGAGCGGGATATCGGCTCGTAGCGGACCGATGAGCGAACGGCTCGCATTCCACAGGCTGCGGTTGCTGGCGCAGATCCGCATGCTTTGGCGGCGCGCGGCGCGCGGCCTGGCGGAGATGCTGCCGAAGGGCCTCTATAAGCGCTCCCTCCTCATCATAATTGTACCGATGGTCCTGCTCCAGAGCGCGGTGACCTTAGTATTCATGCAGCATCACTGGGATTTGGTGACACGCAGGCTTTCCGATGCGGTCGCGCGTGACGTTGGAGCGCTGACGGACCTTTATCAAAGGCTCCCGCTGGGGGAGGATGATGCCTCTCTAGCGAATCTGGCGTCCGAACGGTTCCGGATGGACGCGTCATTGCTGCCGGCGGGTCCTTTGCCGCCGGTGATGCCTCGCTCCTTCTACGGCGCATTGGATCCGCTTACCCGAACCCTTCCGAAAGAAATCAGGAAGCAGATCACCCAGCCGTTCTGGATCGACACCGTCGGCCGATCGGGACTCATGGAGATACGCGTCGACCTCGGGGACCGAGTACTCCGGCTGGTGACGCGCCGCGCTCTCGCCTATGAGGCGAACGCCCACATTTTTGTGCTCTGGATGCTGGGGGCGATGATCGTACTCCTGACGGTCGCGATCATTTTTCTGCGCAATCAAATTCGACCCATTTTGCGCCTGGCGGGGGCGGCGGAGGATTTTGGTAAAGGCAGAAATCTTGACTTTAGTCCGCACGGGGCGCGTGAAGTCCGGCAGGCGGGCCATGCCTTCATTGAGATGAAACGCCGAATCGAGCGAGCAACCGAACAGCGCACCACGATGCTGAACGGCGTCAGCCACGATCTGCGCACGATGTTGACCAGATTCAAATTGTCATTGGCGTTGCTCGACAATTCAGCCGATAGCGAATTACTGCAAAAGGACGTCGATGAAATGGGGCAGATGCTCGAGGGATATCTCTCCTTTGCCCGCGGGGACACAGGCGAATCAACCGCCCGAGTCAATGTTGGATCGATCCTGGAGGACCTGCGGGCGGCTTCCGAGCGACACGGCGCGAGCCTCGGCGTGGAGACGGACGGGGATCTGGATATTCGTATCCGCCCGATGGCGATGAAACGCTGCGTCGGCAATCTCGTCGCCAACGCCCAGCGTCACGCCGAACGCGTCCGCGTTTCCGCTACCCGGGAGGCTCAATTCGTGTCGATCGTCGTAGACGACGACGGCGCAGGCATTGACCCCGCTTATCGCGAGGACGTCTTCCGGCCGTTCTACCGCCTGGACGAAGCGCGCAACCAGGATGAGGGCGGCGCAGGCTTAGGCCTCGCGATCGCGCGCGACATCGCTCGCTCCCACGGAGGGGACATCACACTCTCCGATAGCCCGCTGGGGGGCCTCAGAGCGGCGGTTCGGATTCCTGTTTAGGCTTTAGCGCGCCGAATCGCGGGAGCTCAAACCGAAGCGTTGATCCAGCGAGACAGTTCGCTCTTCGGACCGGCCCCAGTCTTGGTCGCCACCTGTTTGCCGCCTTTGAACACCATCAGCGTCGGGATCGAGCGGATGCCGTATTTGCTGGCGACGCCGGGGTTCTCGTCGACATTGAGCTTGGCGATTTTCACTTTGCCGTTCATTTCGGTGGCGATTTCTTCGAGCGCCGGCCCAATCATGCGGCATGGCCCGCACCATTCCGCCCAGAAATCAACGACGACCGGCGCGTCGGATGCGATGACGTCGGACTCAAAACTTGCGTCAGTGACTTTGGCCGTTAATGACATGGCGCCCTCAAGGACGGCGTGCTTGCCGCCTCCCATAGCTAGGAACCAACCCAGGCGTCGTCAAGCAGGGCCGGCGCAACCCGGGACCGCCTCTGGAGCATCGATGTGCGCCTTGACAGAGTTGAGGTCGTCGCCTAGCCGAGCGTTGGCGATGGACCAGGAACAGGCGCAGATTGTCCGGCAAATTAGCGGTCTGAGCGAGATCTCCGACCGCTATGATGCGATTCTTTGCGATATCTGGGGTGTCTTGCACAACGGCGTGGCCTCCTTCGCGCCGGCCTGCGAGGCGCTCGTTTCGTTCCGCTGTCGGGGCGGAGCGGTCGTTCTGATCACCAACGCTCCGCGCCCGTTTCCGCCGGTCAAACGGCAAGTTCTGAAGCTTGGAGTTCCGCCCGAGGCGTTTGACGGCGTCGTCACGTCGGGCGACGTAACGATCGGATTGATGAAGCAGCAGGACGGCGATCGGGTTCTCCACATCGGGCCGGAGCGCGACCTGAGTCTGTTCGACGCCGCGATGGAGACGACCGGCGCACGGCCGAGACTCGTTTCCCTCGAAGAAGCCCAATATGCGCTATGCACCGGCCTCAGAAACGACGAGACCGAAACGCCAGATGATTACGAGGCTGAACTGCGGGCGATGGCGATCCGCAATATCACGATGATCTGCGCCAATCCGGATATCGTGATCCACCGCGGCGACACTCTCATCTACTGCGCCGGCGCGCTCGCGTGTCGATATGAGGACCTCGGCGGTTCGGTGATCTATGCCGGCAAGCCTCATGCGCCAATCTACGACAGGGCGTTGGCGCTCGCCGAGCGGGTTCGAGGCGCCCCGATCGACAAGCACCGCGTGCTCGCAATCGGCGACGGCATGAGGACGGACATCGTAGGCGCGACACGAGTGGGGTTGGACGCGCTCTTCGTCACCGGAGGCATCCATCGATCCTTGCACGGAGAAACGCCGGCGTCGCCGGCCGATCCCATCGAACTGCAACAATTGTACGATGAAAGCGAGGTGTGGCCGGTCGCGGCCATCCCCCTGCTTCGGCCATAAGGCGCCCGGGGCTATTTGCCCGCCTCGCGGGCTGATCGTCGTCGGCGGCGCGCGCTCGGGTTTTCACCGCTTTCAGGTCTCGTTCGCGAATGCAAAATCCGCTGTTTCAGACCCTCTATTTCGAAGATCTTGCGGTCGGTATGCGGGCGACGATTCGCAAGACGGTCGAGAATGAGGACGTTATCGGATTCGCCGAACTTTCCGGCGACCACAATCCAATCCACTTGTCCGAGCATTTCGCGCGCAAGACTCGCTTTGGCGGTCGAATTGTTCACGGGCTGTACACCGCGAGCCTTATTTCCGGGGTCATTGGCATGCGACTGCCAGGGCCTGGCGCTGTCTATATCTCGCAAACCCTGCGCTTTCTTGGCCCGGTCAAGATCGGCGACGTCGTCGACGTCGGCGTGGAGGTGGTTGACCTGACCGAGAAGAACCGCCGCGTCCGATTGCATTGCGAGTGTCGGGTCGGCGACCGGGTCGTCCTCGACGGCGAGGGCGTTCTCAGCGTGCCGCCGACGCCAAAGCTTAAGTCCCCCGCCGCTTGACCGTGGCTGGACGCCAAGGGAGTTGCGCGGGCTGCCAAACGCGGGTACGGGGTCGGCGGAATCCGAGGATCGGCAGGACGCAATGACCAACGGCTTCGTGCTTGCCACGGACCCGATGCTGCCGCCGCACGGGTTGGAGGGCGCGATCTACGCAATTGGAAACTTTGACGGCCTGCATCTGGGGCATCAGGCGGTCATTGAACGCGCGGTCGCCATGGCCAAAGAGAGAGCGGCCCCCAGCGCTTTATTGACCTTCGAACCGCATCCCGCTGACTTTTTTGCCGGCCGCCCGGTCGTGTTTCGATTGACGCCGTCCCTGGACAAAGCCGCGATTTGCGCCCGGCTCGGGCTGACGGGGCTTGTTCTCATTGGCTTTGACGCTTCGCTCGCGGCGATGAGCGCGGAGGAGTTCATCACGAAGATTCTCGTTGCCCGGCTCCGCGTCGCTGCGGTCGTCGTCGGATGGGACTTTCATTTTGGCAAGGGCCGATCCGGTTCGCCAACCACTCTTGCCGAGGCCGGTCTGAGACACGGCTTTGGCGTCGAGATCGTTACCAAAGTCGAAAATGGTGCCGGCGTCGTCTCCTCGAGCGCCATTCGCAAGGCTCTCGAGTGCGGCGATCTCGCAGCCGCGGCGAGAAACCTCGGACGCAACTATTCGGTTTCAGGCCGGGTGATTTCGGGCCAGCGCCTGGGGCGGACCCTTGGCGTCCCGACGGCGAATATCGCGCTCGAGCCGACCAACCGGCTTGCATATGGAATTTATGCCGTCGTGGCGCGGGTCGATGGGCGCGCCTTCCCCGCCGTCGCCAGCTTTGGCACCCGCCCGACGGTCGATGACGGCCCGCCCTTGCTCGAGGTTCATCTCCTCGATTTCGACGGCGACCTCTATGGACGCGAAATGGAGGTTGAGTTCATCGAACGCATCCGGGACGAGCGCAAGTTCGAATCGATCCCCTCGCTCGTCGCCGAAATGACACGGGATAAGGAGCGGGCTCGCGTCATTCTTGCGGGGCGGCGCTGAGAACAAATTTGGCGAATTGCGGCAAATCCTCTAATCCCACGCCGCCGCTGCATACGAAACAAAATTTGGCGCCACACCCATGTCCGACGCGTCCGTCTCAGGCCTCGATTATTCGCGCACTCTGTACTTGCCCAAGACGGATTTTCCCATGCGCGGCGGCCTGCCGCAGAAGGAGCCGGAGATTCTGGCTCGCTGGGCTCGCGACAATTTGTATCGGGCGCTGCGCGAGAGCGGCCAGGGACGCCCCAAATTCGTGCTGCACGACGGGCCGCCCTACGCCAACGGCAATGTCCATATCGGCACGGCGCTGAACAAGACGCTCAAAGACATTGTTGTGCGCTCGCATCAGATGACCGGCAGGGAATCCAACTATGTTCCCGGCTGGGACTGTCACGGGTTGCCAATCGAATGGAAGGTCGAGGAAGAATTCTACCGAAGCAAAGGCAAGTCCAAGCCGGACTTCTCCGATTCGCAAGCCATCATTGCGTTCCGCAGGGAATGCCGCGCTTACGCCGAACATTGGCTCTCCGTGCAGCGGGAGGAATTCAAGCGCTTGGGTGTCGTCGGCGATTGGGATCACCCGTACACGACGATGAGCTATCCCGCGGAAGCGCAGATCGCCCGGGAGATCTTCAAATTTGTCGCCAGCGGGCTGCTCTATCGTGGCTCGAAGCCAGTGATGTGGAGCGTCGTCGAGAAGACGGCGCTCGCTGAGGCCGAGGTCGAATACGAAGACCATGTCAGCGACACGATCTACGCCGCGTTCCCAATTGAGTCCGAGGATGCCTCCATCGTCATCTGGACCACGACGCCCTGGACGATTCCGGGCAACCGCGCGATCGCCTTCTCTCGCCGCATCCCTTATGGGCGTTATCGAGTGACGGATGCGCCGGCCGACAATTGGGCCAAGGTCGGAGCGACCTACATCCTCGCGGAATCGCTGGCCCAAAGCGTCTTCGACGCGGCGAAAGTGACCGCATTCGAGTTTCTCGGCGAGGTCAAAGGGGATGCGCTCGCGTCGATGGTCTGCGCCCATCCGCTTCACAGTCACGGCTACGGGTTTGTCGTTCCTTTGCTCGACGGCGACTATGTGACGGATGACGCCGGCACCGGCTTCGTTCATACCGCGCCGGGTCACGGACGTGAGGACTTCGAACTCTGGACGGCGAGCACCCGGCTGCTCCAGGAGCGCGGGGTCGAGACGCGCATTCCTTATACGGTGGATGAGAACGGCGCCTTCACCGACGAGGTGCCGGGCTTCGAGGGCAGGCGCGTTATCACCGACAAAGGCAAAGTCGGCGACGCCAATAAAGCGGTCATCGACGCCCTGATCGAAGCGGGCGGGTTGGTGGCGCGCGGCCGGCTCAAGCACCAGTATCCTCACAGCTGGCGGTCGAAGACGCCGGTGATCTTTCGCAATACGCCGCAATGGTTCATGGCGATGGATCGGCCGTTCGCCAATGTGCAGGGCGGCAATACCCTTCGGGCCATTGCGGTCGATGCGATCGAACGCACGCGATGGGCCCCGCCGTCCGGCGAGAACCGGATCAAGGGTATGGTCACCAACAAACCCGATTGGGTGCTGTCTCGCCAGCGCGCCTGGGGGGTGCCGCTATCGATTTTCGTCCGCAAGGACGGCCACGAAATCCTGTTCGACGAGGAGGTGAACGCGAGAATAACTGAAGCCTACGAGCGAGAAGGCGCCGACGCATGGTTTGCCGAGGGCGCGAAGGAACGGTTCCTTGGCGGAAAACACGACTCCGACGCCTACGACAAGATCGACGACCTGGTCGAGGTCTGGTTCGATTCGGGGTCGACGCACGCCTTCGTCCTCGAGGATCCTATCCGTTTCCCCGGATTGGCCGGCGTCCGGCGGGCGATCGACGGCGGCCAGGACACGGTGATGTACCTCGAAGGCTCCGACCAGCATCGCGGCTGGTTTCAGTCGTCTCTTCTGGAAAGCTGCGGCACGCGTGGTCGCGCGCCGTTCGACATCGTGCTGACCCACGGCTTCACGCTCGACGAGAGCGGCCGCAAAATGTCGAAATCGCTGGGCAACCAGACCTTCCCGCAGGACGTCATTCGCGTTTCGGGCGCCGACATCCTGCGCCTATGGGTCGCCAGCGTCGACTATACCGACGATCAACGCATTGGTCCCGAAATCCTGAAAGCCGTGAGCGACAATTATCGCAAGTTGCGCAATACGATTCGTTGGATGCTTGGAACTCTGGCGCATCGGGAATCGGGCGATTCGGTCGGCTATGCGGCGATGACCGATCTTGAGCGGTTGATGCTGCACAAGCTCGCCGAACTCGATCTCAAGGTTCGCGAAGCTTACGACAATTTCGACTTCGCTCGCGTCATCGCGGCGCTCACCGCGTTTTTGAACGCCGACCTGTCTGCCTTCTATTTCGACATCCGCAAGGACGCGCTCTATTGCGATGCGCCCTCCAGTGTCAGACGACGCGGCGCGTTGGAGGCGATCGAGCACATCTTCCGCGCGGTTGCGATTTGGCTCGCGCCGGTCCTGGTCTTCACTGCCGAGGAAGCCTGGACGGCGCGCAGCGCCGCTCATCACTCGATCCATCTCGAACAGTTTCCGGCGATTTCCCCCGCGTGGCGGGATGATCAACTGGCCAGGACCTGGGACACGATCCGGATGCTGCGTCTCTCCGTCACCGGCGCGATCGAAATCGCTCGCGCTGACAAGCTGATCGGCTCCTCCCTCGAAGCTGCGCCGCGGGTCTACTTGAGCAATCCCGAGCATTTGAAGGCGCTCGAAGGCGTCGATTTTGCCGAAGTCTGCATCACATCCGACATTGCGATCGAATTCGGGGCGCCGATGCCCGAAACGGCGTTTCGTCTGCCCGAAGCGGCGGACGTCGGCGTCGTCGTCGAGCGGGCGCGGGGCGTCAAATGCGCGCGCTCGTGGCGTTACTTCGATCCGGCGACCGCTTCGCCCGATTTTCCCGACGTAACCCCTCGCGACGCGCAGGCGCTGCGCGAACTTAAGATGCTGGGCCGCTTGCCATGAAGCCGCTCGCTCTGGGAGGTTTGATCGCGCTTGCTATTGTCCTGGTCGACCAAATCGTAAAGATTGGCGTTCTGTCGCATTCCGGTCGGTCCCAGGTCGGTTCGACGCCGTTAGGGCCGTTCCTTGATTTGACCCTACAGAGGAACCGGGGCATTTCGTTCAGCTTGTTTGCCAGCGATTCTCCGGCGGGGCAGACCGTTCTGCTTGCACTGACCTTGGCTGCGACCGGTTTGCTCGCGTGGTGGCTATTTCGATCCCGATCCGCACTGCCCGCGACAGGCCTTGGATTGATTATTGGCGGCGCTCTCGGCAATGCGATCGATCGTCTTGCGCATGGAGCAGTCCTCGACTATCTCGATCTGCACGCGTTTGGCCGTCACTTTTTCGTCTTTAATATTGCCGACGCGGCGATCAACATTGGGGTCGCGCTGTTGATTCTCGACTTGTTGCTTGTCCCACGCGCGCCAAAGAGCCGAGCCCAGGGGAGTCCGCCCCATGGCGCGATCTGAAGTCCGAAGGATCGCTGAGATTGCCGAGGATCGCCACGCGGTCCGGCGCGGCGGGCTAGGGACGCTGGAAACGTCATCGAATAGCCGAAATTTGTCGCGAGACACGCTGACGTCGACGTGTTGTTGCAATGCCTCGGGAGGGGAAGAGGTGCGGACGGTGGGGTTTGGTTTTCGGTCGGCTGTGGTCGTGCTGGCGTTGACTTCCGCCAGTCTGGTCAGTTCACCCGGCTGGGCCGGCGACGATGGCGCGGCGCCTCTCTGGCAAGGAATTGGATCGATTTTTGCTCCGGTTGTTGGGTTTACCGGCCTTGGTGGTGGGGAAAAGCCGCCTCCGATCGACTATCGCGAACACGGGAAGCTCGTCTTGCCGCCGAATGCTGAGTTGCCGCCTCCTGGCTCCGCAGCGAGCGCCGATCCCGCCTGGCCGGTGAATCAGGAGATCGTGCGCAAGAAAGCGCTAAAGGAAGAGGGAAAGAAGTCAATCGCCGGGGTGGGCGACGCGCGTCTGCGCTACACGCACGGATTCCCCGCTGGCGAGCCCGTGACCATCCGGGCCGTCGATCCGGAGGGACAAACGGTAAAGTGCGAAGGCGCTTGCAGCTCGGGCTCATCGGCGCTCGGCAACCTTAATCCATTGAACTGGGTAGGAATGGGAAAATCGGCTACCCCGCTTGGTCCTGAGCCCGACCGCGAATGGCTGACCGATCCCCCCCAGGGTTTCCGCGCCCCGGTCGAACCGATACAGGGCTCGGCCAAAAACTGATGACGCCGGTGGCTCACGGTCAGCGGCTCATGGCGCCGCTTTCATCGTTCGAACCCGGAATTCGAGCCTGGGTTGGATTCCGGCTTGGCGATCGGAGCAAAAAACGCTATTGTGGTTGCAGAGGATTCGCCGGCAACACAAATTCCGACGCTTCAGTCTTCCGCTCCGAACCGACGCGAACTATTTAGGCACGGGGAAGAGAGTCGCTGAGCTCGCGGAACAGGGTCAGGCGAGGCGGCCCGCAAAAGGGCCTTCCGGACATAGAATGTGGTCCGACCAGGATGTGGTCCGAGCGCGGCCAGGGGCGCCGCTGGTAAAGGGAAATTCGCACGGGATCGGGATCATTGCGATCGTTCGTGTCCGTGCTTCGGGTGCAATGAGAGCAGCCCATTCGAGTGACGCGAAAGCGTGAACCGCTCTTCTTGCGCCAAATTCGAGAAAGCTTGCGCCGAAATCGATCGGAAAAGCTCCGGGCTTAACCGGATGGATATTGGGAAATGGAAATGAGACCAGGTCAGAATAAGAGGATGCGCGGCCGGCCGACGAACAATCGGAGAGGCCCCAATCCTTTGACGCGATCCTACGAATCGAATGGACCCGACGTCAAAATACGCGGGAACGCGCATCATGTCGCAGAGAAATATCTCCAGCTCGCGAGAGACGCTCACACCGGGGGAGATCCGGTTGCGGCGGAGAATTATTTGCAACACGCCGAACATTACTTCCGACTTATTGCCACTGCGCAGGCTGCACAGGCGCTCGCACAGAGCGGCCAACAGCGACCGCCCGGAGAGGCCGAAGGCGACGACCTGGAAGATGATGGCGACTTCGGCGCGCTGTCCGATCGCTTCGCTTCGCCCGTGGAGCGGCAGAGCGTTTACCCGCAGCCGCAGCAAGGATTTCAACCGCAACCGAGCCCCTCCCCGAATGCCCCACAACCGTTCGGCGATAGACCGGCCTATGACGCCGAGCGTCAGGGCGGCGCCGATCGGGGGGGCTTTGCGCCCCGGCAGGACCGTCAGGGCAACCGATTTCAGGACCGCGGACCGCGACCCGATCGGCAATTCCCTGAGCGGAACGAGGGGTATCGCGACAATCGGCACGGTCGCGATGGTCGTCCGCGGGATTTCAGGCCCTACCGCGATCCTCAGCCGGCGAGGGAAGCTAGCGTCGATACGGCGGCGCCGTCCGGGCTTCCGTCGTTCATAACGGCGAGCCCGAGGGCCAACAACATCGAGCCGACTACGGCCGCCGCCCCGCCCCCCGATACATTGGCTTCGCCGACGCCCGTCGCGACGCCTGAGGCTGGTCCCGCGGGATTCGAATCGCCCTCAGAGGGAAGCGCTTTCCCGGCCCGAGGCCGACGCCGGCGGCTACGGTCGCCATATGGGTTTGGCGGCGCCAATTCGGGCGAGGCTGAGCAGCCGGACACGACTCCGGAAATCGCCGACGACACACCGGTCAGGGAATAACTGTCGGCGCGCGGAAAGCGGTCGCGGTCTTTCGCCGCATCCAATCACGCCGTCATCCTGCGGCTGGCGAGCCGCCAGTCGAACGGGCCGCAACCATTTCACTGTCCCCTAGCCGAGGCGCTGGAGCGGCCGTCAGTGTGACGTTTTCGGGCGAGGTCGACACGTTGAGCGTCGCTTGACACTCGTGGGCCAGAAGCGTCGTGAAATAGAGTTGAATGGAATGACCGTCGATTGGTTCTTTGGGAAGGGCATTGCTCAAGAAATCGGCCGCGCTGTGGGACAGTCGGGCATTTGTGCCCCTAGCCTCGACGCGGATCATCATTTCGTTGCCTTCGCCCGAGATGTCGACCGCAATGACGCCGCCCCGGTGCACGGCGCCGGCGGCGATGAGGCAAAGGTTAAGCAATAGCTTCACGGAGCTTCGCGACGCCATCCGCCGCCCGCCGCCCCACTCCAAAACCGTGCGGCCGTTCGCGAAAAGATCCCTCGCCGCCTTTTCCGCATCGCCCGTGTCGATCAACGAGCCGAACGAGCCTGCGGCGCCGAAAGCAAGGCGGCAGAACTGAAGGCGCGCCGAGGCCGAAATCGCGCTCTTCTTGATGAGTTCCATGGCTACAGCGCGCATCTCCTCGTCCTGCTCTCCGTCGAGTACTTCGAGGCCGTTGATGATCGCCCCAACCGGGCTGATCACGTCATGGCACACGCGCGAGCAAAGCAGCGCGGCGAGGTCGAGCGGAGTTAGCGAGGCCATGGTCAAGCGGTTGATCCTGGGTTCGATATCGGAGCCTTGGCGGAGACAGAAGCCGTGTCGCCTTACCTAAGTTGTGCCGGTTCCCTATCTATCCGATTCGTCCCTCGGTTGCGATGCAACCTCGAACGTGTCGCGAGCAGAGCCGAAAAGATAGCGCTTCAGCGACTGGACAGAATTGCGTCCCGGGCGCAATCGGCGTTGACTGAAGGCGACTCTTCCAAACCCGCTTCAAGGTTGTTGATTGAAATGAAGGAGACGACTTGAGCTCGGCTCTCTGGGATCCAAACTCCTTCGCGCTCGATTCCCACACCCGCGACGAAATCGCCCTGTTTCTCGCCAAAGCCGCGTTGGCGGCCGGACCGGCGGTGATGGAGGAATACGATCGCGGCTGCGAGGTCACTTCGAAAACAGACGGCAGTCCAGTTACAGCCGCGGATCATCGGGCTGAAGCGATCATCTGCGAATGTCTCGCGCGCATGGTTCCCTCGCCGCCCCTATGCGCCGAGGAGGCGATGGCGGCCGGAGCGCGGCCTCAAATCGCCGGGCGGTTTCTGCTGGTGGATCCGCTCGATGGAACGCGGGAGTTTCTTGCTGGCAATGGCGAGTTTACGATCAACGTGGCGCTCATCGAGGCGGCCGCTCCGATAGCTGGCGCCGTCTACGCGCCGGCGATCGGGCGGTTGTGGGTCGGAGGCGACGCGGCGTTCGCGTGCGAAGTGCGCCTCGGCGCGGAACTGCCTGAGGAAGGATCGCGGCGGCGAATTCGGACTCGTCGCGCGCCCTCCAGCCTAGACGCCCTGGTAAGCCGTTCACATCTCGACCCACAGTCGGATTCCTTCCTCAAAGGGCTGCCGATCGGCGAAACGCGGTTTGCGGGTTCGTCGCTCAAGTTTTGCCTTATCGCCGAGGGCCTCGGCGACGTCTATCCGCGGTTCGCGCCAACGATGGAATGGGATACGGCGGCGGGCGACGCGGTGTTGCGCGCCGCCGGCGGCGTCGTTTGCGATCCTTCAGGACGGCCGCTTCGTTACGGCAAAGTCGATAGCGGATTGCGCAACGGCGCCTTCATCGCTTGGGGCGACGCAGCGGCCGCAAGGCAATTTGGATATTAACGTCAAATAATTTGGATATTAAAATGAGCGCGCGCGGGTTCGTGGGCCACAAACCAGATTTGGAGCGCGGCGAGCCGTCAGCTGGAATGTAAACCGGAAGCGCCACGTTTTGACGATTTGTTAACCTTCGCTCTTCGACATTGGGGGTGATCGCAACGATCGATCGATTCTCAACGGGGGCCGCCATGAACAACCTCATCCGCTTCCGGCCAGCGAACAGTCACCGCCGCCTGGCTCCCGGTGATTGCGGCGGACAAATCTTGTTCTTCACCGGCGTGCGGTATCAGCGCGTGAGCGAAGACGCTGTCGCGCCTGCGCCACAACCTCCGCGCGCTCGAGGCAAGCGTCACGGCCGTGAGGATGGGCGCGGTGGCAAGCGCGCGTGAACGCCAGCGTCAGCCCCGCTGGGAAATCGCGACGTTCGCGGGCTGAAACGGCGCGTTTGTCGGCAAAGTGAGCTTATTGCGCCGTCACTATCTTCAGATTAGCTGATTTGCTGCTTCGCTCCCGCATAGGGTCAAGCACGCCGGCGCGCGCGCCCGCTTTTTATCCCCCGGGATCGCGTGTATCGCGAATGCGACCCGCATAGCCGCTTGCCGTTACTCGGCGATTCCTGTATGAGCCGCGGCGGGACACCTCTCCCCAACGAGAGGCGCCCATCTGAAAGGATGGCTCATCATGGCGACTACACCGCCGGGCGTTCGGCCCGTAAACCCATGCTTCTCTTCCGGCCCATGCGCAAAGCGCCCCGGCTGGTCCCCGACAGTTCTGAGCGACGCGGCCCTCGGCCGTTCGCATCGCGCAAAGCTTGGCAAAGCCAAGCTCAAGCTCGCGCTCGACCTCACCCG
>Ga0210387_10001638_pt1 | contig 16949 bp, 14 predicted proteins | sample IncBWC7OmetaG_FD_160108 | JGI IMG/M metagenome (GOLD analysis project Ga0210387, IMG submission 160108) | Forest soil microbial communities from Barre Woods Harvard Forest LTER site, Petersham, Massachusetts, United States - Inc-BW-C-7-O ...
CCGCGGAGGGCATTATGGCCAGCGGTCATGTGAACCGCATTAATAGGCCGAACACATGGCTGCACCGACCAATGCTGCAAAACGTGAAGAAAGCTCTTGCCAACACGGAGCCGTCCACACATGGCACGAACGGACCATCGGCAATGTCCGCAGTTCGGTCGCTAACGAGGTAAAACCGGACATGGCACGACTGTCCATTTCGGTCGCGAATGACCCGCATTAACAAAATCAAGCGTGCCCAAAAGGGCAATATCACGCCGGTCGAAACCCTGATATCGTGAAACCTCTGAGGGAGCCGAAGCTATCCGAAACCCAGCCAACGAACTGGAGGATTGTCATGAGCATCGCTCGCCGCGCCGCAGCACCGGGCGGTCTCAGCCTACTAGCCGGAACATCCGTAAGCACCATGAGCCGAGCCGAACCCGGTTCTTTTCTCGGGATCGGGGGAAGGACTTGAAGATTTCTGGCTCGCTACCGACGCTCCGAACGCGCGAGGAACAGTTTGTGGACGCCAACAATCGATAGGGAAGAGGTGCTGACAGATAGCGACGCCATCGCTGCGCAAATCAATGACGCGGCGAGATTATAAACGTGAGTGCTGGAGTTACGGGATGGTATTGCGCGCCGGCGTCGGGCCGCTCGAATGGCAATTTGAAAGCCGGATCGATGACATGGTTCGGATTCCCGGCGGCACGTTCCGCATGGGCTCGGATCACCACTACCCCGAGGAAGCGCCGTCGCACCGCGTAAGCGTCGACGGTTTCTGGATCGACCGCACGCCGGTGACGAACCGGCAGTTCAAGGCCTTCGCCAAGGCGACCGGCTACGTCACCACGGCGCAGGTTGCACCGGACCCGAACGATTATCCCGGCGCATTGCCGGAGATGATCTATGCGGGATCGCTGGTGTTCGCGCCGCCACCGCGGGTGACCAACCTGAAAGATTGGAGCCAGTGGTGGACCTTCATGAGGGGCGCCGACTGGCGGCACCCCTATGGGCCGAAGAGCAATATCAACGTGCTCGACGACCATCCTGTCGTGCACGTCTCGTTCGATGATGCCCTCGCCTACGCCAAATGGGCCGGCAAGGAACTGCCGACCGAAGCCGAATGGGAATTTGCCGCGCGCGGCGGGCTCGACGGCGAGGAGTTCGCCTGGGGCAACGCGCTTGCCCCCGGTGGCAAGCACATGGCCAACATCTGGCAGGGCAATTTCCCGAACCAGAATTTGTGCGCGGACGGCTTCGAGCGCACCGCGCCAGTGACGGCGTTTCCGCCGAACGGCTACGGCGTCCACGACATGATAGGCAATGTCTGGGAGTGGACCACCGACTTCTGGTCGGAGAAACACGAAGGCGATGCGCCCAAGGCGTGCTGCATCCCCGAGAACCCGCGCGGCGGCTCGGAAAGCGCGAGCTACGACCCCTGCATGCCCAGTATCAAAATTCCGCGCAAGGTTCTGAAGGGCGGCTCGCATCTCTGCGCGCCGAATTACTGCCGCCGCTATCGCCCGGCCGCGCGCCACGCCGAGCCGGTCGATACCTCGACCAGCCATGTCGGATTCCGCTGCGTGAAGAGGACACCGACAGCGGAATAAGCAATCGTCAGTCCTCAGACTGAAGAAGGAGCCGAAGATGTCCGACGACACCAAAGACGAAGACCGACACGAAGCGCCATTGAACGAGACGCAGGACCGCTGCCTCAACCGTCGTAACATCCTGCTCGGCTCGTCGGCGCTGGTAGCAGCCGCGACGATGACCTCTGGCGCACTCGCGCAGGCGCAAAAGGCCGCGCCAGCCGCGCCCACGGCTCCCTCCGGCAACAAACCCAACATCCTTGTGATCTGGGGCGACGATATCGGCGTTGCGAACATCAGCGCCTACTCCAACGGCCTGATGGGTTACGAGACACCGAACATCGACCGCATTGGCCGTGAGGGCATCAAGTTCCTTCACTACTACGGGGAGCAGTCATGCACGGCCGGCCGCGCGGCTTTTCTGACCGGCCAACACGGCATCCGCAGCGGCCTGACCAAGGTCGGCTTTCCCGGCGCGCCGATGGGAATGAGTCAGCTGGACCCGTCGATCGGCGGCCTCTTGAAGAATTTGGGTTACGCCACTGGACAATTTGGCAAGAACCACGTCGGCGATCGCAACGAGTCGCTGCCCACGGTGAACGGCTTCGATGAGTTCTTCGGCAATCTTTACCACCTCAATGCCGAGGAAGAACCGGAGTTGCCGGATTATCCAAAGGATCCCGCCTACCTTGCCAAATTTGGCCCGCGCGGCGTGCTCAGGTGCAAGGCGACTGACCGCGACGACCCGACCATCGATCCGCGCTTCGGCAAGATCGGCAAGCAAACGATCGAGGACACCGGGGCGCTGACCAAGAAGCGGATGGAAACGGTCGACGACGAAACATCGGCCGCGGCCATCGATTTCATGAAGCGACAGCAGAGCGCAGCGAAGCCCTTCTTCGTCTGGTTCAATTCAACCCGCATGCATCTGCGAACCCATGTGCGCGCCGAGCATCGCGGTCGCTACACGCACGGCGACAGCGAGTATATCGACGGCATGGAGGAGCATGACGACACGGTCGGCAGTCTGCTCAAGGCTCTTGACGATATGGGCATCGCCAACAACACCATTGTCGTCTACTCCAGCGATAACGGCCCGCACATGAACTCCTGGCCGGACGGCGCGATGACCTGGTTCCGCTCGGAGAAGAACACCAACTGGGAAGGCGCCTTCCGTGTGCCCTGTCTGGTGCGCTGGCCCGGCGTCATCAAGCCCGGCACGGTCACCAACGAGATCATGAGCCACAACGACTGGATCCCGACCCTGTGTTCGGCCGCGGGCGAGCCTGATATCGTCAACAAGCTCACGGCCGGCTACACCGCGAACGACATCAACTACAAGGTACACCTGGACGGATTCGACCAGACGGCGTTCCTGCGCAACGTCAGCGGCACGGCCGGCAACAACAACGGCACGAAGAGCGCCCGCGACAAGTTCTTCTATTCCGATGACGACGGCCTACTGGTGGCGCTGCGGAAGGGCGACTACAAATATGTCTACGCCGAGCAGCGGCTGCCCGGGACACTGGGCGTGTGGGCCGAGCCCTTCACCAAGCTGCGTCTGCAGAAGATATTCAACCTGCTCCAGGATCCGTTCGAGCGGGCCGACATCACATCGAACACATTCTGGGACTGGCAGCTCAACCATGTCGGGCAGGTCTACGGCGCGATGGACGATGTTGGCGCCTTCGTGCTGACCTTCAAGGAGTTTCCGCCACGCTCGTTCCCCCCGAGCTTCGTGCCGGCCACTATCCTGGAAGAGGAGCTGGACGAAATCAAGGACGAGCGGGCCAAGGCAGGACAACGGGCTCAGAGCATCGACAAAATACGCACCGGCATCAATCAGATGATCGAGCAGCAGCTGCAACAGCACGGAGGTAAATAGCAGGCGCTACGTACCGGCCCGCTTGTCGCGGGCCGGTATCGTTTCGGACGGCCGCGAACCGACAAGGCGCTCGAAGCGGCGGCGGCGAACGGTTGACATGAAGCAAGATTGGAAAACGATCTTTCCGTGAAAGGTTCGGATCATGAAAACGATGCTTGCGGCCGCTTTCGCCGCCCTCGCCGCGGTTAGCCCGGCAAATGCGCAAACCCCCTCCGGCGGCACCGTCCTCGTCGACGTGGACAACTTCCCGCGCGCCGAGTCGGATTTGTACTTCGGCAACATGGTGAAAGACGGCGCGCTCGGAAAATTCCTGCACCGCCGCGAGCCGGCCGCGATCGACAACCAGACCGTCATCCGCCTCAACCGCGATACGCTCTATTCGTCCGCGGTGTTCGATCTCGACGCCGGACCAGTCACCATCACCATGCCGGACGCCGGCAAGCGCTTCATGTCGCTGATGGTCATCAATGAGGACCACTACGCACCCTCTGTGACGTATAACGCAGGGCCGCATGTCTTCAGCAAGGAAGAGGTCGGCACGCGCTATATGGTCGCCGCTGTTCGTACCCTGGTCGACCCCGTCGACCCGCAGGACGTCGCGCAGGTGCACACACTGCAGGACGCGATCAAGGTCAGCCGGCAGGGCATCGGTCAATTCGAGGCGCCGAACTGGGATCAGGCCAGCCAGAAGAAGGTGCGTGACGCGTTGCTTGCGCTTTCCGCCACCATGCCCGATTTCAAGAACGCGTTCGGCACCAGGGAACAGGTGGATCCGATCCGTCATTTGATCGGCACCGCGGCCGCCTGGGGCGGCAATCCCGACAAGGACGCCACCTATCTCAACATCACACCGTCCAAGAACGACGGTACAACGATCTACAGACTGAACGTCAAAGACGTGCCCGTGAACGGCTTCTGGTCGGTGAGCCTGTACAACGCGCAGGGCTACTACGAGAAGAACCAGTACAACGCCTATTCGGTCAACAATATCACGGCTCAGAAGAGCCCCGACGGATCGATCACGATCCAGTTCGGCGGCTGCGACGACAAGATTCCAAACTGTTTGCCGATCATGAAGGGCTGGAACTACACGGTGCGGCTTTATCGGCCACGCGAAGAAATCCTGAACGACGAGTGGAAGTTCCCAGAGCCGCAGCCAGCCAGCTAGACGGCAACGATGTCGGATGTTTTCGATGTTTTCGACGCCTTCGGACCGAAAAGGGAAAGTGGAATGTTTGAGCGAATGCTGGCTGCGATGGCCGTAGTGACGATGATTTCCGCTGTGCCGACGGCTTGCTCCGCACAAGCTGTTTCTCCTGCGGAGGCGCAGGCAATCGCCAGGGACGCCTATGTCTACGCCTACGCCATGATGGAGAGCTACCAGACCTGGCGCACCCAAGCCGTCGACAAGAATGCGAACGGCTATGTCGGCGGCTTCAACGTCTTCAGGCATTACTCGGAGCCGTTCACGCCCGACAACAAGGACATCGTCACACCGAACAACGACACGCCTTACTCCTGGGCCTGGCTCGATCTGCGCACCGAACCGATGGTAGTCAGCGTCCCCGCGGTCCCCAAGGACCGCTATTACGTGATGCAGTGGATCGACCTGTTCACGCAGAACTTCGCTTATATCGGCGTGCGGTCGACGGGCTTTGGCGCCGGCAACTACCTGATCGCGGGGCCGAAATGGAGTGGCAGCAAGCCTGCCGGCATCAAGGAGGTGTTCAAGGCCGAGACCGAGATCGTGGGAACGTTGACGCGAACCGCGCTGCAGGGGCCAGAGGACGTTCCCAACGTCAAGGCGATCCAGGCGCAATACAAATTACAGCCCCTGAGCGCCTTCCTGAAGCAGCCGGCCCCGCCGACCGCGCCGGCCATCGACTTCCCGCCCTACGACAAGGCCAAGGCGCGAACCCACGACTTCATCGGTTATCTGAATTTCCTGCTGCAATTCGCTGAGCCGCCTGTACCAAGCGAAGTCGCGATACGAAAGCGCTTTGAAAAGATCGGCATCGCCTCGGGCAAACCGTGGGATGCTTCAAAAGTCGATCCGGCAACGCTCGCGGCGATCGACGCGGGCGTTAAGGAAGGACAGGCCGAGATCGACGCGCTGGCGGCCAAGACTTTCAGCACCAATGGCCTGTTCGGCTCCCGGGAGCAACTGAAGACGAACTATCTGCAACGCGACGTCGGCGCCATGAAAGGTCTCTACGGCAACTCGCTCGAAGAGGCCTGGTACGGGGGTTACGTCTGCGACGGCAGCAAGCCGGCGATGGTTCATTTCACCAAGGCCAACCTGCCGCCGGCTAAATTCTTCTGGTCGATGACCATGTACACGATTCCGGACCGCTTCCTGTACGCCAATCCGATCAACCGTTACTCGATCGGCGACCGCACCAAGGGACTTCAGTACGGCAAGGACGGTTCGCTGACGATCTACGTGAGCAACGCCTCGCCGGGTAAGGAGAAGGAGAGCAACTGGCTTCCGGCGCCCGCGGCAAAATGCAGCCTGGTCGCGCGCGTCTACGGGCCGAGCCAGTCGGCGATGACGGGGTCATGGAAGCTTCCGTCCCTGGAGGCAAGCACACCATGAGCGACCTCGACCTCTTTGCCTGGATCGTCCTGATCATCCTGATCGTGACGCTGGTCTTTGTGTTCTGCCTGCTCGGCTGGCTGCCCGGCCATGTCGCGAAGTCGCGCGGGCATCCGTGGGCCGATGCGGTGCGCGTAGCCGGCTGGATCACACTGATCTTTGGCTTTGCGCTGTGGCCGGTCGCGATGATCTGGGCCTATGTCGATGTGCCTGCCCCGAGAAAGGAGCCGGCGCCATGATGATCGCCATCATGTCGGTCTACCTGGCGCTGCTGTTCGGAGCGGTGTGGTTCGGTGTGATCCGCTTCAACACCTTCTGGAAGTCGTCGCCGTTCATCCTGTTGTTGATCCTGAACCTCGGCCTGTTCATCCCGATGGGCTGGGGCGCGCCGCAGGGGCCGGTGGCGGTGGTGCGCAACGCGGTCGCGATCGTGCCTGATGTCGCGGGCGAAGTGATCGACGTGCCGGTCGTCGCCAACACGCCGCTGAAGGCCGGCGACATTCTCTTCAAGATCGATCCGACGCCCTATGACGCGCAGGTCAAGGCGATCCAGGCGCAACTGAAACTCTCGAGCACGCGGCTGGCGCAGATGACGCAATTGTTCGAACGCGATTCCGGCCGCGGTTTTGATGTCGAGCAGCGGCAATCCGAAGTCGACCAGCTCAAGGGGCAACTCGAAGGCGCACAGTGGAATCTCGACAAGACGGTCGTGAAGGCGCCAGCCGATGGCTACGTTACCAATCTTGCACTCCGGAAGGGCGCGCGAGTCGCCAACCTGCCGTTGTCGCCGGTGATGGCCTTCATCGACACCTCCGACACCATCATCGGAGTCGAGATCAACCAGATCGACGCGCGCTACATCAAGCCGGGCCAGGAGGTCGAGGTTACCTTCAAGTTCATGCCCGGCCATGTCTACGGCGGCAAGGTCGAGAGTATTTTGCAGGCGATCGCGAGCGGCCAGACCCAGACCTCGGGCACGGCGGTGGCGCCGAAGGCGATCGAGGCCGCGCCCTTTGTCGTGCGCGTGCGGATCGACGACACGGCATTCACGGAACGCCTGCCGGCCGGCGCGACCGGCACGGCCGCGATCTACACCGACCACGTCAAGGTCAGCCACATCATCCGCCGCGTGCTGCTGCGGCAGGTGGCGATCCTCAATTACATCAATCCATTCTGAGCGAGGACCGTCCGAGAACAGAGGGCAATATGGTGCTCAACGATCCACCGGCACCGGCGAAGGGCGGCCCGGTTCGTCTTGGCTTCAAAACCTCCATCATCGCGCTGTTCGTCGCGATCGTGCTCGTGATCGGGCTGACGCTCGTCTATCTCAGCTTTTCGCGGATCACGGCGGTCACGAATTCGGCCGCGAGCAAGTTCATCGACAAGGTGGCCGAACTGTCGGCCGACCATATCAGCTTCCAGTTCAAGCTGGTGCGAGACGACCTGCAGGTTTTGAAGGGCATCCCGTCGATCCGGAACGCCGACCTTGCGGACAATCCCCGGTTCACGGCGCTGCTGGCGGCGATGTTGCGCAATAATGAGCAACTCTTTAGCCTCTATGTGGGCTACGACGACGGCTCATTCATCGAGGTCGACGATATCGGCGACACCGGGCGGAACTCGCGCGCGAAGTTGGAGGCGCCCGACGGGGCCGTGTTCCGCCTGGTCATCATCTCGCGGGCCGATCCCGCGCGAACCATTTCAAGACGGCTATTTCTGTCCGAGAACCTCGAAACGCTCAGAGAGCTGCCGGGCCCCGTCGACTACGATCCGCGCGAGCGGCCCTGGTACAAAGATGCCAGCCGCCGTGACGGCACCTGGCTGACCGGGCCCTACATATTTTACGCGACGGGTAAGCAGGGTTACACTGTTCAGGCGGCACTGGACCAGGGCAAGAGCGGTGTGATTGCCGGCGACCTGCTGCTCGACTCGACGGAGGAGATCCTGAAACGGGAGCAACTCACTCCCTCTGCCGTTGCCTTCCTATTTGACGACGATGACCACATCCTGGCGCATCCGAAAATGGCGGAACTGATGGGCCGGGATGTGTCAGGCTCTATTCCGCGCCTGCGCGAGACCGACATGGCCGGCGTGCTCAAGGCGATCCGCTCCTGGCGAACGAGCGCAAAGTCCGAGCAGTTCTTTCGGGACCCGGCAGGCCGGCTCTACGCCGCAGGGTTTCGGACGATCGTCAATTCAGGCGCGGCCAGGCTTCATGTCGCCGTGCTGGCGCCGGTCGACGAGTTCTTCGCCACTATACTTTCCGAGCGCGGCCGTCTTTTTGCCGCGGCCCTGGCCTTCGTCGCAGCCATGGTTCCAATCGTCTTTGTTATCGGCACGATGCTTTCCCGATCGCTCCGCGCGCTGGCCACGGAAACCGACCTCATCCAGAGGTTCGAACCTTCGGCGGCGCCGCCGGTGCGTTCGATGATTCAGGAGATCGACGACCTCGGCCGTTCAGTCGCCACAATGCGCAGCGTGACGGAGACGTTCTCGCAATTCGTGCCGCGCCGCCTGGTCCAAAGCCTCGTCGAGACCGGCACGCCAATGGCATTGGGCGGCACGCGGCGCGAAGTTACGCTGCTGTTCTCCGATGTCGTGAACTTCACGGCGATCACCGAGACGGCGGACCCCGCCCTCGTCATGCAATACACGTCCCGCTACTTCGCTGCCGTCTCCCACGAGATCATGACGCACGGCGGAACGATCGACAAATTCATCGGTGACGCCGTCATGGCGATGTGGAACGCACCCGCGGACGATGCGGATCACGTCAGCCATGCATGCGCGGCCGCGCTGGCCTTCCAGCGCGCCAACGAGTTGCTCAACGCCGAATTCGAGCGCGAAGGATGGCCGGCCTACCAGACGCGCATCGGACTCCACACCGGCGAAGCCGTCATCGGCAACATCGGATCTGAGGACCGGATGAACTACACCGCGTTAGGCGCGACCGTGAACCTTGCTGCCCGGCTCGAAGGGCTGAACAAGAATTACGGAACGTCGATCCTTGTCAGCGCCGCCGTCCGAAGTCGGGCTGCCCCGGAATTTGTTTTTCGCGAGGTCGATCGCATCAGCCCAAAGGGTTTCGCTGAGGCGTTCGATATTTACGAATTGAAGGGATGGACGGCAGCATGAATGAGTTATGCGACCCGGCGCAACGTGCGGCGCAAACTTCCGACGTTTGCGACAAAAAATGCCACGCAACCTTCCTGGCTATAATGCCGCAGGGACTCGTGGTGCAGGCGTGAGAGGAGATCACGAGCAAGGCGCCGACGTCATCGCTGGCTTCCGTAGTGCTGTTCCCGCATCAGCCCGCCCTGCAGCTGATCTATGACACCGCGCCGATCGGGCTCACCTGCCTGTCGCCGGATCCGCTATCTGCAGATCAACCAGCGGCTCACCGAAATTTGCGGCATTTCGGTTGAGGACCATCTCGGCCGCTTCGTGCGGGATTGCGTGCCGGCGCTCGCGGATTCCGTCGGCCAAATCGTGCGCTCAATCATGAAGACCGGCGAGCCCGTGATCGGCATCGAGGTTAAGGGACAGCGTGCCGACCAGATCGAGGAGCGCCCCTGGATGACCTACTGGCATCCGCTGCGCGCGCCGAGCGGCGAGATGGTCGCGGTCAATGTCGCGGCCGAGGAGATCACCGAGCGCAAGCGCGCCGAGCAGGCGGTGCGCGATGCCCGCGATGCAGACCGCGCTGCGGCATCTGCGCGAGACCCAGGACTCCCTGATCGAGGCCGAGAAGCTCGCCGTACTGGGCCGTATGGTGGCGGGCGTCGCGCATGAGGTGAACAGCCCGGTCGGCATCAGCCTGACCGTTGCCTCCACGCTGGAGCACAAGGGCGCGGCCTTCGCCGCAGAGGCTGCGTGCGGCGCTCTCAGACGCTCGAGCCTGAACGAGTTCCTTGGGCTGATGAGGATGCCTCAGCGCAGCTGGTGAGCAACCTCAACCGCTCGGCGGAACGCATCCAATCCTTCTTGGCGGTCGACCAGAGCCAATCGCACCGGCGCAGCTTCTTACGCTCGTTTCCCCATCGGCATCACGTTTCCACCGCTCCATGGCACCAGCTCAACTTGGTCAACCCTCAAAGGCCCGCCATTCCCGCTGCGTTTTTCTTAAACAGCTCGCTACTGCGGATGTAGCCTTGGGTGGTATCGAAACGCTTGTGCCGCAATTGTCGTTGGATGGCATGGCCCGGCGCGTCGTTGGCGGCTGCCGACGTCGCGAGCCCTGCTCGCAAACTGTGGCCTGCAAAGCGCGCTGCCGTCGCTGTCGCTTCCGCGACCGTGGCACCACCCGATATCTCGCCGGCTACCACGGCGCGCTCATGGCGCATCATAACGGTAAATTCATTGCCTATTACCGGGTCTCGACTGGCAAGCAGGGCAAGAGCGGCCTTGGCATAGAGGCGCAGCGCGCGGCGGTCGCGTCCTACCTCAACGGCGGGGACTGGCTGATTGTCTCCGAGTTTACCGAGGTCGAAAGCGGCAAGCGCTCCGATCGGCCAGCGCTGGAGCAGGCATTGGCTGCAGCGCGGCTGCACCGGGCCGCGCTGGTCGTCAGCAAGGTTGATAGGCTGACCCGTAGCGTCGCCTTTCTTTCGAAACTGCTTGAGGCCGGCGTCGACGTCCGCTTCGCTGATCTCCCGGCGATTGAAGGCGCAACCGGCCGCTTTCTGCTGCAGCAGATGGTTGCCGTCGCCGAGCTGGAGGCTGGCATGATCTCGGCTCGGACCAAGGCCGCGCTCGCAGCGGCCAAGCGGCGCGGCAAGATGCTCGGCGGCAACCGTGGTGTCACTCCAGGCCAAAAGATGCAGGACGCTTCGAGGAGGGCGCTAAAGGCTCGCTCGGATGCCAGGGCTGCAGATATCGCTCCGACTATCCATGCCCTGCAGGCGGCTGGCGCAACCAGCCTTCGGGCCGTCGCAGAAGGCCTCAACAAGCAGGGCATCCCAACCGCGCGCGGGCAAGGCAAGTGGTCAGCGGTGCAGGTGCAGCGGGTGTTGGAGAGGATGCCAGACGACAAGGCCGCCAGATGAAAGAGGCCGCCAACCGAGGCGGCCTCAAGATACAACGATCATGAATGCCAGCATGCCAGCGATGATGATGGCCGATACCATTGCAACAGCAAATAGCCACGCATCCTGCCTCATCATGGAGCGCGAGCCTAAGCCCATAGGCTGACGGGGATCTGACCGAACGACTTATCGTTCTCTCAGCCACGCAATAAGCGCAGCAAACAGGACAAGGGCGAGCGCGATCGGCATCCAGTTCTGGAACGTGACGCCCAGCAGGGTGAAGCTCTGCACCAGCCAGTCGCCTAGACCATCGAAGCCACCGAAACCGAGGCTCGGTTGCGCGCGATAGAGGAGCAATTAGCCACCCAACCTCCACGAACGGAGAGGCAGCGATCATGGTGAGCCACTGGTGATTATCGTGCCCTGCACCTACGGTTATTCGACCAGCTTCTTCGGCTAACCATTGGGGGAAGCTCCCTGATAAGGCTCGATTTTATGGCGGTTTCCGGCTAGAACGCGGCCGTACCGCGCGCCCCTGTTCGGGGCCGACTGGGGCCACCGATGACCTATTCGATTGACGCAGCCTTCGGGCGGCTGACTGCCCTCGAAGCCGAGCTGCGGGCAGGCTTGAAAGCAGGGCAAAACGAGGCGGACACCCGCCTCAAGGTGCTGGACCGCGTCTTGTTCGAGGTATTGGGCTGGAAGCATGACCCGGTGCTGGTCGAGCCGCACACCGAATCGGGTTTTATCGACTACCTGCTGACCGTCGGTGAACGCCGCGGCGTCATGGTCATCGAGGCCAAGCGGGTCGGCAAGCTGGCGCCCGCGACCAAATCTAACGAGCTAATGCACGTCGCCCTGAACGGCCCGGTGGTGAAGCCACTCATGGATGGCATCAGGCAGGCCATGATGTACGCATTGGAGAACGGTGTCGCCGTCGCCGCCGTGACCGACGGCAACACCTGGCTGTTCTTCAAGGCCTCGCGGACCGATGGCAAGAAGCCGCTGGAAGGGAAGGGGGTGTTGTTCCCGAGCCTCGAAACAGTGTTCGCTAATTTCGCCAGGTTCGCTGAACTGCTCGGGCCGGTGCCGGTGGTGGTCGAGCGGCGACACGTCGCGCACCTGAACGAGGCCGAAGGTCTAACGGTCACCGATGCCGAACAGCAGTATTTCGCGCTCAATCCCTCTGACGCGCAGATGCGCAAGCGCGATCCCCTTGCCAGTGATGCCGCGCTGCTGTTTTCGCAATTCTTCTCCCGGCTGTCCGATGAGCAGGACCGAGAAATGCTGCGGGACTGCTTCGTCGAGACCAACGAAAGCCGGAATGCCGATTTCGAGCTGGAGAAGATCATTCAGCGAGTGCTGAACAACATCGCCCCCATCAGCACGGGCGGCGGCGGCGCGCTGCAGGCCGAGCTGGAGCAAACGATCGCCTCGAAGCGGTCGGAGACCGTGCTGCTGATCGGCAACAAGGGCGCGGGCAAATCCACCTTCATCGACCGCTTCTTTGAGCAGGTGCTGCCGCGGTCGATCCGCGAGAAATGTGTGGTCGCGCGCGTTGACCTGCAGGACTACCACGGCGACCCGAAGGGCATCGTGACCTGGGTGATCCTACAGCTCCGCGAGAAGCTGGAAGCCGGGGTGTGCACCAGCAACCCGCCGACCTATGAAGAGCTGCAGGGGATGAACTTCCAGGAATACCAGCGCTGGATGGTCGGCAGCCGCAAGCACCTGTACGAGACTGACAAGATCGAGTTCAAGAACCAGTTCGGCGTCCACCTTGAGGAGCGACGCGAGAAGAACCCCGACGAGTGGCTTAGGAAGCTGCTCGACTGGGCGTCGCGCGGCCACAACAAGTTGCCGTGCTTGGTGTTCGACAACACCGATCAGTTCCCGACCGATATCCAAGATGCGGTCTACCAGATGGCGCACTCCTTCGAGGGTGCCGCGCCAGTCTTCAATGTCGTGCCCATCACCGACCGCACGGTGTGGCGGCTGTCGAAGGCGGGTGCCCTGCAGAGCTATTCGGCGAAGAGCTTTTACCTGCCGGTGCCCGACGCCAAGGAAATCATCTCGCGGCGAGTCGATTTCCTGAAGATAAAGGTTAAGGCCGAACCGAAGGCCGCCAAGGCGTATTTCTCAAAGAAGGGCTTCCAGGTCGAGGTCAACGACCTTGCCATGCTCGCGGAAGCCGTGGGCAAGGTCTTTGTCGAGAACGATTATGTGTCGGGCCTGATCGGCCGCTTGGGGAATTTCGACATCCGCCGCATGCTCAAGCTGGCAGAAAGGATATTCCTGTCGCCCGAGTTGAAGATCGACGACATCATCAAGTCGAAGTTCGGCGGCCCGAGCGTCACCACCGACCAGTACCGCACTCACCGCGCGCTGATTAAGGGCGAATACGATCGTTTCAGCGAGACCGAGAACGAGTTCATCTCCAACCCGTTCTACACCAACCCGCAGAAGCCTGAATCGCCGCTGCTGGCGTTCTATATCCTCTGGCTCCTGCGCCAGCGGCTCAACTCGGTGCGTGACGAAAGCGTCGAGAGCAAGCACTGGCCAGTATCCGAGCTGTGCCAGTTGTTCGAGGGCTGCGGCGTGCCCGAAGACCTGGTGATGCAAACCATCGCCCGACTTTATGACCGCAGGCTCGTCGAAGCTCTGGACCCGAATGTCAAGGTCATCAGCATCGCGGACAAGATCGCGATCAAGGATTGTGGCCTGGCGCACCTTGAGTTGGTGATGCTGTCTGAGGTTTTCACCGAGCAGATGGGCTTGGTGACCGGCGTGAACGAGCTATTCGCGCGCGACGAGATGCGCAAGCAGATGCAAGAGCACCACATGCGGGAGGTGCGGGAGACCTTCATCCGATATCTGCTCAAGATCGATGCCGGTCGGATGAACATCCCGCGCAACCCGGCCTATTCGCACGTCGGCAAGGCGAGATCGCAAATCGAAGGCCTGCTGCCGCGCCGCCCGCGTGTCGCGGCACCGAATAAACCGCTCCAGAAGCGTGGTGCGCGCAAGGCGTCCTGATGTTCAGCGGGCGAATTGAATCTGCAGCCGCACGCCGCAGTTCCAGATGCTCCAGAAATACTCGGCCCAAAAAGCTCGGCGTCTGGATGCGGGTATAGACCAGAAACTCTTTCCCGCTGAGTGTGCTCATGACATGGTCGAGGCTCCGAGCGATAGGCAAATCGCCCGCCGCAAGATTGACGGTACTCTTGCCGCTGGTCGGCTATCTGATCATTTTCAACAAAAACGTTGCCGATTTTCTCCAATTGGCCGCTCAATTTGCGGGTAGCGGCGAGGCTCATCTCGGTATCTCCGCCAAGCTGATGCTGGTTTATGTTGGCACATGCGCGATTGCGCTGGGGCAGGTGATCTACAGCATATTCTGCCCTGCCGAAGTCAAGAGCTACGGTCACGTAACTCCGTACGTGCTGGACGCGACGCAAGTCACGAAGGATTTCGCATATGAGAAGTTAGAGGACTCGCTTCGCAATTCTGCTTACAGACCCGAGTACGTGCGAATCCGAGATAGATACGAAAGGGACGGATCACCGATCAGCGAGGAACAGAAAGCGCATGTGAATAACGGCATATTGCACCTCTACTTTCAATTCTTAGACAATAAGTGGCGAGCGGCAAGATGGTGCACAGCGGCCTGCTATGGCTTGGGTTTCTTGTGCCTAGCTGTTCCGTCCGCAGGCGTTTTCTACCGGGTAATGGCGATAATTGTCGGTGTGATCAGGACTGACATAGGTGAGCTGTTCTAGCGCCGGGACGGCTGCGACTGGCTCCGCGAGATCAAGGACGACTCTTAGTCGTAAGAGGCACACATGGATTTGGATGAGGCCATTGCCATACTGCTTGATCTCCTGCGAAACGGCCGGGCGGGAGGTTACGGATACGATCTCAACGCGCGAACGGGAGCACAGCTTGCGGCTCAACAGCGGCATCCCAACGAACCCTTCATCGAGGGGCGACTTCGAGAGCTGTCGCCGGTGTTCTACGAGGCGGCATGGGAATTATGCAGGCGGGGAGTTGTTCGACCAGGAGTGCGAAGGGCAGGCGAACAAGCGGTCGAGGAAGGCGGTTATTCGCTCACAGTCGCGGGGCGGGCGGCCTTAGAGAACCTTGATGCCGCCACCATTCTACTTGCGCAACCCGGCTCGCTCGCAGCCACCTTCAACGGGTATCGACGCCGTTTCGGCGACGGATTTCATCAACGTTCAATGGAAGCGATCCGATGCCGAAACGCAGAAGCTTGGCTGGCTTGCTGTGCAATGGTCGGCGCAGCTGCCGAGTCGGTTCTGCTGGCGATTGCGATCAGCAAGGAAGGGGAAGAAGAGCCGGTGCTAAGGGCCTATCGCGGCGTTCGAGGCCGTCAAACGGTGTTGAATATGATCGTGGGTCAAGCTGACGCGCCGAGGCGTAACACCTTGACGACGTTTGCAGGCATCGTTTCGCTCTGGAGGGATGACGCTGCTCACGGCCGAGCCAGTCCTATTGATACATCAAATGCGGATGAGGCTTTGCGTCAGCTGCTCCACATGTGTCAGTGGGTTGACCGTGAATGGGATAACCTTACTGCTTAGCTCACAGGAGCCTTGGGTTCTTCGACCCGCAAACGGTAGGCTGAGCGAAAGATGAAAATGAAGCTTCCAATTCCACGCTCCGACGAGCTGCTTGATCAGGTCAAGGAAGCCCTGACACCGAACAGGCTACCGCTTCTCGTCGCAATCGACGGCGCGGATGGTATTGGCAAGTCCTCGCTGGCGTCGTGGCTGGCTTGGCAGCTCGGAATGCCGGCCATTCAACTTGACCTTTACCTGACCAGCCTTGAACCAATTCAATGGCTGACAACAGACCTACAGCGTGTCGTTTCGAGACGCTTGGACCGACGACGTCCCGTCATCGTCGATGGCGTACTCGTGCTTGATGCACTCGATCGCATTGGCCGCAAGGCCGACTTTCTCGTTTACGTCGAGGGCGGGACAGGAATTTCCCTTGCCTCGCAAATCGCCGCCTATCGCTCTCGCCAAAAACATGCGCCGGATTTTGTAATCGCTGGATACGTGGACTGAAGGCCGGCCCGCAAGGCGTCTTGACGCCTTGGATGCCGATCACTGCACCCTCGAACGAGGGGTGAACGTAGTCCCCGGATTTTCCCCGGACACCCGTGCCAGGTTGCGCATACGTTCCGCCGACTGATGCCGGATGCTCCAGTTCCAGAATTGCAGAAAGCCCAATAAAACAAGGGGTTTCTCTGGTGGGCGCACAAGGGATCGAACCTTGGACCTCTCCCGTGTGAAGGGAACGCTCTCCCGCTGAGCTATGCGCCCGGGAATGTTGTGCTTCGTCAAAGGCCTGCCAATCAGGCCGAAATTGCGACGAAGCACGCCGCCAGAGCCCGCGATTTACGAAGCGCGGGCCCTCAGTGTCAAGCTTTCAGGCCAAGAAATAAGCCGCGCCTACGCCCCCTGCTGGCGGGCGCGGGAGGCGTGGGCCTGGAGCGCCCGGATCCGCTCGGCGAGCGTGCCGCCTTGTGGCGGCGTGGTGGCGGTGCCGTTGGCGACGACCGCAGCGCCATTGGCGGCTTTGGCCGGTTGCTCGCCCAGGATCGCATCGATCGCCGAGTGCGGACCTTCGAGCTGCATCGCGAGCTTGGCGACATCGGCGGCGATATCGTTGATGCGCTCGCGCAGCAGCGCGTTTTCCATCCGCTCGGTCGCCCAGTTGCTCTCGGCCGTCTGCTGAATCGTGTTGATGTCACGCTGCAGTTTGGCCCGCTCGTCGCGGGTGACGCGGAGCTGCTCTTCGAGCGCCGTCTTCTCGTTCTTCAATTTGCCCAGCGCCGGCCATTT
>Ga0210387_10001639_pt1 | contig 16946 bp, 12 predicted proteins | sample IncBWC7OmetaG_FD_160108 | JGI IMG/M metagenome (GOLD analysis project Ga0210387, IMG submission 160108) | Forest soil microbial communities from Barre Woods Harvard Forest LTER site, Petersham, Massachusetts, United States - Inc-BW-C-7-O ...
CATCTATCTCGCGGACCACAAACTCATCACCGCGTTTTACTCGCCGTTGTCCCGATTTTGGGAATTGATGATCGGCGGCGTCCTCGCCTACATCACGCTGCACGTACCGCAACTCAACCGGGGCTTCCAAAACACGCGCGCCGTTCTCGGCTGCGCGTTGTTGGCGTTGGGTTTGGTGCTCATCAATACCGGCCGGGCGTTCCCGGGGTGGTGGGCGCTGGCGCCCACACTCGCCGGATTCCTCATCATTTCCGCAGGCGCCAGCTGGTTCAATCGCAAAATCTTGTCGAACAAAGCTCTCGTGTGGGCGGGGCTGATCAGCTACCCGCTCTATTTATGGCATTGGCCCCTGCTGTCCTTTGCGCACATCGTTGCCGGCGGCGCGCCGCCGCTGCCATGGCGAGTGGCCGCGGTGCTGTTGGCCGTGGTGCTCTCCTGGCTGACGTATCGATTCATCGAGAGGCCCTTCCGGGGCGGGGGCAACGGCGGTCGCAAGGCCCTGCTGGCCGGTGCGTTGATGTGCGGCGTTTGTACCTTTGCCGTGCTCGCGTATGCGGAAGTTCTGCAGCCGAGGAACCAATACCCGGTGCTCGAAACCTTGTCGAGAATCGGCGACTTCGAGTATCTGACCAATCTGAACGACGTCAATGAGAAGCGCTCCGGGGAGTACATCATCAAGAGCGCCAAGCCAGCCGCCACGCTGTTTTTTGGCGACTCCCACATGGCTCAATATGCCCCGCGGGTGGGCGAGCTCATCATCAGCAAACCCGCGGATTACAACACGGCCATTTTCAACATTTACGGCGGCTGTCCACCTTTCCCCAACGTCTATGAACAAGACAAAATGCACGAAAAATGCCCTGAAGTGCGCGAAAAAGCGCTCCGGGCCGTGCAGGACGACAACATCAAGGCGGTGGTAATCGGCGCGGCTTGGAGCGTTTATTTGTTGGAGCAGACGAGCAATCCGAAAAAGAATCCCGCCGATTATGATTACTACTATTTGCAGAATGGTGAGCGCGAATATTTTCGCGGCGGCCGCGGCGCACCCCTGGCTCTCGCGGCGTTCGAATCTTTTTTGACGGCCATCGCCAAACAAAAGAAGACCTACGTCTTGTTGGACAATCCGGTAGGAGACGGCTTTGACCCGCACAATTACTTCGACCGTCATGTGCTACCCGCGACGCAGCGCAAATCTCGCGCGGCGATCCATATCGATAAAGGTCAGATGCAGGTCCGCGAACAGCTCATCGAGATCGCAAAACGAGCGGGCGCCGAGATCATCGATCCCCTCGTGAAGCTATGCGGCAATGACATGTGCGACAGGCTCACCGCCGACGGCGAGCCCGTGTACAAGGACAACAATCATCTTAGCCCTCTGTGGATAGAGAGAAATGCGGACTACATCGACAAGACGGTCACCGCGCGCTGAGTCCGCGCCCAAATAAGCTAGGCGCCGGCGAGGCCGCTTACTGAGCGAATGCGCGCCTGACTCTGCATGGCCCACCACTGCTCGACGTTGGCGGTGAGGCCCGCGAGATCAAGTCCCGCCCGCGCCAGGCACGTGTCTCGGGTGCCGTGTTCGATGAAGCGATCGGGTATGCCGATGTGATGAATCGGCAGCTGTATACCGGAGGCGGCGAGCAATTCGCTGACGCCGGCACCGGCTCCGCCGATGATGGCGTTCTCTTCGATGGTGATGATGGCGCGGTGACGTTTGGCAACCGACAAAATGGCTTTCTCATCGAGCGGTTTGACGAAGCGCATGTTCACGATGGTGGCGTCGAGGCGCTCGGCGATTTTTTGCGCAGAATCCACCAAGGCTCCGAATGCCAAAATCGCAAGGCCTGAGCGGCCTTCGCGCCGCATCTGCGCGTGACCCACGGGCACGGCCGTCATCTCCGCCGCGATGGCGGCGCCCGGCCCTTGACCGCGCGGATAGCGAATCACGGACGGCGAAGCGAGCGTGGTCCCGGTGTATAACATCTGGCGGCATTCGTTCTCGTCCGCGGGCGCCATGATGACCATATTGGGAATGCAGCGCAGGAACGACAGATCGTAACTGCCCTGGTGCGTGGCTCCGTCGCTGCCCACGAGGCCCGCCCGATCCACGGCAAACACCACGGGTAGATTTTGCAGCGCCACGTCGTGGATGAGTTGATCGTAAGCGCGCTGCAAGAACGTCGAGTAAATCGCAACCACCGGCTTCATGCCCTCGACCGCCATGCCGGCGGCAAAAGTCACGGCGTGCTGCTCGGCGATCGCGACGTCGAAGTAGCGCGCGGGAAACCGCTTGGAGAACTCCACCAAGCCTGAGCCCTCGCGCATCGCCGGCGTGATACCGACCACCGTGGGATCGCGCTCCGCCATATCGCAAAGCCACTTGCCGAAGATTTGCGAGTAGGACGGCCCGGTGCTCGCTTCCTTGAAAATCATGCCGCTCGCCGGATCGAAGGGGCCCGGACCATGCCACTTGATCGGATCCGCTTCGGCGGGCGCATAGCCCTTGCCCTTGCGGGTGACTACATGCAAAAACTGCGGCCCTTTGAGCTTGCGCAGATTGCACAAGGTGTTGACCAGGGCTTTGACGTCGTGACCGTCGATGGGGCCTATGTAGTTGAAGCCCATTTCCTCGAACAGCGTGCCGGGCAGCACCATGCCCTTCAAATGTTCCTCGGAACGGCGCGCCAGCTCCCACACCGTGGGCATCTGCTTGAGGACTTTTTTTCCGCTCTCGCGCAGGTGCGAATACATCTTGCCGGACAGCGCGCGCGCCAAGTAATTGGAGAGCGCACCGACATTTTCCGAAATTGACATGTCGTTGTCGTTGAGCACGATCAGCACGTCGGCCGGCAACGAGCCGGCGTGATTGAGGGCCTCGAATGCCATTCCGGCCGTCATCGCGCCGTCGCCGATGATGGCGACCACGCGCCTATCTTCGTTGCGTTGCGCGGCCGCTACGGCCATCCCCAGGGCGGCGCTGATCGACGTGCTGGAATGCCCCACGCCGAAGGTGTCGTATTGGCTCTCACTGCGGGCCGGAAAGGGCGCCAATCCGGAGTCCTGCTTGATGGTGTGCAGCTGGTCCCGGCGCCCGGTCAGCACCTTATGCGGATAGGCCTGGTGTCCCACATCCCATACCAACCGATCGTAGGGGGTGTTAAACACGTAATGCAGAGCAATTGTCAGTTCGACGGTGCCTAAACCGGCGGCAAAGTGGCCGCCGCGGGTGGCGACACTATGGATCAGGAATTGACGCAACTCGCCCGCCAATTCGCTCAGTTTGGCCGCCGGCAGTCGGCGTAGGTCCTCCGGGCTATTGATGGTTTCGAGCAAGGGGTAGCTGCTTACGGGACGGTCCATATTACGGCAGTTTATACTGCGCAGCCCTTAAGGTGGCAATGGCATACCCGCTTGTTGCGGATTTGCACCAGAGTCGGCCCGCTGACATGATGCTATCTTTAAAGGTTTCCGAGATACTGTACGCATGGATTCCGTCAGTTCAGATGAGGGCTACCAGGATCGGATATTGCCGCATGTCTCCCGCACATTCGCGCTGACCATCCCCCAATTGCCGCCGGCGCTGTGCACGCCGGTGACGAGCGCCTATCTGCTGTGCAGAATCGCGGACACGATAGAAGATGAGCCGGCTTTGTCGGCCGCGGAAACTTTGGGCTTTTTACGCCGATTCAGTGCGGCGGTGGCCGGAGTGGGCGAATCCGCTTCCCTCGCCCGGGACCTAGAGCACCGGCTCTCCGATCGGACCTTGCCCACGGAGCGGGATCTGGTGCGCAATATGGACCGCGTCATCCGCGTGGCGGCAAATCTCGGCGAAACCAAGCAAGCCGCGATTCAGCGCTGCGTGGAGCTCATGTGTTATGGCATGCCGCGCTTTCAATTCAACGCCAGCCTGCGGGGGCTCGCGCGCTGCAGTGATCTTGACGACTATTGCTACTACGTGGCGGGTGTGGTCGGCGAGATGCTCACCGATCTATTTTGCGATTATTCGCCCGACATCGAGCGGCGCCGTTCGGCCCTCAGCGCACTCGCCGCGTCCTTTGCACAAGGCTTGCAAATGACGAATATCCTGAAGGACGTCTGGGAGGATCGCAGTCGCGGCGCTTGCTGGCTGCCGCAAGAGGTGTTCACTCGATACGGCGTGGATCTTGCTCTTGTATCGCCGGAATCCCGCGACAGGCGCTTCAGTGCCGGCATGTCGGAACTGGTGGGGGTTGCCCATGCGCACCTTCGCAATGCCTTGGATTACACATTATTAATCCCAGCCGGGGAAAAGGGTATCCGGCGCTTCTGCCTGTGGGCCATTGGCCTGGCTGTGCTGACGCTGCGCAAGATTGCTCGCAATCCCGGGTTCACTGCCGGCGCCCAGGTCAAAGTGACGCGCTCGACCGTCAGCGCGACGCTGCTCTTGACCAACATGGCTATTGGCAATGATTGGATGCTGCGGCGCCTGTTTGCCATGGCGGCGCGCGGCGTGCCGTTGGCGCGGCTTTCCGAGGTCCCGCCGGCGCGCGTCGAACCGCACCACAGCGAGATCGCCGACGATCGCGAACCGGAGCAGGAACTGCGCCGCTTCTATGGGAGTTCAGGCTCTTGAACCGAACGGCGCCGAAACCCGCTCCGTACCCCGCGGAGTTGCCGAACGCGCGTGGCGACATCATCTCGCACAGTCTGCGCAGAGTTGCCGATTCCTCGCCGCTGGATCGCGCCATTGCGGAGGCGCGTGACGCGCTGATCGCCCGCCAGAACCAGCAAGGCTATTGGATTTATGAGCTAGAGGCCGACTGCACCATTCCGGCGGAGTACATCATGATGATGCACTTCCTGGACGAGATCGACGCCGCGCTCGAAGCAAAGATCGCCAATCATTTGCGCGCGCTGCAGGCGGAGCACGATGGCTGGCCGCTCTACCACAATGGCGACTTCGATCTCAGCTGCACGGTGAAGGCTTATTACGCCTTGAAGCTGGCCGGCGATAGTGTGGACGCGCCGCACATGCAACGCGCCCGGGCGGCCATCTTACGGCGCGGTGGCGCGGCGCGCGCCAACGTGTTCACGCGCATCGCGCTCGCGCTGTTTGGGCAATTGCCGTGGCGCGGCGTGCCTTACATCCCGGTGGAAATCATGCTGCTGCCGCGCTGGTTTCCGTTCCATATCGACAAGGTGTCGTATTGGTCGCGTACCGTCATGGTGCCGTTGTTCATCCTGTGCATGCGCAAACCGGTGGCGAAGAATCCGCGCAAGGTGGATATCCGCGAATTGTTCACGACTCCGCCGGAGAAGGAGCGGCATTATTTCCGCCGCAGCGGCATGCTCGCCAAGGCATTTCAGCTGTTCGATCGGGCGGGGCGCATCATCGATCCCTTGGTACCGAAGGCCATTCGCGCGCGCGCCACCCGCCGTGCCGAGACTTGGATCCTCGATCGGTTGAACGGCGATGACGGCCTGGGCGCCATATTCCCGGCCATGGTCAATGCGCTGGAGGTCATGGTGATTTTGGGCTATCCCGCGGACGATCCGCGCAGGGTCACGGCAAAACGCGCGCTGCAGAAGCTGTTGGTGGTAGGGCCGACGAGCGCTTATTGCCAACCGTGCGTCTCGCCGATTTGGGACACCGCTCTTGCCTGCTTGGGTCTGCAGGAAACGGGTGATGATTCCTCGCGCGAGGCAGCGGCGCGGGCGCTCGACTGGCTGAAAACCAAGCAGTTGCTCGATCACCCCGGCGACTGGCGGGTCAATCGGCCCGGTTTACCCGGCGGCGGCTGGGCGTTCCAGTTTGCCAACGACTATTATCCGGATCTCGACGATACCGCGGTGGTCGCATGGGCCATGCACCAGGCGCGCGATCCGGCTCGCTACGCCGAAAGCATTCGGCGCGCGCTCGACTGGTTGGTCGGCATGCAAAGCCGCAATGGCGGATTTGGCGCCTTCGACGCCGATAACACCTGTTATTACTTGAACAAGATTCCGTTCGCCGATCACGGCGCCCTTTTGGATCCGCCGACCAGCGATGTGACCGCGCGGGTGGTCACTGTGTTGTCGCACATTGGCCGCGAGCAAGACAAACCCGCGCTGCATCGGGCCATTGCGTTTTTGCGCAAGGAACAAGAGCCAGACGGCTCCTGGTTCGGGCGTTGGGGGACCAATTACATTTACGGCACGTGGTCGGTGCTGATGGCGTTCGCCCAGGCACATATCGGACCCAACGATCCTGCGGTCCGGCGTGCGGCGGCGTGGCTCAAGCAAAAACAGAACGCGGATGGCGGCTGGGGCGAGAGCAACGATACCTATGCGGATCCGCCGAAACCTGCGGCGGAATTCGGCAGCACGGCCTACCAAACCGCCTGGGCGCTGCTAGGATTGCTGTCCGCGGGGGAAGCCGGATCGGACGCTGTGCGCCGCGGCGCCGAATTTCTGATGCACAGCCGGCAGGCGCATGGTCTGTGGAGCGACGCCAGCCACACGGCTCCCGGATTTCCACGCGTGTTTTATCTGCGCTATCACGGTTATTCGTCCTATTTTCCGCTATGGGCGCTCGCCGCCTATCGCACACTGACGCGCCGCGGACCCGCACATTGAATGGGATCGGCGTCGTCACGGCCCTGGCGGCCGAGGCGCGTGCGTTCGGCTCTCAACCCGGAGCATTGTTGGCCTTGAGCGGCATGGGCGCCGCAGCGGCCGGCGCCGCCGCACGCGGCCTCGTCGAGGCGCGGGTGTCTTCGCTCATGACATTTGGCTTGGCGGGCGGCCTCGATCCCTCCCTGGTCGCGGGAAGCGTGGTGCTGCCGGAGCGATTATTGTCCCTCGCCGGGCAGCGATTCGAAGTGAGCGGCGCTTGGCGATCGCGGGTTGCGGCCGCGATAGGCGCCTCGCGCGCGGTGACCGGCGGTGCGCTGCTGACCACCGCCAACGCGCTCGCGACGACGGCGGAGAAAGCGGCGGCGTGGAGCGAAAGCGGCGCGGCAGCGGTCGATATGGAAAGCACCGCGGTTGCCGCGGTCGCCGCGGCCCACAATATTCCCTTCATCGCCGTTCGCGTGGTCGTCGACACGGCTACGGACATGCTGCCCCCGACAGTCATCGCCGCGAGTCGAGCGGGACGCGTGCGGATCGGGCGGCTGATCGCAGGCGTGGTGCTGGCTCCCGGTGAAATTGGGGCGCTGATCCGTCTCGCGCAGCGCTACCGTACGGCGATGCGCACCTTGCAAGCCGTCGCGGGCCACGTGGCATGAAGGCTCTCGTGACAGGCGCAACGGGATTCGTGGGCGCGGCGGTGGCGCGGGCGCTGCTGGGCGCACAGTGGCAGGTCCGCGTGCTGGCGCGCAAAGGGTCCGACCGCACCAATCTTGTGAATTTGGACGTTGATACGGTGCAAGGTGATCTGATGGATTCGGCCTCGCTGGAGCGAGCCGCACAGGGCTGTACAGGGTTGTTTCACGTCGCCGCGGACTATCGCCTCGGTGCGCCGGATCCCTCGCAGCTATATCGCAACAATGTGGAAGGCACGCGTAACGTGCTCGATGCGGCGCGCCGCGCGGGCGTACAGCGCATCGTCTACACCAGCAGTGTCGCGACGGTCGGTATCCCGATCGATGGCACGCCGGGAGAGGAAAACACGCCCGTTGCGCTCGAGAACATGATCGGGCACTACAAGCGATCAAAGTTTCTAGCCGAGGCAGTGGCGCGCGAAGCCGCGCGCGCAGGATTGTCCGTCGTCATCGTGAGTCCATCGACGCCGGTGGGGCCGGGGGACGTGAAGCCCACGCCGACGGGACAACTCGTGCTCGACGCGGCGGCGGGACGCATGCCCGCGTACGTGGACACGGGACTCAACATCGTGCACGTGGACGATGTCGCCGCCGGACACCTGCTCGCATATGAGCGCGGCAAGGCCGGTGAGCGCTATATTTTGGGCGGAGAGGACATGACGTTGCGGGAGATTCTCGGCGTGATTGCAACGCTGGTGGGCCGCAAGCCGCCGCGCGTGCGCCTGCCCTACAGGATGGTATTGCCCATCGCCTATCTCGCCGAAGGCTATGCCAAGCTCTCGGGCCGCAGCGGGCGAATCACGCTCGAAGGCGTGCGCATGTCGAGGAAAATCATGTTTTTCTCGAGCGCCAAGGCGGTACGTGAATTGGGTTACCACTGGCGTCCGCCCGCAGCGGCTTTCGAGGACGCGATTCGATGGTTTCGGGAACACGGTCAATTGCAGGCACCCAAGGTCGCTGCCGATGGTTGAGCTTCACGAGGGGCTCGATCCCGACGTGCTGATCTTGGTCGATGAGAGTGATCGCGGCGTGGGCTATCTCAGCAAGGCGCAGTGCCACCACGGGCAGGGTATTTTGCACCGCGCCTTTTCGCTGCTGATCTTCAACGGCAGCGGCGAGTTGCTGATTCAGCGGCGCGCCGCGTCCAAGCGGCTCTGGCCGCTGTACTGGTCGAATAGCTGTTGCAGCCATCCTCGCGGCGCCGAATCGGTGGACAGCGCGGCGCAGCGGCGGCTGCAGGAAGAGTTGGGAATTGGCTGCGAGCTCAAATTTTTGTACAAATTTCAATATCAAGCGCAATTCGACGCCACCGGCGCGGAAAACGAACTCTGTTCCGTGTTCATCGGACGCTCCGACGAGGACATTAAGGTCAATCGCGATGAAATCGCCGATTGGCGCTGGATCAGCCCCGAGGCCCTGCAGGCGCAGATGCGGGCTGAGGCAGGCCGCACGTTTACCCCCTGGTTTATGCTGGAATGGGCACGAATTTGGCAGGACCATCGCCCGGCCGTGCGGTCCTTGGTAATATAGGCGGATGGCTATACCACTCCTGCAAATGTACAAGGTCGCCCGCTATATCGCTGGGCGGAAACTGCGCGGCGACAAGCGCTATCCGCTGGTTCTGATGCTGGAACCGCTATTCCAATGTAATTTGGCGTGCTCGGGCTGCGGCAAGATCGACTATCCGAAGGAAATCCTGCAAAAGCGGGTTGGGCTCGAGGATGCGCTGCGCGCGGTGGATGAATGCGGTGCGCCCATCGTCTCCATCCCCGGCGGTGAACCGCTTATCCACAAGGAAATGCCGCAAATTGTCGCCGGTATCGTTGCGCGCCAGAAATTCGTTTACCTCTGCACCAACGCCATTTTGCTGTCGAAGCACATCCACGAATACCAACCCTCGCCGTATTTGACTTTTTCAATTCATTTGGATGGCAACAAGGAACGGCACGACGAATCGGTATGTCAGGAAGGCGTATTCGAAAAGGCCGTGGCCGCCATCGAGCTGGCGCGCGATAAGGGATTTCGCGTGACGGTCAATTGCACCTTGTTCAACGGCGAGGATCCGGAGGACGTCGCTCAATTTTTCGATACGGCGATGGCTCTCGGTGTCGAGGGCATCACGGTGTCCCCGGGATATAGCTACCATCATGCCCCCCGGCAGGACGTGTTCCTCGGCCGCAATGCCAGCAAGCAGCTGTTCCGCAACATATTCAGCCGTCGCCGCCGTCCGTCCGGGAAGCCCGCCTGGTCGTTCAATCACTCGGCGCTGTTTTTGGATTTCCTCGCCGGCAATCAAACCTATCAGTGCACGCCGTGGAGCAATCCGACTTACAACGTATTCGGCTGGCAGAAGCCTTGCTACCTCTTGTCGGATGAAGGCTATGCGCCGAGCTATAAGGCGCTCATCGATGACACGGAATGGGAAAAGTACGGCGTCGGCAAGAATCCGCGATGCGACAATTGCATGGCGCACTGTGGCTTCGAAGGAACTGCGGTCAACGATGCCTTCAGCAACCCCATCAAGGCTTTGTTGACCTCGTTGCGCGGCCCGCGCGTCGCCGGCGCGATGGCGCCGGAATTGCCGTTTGAGTACACCGACGGCGGCGCACGTTTCGCGGCCGTCACTGCGATTCCCGTGAGCGACATCAAGCGCGTGAGCCGGGGTTCGTGAGCGACGCCGCGGATGGGCGCATCCTGAATGATGCGTTCGCCGAAGTAGCCAGCGAAGCCAAAGCCGAAGACTTCGGCGTGCAGCTGGAAACCTGGCGCCTGCGCATGGAAGCTGCACTCGATGCCAGGCTTCCTGCTGCGGATCAAGTCCCGGCGCGCTTGCACGAAGCCATGCGCTACAGCGTGCTCGGCGGCGGCAAGCGCATTCGTCCGGCCTTGGTGTTCGCCACCGCTCGTGCGCTGGGTTTATCCGAGGACGATGTCGAGGCGGTTGCCTGCGCCATCGAAATGGTGCACGTCTATTCTTTGGTGCACGATGATTTGCCGGCCATGGACGATGATGATTTGCGTCGCGGCCGTCCCACCTGTCACAAGGCTTTCGATGAAGCGACCGCCCTTTTGGTCGGCGACGCGCTGCAGCCATTGGCGTTTCAATTGTTGGCGCGCGATGCCAAGCTTCCCGATTCGCCCGCCATTCGTCTGCGCTTGGTCGATATGCTGGCGCAAGCCATCGGCACATTCGGCATGGCCGGCGGCCAGGCGATCGATTTGGCGGTGCAAGGTCTCAGACTCGACATTGGCCAGGTGGAAGACATGCACGCGCGCAAGACCGGAGCGGTCATCCGCGCTAGCGTGCTGATGGCAGCGGAGTGCGCGCCGCCGTTGGACTCGGATCTGTACGCGGCCCTGACGCGGTTTGCCAATGCGGTCGGCCTCGCATTTCAGATCCAAGACGATTTGCTCGATGTCACCGGCGATGCATCGATGCTCGGCAAGGCCACCGGCGCCGATAGCGAACGCGCCAAGCCCACGCATCCGGCCGTGATCGGCATATCCGCCTCGCAGCAGCGCGTGCGGCTGTTGCACAACCAGGCCATCCAATCACTCGCGCCATTCGGCGATCGCGCCTCCTCGCTGCGATCCTTAGCCCACTGGCTCTTGTCGCGGCAGTACTGACCCTTAAAGATCCCGTGCGCGCCCCGCTCGCCGCCGGTTTTCTCCTTGGGCTCGCGAGCCTGCTGTTCAATCCCGGCGTCGGGGCAGAGCCGGTCGTCAAGCTGCGCGCATTGGTGCCGGGCGAGGTCGCGCCGACGAGCGAAGCGCTGGTCAGCGGTTCGCTCGACGATCAACTGGTGCCGTTCTCGAAGTCGCCCGGACATACTCATTGGCGCGATTATTGGATGAGGCTTGTGCCGCAGGACCAGCCGCCCCAAAGCGGCATGCCGGTCATGATCATGAACGTGACACGCGGACTGCATCCGCAACTCCTGGCGAATCGGGGCGGCGCAGCAGTCGAGCTGCCGCTCGTCACCGCGTTGCCTGGATTTCTCGGGACTCGCGATCTGGTGTTTATCCTGCCGGAGGGCGTGACCAAAGAGCAGCCCCTGTACGCTCACGTCATATCCGATACGGCTGACGAACAATTCCTGAGCGTCTCGGCATCGGGGCTCGACGCCACGCTGGTGCGGGGCGCCGAGCGCGCGCGGATGATTGCGCTGACCTTCGGGGCGCTCATGGCGGTATCCATCGCGGCACTGCTGATTTGGTTCGTGCTCAAGGATCGTTTGTTCATCCTCTATGCCTCGGTGTTCGGTCTGCAGGCTCTATATATGGCGTACGTCTCGGGGCAAGGCTTCGAATGGCCGTGGCTGTCGTTCGCTGTGCCGCTCGACTCCTTCGCCTGGAATGTTCCCGCGAGCTTGAGCGCCGCCGCCGCCTGCCTGTTCACGCGCGAGATCGCAGACCTGCGGCACTCATCGCCGCGCGTTTACACCGCCTTCGGCTGGTTAGCCGTGGCCTTCGTCGTCATCACGGCGGCCAATGCGGCGAGAGTAGTCGGTTACGAAGGGTTGGTGAACGACGTCGGCGACATCATGTTGGTGCTCGCCGCGCTTTTCACCGTCGTGGTCTGCGCACGGGCGTGGCGCCGCGGTAATCGGGCCGCGGGATGGTTCCTGGTGGCGTGGCTGCTGCTCGAGGGATTTACCACGACAGCGGCGGTGGGATTTCTGCTGCCCTCATTTGTGGCCTCGGATGCGATCTACTATTACGGCTTGCCGCTGTCGATGGTGGCAGCGTCGATACTGACTGCACTTGGCGTTGCGGATCGATTGCGCGCGCAGCGTGCGGCCTTGTCCGAAGCCGAACGGCGTGCGCAGACCGATCCCTTGACCGGCGTGCTGAACCGGCGCTCGTTGATCGAGCGCTTGGAGGTTGCCTGTTCGCGCGCCCGCGCACGCGGTATGCCCATCGCGCTGCTGTTCATCGATCTCGATCACTTCAAGCAGATCAACGATTCATTCGGTCATCAGGCAGGCGACGCATGTCTGCGTGCCATCATCGATCCCATCCATGCGGAGCTCAGGCAATCGGATGCCATCGGCCGTTACGGTGGCGAGGAATTTGTGGTGATCTTGAGCAGTGCGGACGCAGCCGCCGCGGTTCCCATCGCGCAACGCATCGTGGATCGAGTCGCCGAGGTGCGCGTCGAGGGCTTCGGCACGCCCATCAGCTTGACCTGCAGCATTGGCATCGCCGCGAGCGACACTCTCGGCATATGGGGCGAGCCGCTGCTGGCGCATGCGGACGCGGCGGTGTACGTCGCGAAGCGCTCCGGACGCAATCAAATCCACATCGCAGCGCCGCTCGCGGCCTAGCACGGCGTCCGACGTCGCCTATTGGCGACGGTACTGATTTTAATTTTTTGCGCCTAAGCTAACCCTGCGACATATTCCATGCCCATTAGAGCGTCGCGGGAGGGACTTACTGGTGCAACGCAGCGCGTTAACGCACGCACGGCTTATGCGCGAATCCACGGATCGCATCGAACGCGCCTCACGCAGCGACGACGTCAGGGAATCCCTGGTGGCGCATCGCGTATTGGCATCTCCGGGAAGCTGGCACTCGTGGGAGCTCGAACATTCGGGCCTCATGCGCCATGTTGCGGATTACACCTCGTTGCGGCACCAAGCCGCCGCGCTGCGCAGGACCACGCTGCGTCTGGTACACGGCAAAGCGTTGTTCGAATACTTGAAGAATCACAATGTCAGGGGCGAATCGCGCCTCAAGATACTCCGGCACTTCTATCCGGCACGCCTGTATGAACACGCGGTGTTGGCCGAACACGCGACCTATCTGCGCAAAACCTGCAGTTACATGTGCGCCAGCCACGTGAGCACCGATCTCGTGCATGACGTGGAATTCATCGACCCCATGAGGCAGTACGAAAGTCTGTATGCCGAATACTTCGATTTGTATTGCGCCACACTATTCCCGGGCGAGGATAGCGATGGCTCGTCCGAGCGCGCGCTGCTGCCGCTGCTCAAGCATCAGCTGAACGAATGGCGCTGGGTGATACTGAATCCGAAACACTCGGCACCGCGTGTGCGGCGTGAGAGCGAGCTGCGCCGGCCGCTGGGAGATACGCAGCGCATGTCCACGCTGAAGGGCTCGAAGTAGCCGCAAAGCGCAGTCACGTGCGACGGCGCGCGCGCACCAGCACGAGCATCAGTGCCAGCAAGCCGGAATAAAGCCGCTCGAGCCCGAGCAGGCACAGGAAGGCGATGAGCGCCGTGAAGACGGAGTGGATGCCAAAGCCCGCCAATTCGAATAACACAATCCCGCTCAGCAGCGTCAACGCGCCAACCCCGCCCCGGAACCACCAGCTTCGCTCGACGTTGGTCAAATCCATGGCCATCCTCAAGTCAGCGCGGCTTTGCGCTCTTTCACGGGCAACGGAGTCCACTGATAGATCCATGTCTCGGTCAACGGTCGGTCGCCGATGCGCAGGTACAGGCGCAGGTCGACCGGATCGTTGCTGTCGTCCGGCGGCCTGACATCGAACAGCGCGCGATAGCCCTTGAATTCGTCCACATAATGCGCGGTGACGTGTTCGATGCTGGCGCCGCGCGAGGTGGTGATGACCGCTTCAACGTTGGCATCCTTGGCGAGCGCGCCGAGTTCGCCGCCCGCGAAGTCCACCGCGAAATGCCATGAATAATATTGGCGCTTTTGTCCCACCGTGCCGCCAATGCCGGTGCGTGTCGCAATGGTCTGCGCCAGTGCAGACGAGTACGGCACGTGCGTGCCCCAATACAGGCGGTAGCTGAAGAGCATTTCCTGGCCTGGTTTAGGCTTTTCCGCCGGGTTCCAAAATGCCACGATGTTGTCGGAAGTTTCGTCCACGGTCGGAATTTCCACCAATTGCACGGCGCCTTTGCCCCAGCCGCCGGCCGCGCCGGCTTTGGGCTCGACCCACAAGCTTGGCCGGCGATCATAGTAAACACCGTCGTCCTGGTAGTGATCGAAATTGCGGTCTCGCTGCAGCAGGCCAAAACCGCGTGGGTTGTCGTCCGCATACGAATTGAAGTGCAGCAGCGCCGGATTGATCAACGGTCTCCAGATCCATTCGCCCCCACCGGTCCACATCGAGAGACCGTCCGAGTCGTGAATCTCCGGCCGCCAGTCGTTGACCGCGCGCCGGTCGTTCTTGCCGTAGAAGAACATGCTGGTCAGCGGCGCAATTCCCAGCCGCTCGATGGGTTTGCGAGGGTACAACGCCGAATCGATGTCCATGACCAACGTGCCGCCCGGTGAGATCTGAAAGCGCAGCGCGCCGGCAATGCTGGGCGAGTCCATCAGCGCATACAAGGTCATGGCGCCCGCGCCCTTGGCGGGCCGCTCGAACCAGAATGAAGTAAAGCGCGGGAATTCCTCCGGCCGCGGGAATGCGGTGTCGACCGCCAGCGCGCGCGCCGACAGGCCGTATTGGCGCGTATCGCTGCCCACGGCGCGAAAGTAGGCCGCGCCCAGGAATGCGGCGACGTCCGCCTTCCAGTCGGTCACGGACTGCACACGAAATCCTGCAAATCCCGCGTGATCGCGCATCAGACCGGGATCGATGCCGCTCTTGTCGAACTCGAACATCGACGGGTCGTAAATGATTTCGCGCGCCTGGCCATCGACCACCTCATACAGATGCACGGCCTGCGCAAACCCCCGGCCCACGTGGAAGAACTGCAGACGGAAATCCAAGCCGGCGTCGGCCCACAATGAGTGGTCGGTGCGAAACCTCAAGGATTGATATTGATCGTAGCCCAAGGAAACCATCGCGGGCGGCAACACGTCCTTCGAGGGCTGGAAGGGGCTGCCCGCCAGTGCGCGCGCCTGACCTTTCAGCCACGCGTAGTCGAAGGGCTTGGCGGGCCCGGTGCCGGTTGCAGCCACCAGCGTCGGGGCCAGCGCCGGCGTCGGCGATGCAGGCGCGGGCGCAGCGGCTAGGTCAGCGTAGGTGAATTGTCCGGCGGCCAATACCACCGCAGTCTTCAATATTTCGCGTCGACGAACCATTGTTGGGATCCTAGATCGAGAACGTGGGTTGAATTGCGTCGGGAAGCAACGCAAGTTGATTGAGCATACGAGGGTCGCCGGCAACTTCGATGCATTCGACCGGCGTCAACCACTGCAGGGCCTCGTCCAGCGATTTTGCGTCGATGAGTTTCTGTTCGGCGGTGAACGCGTGCGGGTCCGGTTGGCCTCGTGGATCGGCCGGTCGCGCGAGGTTGCCGGCGATATGCGCCAGGCGCGCTTCGCGGTGCCGGGCCAAGTAACGCAATCCATCGAGCGGCAAGGCCGGCGTGTTGCGCACCAGTTCTTCGCGGCGCGCAACCAATACAGGAGTCTCGACTTCTTCTGGCGTGCGCAGCAGCGCCAGACGCGAAAGCATGCTGCCCAAGCGTTCACTGCCGCTGAGGCGCGACAGAGGGACGGCGAGAAACAATCCGAGCAGCGCCGGCGACACCCAGGCTAGCAGCGAGGGCGAGAGAAAATACACGATCACAGCCGTCACGCAGCTCAGGAGCATGTGCCGCCGATGAAAGCGCCAGGCATCGGCCCAGCTGGTGCCGCGGCTGTCGCGGCGCTGCGGCTTCCAGCCGGAATCGCGCCCCATGAACACTTCGAACACATGCCGGCACTGAACCACCATGAGTATCGGTGCATAGAGAGCCGAGAGGATGGCCTCCAGCAGAAAACTGGCCGTGACCCCAATGACGCCGCCCGCGCCGCGGCGGATGCGGCTCGAGAACAGCGCGCGAATGAGCCCAATCATTTTGGGGATCAGCAGCACCCCCATGCTGAACCAGAACAGCGCCATCATCAGCGCCACATCGAACCGCGGCCAGGTGGGAAACAACTGGAAGTCGTGGCTGAAATATTCGGGCCGTATCAGGCGCGATTGCACGGCGAGCGCGAAGCCTATGCCGATCATTACCAACCACAAAGGCGATGACAAATAGCTCATAATGCCGACGCCCAAATGCATGCGGCTGATGAATCTCAAACCCGCGCTGCCGATGATCTTCATGTGCTGCAAGTTGCCCTGAGCCCAGCGCCGGTCGCGAACCGCGACGTCGATCAGCGTGGGCGGCGATTCCTCCCAGGAGCCGCCGTAATCCGCGGCCATGCGCACTTTCCAACCGCCGCGGCGCATCAGCGCAGCTTCGACGAAATCATGCGACAACACGAAGCCGCCGAAGGGCTTGCGGCCCGTGAGTTTCGGCAGGCCGCAATACTGGGCGAAGGCGCTGACGCGAATGATGGCGTTGTGTCCCCAATAATTACCGCTGTCGCCGGCCCAGGCCGACAGTCCGCGGGTGATCACCGGTCCGTACACGCACGCCGCAAATTGCTGCAGGCGTGCAAAAAACGTTTTGGCGCCGATGAGCTGCGGCGCGGTTTGTAGAATTCCCAGCTGCGGATCCGCCTGCATGGATTCAACCAGCAGCTTGAGCGTCGGCGCATCGATCAAACTGTCGGCATCGAGCACGATCATGTGATCGTAGCGGCCGCCCCAACGGGTCACGAAGTCCTCGAGGTTGCCGGATTTGCGCGCGATGTTGTGCCAGCGCCGCCGGTACCACACGGGCATGATCTCGAGCAACGATGCGCGCAGCCGATCGACGCTCATGGTCTCGCGGATCCAGGCATCGCATT
>Ga0210387_10001640_pt1 | contig 16940 bp, 5 predicted proteins | sample IncBWC7OmetaG_FD_160108 | JGI IMG/M metagenome (GOLD analysis project Ga0210387, IMG submission 160108) | Forest soil microbial communities from Barre Woods Harvard Forest LTER site, Petersham, Massachusetts, United States - Inc-BW-C-7-O ...
GTCTGCCTCGATCTCTGGCACCAACGCCGCACTATCGCAGTTCGACAACGCTCCGGGTGCGGGCACTGTGGCTGCTCCATCAACCATCAGCCTCACCGGAGTCGATCCCAACCTCGTGGTCGCTCGCAGCTACCAGTACAGCTTCGGAGTGCAGCGCGAACTGCCGCGAGGGATGTTGCTCCAGGCGTCTTATGTCGGCAACCTCGGGCGGCACATTCTCCGTACGCCGAGCTTCAATAATGCCTCGTGGACGGACCAGGCATATATCCCTGTCTCGCCGAACCCGAACAATCTTGCATGCCCTGCAGGAATAAATAGCGTTGCCTTTCATTGCTCGACAGCCGATTTCGCGCCTGCCGGTCTGTCGAAAGACCAGATTCGCCCATACCTCGGATATTCCAGCCTTGCCATGGCTTTGAGCGACGTCAACTCCAACTACAACGCGTTGCAGCTTAACCTGACAAAGCGCACGGGCATCTTGACCTCCACGATCTCCTACACGTATTCGAAGGCGATGGGAGATGGCGGCGGCGCCGCTGACGCCTATAACGAAAATCCCGAGCCAGAATGCCCGTTCACTTGCCTTGTCAGCACTGCCGCCAGCCCCGTCTTGATCAATGGTGGAACTGCCGCAGTAGCTGGGGGAACGCAAACAGGCGGCGTCTTGCAAACCTGGAAGCAGTATGACTATGGCAAATTGAGTTTTGACGCAACGCACATCGTGGCTAGCACCTTCACGGTCGAGTCCCCATGGGGCAGAAGCATGACCGGCTTTAAAGGGGGCTTGGTGAAAGGGTGGTCGCTGAGTGCCCTCATGCACTATCAGACCGGCTTCCCACTTACTGCCACAGGCTCACAGGCCCTTGGATTCAACGGTGCCAATGTTGCTCGGCGTGCAAATGCTGTTGCAGGCCAATCGCTCGCATTTACCGGAACATGCGCCAATGCGAAGGCAATTTGCTGGGTCAACCCCAACGCCTTTTCCTTGGCGAGCACACTGGGTGCCGGCGACGCCTCCATTAACAACATCATCGGTCCCAATTTTTATCAGTGGGACCTTTCGCTGCGAAAGACGTTCACCTTGCCTTGGAGAGAAGGCATGCGCCTTCAGTTCCAGGCCGACGCGTTTAACGCCTTCAACCGCGCCAACTGGAACAATCCCAATGTGAGCAATGCTGGCTCGCCTTCTTTCGGACAGATTACGGGTTCCTTGCCGGCACGCGTACTTCAGTTCGGCGGGAAGTTCAACTTCTGAGCGGTTGTAACCACCCCCAACAGCGAGTGCTGGGCTCTGCTCAGCACTCGCTTGTCTGGCACGCTCGCTTGATGGGAAAGCGAATAGGAATAGGTGCCCTCGATGGCCAGTGCGCTTAAGTGTCTGACGTTAGCCGTGGCCATGCTCATTGCCGCCTCCAAAAGCCGCGCGCAAGTTGCCCCGCTAATAGCGAACATCGGTGGGCGTTCGACCACCAGCTTGAACGGCCGGTGGCAAGCCATCGTCGACCCCTACGATGTAGGCTTCCTCGACTATCGCGCTCAGCCCCTGAAAAATAACAACGCGTTTTTCAAAAACTACAAGCCCAAATCCAAGTCCGAATTGGTCGAATATGACTTTGATACTGCCGGCTACCTCAACGTGCCAGGCGACTGGAACACACAGCGCGAATCGCTCCTCTTCTACGAGGGAAGCGTCTGGTACAAGCGCTCTTTCGATTTCGCCAAATCGCCGAAGAAGCGACTCTTCGTCCATTTTGGCGCCGTGAACTACCAGGCCTCGGTCTATTTGAATGGCGAGGAACTTGGCCAACACGAAGGCGGCTTCACTCCCTTCGATTTCGAAATAACGGACCGCGTCCGAGCCCAGGATAATTTCCTCATTCTCCGGGTCAACAACACGCGCGGCATAGACCAAGTCCCTACCGTGAATACGGACTGGTGGAACTATGGCGGAATCACACGGCCAGTCACGCTGGTGGAAGTGCCGGAGACTTTTATTCAGGATTACTCCCTCCAGCTTGAGAAGGGCTCGACGAACCAAATTAAGGGCTGGCTGCAGCTGAATGGGCCCCAGTTGCGCCAGAGCGTCACACTTCGCATCTCGGAAACTGGACTCAGCAAAACCTTCCAGGCAGATGGCGGGGGACGCGTCGAGTTTTCCTTCAGCGCAAACCTCACGCTTTGGTCTCCTGAGAATCCCAAGCTCTATACCGTGGAACTCTCAACCGAGACGGACCATCTCACCGAACGCATCGGGTTCCGCTCGATCGCAGTTCGAGGCACGGATATCCTTCTCAACGGGAAACCACTCTTCTTGCGCGGGATCAGCATCCATGAGGAATCTCCACTCCGTTCCGGCAGGGCGTGGAGCGAGGACGATGCCCGCACACTTCTGGGCTGGGCAAGAGAACTCGGATGCAATTTCGTCCGTCTGGCTCACTATCCTCACAACGAAGCCATGTTGCGCATGGCTGATCAAATGGGGGTCTTGGTCTGGGAAGAGGTGCCCGTCTACTGGACAATTCAATGGGAGAACGCAGGCACTTTGCGAAACGCGGGAAATCAGCTCTACGAGCTGATTACTCGAGATCGTAATCGTGCGGCTCTCATCATCTATTCCGTTGCCAACGAAACGCCCATCAGCGAGGCGCGGAATCGATTCCTGAGCCAGCTTATTCAGCACGCGCACTCTAGTGATCCTACGCGCCTGGTCTCTGCGGCTCTTCAAGAGGAAGAGGTACAAAACGGTGGCCGCCTCTCGATTCGCATCAATGATCCGATCGCCAGCGAACTCGACGTCATGGGCGGCAATGAGTACATAGGGTGGTACGCCCACTCCATCGCGGATCTTGACACTACGGATTGGTCCTCGAAATACGATAAGCCGATGATCTTGAGCGAATTCGGAGCCGACGCCCTCTTTGGCAAGCACGGCGACGCTCAGATACGCTGGACGGAGGAGTATCAAGGAGCTCTCTACCAGCACCAGATCGCCATGCTGAAGCGCATACCCTTTCTTCGCGGCACCACGCCATGGATTCTCAAGGATTTCCGCAGTCCGAGAAGAACGCTCCCTGGTATTGAAGACTACTTCAATCGAAAGGGTCTTTTATCCGATCATGGCGAGAAGAAAAAGGCATTCTTTGTGCTGCAAGAGTTCTATCAAGAGTTGCAGAGCGCCCATGCGCCTTAGAGTTATCGACACGGGCCGGCACTAGACAGCCGCGAAGCGCACATCACAACTCAACGAAAACCGACTCGCTCTCAAGGAGGGCAAGTGCTCCGTCACTGTTTCCCACGTAACAGGATTGCGCCTGGCGCTGACTTGAGAAGCTGGCACATTCCATTCATCTGTTGGCCTGCTTGAAGTCGAAGTAAGCGAGGTTCATTTTGCCGCGGGTCAATATGCGTACGGTGAGAACGTGATTCCCTTTGTTGAGGTGAGCCTTGAAAAGTTGCGACGCTAGATTCCAGTGGTGCCACTGACGCCAGGCCAGCGGGTCTGCGGGATCATATGTCGAAGCGATCTCCAGGGGCCCTGTCGCATCCTTTCCATTCACATCAACCGATATTGTTCCGCCACGATTCGATGTGTACAGGAAATCGGCCGCGTATGTTCCCGCGTGAGTCACATATACAGTGATGTTGAACCACTCTCCTGGTTCGGTCCAGCCAACATAGAGCAGGTCTGCAGGAGGAACCACCTTGTCGAAGGAGTTGTCGTCAATCGGATCCGGCTTCCGGTTGAACTTCGTGTAGGAAGTATCCACTCCCTCGTGGATACGGAATTCGTTGAGGTAGGTCCCATCGGCCGGGTTCAACTCTCCGCTGCCGTGATTCTGTGGATCGCTGTCGTGATACGCGACCCCTTCGCCGCCCATGTCATAGTAAGCGCACGATACTCGTCCCGGTATTTTTTGTGCGCCGCCCTGATAGAGGCTGTCGTGATACGGCAGGCCTTTATACTGGCTCAAGAATGATTGGGAAAACGCAATTGCCGGTAGCATCGATGCCCCTACAAAGCATAAGGAAAACGCTCTCCGGCTCATCCTGCCTCCCTGAGTACCGATAATCTATCTGCAGTTGCGCAACTCCACCGATCAGCGGCAACGACGGCTCAAATATGTTCCCGCACTTCAGACTTGGAAAAGCTCGATCCCCTGCGCTTTTCCGAGATTGCGCGAGTACTTCTTATCTGTCCCATTGTTCCAATGTTCGTGTACGCCAAGGGTGCGGCATCGGATGCCGTCGCGTTCAGGATCATAGAAAGTCTTCGAAGGTGGGTCATTCGCCAGGGCAGATTCGCGCAGGTAGTTATCGGCATTCTTGATATCCGGAAGATCGGGCCACTCCGAAGTGAGAAAATCGAAGCCGACGGAATCGATCGCTACGCCGTCAAACGACATAAAAATGCTGTTCGGCCAAGCATCGTTGAATGGCGCCATCTTCCACTTGCGATGAGGCGGACCATCCACGTTGTCGTTTCCATAGAGCCCATCAATAATAAAAAGGATGGTTTTCTCGCCGAGGTCTTTATGACCCAAAAAATCTGTGAACGCGGAGTAGCTTGCCGAACCATCGTTGTGGTGATGGAAACCGTCGTGCGCGTTCTTGCGCCAGTCGGGATTGATACTTGTCGCGCCGAAGAGATTCTTCGCGCAAAGTGTCACTCCTGAACTCACATGCGCTCTCAACACGGCAGCATCAATTAAGTAGGCGGCCTCAACCACCGTGGTATCGAGTCCTTTAGCGTTGTTGCTTTCAATTGAGAAAGGGATCGCGTTGGGTTTGAACTCGGCCTTTAGTCGTCCATCGCCGCCGATATGGTCCACAAACGTGACGCTGGGAAACTCATGGTGAATCTTGTCGTAGAGATTGCCCGGGATGAACCGGCTGGAATCAAAGACGGTGATCGATGATTGCGGCACTCGTCCCGCGCCGGTCAACTGTCGGACGAGCGAAAGGAGCAAATGAGGCGAGGAGTTCAGGCGTTCGATCGTACCGTGATCCGTTGTGTTGTTCAGGTTCGCCTTGATCGCAATCTTCTCCCCAGCGCTGTATCCAGCTTTGCCGCGCCCATGAGTGCGGTTGAAGTATTGAAAGATAGAGTTCCATGCCTGGGCGTCGCTTTTATGATTTGTAAGACCGCGGATGGACCGGGAAACCATGCGGTCAATTACAGACTGGTCATTGTGGGCATCGGTCCACCACGAACCTGTGCCATCCCAGGTCACAGCCGCCGGATCGTGCGCCCAAGTGACTCGGCCGGGAACGACGCCGCGTGGAACTCCTAATGGGGAAAGCGGCTCGAACAAGGAGGGCCGCAGGTAGGTGGCAGCTGCAAGAGCCAGGGCGAATTGTCGCCGCGTCATGTCCATTTTAACTTGCTCCTCTCGCACAAAACCTTACGGTTCCGTGGATGATTCTGCCTGAAAGCGCAGAAACTGCTGCAGTCTCTTCACGGACAGCGCGGTCTTGCGTTAGAGACCGGTAGTTGCAGCGCGGGAACCTTGAACTGCCCGGTGAATCGTACCCGACGCAAGTAGAATCCTCAACTAGGATGTCGTTACGTAAGAGTTCGTTCATCGTCTCATTAGCCTTTCACTCGTGAGTACGAAGCGACTCGACCATGGCCCGGGCCAAGTCGTCGGCGCGAATCACCTGGTTGGGGAGCAGCACTCGAAACACCGGATACATCGTGTGCAGCAGGCGGTAGCTGAAATTCGGTTCCTTCCGCGGCTCCACGGGGTAGATGTACGCGGGCCGGAAGAGGTAAACGTCAGGGAATCCCGCCGGAAGTAGCGCGTTCTCGGTCTCTCCCTTCTAGCGTGCGAAAGGAATCCGACTTCGTCCCGTCGGATCCGCGCCGCTCCCACTCAAGAATGAGAACGCCGCGCCGAGGCGCTGCCGCGGAGAACGCGCGCGAACTCAACCGGGTAGTTCACGGTTATCGTTCGGAGCTCCGCGTCCGACACCTCGCCGTATATGCGCCCAGGCAAAAGACCGCGGCGTCCTGACCCGGGAGCGTATCCGCGAGTGCGGAGCCGTCCGCGAACTCGGAATGCAAAACCTCTTTCAGCTTGGTTTGCGAGGTGCCGAGCTTCCTGCGGCCGATGGATGCCACACATCCGACGGCGGAGTTCTCGAGCGCGTACCAAGACTTCCACATACGAAACAATTTAGCTCCGATTTATTCTTCCGTTGTTTTCTTCCCCCTTTCGCAGGGTAGACCTGTCACTCGGTACAGTTGTTACTTAGGACCTGCGAAGACGTGCTCGCATTGATTCGCAGGTTTCGTGCCTGCAACATAAAGCTACTGGCGCAGGAAGTTTGCGGAAGGCGGAATCCCTGACGGAGGGCCGCAGCACTCCCGAACACTTTCCCCCTGTGTATCCAAGCGGTCAATCGGAACGCCGAATTCGCTCTATCCCAGTCGGAGGTCTCCATGCGGACAAGCAGGTTTATCAGGAGTATCGCGCTCTCGGTCATTTCCCTTGCGGGCGTGGTGTGCTACGCGCAGAGCGTGCCGGCGAACCGGGTGCCGTTCATCTCACTGTTGACGCCGCCGAGTTTGCAAGTACCGCCCCCCATTCTTCAGAGTGGAAGCTTCACCTTGACGATTTCCGGGGCCAATTTCCCGGCGACTCCTCTCGTGAGTCTGTCCGCGAACGGCGGAAACCAAGCGCTCTATGCGACGAGCGCGACGGTGAATGCGACTGGAACGCAAATCGTCGCACAGTTCCCAAATTCGGCGCTTAATAGTCCGACCACTTACGCGGTGACGGTGACCAATCCCGGCACCGCTGGTCCGCTGGCGATTTCCAATAGAGTTTATTTGCCGGTGACATTGACGGCCCAAAGCGTGGCGTTAAATCAGAATACCAGTACGTTTTTGCCGGGAGCGCCCAAAGGAATTGTCGTAGGGGATTTCCGGAACAGTGGATTCTTGGATTTTGCGGTGGTTTCGCAGAATTCCAACGTCGTATCGCTTCTTGCCAGCGATTTGGGCGGGCCGTTCATTACTGGCGCTTCGTATGCGACCGGGAATCAACCTTGGGGAATCGCTATCGGCACATTTTTGGGACTCCAATACGCAGACCTGGCGATCACCAATTCCGCGGACAATACCATCACGATTTTGCTGGCGAACGGCGACGGAACGTTCCGTCCCGGAAGCACGATTGCCCTTCCGGGAGTTTTTCCAACGCAGGTGGTAGCGGCGGATTTCAATGCGGACGGGAAACTGGATCTGGCGGTCGTGAATGCGTGCGGGACGGGTGCGGGCGGGTGTTTTCCGCAAGCGGCGCCGCAAGGACCTGGTACGGTGACGATCTTGCTGGGCAACGGTGATGGAACGTTTGCGGTTTCTCCGGAGGTTTTAACGGTGGGGAACGTGCCGTATGCAATTGCGACGGCGGATTTCAATGCCGATGGTTTTTTGGACTTGGTGGTGGCGAACTCGAGCGACAACACGTTAACGCTGCTGATGGGAAATGGTGACGGAACGTTTACGCCGGCAACCAATTTAGTAGCAACGGGAAACTCGCCATCGGGAATCGCGGTGGGCGATTTCAATGGAGACGTAAATCTGGACCTAGCAATAACGAACTCCATGGATAGCACGGTTTCCATTCTGCTCAATCAGAATTGTTCGAGCGTGGCGGCGGTAGCGTGCACATTTGCCGCGACGCCAGTTTCTCCGGCCACCGGAGCAAATCCGTCGGCGGTGGCGACGGGGGATTTGAACGCGGACGGCTTCCTTGATCTGGTGGTGACGAACGCGACGGGAAATTCGGTGAGCGTTTTGCTCGGTGACGGAACAGGCGCGTTCCATGCCGTGGTGCCGCAAGGACAGCTGGATTTTTCGACGGGAGCTTTGCCGCAAGACGTGGTGCTGGCAGATTTCAACAAGGATGGACGGCTGGACATCGTGACGAGCAACGCGTCGGGGAGCTTCTCGTATCTTCGGCAAGCAGCGGTGGCGCAATTGACGCTGTCATCGAACAACCCGGCCACTGTTTATGGGCTCCTCGTTACATTTACGGCGAACATCAACCCGCCATTTGGACAGGCGACGCCGACGGGATCCGTGACATTTCTTGATGGGACGACGGCGATCGGAACGGTTTCGCTGAATGGTTACCAAGGCAATTTTCAATTCGCGGGGCTGAGCACGGGGGCGCGTCAAATCACCGCCGTATACAGCGGAGATTCGAACTTCGCTTCCGTGAGTTCGAATGCGGTTGCGGAAAGTGTGGCGCAGGAGCAAACGACCACGACGCTGACAGCCAATGTGAGCAGCGCACCGTATGGAGTGCCGGTCACGCTGACGGCCACGATCCAACCGCAATACTCGATCCCGGGAACAGCGACCGGCACGGTGACATTTTTTGATACGACGACATCGACGAGCTTGGGCAACGCCACTCCAGTGAGTGACGCGGCGCAACTGACGCTGTCGAATTTGGCGACGGGGTCACACGTAATTGTGGCGCTGTACAACGGTGATGCGAATTTTAAGAGCAGCACTTCGGCCACGTATACCCAGACCGTCACACAAGCGTCGACCACCACCACAGTTTCCACGAACCTCACGCAGGCGCAGTTTGCGCAAACGGTGACGTTTACGGCGACGATCCAGCCGGCCGGAAGTAACAGCCCCACCGGGACGGTGGGTTTCTACGATGGTTCGACCTTGCTGGGAAGTTCCAGCGTGGCGAGCGGTTCGGCAACATTTTCGACCACGGTGCTGACCCTCGGCAATCACATGGTTTCCGCGCAATACTCCGGCGACAGCAACTTTCTGAGCAGCTCCGGGACCACTTCCGTCATCGTGACAAAATCCGCTACGAGCACGACGGTAAGTACGAATCTGACGCCCTCGACGTACGGGCAAAATGTGACCTTCTCCGCGATTGTGACACCCGCGTTTGGTTCGCTGCCGAGCGGGCAGGTTTCTTTCTACGATGGAACGAGTCTACTGGGGACGGCGAACACCACGACTGGAGCCGCGCAGATAACTGTGCCTAGTCTGACCGGAGGAACGCACGCGATAACCGCCCAGTGGGTGCCAACTTACAATTACGCTGCCAGCACCTCGAATGCGATCACACAGACGGTAACGCCGTCGGCAAGCACTACCTCCATCTCCGCTGTGCCCAATCCGTCTTCTTACGGTCAACGGGTTATTTTTACCGTCACGGTGGACTCGACCTACCACTACATTTCCAACGGCGGAACGGTGACGCTCTTTGATAATGGAACGGCATTCACACTCGAGAACATTCAGGGAGGCACAGCGGTTTTCTGGATTTCGACACTCACCGCCGGCGTCCATTCCTTGACAGCGAATTACGTCGGAGATTCTAACCTTACGGGCAGTTCGTCAACGGCCTACACGCAAACCATCAACCAGGCGACCACGACGACGTCGGTCGTGCTCAGTTCGTACTCGACTCTCTACGGCCAATCGGTGACTGTGACGGCATCTGTGGCGAGCCCTTCCACTCTTGGGGAAACAGGTACGGTGAGCTTCTTTGACGGAAGCACGCTGCTCGGCACGACCCCGGTGAGTGGAGCCCGGGCGCAATTTACGACGTCCACGTGGTCTCCGGGCACGCACACGATCAGCGCACAGTACAACGGCGATGCCAACTTTGTGGGTAGCGCCACGACCCAGAGCCAAACACTGACGGTCAGCAAGGATCCGACGCTTACAAACGTATCCGTGGACATAAATCCATCGACCTATGGGCAGACCGTCACACTTACGGCGGCAGTGCAACTCGAGTACGGCAGCGGTGCAACGGGATCGGTGACCTTCCTGGATGGCGCGGCGCCAATCGGGACGGCGGCCTTTGCGAATGGAGGCGCGAAGCTGGCAATTTCCACGTTGAGCGGAGGGTCGCATAGCATCACGGCGCAATATAGCGGCGATGCGAGTTTTGCCAGCAGCACTTCGACGGCGATAACCGAAACGGTGAACCCGGCGGCAACTTCGACTACGGTCACCTCGGCGACGAATCCGGCGACCTTTGGCCAAGCGGTGACGCTGACGGCAACCGTGCAACCACCTGCGGGAACAACTGCGAGTGGGTCAGTCACTTTTGTGGACGGATCCTTTGGGATTGGCACTGCGACGCTGACAAATAACACCGGACAATTGACGGTGTCGTTTCTCGCGCCGGGCTCCCACACGATCACGGCGGTGTACGGCGGAAATGCGAGCCTCAGCGGAAGCACGTCAGCCGCCCTTACAGAGACGATCCATCAAGCCGCGACGACGGTGACGGTAACTTCGAATTTGAATCCCGCGCCGTTTGGACAGTGCGTGCAACTTTCGGGCACGGTCCAACCGGCTTCGGGGACAACAAAAGCGACGGGAACGGTCACGTTCTTTGACGGCACGGTGTCCCTCGGAAGCGGGACGGTGGCTAACAACGCCGCAACATTGTCCAACTGCGCGTTCCAGGGTGGGGCACACACCATCACGGCAAACTACAGCGGGGATACGAATTATTTGGCAAGTACTTCTGCCGCGTTGACGGAAACCGTGAACCCGGTCTCTTCCAGCATTACGATTGCGTCCAGCCAGAATCCGGTGGCGTACGGATCGACGGTGACATTCACCGCAACGGTATTGCCATCGATCAGCGGTGGCAGCGCGACGGGGAGCGTGACGTTCTTCGACGGCGCGACGTCGCTAGGGTCGGCGACGGTTTCTAGCAACAGCGCGCAATTGAGCGTTTCCCCGCTTCTGGGCGGAACGCATTCGATTACAGCAAAATACAACGGCGACGGAAATTTCACGGGCAGCACGTCTGGCGCCCTGGTGGAAACTGTCAATACAGCGAGCACAACGACGACGCTGGCTTCGAGTGTCAATCCTTCCAGTTACGGACAGTCGGTCACGTTGACGGCGAGTGTGCAGACACCGCCTGGTGGCTCCGCAACGGGAACGGTCACGTTCCTTGACGGGACGACGTCTTTGGGAACGGCTACGATTGCGAGCAATACGGCGCAGGTTACCGTGCCGAATTTGACTGCGGGCTTGCACTCGATAACGTCAAAGTATAGCGGCGACGGAAATTTTTCGGGCAGCACTTCGGCGGTTTTGACCGAGACGGTGAACCAGGCGACGGCGACAACGGGTGTGGTGTCGAACCTGAATCCGGCGACGTTTGGCCAATCCGTGATCTTCACGGCGACCGTGCAGGCCACTGGAACTGGCACTCCCACAGGAACGGTGACATTGATGGATGGCGGTACTTCGATTGGGAGTGGGAGTTTGTCCGGCGGGAATGCGGTGCAATTCACGATCGGGACACTTACCGGAGGGTCGCACTCGATTACCGCGGTTTACAGCGGAGATGCGAATTTCAGCGGCAGCACGTCCACGGGGTTGGCGGAGACGGTGAATCCGGCTTCGACCGCGACGACGGTAGCGACTTCGGCGAATCCTGTCAGCGTTGGACAGGCGGTGACGTTCACGGCGACGGTGCAGCCATCGACGGGAACGACGGCGAGCGGCAACGTCAACTTCCTGGACGGCACGACCGTCCTGGGGAGCGTGGCTCTCGCGAGCAACACGGCACAATTGACACTTTCTACGCTAGCGCCTGGGTCGCATTCCATCACGGCGGTTTACGGAGGAAGCGCGAATCTGGCGGGAAGCACCTCGACGGCGCTCGTGGAGACGGTGAATCAGGCAGCAACTACGACGACAGTGACTTCGAGTCTGAATCCGGCGCCGTATGGACAACCGGTAACGTTCACCATCGCGATCCAGCCCGCCACGAGTGGCAATGTGACCGGCACGGTAAACTTGCTGGATGGCACGACCACGATTGGCGTTACCACGCTAGTAGCCGGTCAGCACAATTCCGCGTCCTTCACGCTGAGTGGAATCCAGGGCGGGACGCACACGATTACCGCGACCTACGCGGGGGATGCGAATTACACGGGGAGCACGTCGGCGGCATTGACGCAGACGATTACGCAGGGGACCACTACGATAACGGTGGCTTCGAGCGTGAATCCTGCGGCGTTGGGGCAAACGGTGACGCTGACTGCAACGATCGCGCCATCGGTGACCGGGAGCGCGGTCGGAGGATCGGTTACGTTCTACGATGGCACGACGGCGCTGGGAACGGCGTCTCCGACGAGCAATGTGGCGCAGCTTTCGATTTCGAGTTTGGCTGCGGGGTCGCACTCGATTAGTGCGAAGGCGACGGGAGACGCGAATTTCTCAGGAAGCACTTCGGCCGGGCTTACGCAAACCGTTAATCTGGGTACAACGACGACGACAATTGCGTCGAGCCTGGATCCCTCGGCGTTTGGACAAGCGGTCACGTTTGTGGCGAGCATTCAACCGCCCGCCGGAAACAGTGCCAGTGGGACGGTGACTTTCCTGGACGGTAGTGCTTCGATTGGAACGGCAACGGTTTCCAGCAATTCCGCGCAAGTCACGGTTTCCGGGCTGGCGCCGGGTTCTCACTCCATTACCGCGTCGTATGGCGGGAATGCGAACCTTGCGGGGAGCACGTCGGGTGTTTTGGCGCAGACGGTAAACAAGGCCGTGACTTCAACAGCAGTGAGCTCCAGCCTGAATCCATCGACGTACGGGCAGAGTGTGACATTTACGGCTACAGTGCAACCCGCTTCCGGAAGCTCGCCCACCGGCACGGTTACTTTCCTTGACGGCACTACGCAGCTAGGGACTGGGAACTTGTCCGGCGGGTCTGCGCAATTCACGACAGCGGGAACGGCGTTGATTGCGGGCGCGCATTCGATCACTGCGCGATACGCGGGCGATGCTAATTTTGCGGGAAGCACGTCGGCGGTTCTGATGCAGACGGTCAACGCGGCGACTGGCGGAACACCGACAATCGATGTGAGGATTTCTGCCGATCAGGGGTCGGCAAAATCGAGCGTGAATACTGCAACGTTCTCCACCAGTGCAGCTAATGAATTGCTCCTCGCGTTTATTTCTACTGATGCCTCGGGTGGGGGAAGCAATGCCAAGGTCAACAGCATTAGCGGCGGTGGGCTCACGTGGACACTGGTGTTGCGCTCCAGCACGCAACGAGGGACGGCGGAAATTTGGCGCGCGTTCTCGGCGACTACCCTGAGCGGCGCAAGCGTGACGGCTTCATTGTCTGAGAAAGTGTCGTCGTCCATGACGGTGATGAGCTTCACGGGCATTGATACTTCGGGAACGGGTGGTTCGGGTGCGATCGGCGCCACCAAGAGCGCCAACGCGAGTTCGGGAGCACCGACGGCGCAACTGGTCACGACGAGAAACGGCTCGCTGGTGATCGGCGTTGGAAATGATTACGACAACGCGATTGCGAGAACGGTCGGCAGCGGGCAGACTCTGGTGCATCAGTACCTGAGCCCGGTCGGCGATACCTATTGGGTGCAGATGGAGAACGCGCCGACAATGTTGAGCGGCACCACGGTGGTCATCAACGACACGGCGCCGACAAGCGACAGGTATAACCTGGCGATTTGCGAGATTTTGGCGGCGCCATGAGCAAGTCCGGACATTCTTTGAGTGAGCAACTAGGTTCAGAAAGCATCTCCCAGGACGCCGTATGTGGAAATCGGGACAGATGCCCGGTTTCGACAGCGTTTTGTCGTTAAAGTGGAGCTGGTTGTTGCAGTCGCAATTTCCCCATAGCGTTAGTGCAGGACACGACTGACACATGCTAGCCATGTGGTTTCAGGCGATGAAAAATAGCGCCTCTCTCCGGGCGTGTGTCCTCGATGAGCGCCAGCGCAGTCTTCTACCTGCCCCCCAAGGCTCAAGGAATTCATGCCCCGTTGAGCCGCGCGGCCCTCTGGCCGAAAACTGTCCCTTGGGCCGTTGCTTTTTGACTCCAATTTCGCTATTAAACTTACTCATCTGTAGGCCCATTTCACTTCGACCCTAGCTGGGATGCGGCATGTCCCGTCTGGAGTTCGCAGGCATGAGGACCCGGCCATCTAAGTGTCACCGCAATAACCTCGGCTCTCGTTCTTCCTGGGGCGGGTGCTTCTCTCCGCTCTCTGTTTGTTGGAAATTTTCGGATAAGAAAGGGGACCCATGCCCTGCAAATTGGGGTCCTTCTCCCTCGCTGTTCTAGCCGTTCTAGTTTTCGCCCCGGCTGTCAACGCTCAAGTCGAATCAGGCTTGCACGCTCGGCCGCGGATCACGCAAAACATCAATGAAACGGATCGTGTCGCTCTCGCAGGCAACACGCACCCCGGAGCGCGTTCCGCGAACGATCGCGGTGTTGTGGCGGACGATCTCGCCATGGAGCACATGTTGCTTCAACTGAAGCGCTCTCCTGAACAGGAACGAGCCGTCCAGCAATTCATCGACGAACTCCAGACCACTGGCTCGCCAAATTTCCATCACTGGCTAACCGCACAAGAATTCGGCGAACGCTTCGGCATAGCCAAACCCGATCTCGACGCAATTACTAACTGGCTCGCATCCCAGGGTTTCCGCGTCAACATCGTCTATCCCAGCGGCATGCTCATTGATTTCTCCGGCTCTGCAGCCCAGGTACGAAGGGCCTTCCAAACAGAGATTCACAATCTGGAGGCCAAAGGCGAGAAGCATATTGGCAACATGAGCGATCCGCGAATACCCGTCGCACTCGCTCCCGTCGTGGCCGGCATCGTTTCTCTGCACGATTTTCGACCCCATGCCATGTACAAGATGCACCAGCCCCGGTCCCAATTCACATTCCCTGATTCATTAGGCGGCACCGCCTATGCTGTGGTGCCTGCGGACCTGGCCAAAATTTATAACTTCAACCCTGTATTCAGCGCGGGCATCTCCGGACAGGGCCAGACCATTGTGCTTATTGAAGACACCGACGTTTTTAGCGCAGCGGACTGGAGCACCTTTCGCCAGACTCTCGGCCTCTCCGGCTACAGCTCTGCGTCGTTCACCCAGGTCCACCCCGCGCCTTCGAGCGGCACCAACAACTGCGCCGCACCCGGCGTCTTCGCTCCGAATGATGCAGAAGCAATCCTCGACGCCGAATGGGCTAGTGCCTCCGCCCCAAGCGCGGCCATCGAAATGGCGGCCTGCGCCGACAGCGGCATCACCTTCGGCGGCTTGATCGCCATTCAAAACCTGATCAACGCCAACACTCCGCCGCCTTCCATCATGAGTATCAGTTACGGCGAGTGCGAAACGGTCAACGGCGCGGCCGCAAACGCCTCTTACAACTCCGCGTATCAGCAGGCCGTCGCCGAAGGCGTCTCCGTTTTCGTTGCCGCGGGTGACAGCGGCGCGGCAGGTTGTGACAATAGCGTCGCCGAAGCAACTCACGGCATCGCGGTCAACGCCTTCGCTTCCACTCCGAACAACGTGGCCGTTGGCGGGACCGATTTTAGCGACACCTACTCCGGCACCAATGCCACCTATTGGAGCTCCGGCAACACGGCCGCCTTCGGCTCGGCGATTTCCTACGTTCCCGAGATTCCATGGAATAACTCGTGTGCCGGGGCGCTGCTCTCCTCCTACGAAGGCCACAGCCAGACCTATGGAACGTCCAGCCTCTGCGACGATCCTAATCTCGGCTCGCTGCTCATGACCACGGTGGCGGGCGGCGGTGGGCCCAGCCAGTGCGCCAGCGGCACACCTTCTATTCCAAGTGTTGTCGGCGGCTCTTGTCAGGGCTGGCCCAAGCCTTCGTGGCAATCCGTCCTTGGCAATCCCAACGATGGCGTACGCGACACCCCGGACGTCTCACTATTCGCTGCTGATGGTTTGTGGAGCCACTATTATGTGTTTTGCTGGTCCGATACTGCGAATGGAGGTGCTGCCTGCGGCGCCGATCCTAGCGCGTGGTCCGGGGCGGGTGGCACCTCTTTCGCGTCGCCTATCATGGCGGGCATGCAAGCACTCATCAATCAAAAGGCCGGCGGACCCCAAGGAAATCCCGCCCCTATCTATTATCAACTCGCCAATACCGAATATGGTCCGAACGGGAACAGCTCCTGCAACTCGAGCAACGGCAACACCGTCGCCAGCAGCTGCATTTTCTACGACGTGACTTTGGGTGACATGGATGTGGACTGCGCTGGCCCAAATTGTTACCTTGGCGGCGGCTCTGTGGGCGTTCTTTCGACCTCCAATTCCACGTTCGCCCCCGCCTATGGCACTACGACTGGATGGGACTTCGCCACCGGCATCGGTACCGTCAACGCCGCCAACCTAGTCAACAACTGGCCTTCGTCTTCGTCACAGCCCAGCTTCACACTCTCGGCATCGCCCGCCAATTTGACCTTCCTCCAGGGTTCTGTTAGTTCCACCACTATCACGATCAACTCCCAGAACGGATTCAGCGGCACTGTGGTTTTGACCGCATCCGGCTTGCCGAGCGGTGTCAGCGCCGTCTTCGGCACAAATCCCGCGACAACCACCAGCCTCTTGAGTCTATCCGCAACTGGCGTTGCAACGACCGGCATCGTCACTGTAACGATTACGGGCACTTCGGGCAGCCTGACGAAGACCACGACAATTTCCCTCACCGTGAACCCTCAGGGGAACTACACGCTTTCCGCATCGCCAAAGAACTTGACGATCCTGCGTGGAGCCAGTGGCACGAGCACCATCACGGTCACTCCACAAAATGGTTTCAATAGCAAAGTCAGTTTGTCGGCAACTGGTCTTCCCAGCGGCGTGACGGCGTCGTTCAACCCCACTAGCACGGCGAGTACGAGCAAGTTGACGCTGACAGCCAGCAACACGGCGGCAACAGGCACGGCCACGGTGACCGTCACGGCTTCGTCCGGTAACCTTTCGAACGCAACGACAATTTCTCTGACGGTGAAGGCCGCGCCGAGCTACACCCTTTCCGCGTCGCCAAACAGCTTGACGATCGTGCAGGGAGCTAACGGCGCGAGCACCATCACGGTCAATCCACAAAACGGTTTTGCTA
>Ga0210387_10001641_pt1 | contig 16931 bp, 14 predicted proteins | sample IncBWC7OmetaG_FD_160108 | JGI IMG/M metagenome (GOLD analysis project Ga0210387, IMG submission 160108) | Forest soil microbial communities from Barre Woods Harvard Forest LTER site, Petersham, Massachusetts, United States - Inc-BW-C-7-O ...
GAGAAAATTGATGTAGTCGCCAACGTATTGCATCGGCGTGTTGACCTCGTGAGCCACTCCGGCCGCGAGCTGCCCGATGTCTTCGAGCTTCTGCGCCGACTGCAGCTCCTTCTCGAGCCGCTCGCGAGCGGCCGTCTCCAGACGCATGTCTTCTTTGGACTTGGACAGCTCTGCGGTGCGCTCGGCCACCAGTTGCTCGAGGTTTTCACGATGCAGGCGTAGCTCCCGATCGCGATCTTGAATGCCCGTGAGCATTTCATTGAATGCGTCCGTCAAGGTCCCGAGCTCGTCCTGACTGGTTTTCTGGTATTCGTCATGCGAGCGGACAGCTCGGCGAGGTCCTGAATCGAACCGATCGCATCGGCGCTGCGAGCCTGCTCTCGAGCACCTCGAGCAATCTCCCCGGCCAGTAGCAAAACTGCAACACGCCGTGACAGAAAGCGGCTGAATGTCGAAAGTGAGGCTGTTCGCCTCGGCTCAACGCCGCAACCTGGGTTGCCAACGGAGGCTCGACGCGCGCCGCAGCGCCACAAAGCCGGGCGAGTCATGCACGCGACGCGCTGGCACGCTGAATGCTCTCAAGCCATGGCACATGGCAACCGCAAATCACGAGACCGCACGCCGCTCGAAAGCAGCCCGCCCCACACCGGAGCTGCGCGCCGCCAAAGCCCGACCGGCTCGCCCGACAACGCTCACGCGCCTCGAGCAGAACGCCAAACCATTTTTGGTCGGCGCGGGCGTCGGCGCCTCCGTGGCCGCCGCAGTCGTCCTGCTCACGAGCAAGAAACGACCGCCAGCGTTCACGCTGTTCCCAGAGCCGAAGTCGCAGGTCTTCGCGAGTGTCGCGAAGATCGCGCTGATCGCCCTTGGTCGCACGCTGTTCCGTCGCGCGCTGACCCACGCTGCGGAGAAGGTCGCCACGCAGCCATGAGCTCCGCCATTCGACGCCGCCGCGAGTCGCAACCCGTGACCGAGCCTCCGCGCTGGGCCCGCGCAGCGTTTTGCCGTAGCGTCGTGCCATGACAGTCAGTCGGCTCGCACTGGGAGGCATGGTCGTGGGCGCTGGCTGCGTGCTCGGGCTGGGGCTCGCGAGCAAAAACCTGCGCGAGCGGCGCGACGGCACACAATGCCGTTTGAGCATGCCGAGCTCGAGCATCGACCCCATGGTGTTTCCGAGCAAAGACGGCTCGCAGGCGCTCGACGCGGCGATCCTGGGCAACGCCGACGACAACGCGATTCGCCGCGTCATTTCCGAGCAAGGCGGCTTCACCGTCATGCACGGCACTGCTTGCTCCGAGGTCGAACCGGGGCCCACATTTTCGCGAGTCCTGATCACCGAAGGGCCTCACATTGGAAAAATCGTGTGGGCGCCCACGACCCACACTCACGGAGTCAAGCCGTGAGCGCCGTGTATCAGCGCTGAATCTGTTCGAAGACCCAGCGCGACAGCGAATTTGCGCCCTCGAGCGAGAAGTGCACGCCATCTGGGCGAATCACCTCGCCCCTCGCCGTCTCTTCCTCGCACACTCCCTTTGGGCAGAGCCGCTCGCTCAAGTCGAGCAACTGCACGGCGGAGACCGCGGCCGCTGCGGCTCTCACCGAAACGTTGATGCACCCGACCTGCGTTCGGTATTTCGCCTCCCCCCAAGAACCAACCGGGTACGGCACGGTCACGACGAACACCGGCCCGCCTTCTGCCGCCAGGTCGCGCAGGCGCACGGTGAGCGCGCTTTGGAACCTCGAATCCCAATCGGCGTCGCAGGCCGTGTGCCACTCACCAGCAACGTTGAAGCCGTGCATGAAGGCGCCGCCGAGATAGACCAGGCTCGCGTTCGGCCGCACCTCGCGCACGTGCTTGGCCCAATTGGCGCCGTCACAGGCAGCTTTGCCGAACAAGGTGCAGCCGTCCTTGCCGAAGAGGTCGATCGCCACGCCCTTTTTTTGCAACCCGCGCAGACCCCAACCGAGTGAATTTGCCGTCGAATCACCGAACATCATCACGCGGTAGCGCACCAACTCTGGTGCGGATCCCGGTGTGCCGTCGAGCAGCGGAAGCGGCGAAGAAGTATCGCCTTGCCGGGCGTAGGTGGCGCGCACGACCAGAAAAATCGAGAGCGCGACGGCGGCCGGCACGATGTATTGCGGGCGACCAAAAGGGACGCCATGACGACGAATCGGCCGCTCGAGGAAGCGGTAGGACGCGCTGGCGATCGCGAAGGTGACCGTGAAACGCAGGGCGTGCAGCAGAAATGAGTGTAGGTGCACGCGTTCCGAGGACAGGAACACGTTCACGGGCCAGTGCCACAAGTAGACGCCGTAGCTGATCGTGCCGAGCAGCCGCAGCGGTCGCCAGGAAAGCGCGCGCGCGAGCAGGCTGTGCTGGCCTTGCGAAGCGCAGACGATGAGCACGAGCGCGCCCAGCTCGGTCAGCCAAAAGCCGCCCTTGTACAGGAAGGGATCGCTGCCATCGAGCTTCCACCAGGCGACGCCCAAGCCGAACGCTACCGCAAAACCGAGGGTATCGAGCCTGCGCACGGCGCTCGCTTGGAACGTGCGGCCCGGCGGTAACACCGTGGCTAGCGCCGCACCGAACAAGATGCCGGTCATGCGCGTGTCCGTGCCCAGATACACGCGCGACGTGTTCTCCGGCTTGAAGAGCAGCACCATTGCCGCCATGGACAGCGCGCTGAGCGCGAGTGACACAGCCAGCACCGAGCGGCTGGTCCGACGGCGCAGCACGAGCACGACGAGCAACGGCCAGATCACGTAGAACTGCTCTTCGATCGACAGGCTCCAGGTGTGCTCGAGCGGCGACGGAGCTAGAAACAGCTGCCAGTAGCTGCGGTGATCGAAAATGGCATGCCAGTTGGCGACATAAGCCAAGGTCGCCAGCGCCTGTGCGCGCAGCACCTTGAGCTCGTCGGCCTTGGCGAAGTAACGGCCGTAGATCGCCACCGTGGGCATGAGCGAGAGCAGCGCCGGAAAGAGTCGGCGCGCGCGGCGAGCCCAAAACGACGACAGCGCGATGCGCCCCGTGTCGCGGTGCTCGGCCAAGAGCAATGACGTGATCAGAAAGCCCGACAGCACGAAGAACAGATCGACGCCGAGGTAGCCACCCGGCAACGCGCCATTGGCGTGGAAGAACAACACGCCGAGCAAGGCAATGCCGCGTAGACCATCGAGCGCGGCGATGTGCGGGATACGACTCCGGTGGACGGCTGAGGAGCTCACGGCGCGCGGAACTTAACAGCCGCCCCGAGATCCCCGCCAGGATTCCTGAGCGAGCTCACGCAAGCTGCGAGAAGCTCGGCAAATAGTGCGCGTTTTTTCGGGGTGTCCCGCTTGCTTGGGCGTGGGCATTGGGCCGGCACGGCCTCAGAACCCAGCGGCGACTCGGGCAAGCGAGCGCGTGGCGACGCGCCCGTCCGTTTCGAATGGCCGTTTCGAATGCCTCGACCGCAAACTGAGGATCTCGAAACGACTCACTGAGTCTGCGCGTGAGCTCGAGTGAGATGCGCAGTCGCGCGCGCTGCTTGCCAGTGCACGGCTATCGGGTTTCGTACGCGTCGCGAAGTGCCCACGCCCCCTGCTCGATCTCGATTTTCCGTGCGCGCGCGGCAGCACGGATTTGTTCGCTGTCTTCACGAACCATTGTGCAGCGCGGCATGGAAGCGCACTTCACACCTGAAAATGCGGCGCATGAAGGGTTTGGTAAAGTCCCTTCCCAACATGTCGTACTATGTAAGCTCGCGTTACCGATGCTGGAATGATAATTAAGATCAGAGATGATGCGCGTTCGCCTAGTTCGCTATGCAGTTGCTTCCTCACTCTTAGTCGCGGCCTCTGGCCTCCTCGTCTCCTGCGTGAGCGGAGAGCTCGGTAACTCGAATGCCGATCAGGGCACTGGCGAATCGCCGGGCAGCGCAGCGACTGGAACCGAACCCACAGCGGGCACTTCGCCGCTGAGCAGCGGCGGGAGCAACGCGAACGGCGGCTCCGGCAGCGTGACCGCGCAAGGCAGCGGTACTGGCACGACCGGCGGCTCGAGTACGCAAGCCGGCTCAGGCAGTGGTGGCACGTTCGCGAGCACGGGCGGCATGAGCGCGGGCGGCACGAGCACGGGCGGCGCCAAAGGCACGGCTGGCTCCGCGGGCAAAGGCGGCACGACCGGCGCGGCAGGCAGTACCGGCGCCGCGGGCAAGGGTGGCAGCACGGGCGCAGCGGGCAGCACGGGCGCCGCCGGCAGCACGGGCGCCGCGGGCAGCACGGGCTCCGGCACGCCGCTCACGCCCATCAGCGGCGGCTCGACTGGTTTTGCGACGCGCTACTGGGATTGTTGCAAACCCGCGTGTGCGTGGCCAGCGAGCCAAGCCACCACCAGCTGCGACCAGAGCGGCACCAACAGCCAGGGCAAGGGTAATAACGACACGAGCGCGTGCAGCGGCGGCAACTCGTTCATGTGTTACGACTTCGAGCCCTGGGTGGACTCCTCGAACTCGGATGTGGCGTACGCCTTCGCTGCAGCGTCGGGCGCCAACTACGTGTGCGGGCGCTGTTTCGAGCTGCAATTTCCGGGTACCGGCCACGACGGGCTCAACACCCCTGGCTTGGAGCCGAAGACGCTGTACATCCAGGTCCTCAACAACGGCGGCGTCGCTGACAACCAATTCGATCTCTTGATCCCGGGCGGCGGCGTCGGCGCCGAGAACGCGTGCACCACCCAATGGGGCTCCAACGCGGATCTCGGTTCGCAGTACGGCGGGCTCTATGCCGAGTGCAATGACGACATCAGCTGCACGCAAAACAAGTGCAATACGGTGTTCGCCGGCAAGCCGGATCTGCTCGCCGGCTGCAACTGGTTTCTGACTTGGTACACGGGCGCCGACAACCCGAACATCGTCTTCAAGCAGGTGTCGTGTCCGTCGCCGCTCACCGCGAAGAGCGGCATGTCCGGCTGAGCTCGAGCGCGACCGAGCCAACCCGGTCGCGCCCGATTCGCTCTCAGCTCCATCGCCTGAACCTCAAGGCCCGCCCCGCCGGGCAAGTTCGGCGCTTTGGCGAGCACCGGAGCGCAGCCAAAACGAAGCCCAAACCCGAAATCGCCCGGCGTGTCCGATGCTCAAGATACTGGGCCTAGCTCAGAACGTCACCCACTTGTTGGTGCATGGGTTCGGCGTCGAGCTGCCAGTGACGTCGTTCTTCACGGTGACGCCAGTGCCGGACGGAGTGAAGTTTACCGCGCCCGGGCCGAGCGTCACCGTCGTGTAAGCGGCCTGAACCTTTGCCGCCGTGATGCCGTCGACGATGACGTTGTCCAGCGTGACGCTGTTCTGGTGCGCAGCGTCGTAGCCGTCGAGCGTCACCAGTTGATTGCTCGGCCCAGTCAAGGCGTGAAAGTTCTGGATCTTGATGTTCGTGTACTGCGGGATGTCGTTGCCCGTATCGGTCGTGTACTTGGGCGTGAGCAAGATGGGAGTCGCCAGGTCTCGCACGCACACGTCACTGTAGGTGACATTGTTCACCAGCCCACCGCGGCTAGAATCGCTCTTGATGCGAATGCCGTTTGCGTCGCCGCCGAGCGAACCGTCGATCGACAGGTCGTACACGTTGATGTCGGAGACACCACCGGTGAATTCGCTACCGATCGACATGCCGTGACCCGCTTCGAAATGGTTGTGCGCGATCGTCAAGTTCGTCACGCCGGTCGGGCTCGAGCCCTTGATGGCGATGTGGTCGTCACCGTCGCTGATCTTGTTGCACACGATGTAGCCGTTGCTCGCCGACTCACCCGGATCGACGCCGTCGGTGTTGTGCGCGCCGTCTATCGTGAGCGCGGTTCCAGCGCTGTTCGTCGCCTTCGAAGGCGTTTTGATGGTGATGCCCCAAACGATGAAGCCCTTGGCGCTCAGCTTGACGTGGAACATCGGCGAATTGTGGAGCGTGATGCCGTACAGCGTGAAGTTCGTCGCGCCGGAGACTTGGATCAGCGCCGGGCTTTCACCGCCGTTGCCGTTCTGGTCCCAGAACGACCCGCTGCCACCGATCAGGGGCTCGCCGCCTTGGCCGTCGATGATGCCGGCGCCGTAGATCCCGGAGCTCGCGCCCTTGACGGTGATCAGCGCGCCCGCTCCGTTGTAGACACTGGTGCTGCGCGTGCCGTACAGCGTCGCGCCCGCGTCTACCCACAGGCTCACGCCAGACGGGATAGTGATGGGGCCGGTGATGAACGCGTTCGTCGACGTGCCAGCGGTCAACTTGACGGCTTGCCCGGACGCACAACCATTGAGAGCCGCTTGGATCGTCGACGTGTCCAGATTGGTCTCGCTCGGCGCGCCCGTGGCCGAGACGGTCTGCGTTGCCAGCAATGTCTTGCAAGCAGAGGGGATCTTCGGCTCTGCCGGCAAGGCGGTGTCGCCCGCAGCGCAGCCGGTCGTCGCGGTGTTGCCGCCGCCCGCGCTGCCCGTCGCGCCTGCGCTACCGGTCGCGCCGCCGCTAGCTGTGCTTCCGCCCGCTCCAGTAGCGCCTGAGGCATTGCCATTGCCGCCGGTCGCGGGAGCTCCCGCAGTGCCCGTCGTGCCGGTACCGCCGTTGGCGCTCGCGCCGCTCGTTCCGGTTGCTCCGCCGCCGGAGCTCACTGAGCCGCCGCTCGCGTTCGAACCGGCCGACGACGTGGAGCTCGAGCCGCCAGACGTGTTAGCCGCGCCCGAGCCGTTGAAGCCCGAGTCGTTCGAGCTGGAGCCGCAGGCCAGGGTGAGCGCGGCCGCCAATGTCGTTTGAGCGACGACGCAAGCCAACGCTGAATGGGTCAAAGGATTCTCTCGCATCCGACAAAGCCTCACTCGATTATTGCGAGTCACTTGAGCGGCCCGCGTGGTGATGACGCAGCTGCGTCACGAGTGATGGTTGCCTACGACGGGGTTCACCAGTCAACTTTTGCTGGGCAGCGAATGGTAGTTCGAGAGCGGGCGGAAAGACGCCTCTACGAAGGCGGCAAAAGCTCGGTCAGCGCGAGCTCAGAAACCGTCGAAGCGACACGAGCACGACGTGAACCCACACGTGGCGATGTTACCCTTCACCGATTTTGTCACGGTGATGTTGGCCTGTGTCGGGTCGACACCGTCCGGGCCGTTGAAGACACAGGTTCCATTGCTGGCGTGAACCGCGCAGATCGTCACGTAATAGCCCGCCGGGCACGTCGGAATCGCGCACGTATTGTCGGCTGTCTCACCCACCGTAGTAGCCGCCGAGCAAGTGCCGGTAGGGGGGGTGACCGCAAAGTCCACGCAAGTGTTCCCGGTGCAGGTTCCCCACCCGCCGCCCGCACAGGTTTGGCTACCCAAAGTGCAACCCGTGCCGGACGCCCCACAGGCTTCAGTCTGACCGTCGACGCACGTGCAGCCTTCGTTTGGATGACCGTTGCACGTGGCGTCGTCGCCCATGTCGCAGCCGTCGACCGCTTTGGGCGCGACCGAGCAGGCTTGCCACGCGCCGTTCGCGCACTTCGTAATACCGGCAGCGCAGTCGCCGAGCGCCCCGAGCTTGTCACCGCACGTCGCCTGCGTGCCGTTGATACAAGTGCAGCCTTCATTGGCGACGTTGTTGCAAGTGGCGTCGTTTCCGGAGTCGCAGGTGTCAGCCACCGCTGGCGTGACTTCTCCCGCGCACGTACCCCAGATGGTCTTCATACTCGCCATGTCGAGCTGACAGACTTGCGTGCCGGGTTTGCACGCGCCGACGCCGCTCGTGGCAGCAGGCGCATCGTAACAGTATTGCGTGGCTCCGGCCGTGCACACGCCACACTCGGAGTTGTCCGCCTGGCCGTTGCAGTTCTTGTCCAAAGCACTCATGCAGTCCGTGGCGACGGGCGCGACCGCGCCCATGCACGGGCCGAAGTTGCCGTCGCTCTGACAGAGCTTACTGCCTAGAGCGCACGGACCTTGAGGCATGCCGCCCGGAAACGTGATCGGCGTGCCGTCCGGGAGCTCACTGCAGGGGGTAGTGTCGCCCACCGCGGTGTCGCCGCAGGTCGTCACGACCGGAGCTCCGCCGGTGCCGACCGCGCCGCCAGTCGTCGAAGCGCCGCCCGTCGTGGCACCGCCGCTGCCGGTCTTGCCACCGGCGCTCACGCTACCGCCCGTGCTCACGTTGCCACCCGTGCCCACAGCGCCGCCGGAGCCTGCCGACGCGGGCGCGCCCGGATCGTGGTTCGGATCCGTACCCACGCACACGCCAGCAGTACAGACTTGATCCGCGTGGCAATCCGCGCACGCGTTTCTGCAAACGTGATTCGCGTCGCACACGGTTTGGTCTGGGCAAGTCGAGTCGCCCGCGTCGACACCGCACTCGGCGGTCGCGGATTGAACGCACGCCGCTGCGCCATTCGTGTCGAGACAGCGCGAGCCCGCAGCGCAATCTTTGTCGAGCTTGCACGCCTCGCTGCACACTCTGAATATGCACAGCTCGCTCGGCGCGCAGTCCGAATTGAGCACGCACGGCGCCGCCGGCACGTCCTCCTTGAGGCCGAGCAGCTGGGCGCAGCCGACGGTCAAGCCAGTGCTGAACAGAACCAGGCCGGCGAAGTGAAGCAGGCGCGAGCGGGGAGAGCGCATCACCAACTCCTCTGCACGGAAACCAGAGCCGCCGTCGGTCCGAGGAGCGGTGTGACCAGCGTCGCGCTCTCGGTCGCGTGATCCTTCGGCGCGGTGAGCCAGAGCACCACGCCGCCAACCAACGCTGCCGCGCCTAGCCCGAAGGCGATGTTCGATACTTCTGCCTTGCTGAACGCACTCTGCCGATCCGAGTGACCGGTCGCATCACAGCTATTGCCCGTGCAGTGGGCGTCTGACTTGTCGTACGTGGGCTTGACCATCAACCCGAACGCGGCACCGACGCCGAGCCCGACGACACCGACGCTGCCCACCACGAGGGCCGCCAACTTGCGCTGCGACGAGCCTGCGCTGGGCGTTGCCGCTGGCGCAGCACCCGGCGTTGCCTGTGTCGCGGTCGGCGTGCTCGACCCCGCCGCAGGGGTCGCGTCCGTTGGCAAGTACTCGATGGGCGGCAGGGTGACAGTCGCGGTTTGGCCGTTGCCAGTGACGGTCGTCGTCACCTCGCGCGCTTTAGCGCCGGGCGCCGTTGCCGAGATCTTGTGCTCGCCTGGGTCCACGGGAATCGGCGTGCCCCAACCCGCTTTGCCGACCAGTGCGCCATCTTGTCGAACCTCGAGCGTGGCGGGCTCGGAGTCGGCCACGACGATCACCAAATTGGATAGTGTCTTTTCCACACCGGCGAGTCGGTCGCGGATCTTGTCTGCGCGCGGGTCGCTTCGTTGCGCGGCGATGTCGGCCGCCTCCTTGAAACTTGCCCACGCGCTCGCGGTCTTGCCGAGCTTGACGTAGCATTCACCGAGGTGAAGCAGCGTACCGAGCTGTGGATCGAGCCGCTGGCTCTCCGCGTACTTCGGACAAGCCGTCACCGTTTGACCCGCGGCCATCAGCTTGGACGCGTCGTCGAACAGACGCGAGGCGAGCGCTTTCTCTTGTGTAGACGCCTCGGCGAGTGCGGTGCCAGTACTCGTCAAACAAGCAACCAAGACAATCGAAGTCAGGACGGGGCGGGTTTTCAATGCTGGCTCTCCCCCCACGGATCACTAGAATGCGGGGTTTTCGCGGGCGGATTCGGTTTGCTCGAGGGCGGCGTGCGAGGCACTGAAACCGCGTGGGCGGGCGGCGGCTTGTGCGCGAGCGAGGACGTGGCGGGTACATCGACGGAGCTCGCGACGTCAGCGGCCGATGCGGGCGGCGGGGTGATCGCAGTCGCTGTTTGCGCGGCGCCGGTGGCCGCGCTCGGCGAGACCGCGTCCGGCTTCGGTGCGGCCCCTTGAGGCGCAGCGGGAATGACCGGCGAGACCGCGGCAGCCTGTGAGCTCGGTGCGGCAATCGACGCGGTCAAGTGTCGGCTGGTCAGTATCGCGGCGCCTGCCACGAGAACGACCACGGCCGTGGCTCCGCCGATGAGCAGCCACGGCCCGCGCCGCTTTCCCGCAGCCGTGCTGCCCCACGACGCGGCCGTCGCAGCCGCTGCCACGCGTTCCTGCTTTCGATCCGGGACCGAGGCCGCGGGCGCAGCCTCGCCCGTTGGAAATCGCCCGGTCATGACGCCGGAGATGCGCTCGACCGAAGCGAGCGAGCGACTGGGTGCAAAGGGCAGGAGCGCATTTGCCATCTCTGCGATCGAGGTGAAGCGCCTATTTCTGTCCTTCTCCAGACAGCGCAAGATGACGGCTTCCAGACCCGGGGAAGCCTCGGGGCGATAGGCCTGCATGCGCGGCGGCGGCGCCGAGATGATCCTGAAAATCAGCTCGGCCATGTGCTCTCCACCGAACGGAGGAGAGCCCGTGATGAGCTCGTACAGAATCACGCCGAGCGCCCAGATGTCCCCCCGAGCGTCCACGTCCTTCGACGATTGGATTTGCTCGGGAGACATGTAAATCGGCGAGCCCATGATGGCCGAGGTTTTGGTCATCGAGCCTTCGCCTCCCGACCCGGTGACGCTCGTCATCTTCGAAATCCCGAAGTCGAGGACTTTGATCGAGAGGCCGCCGTCCGGTCGTCGGATCACGAACAGATTGGCCGGTTTCAAGTCGCGATGCACGATGCCCAGCGCATGAGCCTCGGCGATCGCTTCACTCGCTTGCAGCGTAAACTCCACCGCTTGCTCGATCGGCAGCGGCCCCCGTTCACTCAGCCAACCGGAGAGGTCACTGCCCTCCAGGTACTCCATCACCATGTAGGGAGCACCGTTTTCGAGCTTGCCCACATCGGAAACGCGGGCCACGTGCTCGCTCTTGATCTTGACGGCGGCGCGCGCCTCACGAGCGAAGCGCGCGACAGCCTCGGGGTTCCCAAGTGTGTCCGGCAGCAGGAACTTGATCGCGACTCGGTCGTCCAGCTCGAGGTGATGAGCCGCGACGACGACACCCATGCCACCCACGCCCAGCACGCGATCCACGCGGTATTTACCCGCGAGAATCTCTCCTTCACGGACAGCTGTGTTCATCGAAGCATTCACGATCCGTGGCTTTGAACGACGGGCCCACAGTCACCTCACACCAGCAAAAGCTCCCAGCAATTTCGCTTGGGTTATCGATTGTGTCAATGTGCGCGAGCACCAGCTCCGCATCGGTTTGGCCGAGAGCAGCTGACCACACTGTGCGTCGGAGTGGTGAGTAGTGAAAATCGACCTGCGTCTTGATTCAAGATCGCAACCACTCCGCGCGACACGCATAGTGACGCGCTCGCTCAGAGCACCCACGACCCACGCGAACCCGGCGTGGTGGCTTGCAAGGACCGGCGCAAACGCAGCGCTCGACAAGCACGGGGCACGACCCAGCGAGCTCGCACCCGGGTAAACAACGGGAAAAGCGACGGCTTCCAGAAATACTTGGTCGGTGGAGTCGGGCCGTTGCAGCATCCGGCCGAAGTCCATGCCGCTCGAGTTCGCACTTCGACCACGCCTTCGCCTCAGCGAGGGTCTCGCACCGACGCGTCGCTCGCGCATGCGGCTACCGAAGTTGGCGCTACCGATTCTCGCTTACTGGCTCACGGTCGGCGGCATCACCTATGAATTGATCCATCTCCACGATGCGCCGAGCAGCGCGCTCGAAGAGCAGCCCGCAGCGACTGCGCCCGAGCCGCAACCGGCTCAAAGCTGGTGGCAACGGGTGATGGCTGGCGCCGGCGCACCGCTCGCGCACTCACCTGGGGCGACCGAGCCTGAGCCCGAGCCTGCGCACGCCGCACAGCCGCAGCCTGCCCCAGCCGCGACGCCTGCGACGCCCGCGTTGGACGACGAGGCGAGCGCGCCAGACGCGCCCGTGGTCGATCAGCCGCCGAGTGAGCGGGGCGCTGACCGCTCCGCACGCGCGGCCCAGCGACGGAGCGCGGACGACGCGAGCCCACCGGGCCCTGCCCCACGTGCAGACGACGCGAGCCAGCGCACGACGACCCCGAGCGACGCTGAGCCCACGCGCCCCGAGCTGGCTCTAGGTGTATCGAGTCTCTCGAACCGCGACACTGATACGCCGGACTCGCCCGCACTCACGCCCTCGCACGCCGATCTGCGCACCGGGAGATCACTCCCGGGCTGCGAGGCCGCAGCGGCTGCAGCGAGCGAGGAGCTCGACATGGCCCATCGCGCCGTTACCCCTGACCTGCCGCGTGAAGCGATCGCCGCGGTGCTCGACAACGGCGCGTGGCTCACAGGCTGCTCGATTCCCGACGGCACCGCGCTCGACGTCTGCGTCGCCATCAGCTCCGGCAACGTGATCGGCGCCACCGTAGTTGCGCGCCCCGGCAATTCGGCACTGAGCGCGTGCCTCAAACGGCGTGCCGCAGCGCTCTTTTTTCCGTACAGCTCGCACCTCGACCTGGCACGAACGCATTTCGACGCGCATTGAGCGTAACGGCCTAGCCGCGCTTCGGGCGCTTCACGACGCGTACGGTTCGGCTCTTGCCGCCGCCGCAGAAAAAACGACCTTTGCCGTCGCTCTCCAGACCGCTCACCTGCAGCCCGGCGGGTAAGGCCAGACACTCGAGGACTTCACCGGTTTCGGGATCGATTTTTCTGAGCTCGCTGCGCAAAGCGTCACCGTCCGTAGCGCAGCCGTTGCTGTCGCTCGAGGTCGCGTGCCAGAGCTCGCCGTCACAAAAGCTCACGCCCGTAACGAAGCGATTGGACGACACCGTGCTCAAGACTGCGCCCGTCTCCGGGTCGATGCGAATGATCTCGCGCTCGTCGTGTTGGCCGACCCACAGTGACCCTTCGGCCCAGGCCAGACCCGAATTACGAGCCGTGCGCGGCGCCGCGATCGAGGAGAGGACCTTGCCGGTGTGCGGGTCGACCTTTTGAATGCGCCCGCCTGCGAGCTGATACAAGTACGTGCCGTCGAACGCGGTACCGGCGTCACAGGCCACGGTGAGCGAGCGCTTGGCCTCACCGGTGGCGGGCGAAAACGCGTGTAGCTTTTCCCCCGCGGCAAACCACACGCTCTCACCGTCATAAGTCACACCGTTGACTTGTGCGACCCCGGAAAAAGGCCCGTATTCACGCTCGATTTCGACAGCAATGCGGTTCTGGTCGCTGGCTTCACGGGTCATCGCGCCCGAGACTTTATGCGATCGGGCGCCAGCTCGGAAGTAACAAAGGTGTCGCGAATCGAGCGCTCGGGATCCCGAGCCAGCGCTTGGCTCGCGCACGGCCCGTCGCGCGCACTTTGCCGGCTTGCACGAGCGACGACAGGGCTCGCTGCATGCTGCGTTGGCTAGCGCCGAGCGCGACACCGAGCGCAGAGCTCGACCAGGCTTCGCCATCGGCGAGCAGCGCCAGCAACGGAGCGTGCTCGTCGTCCGCTGGGCGCGTCAGCAGCACGATCTCAGTGGCTACCCGCGGCACGAGCCGAAATCCCTCTTTGGTCGGCCGAATCTCGACCAGCTCGCGAAGCGCGCGCCGTAGCCGCCCAATCTCGACCCGCAACCGCCCGCGATGCGACTCGTTGTGACGCGTGACCCCGAAGGCGCCGCTGATCAAGCTGCCCCGCGGCGCGGCGTTCGGCCAAGCAACGGCCAGCGCGCGGAGCAGCGCGAACAACACGGGGCGGCGCGCCAGCGGGACATCTCTGCCAGCCACGCCGGCGGTCTGGCGCAGGGCGTCCACGAAAAGAATTCGTTTCTTGCGCAGTAGCAGCATAAGATCCGCCAGATCGAGCAATCGTTCCGCGCCTTGCCGGCGAACACGAGCCACTGGCAAGCTCAGCGTCACCTGCGCGCTCGCCACCTCACGCTGCAGCGCCGGGAAGCGCGCCGCCTTGGCAGCCGCTTCGGCTCGAGCCAAAGCCAAGCGAGCCGCGCGCGCGTCGAGCACTCGAAAAGCCAGCTCGGCGCGAGCGAGCTCGACCTCGGCGTGCAGCAAGGCCGGCGCGCGCTGCAGCTGCAACCGGCCCAGCACCGATTTTGCTTCGGCGAGCTGGCCACGCAAGAGCAAGCTACGAGCGAGTAGGCAGCGCGCGTGCAACGTATTCCAGCGGTCACCGTGAGCGGCCAGCGTGCGACTCAGCGCATCGAGCTCGGGCTCGACGCCCGCGAGCTCGCGCGTGTACAGGGCGAGCTCCGCATCGGCGAGCAAACAGCGCGCGCGGCCGAGCGGGTCTTGCGTCCCGAACGCGCGCGCGGCCGAGCGCAAAAGCTCTCGCGCGCGCGCAAGCTCCCCCAACTGCGCCAGCGCGATACCGCGCAGCGTGAGCGCTGGCGCGTCGTGCCGCAGCGCGACGCGCTTGAGTGCCTCGAGCACATTGCCGGCCGCGAGCGCGCGACCAGCTGCGGTCAGCACCGGATCCATTGGCGCCACTTTGCCGGCGGTTTTTCGGGCTGTCTACGCTCAGCGCGGCTCGCGAACCCCTGCACGCAAAGGCGCCGCAGTGCGCTTGCGGCACGCGCCGCCGAAGGCTGCGACGCGGCGCGACGGCCGCGCGACCATCCCGAATCCCGCCACGCTTGTCACTCCCCGCTTGGTCGGCTTCGGAGCTACTCAATAGGCATGACCAACCACACTCTCGCTTCACGAAACGACTGGCTCAGCGCGCGTCAACGATTACTCGCTCGAGAAAAGGAGCTCACGCTGGCCCAGGACCGCTTGAGCGCCGAGCGGCGCGCGCTGCCCTGGGTCGAGCTGGAAAAACGCTACGTGTTCGACACCGTGTCCGGAAAAAAGACGCTCACTGAGCTGTTTGCGGGACGAAGTCAGCTCGTCGTTTATCACTTCATGTTTCCCGCCGATTGGGACGCGGGCTGCAGGGGCTGCTCGTTCTGGGCCGACAATTTCAACGGCATCACGCCGCACTTGAACGCGCGCGACATCACTTTGGTCGCCGTTTCGAGCGGGCCGCTCGCCAAGCTCGAGGCATACAAGCAGCGCCTCGGTTGGAGCTTCGACTGGGTCTCCTCGGCGGAGAACGACTTCAACCACGACTTCGGGGTGTCCTTCAGCGCGGAAGAAGCGCAAACCAAAGAGCGCCTGTACAACTTCGGCACGGAGGCAGCGAGCGCCGGCGAAAAACCGGGCATCAGCGTGTTCGCACGCGACGGCGAGCGCACCTTCCACACCTATTCCTGCTACGCGCGCGGGCTCGAGATGATGAACACCGCTTATCACTACATCGATCTCGCGCCCAAGGGCCGTGACGAACAAGGCGGCCCCATGGGCTGGCTGAAACGGCGAGACGAATATGCGCGCTGAGCTCGCCACGCAGATGTCGCCGCGCACCTCGCGGCGCAATAGCGGAGCGCTGTTCGGCTCTTGGCTGGCGAGCGCGCTCGGGCTTCTCGGGGTACTCGTGCCCAAGTGCCCGCTGTGTTTCGCGGCATACCTATGCGTATTCGGAGTGAGCGCGAGCACGGCTCGCTCCGTCGCCTGGCTTGGAGCGCCGCTGTGCGCCACCGTGATCGGCATCTCGCTGATCGCGACGGCCGTGTTCGTCGCAAAACGCGGCCGACGCCCTGCTCGCCAGGGCGTCGGGTGCGCGGGCTGCGCGCGCTGAGGCCCTAATTCTTCAGCGTGTCTTCGAACAGCGCGAGCAATGTTTTGAGGTGGTGCTCGCTCTCGGCGGCGTCGTACACGGGAGTATCGCGGAATACCCAGCCGTGTTTGGCGGGGTACGTTTCGATCGTGTGCTCGACGCCGGCTTGGGTGAGCGCTTCCTCCAAACGCGCCTTCATCTCGTCGGGGAAGGATTGATCTTCGATCGCGCCGGCCACGTACACGCGGGCTTTCATCTTCGGGGCGAGTAGATGCGGGCTCTCTGGCGCGTCCGTCGCGAGCCGGCCACCGTGATACGACGCCGCAGCGATGATCCGATCCGGATAGGTGCCGGCAGCGGTGAGCGACATCAAGCCACCCATGCAATAGCCCGTCGTACCGATACCGCCGGGCTTCACGTCCGGCTGCGCCGCGAGGTAATCGAGGAAGGCGCTCGTGTCGGACATGATGTTGGCTTGCGTGGCGTGCGCGAAGAACTTCTCCATCAAGACTTTGCGCTGCTCGGGGTCGCTGAACACCGTGTGCGGGTTCATGGGCTCGTAAGGTCCCGAGCGATAAAACAGATCGGGCAGGAGCACGAAGTAGCCGTGACTGGCGAGCCGCTCGCCGACCTCCAACATTGCCGGGCGAATGCCGAGGCCGTCCATGAACATGAGCACGGCGGGCCAGGGACCGTCGCCGCTCGGGCGATACACGTAGCTCGGACAGATGCCGTCCTTGGTGATGATCTCGATCTTGCTCATGAACGCTTTATCGCACGACTCATCGAGCAGTTCGCGAGCAATATCCGTGCGCGGACATTTGGACACAATCCTGTCACTCCGCAGAATCCCACTCGCGCCCACCCTTGATTTCGCCTGCCGAGCGGCCACAATCAGCGACATGAGAACCGGGGATGTCCTGAAGCGACAGCCACGCCGGGCGGCTCGAATCGCCGTCGGCGCGTCATTCTCAGTCAGTGCGCTCTTATGCGCCAGCGTCACATTCGCGCAACAAACTCCGGCGCCACTCGTGCCAATCGTCACGCCGCTTCGCTCCGACGACGCCATGACGGAAGCAGGCGCGCCGCGCGTCGACGTAGCCTTCGCACCACTTCGCTTGTCGTTGACAGAAGGCCTGTTCCCTGTCGCGAGCCAGTTTCCAGAGTGCGGGTCGCGCGAAGACGCGAGCGGCAACTCGGTGCACGGCTTCGAGGTGCAGCGCTACAGCTTCCTACGTTTGGCGCCGCGCCTCGTCCTTCACGGCTATTCAATGGCGGGCTGTCCGGTCGATGCTGGCTTGGGCGGCGGGCTCACTTACTCAGCTCCGCTGGCTACGAACTTGTGGCTCGTTCCGAGCGC
>Ga0210387_10001642_pt1 | contig 16930 bp, 12 predicted proteins | sample IncBWC7OmetaG_FD_160108 | JGI IMG/M metagenome (GOLD analysis project Ga0210387, IMG submission 160108) | Forest soil microbial communities from Barre Woods Harvard Forest LTER site, Petersham, Massachusetts, United States - Inc-BW-C-7-O ...
AACCAAATGGCCGCCGTCGAAGGTGAAAGTATCTGCTCTCATGGTCTCCTCGTCACCGCGGCCATCGTATTCCAGACGTGTCCCGCTGGTTGCTTGCTGCTTGGCGAGCATCTCTTTCGCACAATAATCCTTTGCGTTGGTTTTAGACGCATTGCCCGCGTTCTTGGACAACTGGTTCACACCTTTCCAGTCTTTTCCCTGGCACGCTCGTAGCATCTCCCCAAGAAATCCTTCTGAGAAGAATTGCCCGGCGGTCTCGCCGAGCAAGTGGCCACCGCCCCTCAATTCCCGCGGCTGCTCCTGGGGAAATACTGAGGTGCATAACATCAAGCACCCGACCACAGACAGAATTATATTTTCCATTTTCTCTCCGCCGCTGTTTTAACACAGGCACCGCCGGTCTGGGAGGAGCCTTCGCGCGTGCCTGTGTCACCCGCTTCAACAGAATGAGCGACCGTTGCCGGAAGTTTACACTGTGATGTTTGTAATTGGGCGTAAGTCGTCAAACCGGAAGTACTCCAGGCATCTAGTGGCTTTTCGTTCGTACAGGCAGAATACCGAACTGTTGCAACATCTCGATTACGCCAGTTGGCTTCCCGAATTGCTCGTCGCTCGGGAGGAATTTCACTAATTGTCAGCCGACTTCCCAGAAGCGGACTTCTGGCCCGCAATAACTTCCGGTTAGCTGGTCATTTGGGCGCAAGTCACTAGTCCACACCTTTTATTTATTCCAATCCTTCCACCAGGTACAACGTCCCGAGAACCCGCACCGTGCTGTAGACATACGTCTTGCTGTCCACGGCATATGCCAGCCTCACGTTTTGGGTTGAACCCGCTTTCTCGCTAGGTTCCACGGTTTCAAGCAGTGTCCGCTTTCCGGTCGAAGTGTCCACACGGTAGATACGGGCTTCCCACGGTGTCGCCGAAACCACCAACAGACCTTTTCCATCTTCGGTCCATTTTTCAAGTTGGTCCTGGGACTCCACGCCCGGGATCACTTGCAGTTTCTGGGTTTCTCGATCGAATACCACCGCCTCCGCCGAGGCATTCCGCCCGGCGATCCGCTTTCCATCCTTGGCAATGGCGCTGCCGACAAAATCGGGAGGACCCACGGGTTGCGGCTTTCCCCCCTCCAGATCCATCTCGTAGGACCGCAACGGTTGTCCCTCCGCCGCTCCAGTCAGCAGCAGATGCTTGCCATCGGGGAACCAAACGACATTCCCCAGACTAGTGATGTCTCCCACCGGCAACCGGCGGCTTTCCCCGGTTCCAATCGGGTTCAGGCCGACCTGCGGCGGTCTGGTCACAATTTTGGTGGCAACGGTCGTCCCGTCTGGCGAAAATCTCGGCGTCCCTCCGGGTCCGAGCGCGACGGGCGGGGAGCCATCCAGTTTTCGGTAAACTGTCAGGTACAACGGTCCTGCCGGTCCTCCCCATTCTAGGAACACGATTGCCTTTCCGTCCGGCGAGATGTCCCCCAACATGGATCCATCGAACCATTCCAGCCCGTGCCGTTCTTTGCCCGTGACGGGGTCGATCCCCGTGATCTCCGTGCGGTGCTGCTCGCTCGAAACCAGCACCCGACCGTCCGCCGCAACATCCAGTATCCGCGTCCCTTGCGGAGTCGTGAGGATTTCCCTCTGCTTCCCGCCAAGGCTCACCCCATATAGTTGGCGATCCGTCGAATCGGAAGCGGTGAACCAGATCTCCTTGCCGTTTCGCGACCATGCCAGCCCCTGTAACGTTGCGTACTCCCTGGTCAGCTGTTTACGGTCACCGGTAGCATCGAAAACAGATACCCACCCTCGGTCATCGCCGTACACCGGATGTTCCACGAATGCGACTTCCTTGCCGGAGGGAGACACGCGGACATAATCAAGGTAACCAGCAGTTGCATAAATTACTTTCCCCGCTGGATACTCCAACTGCACTTTCCGGTTCGCTAGACGCACCAGCGCCAGCGTCTTGCCATCGGGCGCGTAGTCCGCCGCAATCACGTCCTTCTCTTGCGAGCGCGGCGTACCGCCCGCCATCGGGGCCTGCGCCATTGTGCCACTCAGAAAATACAGCCCACTCACCGGGTCCACTGCAAGTTCCATGTCTCCGTTGGCGGAAAGAGAGAACAGGGTCGCGCTCGGAAGATCCACTTTCGTGGATTGCGGAAACTCCATTCGCACGCTGTAGATCTGCAACGGCTCGTTGTTCCACTGCGCGCTATAGACGACGGTTTGTCCATCCTTCGCAAAGCGTGCATTCGATAGATAGCCCTGTCGATAGGTCAGCCGGGTAAACTTCGGCTGTGGTTTTACGGCAGACCACCGTCCCAACAGCCACAGCCCTGCCGCCAGCGTCAACGTACCCAGCGCCACGGCTGTCCATGGCAGCCAAGCTCGCTTCCCCTTAGACTGCGCTACGCTCCTTGTTGACGACGTTCCGCCCAGCGATTCGATGGCAAACGCCAGATCACTTGCCGACTGAAAACGTCGCTCGACACCCTTCTCCAGGCATCGGGTCAAAATCCGCTGCAGTCCCAGCGGACCTTGCCAACCGGTTTCGTTGAGCTCCGGCGGCTCTTCCCGCAAAACCGCAGTCATCGTTTCCGCAGACGTCTCGCGTTTGAAGGCGCGCTTGCCGGTAAGCATTTCGTACAGCACAGCACCAAAACTGAAAATATCGGAGCGCGCGTCGCTCGACTCACCCCGCACCTGCTCCGGCGACATGTAGCCAACTGTTCCCAACACCATACCCGGCAAGGTCGCAGGACTTGCCAGCGTCGCCACAGTGTCATGGCTTTCTTCGGGCCGCACTAGCTTCGCCAGCCCGAAATCCAAAACTTTGACCCGTCCATCCCGCGTAATAAACACGTTCTCCGGCTTCAGATCCCGGTGTACGATTCCCTTGTCGTGCGCGGCCGCGAGTCCCTGTGCGATGCCGAGCGCATATTCGATCGCGCGTCGCACCGGCAGCGGCCCGGCTTCAAGCTTCTCTCGCAGGGTTTGCCCTTCAAGAAGTTCGCTGACCAGAAACGGTGCACCGTCGTGTGTCCCGATGTCGTGGATTCCGAGAATGTTCGGGTGGTTCAGCGCCGCGATGGTTCGCGCTTCCTGTTCGAAGCGCCGCAATCGGTCCGGATCTTTTGCCAACCCCCCGGGCAGCACCTTGACCGCGACGTCGCGTCCGAGCCGCGTGTCGGTCGCGCGATACACTTCGCCCATGCCGCCGGCGCCAAGCGGCGACTGAATTTCATAAGGACCGAGCTTGGTACCAGACGTGAGCCCCATGCGTGGGCGTCATTATAGCCTGTGCAGCCCACTGCAGCGGATGCTTTGGATGGCGATGGTCTATCGGCAAACCGGAAACTATCCAGAAACGGGCTTCGCGGAGATCAGCAGCGATGCCCCCGAAGCCGGCTTCGGGGCATTAGCGATCCATGGGTAAACTCCTCGAAGCCGACTTCTGGCCCGCTTGGCAGAACTGGCAGCCAAATGGCGGGCGCGCTCAAGTGGCGGAATAGGTTCCGGATAGCCCGTCACTCTAAAATAGGGTATGGAGGGTCGACTTATGATTGCACGGCACTGGCGAGGTTGGACGTCGGTTCAAGACGCAATCGCTTACGAAAATCTCTTGAGGTCGAGTTCGTCGTAGTGAATCTATTTGAATCGTTGGAAGCCGTGGAGCGGTTTGCCGGACCGAATTACGAGATTCCGATTTTCGAACCTGAAGCTAAGAAGCTTTTATGCCGGATAGAGCCCATTGCGAATCATTACGACGTTCGAGTAGTTCAGTAGCTCGCCGCGAGTTTTACGAATTTCGCAAAGTGGCCTCTGTCAGCACGGGGTCTGTAGAGATACACTCGTCAGTGACTCCCCCATGCCAATGCGGAAGTAAATCCCGGAGACATCGGCACCTCGTCCGCGCTATCTAAACACCTTGGAGGGCATCAATGGCGATGTCTCACAAGCCGACATCTGGACCGGAATCCCGTCCAATATTCGTGATCTGAGAACGCGGTCACATCTTAATTGGCCCAACCCGATCCAACAGGCCTTCCTCGACAAGTCGCGCGTCAAGTCGATCCAGCAGCGAATCTATCTGTGCGATCAATGTTCCTGGTTTCGCGTCTAGCAGAGCCCGTACAAGGACTGCCCACGGTTCAGGCAAATGAGTTAAAAGGCGCTTCTCGCCTGGATGGGCCTGTTTCTCAATCGCAAACCATACGTCGAAGAAGCTGGCGAGCAAGGCTGTGACGCGGTGTTGAAGGCTCACCGCGTCCCCGCGCTTCAGGGCCAGCTCAATTTGTCGCCGATAGGATGAATGATTGCGACGCAGAATCGGCCAGTTTTTCTTTACCACGGCGCGCCGTAACCCCTCTGGATATGGGACGCTGACGCGGCTCTGCAACCAGCGATACCAACCGCGTGGATCACATAGCACTTCGGAATGGCCAACGTTGTACCAAAAGCACGTCGTATACCCGATCGCAGATTCTTGGCGTACCAAAACACGGTCGAGCTGATCTTCGATCCATTCAGGGGATCGATACATGATATCGAGTTGAGTGCCAGTCGCAGGCTCAGACCACTCGTCCCCCGGTTCCCAAAAGCGATTGTCAATTTCTGCCCCCTCGCCTAAGAGTGCTCGACGGAATTCTACGGCCACCTCGTCCATCGTATAGACGTAGAGGTCGAAATCCGATTCCAGGTCGCTAATGCCCGCGCCATGCGACCCAGCCAGCACAACGGCCACGACCTGAGGCAGTTCACCAAAGCGTTGCGCCAGGCGCCGCACTATCGGCCCTGCATCCGCTCCCAGCGATTCACTCCTGATGATGTCGGCCATACTCACTGATCGTCAATTCTATCTGGGAATACGCGGCATGAGCCGACACCGCCGTAGCTAAGTGTTTTGGTGATCCACCGCACCCGGATCACTAGAGTTATGCCGGAATCAATCCAACCTTCATCAGTTCGTGCCGAAGCGCAATAGGATCGGTAAACAGGATGCCATGCATGCCGAGGGCAACCGCAGCCTCGACGTTTGGTTTCAGGTCGTCGATGTAAACAGTGTGAGCGGGATCGACAGCGTGATTGTCAAAGAACAACTGGAAAATGCGCGGATCGGGCTTGAGCAGGCGCACTTCGCCGGAGAGCAAGATTCCTTGAAACCATCGCAAGAATTCGAATCGCCGTAGGGATATGGGAAAAGTTTCGGCGGACCAGTTACTCAGGGCATAAAGAGGAACTCCGCCAGCACGCAATTCCCCGAGGATCTCAACGGTGCCGTAGATCGGGCCAAGGATCATTTCTTCCTGACGCTCGATCCAGGCGTCAATCAGTGCGGCATGGGATGGGTGGTCCGGTTTGAGAGAAGCGCAGGCCTCGGCGAAACTTCGCCCGGCATCCTGCTGCGAGTTCCAGGATGGAGTGCAGACCGTAGTCAGGAAATGCTCCATGGCGTCGTCGTCTCCATGAAAAAGCTTGCGATAGAGATAACGGGGATTCCAATCGATGAGTACGCCGCCGAGATCGAAGACGGCGATGGAGCGATGGGTCGCCATGAAACTAATTCTAGCTGGTCTTTTTACGTGACCGGGTAAAAGCGTCGGCGTATGGTTTCAGTCGGAAGCAGGCGTGGCTTCGCCGGGTGGCTGACTCCAGGGCGATGGAATCAACTCAATACCGAGTCGTTTCATTTCTGCAATACGCGGCAAGCTCTGGAGTAACGGTATCGAGAGGAAAACCACGGGTTCCACGCAGTCAGCCCGCCGACCAGCACCCGGATTTGCGGACTCCCTTCTTGCGCAAAGCTTTAGCCACACGCGCGCTCACAAAACTGTCCTTCGACTCGCAATAGAGCGCCAGATCCATCCCTTCTGGCATCACGATGCGGGTCCTGTGCCGCACTTTTCCCGGATCTGCTAATTTCAGGCCATTGGTCGCGCAGCATAGACCCTTGTCCCGGTCCGTCATATGTCGACACGGCGTACCTATAGGCGGCGTCGTGTTCATAGGTGCCCTTTTGTGCGCGGTCATCTTCTGCCGCAAGGCGCTGCTCAAGCGGCGCGACCAGCGAGCGCTGGAACTCTGGCTGCTTGCTAACCTTCGAGGAAATAAATGATCAAATCTCCTCGAAGCCGGCTTCTGGACAATGTCACGTCACGTTGGCCAAAGAATACCCTAGACTACCCTTCGAAAACTTCCTCATAGCTCGTCGCCCACCCAGAATCGTTGGCTGTGCCTAGTCGGGGGTAGTTGTCACTCAGTTCTTGATACGTCTGAGCCGCTTTCTCCCCGGTCGCATTCATATAGTAAGCAGCACTGATGGTTAGCTTTTCCCTTTCGCTGGCATGCTCTCAACCGGAACTCGCTCTGCGCTCACATTTGACAGATAACCTGATCAGTTGTACTTGACAGTTAAACTGATAAGGTATACTGTTACATACATGAAGAGAAGCAATGCAACCGCAGCGGAGGACTTGACCCTGGCGATCGGGCTGCTCTTGCGTCGAATGCGTGCTGAAGCCCCAACGGGATTGCATGAATTGTCCTGGACGCAAATGGCGGTTCTTTCACGCCTTGAAAAAAATGGTCCCGCCACCATGGCCGATCTGGCGCGCGCGGAAGGCGTGAAACCCCAGTCAATGGGAACGGCCGTAGCACTGCTTGAGCAATTGGATCTGGTCGAGCGCAAAGTGCACCCGACGGATGGCCGTCAGTTCAATATCAAAGTAACTTCCAAAGGCCTAGCCATGCGTAAGAGAACAAAAGAGGCGAAACAGCGTTGGCTGTCCGAAGCCATAGCAAAGCTTGAGAAGGAAGAGCAGGCAACGCTTTTCAAGGCGGGCGAGATTATCAAGCGCATGGTGGAATTGTCGTAACAGGTCGGCGGCGGTCGGAGAAAGGACACATGCAATGAAACTCGATTCAGCAAGAACAGCTGTCTTAACTCTTGATTTTCAAAGAGGGGTCTTGGCTAACGCGCCCGGTTGCGAATCCGCGCTGTCCAATGCCTCCAGGGCGGTTGAGTTCGCGCGAAAGAACCATTTTTTGATTATTCACGTGGGCCTGGGGTTCTCTGAAGGACATCCGGAGATTCCAGATTTCCCATCCCCGCTGTTGCTCGCAAAACAGAAAAACCTTTTTGTCATACGTACCCCCTCAGCGGAATTTCATGACGCGATCTTCAGCCCCGGCGAACTGGTTGTCTATAAACAACGCATCAGCGCCTTTTCTGAAAACGCCCTTGATCTCACGCTTCGGTCTCGAAGCATTGATCATTTGGTGCTCTTCGGGGTTGCGACGAGCGGCATCGTTCTTTCTACGCTTAGACGGGCATTTGACCTGAACTATCGCAGCGTAGTTCTGAAGGACGCCTGTTTTGATTCCGATCCGGAGGTTCACCGCGTTCTGACGGAGAAAGTATTTCCTAGACAGGCACAAGTCGTTACGACCGATGCCTTGATTTCTGCGCAGGAGCGGTAATTGGCTGCGATGGGCATCACGTCGCCAAGCGGGTCAACTTCTTTCTCCGAAAAACTTGACCCCAAGGCTTGGCGAATCATAGCCGTCGTAATTCTCGCTCCCTTCATGACACAACTCGATTCCACGGTTGTGAACGTATCGCTCTCTTCTATTCAGCGGGACCTGCATTCGTCCATCTCCTCGGCGCAGTGGATCATTAGCGGATACCTGCTCGCATTGGTGCTCATGCTGCCCCTCAATGGCTGGTTCCTGGATCGCGTGGGAGCGAAGAGGCTCTACATATTTTGCTTTTCCGCCTTCACGCTCGCGTCATTGCTGTGCGGATTGTCCAGGACAATGCCAGGCTTGATTGGCGCGAGGGTAATGCAAGGTGTCGCGGGCGGTCTTCTTGCCCCGCTGACTCAATTAATGATGGCTCGGGTCGCTGGGAAACAGATGGCGAGGGTCATAGGATATTCCGCAGTTCCCATCTTGCTTGCGCCACTACTGGGCCCACTCCTGGCAGGAGCCATCCTGAAATACGCCGCCTGGCCATGGCTGTTCTACATCAATCTCCCGGTCGGCGTTCTGGCCGTTGTTCTTGCGATATATCTCGTCCCACATGACGAGGCCATGATTCGGAAGCGGCCCTTCGATTTTGCAGGTTTTGTCACGCTTTCGCCGGGGCTCACTTGTCTGCTCTATGGATTTGAACGGGCCTCGCACCACAAAGGACTGTCATTCCTGATCTTAGGGGTGATCTTGATTGGAACGTTCTTACTGCTGGCCCGGTCAAAGAAAGAAAAAGCGTTAATAAACATTCAGTTGTTCCGAATCCGAACTTTCTCCGTCGCGGCTACGACGCAGTTTCTATCCAGCGGAATCGTTTATGCGGGACAATTTCTTGTGCCCCTCTATCTCATCTCCGGTGCGGGCCTTAGTCCCGCGCGCGCGGGCTGGGTTTTATCGACGATGGGAATCGGGATGCTGTGTATCTATCCGCTTATGGGGTACCTGACAGACAAATTTGGCTGCCGCACCGTCGCTGCAAGCGGGGTTCTAATAAACTTCCTGGGAACATTGCCGTTTGTGTGGATGGCCTGCACCAGGCTTTCCATTCTGTTATCGATCCTGGGGCTGCTTCTTCGCGGCATGGGTCAAGGGGCAACCGGCATTCCCTCGCTGGCGGCAGCATACGCTTCCGTTCCAAAGGAGAGTCTCAGCCTTGCGACCACGGCCATCAATATTGTCCAGAGAGTTGGCGCTCCCATCATGACCACGGCGATCGCCATCGTTGTGGCGCTTTCACAGGCCGGACGCTCTGGCGCAGAACCTCAGGCGTTCTTCATTCCCTTTATTGCGCTCATCGTATGTCAACTGTTTGTACTTGGATCGGCCTCTCGCTTACCAAAGCGGATTCACCAAGAAGTTGGTGTCAATAGATGACGACAACAGATAGATAGAATCGCAGTGATTGCGAGGGCATGGTGAACACCCTCGTCGCCTTCAATTCCCCGATTGTCGGCAATACGGGAAGTTGTCCAGAAACGCTCTTCCAGGAGATCGCGTGTGATCTCCCCCAATCCGGCTTCTGGCCCGACCAATTCCCGGAAACCGGTCGGCTTCCGCCTGGGGCTCAGAGATACTGGAAACCGTACCCAAGGTTATAATTGCTGCCACTCATGGCCCTCGCTCCGGGGACAAAACTCGGACCGTATGAAATCCACTCGTCGCTGGGCGCGGGCGGCATGGGCGAGGTGTATCGCGCTACCGACGCGAAACTCGCTCGCGACGTAGCACTCAAAGTCTTGCCCGCCGAAATGGCGGACGATCCCGAGCGGCTCGCGCGTTTTCGTCGCGAAGCGAAGACCCTTGCCCAACTCGACCATCCAAACATCGTCACCATCTACTCGGTGGAGGAATCCGACGGCGTCCACTTTCTGACGATGCAGCTCGTCGAGGGTCAGCCGCTTGACCGGCTCATCTGCGCAGGCGGACTTCCCCTCGAGCGGATCGTTGAGATTGCCGGTGCTTTGGGGGATGCGCTGGCGGCTGCGCACGAAAAGGGCATTGTGCATCGCGACCTGAAACCGGCCAATGTAATGGTCTCGAGCGAAGGCCGGGTCAAGGTGCTGGATTTTGGCTTAGCCAAAGACATTAACGTGGTAAACGCAGGCGATGCCACGATGACTTCGGACAGCCGCACGCAAGTCGGCGTAGTCATGGGCACGCCCGCGTACATGTCTCCTGAACAGACATCGGGGCGCCCGCTCGATCATCGCACTGACATTTTTTCTCTCGGCGTCTTGCTCCACGAGATGGCGACGGGACGTAGGCCGTTTGAGGGGACATCGTCAGCCGAGTTGGTCTCGGCGATTCTACGGGACGCGCCACCGTCCGTCACTGACATGCGCCCCGATCTGCCCAGCGATCTGGCGCGCATCGTGCGGCGCTGTTTGGAAAAAGATCCGCGCCATCGCGTGCAGACTGCGCGTGACGTCAGCAACGAATTTCGCGACTTGGCGCGGTTGGGATCGCGCGCGGCGCCAGTTTCCGCATCGGCGGCGCGAACCGTCGCTGCGCCCGACTCGAACGCCCGTCGTGCGGTCGTTCGGGAAGACGAAGGTTTCTGGGTCGCCGTATTGCCCTTCAAGTACGCGGGAAGTAACGCTGATCTACGAGCGCTTGCCGACGGCCTGACGGACGATATCCTAACGGGTTTTTCGAAATTCTCTTATCTTCGGGTGATCGCGGGGAGTTCCACCGCACGCTATGCGAATCAAGCGGTAGACGTGCGCGCCGTAGCCAGAGAGCTGGGTGCACGCTATGTGATGGAAGGAAGCATTCGACCGGCAGGGACAAAGGTTCGCATCGCCGTGCAACTGGTGGACGCAAGTTCCGGCGCAGGTTTGTGGGCGGGAACCTATGATCGCACCTATCAGGCGGACTCGACCCTTGACCTTCTGGACGAGGTTGTCCCTTGCATTGTCTGCACCGTCGCCGACACGCAGGGTGTCCTCGTACATAGCATGACGGACGCACTGCGCAATCGCGACCCTGAAACGCTCAGTCCTTATGAAGCGGTGCTGCGCAGCTTCGGGCACTATCAGCGCGTCAACGCAGTCGAGCACCTTGCCGCGAGAACAGCCTTGGAACACGCAGTCAAACAGCCCCCCGATCGCGCGGATTGCTGGGCGAATCTGGCGTTGCTGTACCGTGAGGAATACACACACGGCTTCAATTTGAGGCCCGATCCTTTGGGGCGGGCGCTGGCGGCGTCGCGGCGAGCCCTTGACGCAGGCCCGACCAACCATCTCGCGCAAGCTGGCCTGGCTTCGACGTTGTTCTTTCTGCACGACCTGCCAGGTTTTCGCGCCGCGGCGGAGCGCGCAATCGCACTGAACCCCCTCGAGGGATACACCCTTGGGTACCTCGGCATGCTCATCGCCTATAGCGGCGATTGGGAACGGGGCTGCGCCCTGGCGGACCGAGCAATGCAACTGAACCCCAACCATCCCGGCTGGTATTGGTTCCCTCGCGTGTTCAACGCCTATCGCCAGCGCGACTACCAAGGTGCACGTGAGATGGTACTCAAGGTGAACCTTCCGGGCTTCTGGCGCACACAACTCATGCTCGCCGCCGCGAACGGGCAATTAGGCGAGAGGATTGCGGCGGGCAACGCGGTTCAGGAGTTGTTGAAGATCAGGCCCAACTTCCCCGTCATCGCGCGCGACGAACTGAAAAACTGGTACGACGACGAACTGACCGAGCATTTGCTTGCAGGCTTGAGCAAGGCGGGGCTCGAGGTACACTTCGCTGCCGCAGCGCCTGCAACTCCGTCCGGCCCGGCCCGGGCGCAAACGGGCTCGGGAGAAAACAAAGCAGCCATTCGCGAGGCCGAGGGCTTTTGGGTGGCCGTCCTCCCGTTGAAGTACTCGGGAAGCGCTGCGGATGTGAAGGCCCTCGCTGAAGGATTATCGGAAGGAGTCATCACCGGTCTTTCGCGCTTTTCTTATCTCCGCGTAGTCGCGGGCGGTTCGACCGCAAAATATTCAAGCGAGTCCAGCGACGTGCGGGCGGTTGGCAAGGAACTCGGCGCCCGCTATGTGATGGAAGGCAGCCTGCGCCAGGCGGGGACAAAGCTACGGCTGGCAGTACAGCTTGTGGACGCGGTCTCCGGCGCCCATCTTTGGGCCGAGACCTACGAGCGCAGCTTCAGTCCGGAAGCAGTTTTCGAGTTGCAGGATGATCTCGTTCCGCGCATCGTTTCGACGGTCGCCGACCAATACGGCATTCTTCCGCGCAGCATGAGCGACGCGCTGCGCAGCAAGACCGAGGAGCAACTCACGCCAGAAGAGGCCGTGCTCCGCACCTTCAGCTATTTCACGCGCATCACGCCCGAAGAACACGCCTCAGTTCGGGAAATTCTCGAACGCGCTGTCCGCGAGGCTCCCAATCATGCCGATAGCTGGGCCATGTTGTCCATGATCTATCGCGGCGAATTTGCGCAGGGCTTCAATGCCGGGTCCAACCCGCTGGACCGCGCGCTCGCGGCCGCCCGGCGCGCCGTGGATTTGGCGCCTGCCCATGCTCTCGGTCACTACGCCCTGGCGACGGTCTATTTCTTCCGCAAGGAGATGGTCCCTTTCCGCGTCGAGGCGGAACGAGCCCTGGCCCTCAATCCGCTGGATGCTGCGGCGAAGGCGTATCTTGGCTTGCTGACTGCCGCGTCGGGCGAGTGGGACCGCGGCTGCCAGATGGTTGAATCTGCCATGCAGCTGAATCCCAACTGCCCAGGATATTTTTATTTCGCAGGATGCTGGAATGCTTACCGGCAGGGCAAGTACGAGGAAGTACTTGAAGGCGTAGCTCGGATCAACATGCCCAATTACTACCATGTGCCCGCGATCCAGGCGGCGGCGTTTGCTCAGATCGGACGGCACGAAGAGGCGAAGAAAGCGATCGAGGCGTTATTGGCTCTTCGTCCGGATTTCGCCGCTGCCGCGCGCCAGGAGTATGGCAAGTGGTACGACCGTCAGCATGTGGAGCAGGTCATCGAAGGCCTACGCAAGGCCGGGCTGGAGATCCCCGCTAGCAGCACGGAAGGGACCTGACCCTCGGGCCGAAAAAGATCAGTACCCGGCAGTCGGCTTCTCGCACCTGACTCGCGCTCCGCGGCTGTGACCCTTTTATTGTTCGAAGCCGAGCTTCGTACGCTGGGCCCCCAACATCCCCATACGCTGGACGCACTGCAGCAACTGGGGACAGCGATGGCCCATGACCATCGCTATCCCGAGGCAAGCAAGCTGTTCCGCGACGCGATCGAAAAGCAAGATAATTCCAAGGGGCAAGGGAACGGCTCTTCAGTGTGGTATTCGTTCGCGTGTGTGGCAGTGGCCGCCAATCATCCCGATGACGCGCTTCAGTATCTACGTGAAGCCCTCAATCGTGGGTACAAAGACGCCGATGCCTTGATGGCCGACGTCAATCTGAAGAATCTCCACCCCAACCCGAAGTTCCAGCAACTGCTCGCCGAACTCAAACACCCGCCCACAACAGCTCAAACTCAATAGCGGGAAAGGCTGCTGGAAAACAAGGAAGGCGTATCAGGGGGACGTATTAGCCATGCCGAAATGTCGATGCTCGTTTTGCGCTCGCTGAAATCGAAATGAAAGCGGAGCAAATAACGGCTGACGTTTCCTCTGAAAACGCAGGGAACCGTACGGCCGTTTGCAAGAGGATCTCAGGATTCTCGTTTTCCAGATTCGCCCCTGCTAATTCACACTGTTAGGGCTCACGAGAGAGGTGAGCTACTTTTCCCATCGTCTCCGTCGATGATATTCGCCACGACTCAGGCCGCCGAGGTCAATCACAACCGCCACAATTAGAATCACCAAATTAATGCCTGCTATGGGTTGTCGTGTATTCATCATCCACGCATACGCCAACGTTGTTAGGGGTAAGAACAGAAACCCAAGCAACGGCAATAATAGCGCGTGGTACGCTCCTTGCAGTTAATTCGAGAAGAGAAACAACAGTACGAGTGCGAGCCGAGGAAACGCGAGAAAGACAATCACCACGAGACAAGGCGCGACATTCTCTTCGCGCATCGTACGCTTTTCCCGCACGCGACACAACGAATGTGCCAACAGAGCAAGAGGATGCCGGTTCGCTGAACTTTCTTCTAAGAAGCAGCAGTCCGCTCGTTGGTTGTTGCAGGCTCCCGTGGTATCCCTAGCTGTTGAAATATCGCCATAACACTACTCATTGACAGGGGTTTACCGTCCTCGTTAATTCCAATCCTATACAATATTGGCCGTTGTTAAATACTGAGGGGGAACAATGGGAAACCTAACTGGTGCGCTCCAGCAGCTTCGTGCTGAGCGCAAGCAAGCACAGGCGCGTGTAGAGAGCATAGACCAAGCAATCTCAGTCATCGAGTCATTAAACGGTTCGGGAACAGGCCATCACACAAACCAAGCGGGCCGAGCTATATCGGCAGCTTCACGACGCAAGATGGCGCAGGCGCAAAGGGCACGATGGGCGAGGGTTCGGGATGAATCGCAACCAGTGGTTGCGATAGCGAAAACAATAGACTCGGTTCCCGTAAAGCACACCATGTCAGCATCAGCCCGTAAGAAGATCGCGACGTTTCAGAGAGCGAGATGGGCGAAAATAAAAGCTCAGCAGAAGAAGGTTGCATAGTCAGCCGCTGGGAATTCAGACGAACCCATGGGCCATCAAAGTTGTCCTTATTCGGCAAGTACGTGGACGAACCAAGGCCCGTACTTGCTGTTTTTGACTCCTCCGTGTCAGTCGCCAGAGTAATCAGAGCGATTTCACATCTCCGTCGTGCATTGAGTTATTCCGCATCTCATCGTTGGAAAAAGAAAGGCCGTTTGAAGGGATTTTGAGTGCTATGGCTGGTTACATCAACTATCCCATTCCGGCTAGCTGAAAACCGGTCGACTGCGGACTACGGTCGCCCGTGATCCCACAGAAGCACCGGAGTGGCGACCACAAGCTGCAAGGAGTGGTGGACCAGTGAAGGGCAGACGAGTTATGCTTACGCGGACCAAGAGCCGCGTGGGACTCTCGGCTGCTGATAGGACGCGGACCTTGGCAGGCGGTACCATAACGGTGTTTCCCACCAGTTTCTGGACTCCTGCCGTGGTGGCTCGGTTGTCGCCCTGGTGACAGCGTCACGCGTGTGAAACCTTAGCCGGGCAAATCCTTCGCCGTAACTCTTGCGAAAGGAGCATATAAATTATGTCCTTGATGCCGGATCCAACCTTTTACCCCTCGCCGGGTACGGCGATGAAGGCTGCGCCGGAACACGTCGCTTACGTCTCTTTGCTGAACGTGCGTAAGAATGGGAAATGCGACGCCATGGGTGTTATCGATGTCGATTCGCATTCGCCCACTTATGGTCAGGTTGTCGGCCAAGTGGATTTCCCCCGCAACGATAACGAGTTGCATCACTTCGGTTGGAACGCATGCAGCGCGTGCCTCTGTCCGCAAAATCCGCACCCGCATATGGAGCGTCGTTACCTGGTCGTTCCGGGCATTGGATCGTCCCGGATTCACATCCTGGATACAAAAGCTGGTCACAACCGTCCCGAGATCGTGAAAGTGATCGAGCCGGAAGAGTTCATTAAGAAGACCGGCTACACATCGCCACATACAATTCACTGCGGCCCCGACGGCATCTATGGCAGCGCTCTCGGTTCGGCGAGTGGCGATGGTCCCGGCGGCATCTTTCTGATGGATGCCGAGACGTTCGAGCTCAAGGGCCCGTGGGAAAAAGAGCGCGGCCCCCAGAATCTGGCATACGACTTCTGGTGGCACCTCGGCCACGACACCATGATCACCTCCGAATGGGGCACACCGAATATGGTGAAGGACGGCCTCAACCCGGAGTTGCTGCTGGCGGGAAAGTACGGACGCAAACTGCACATCTGGGACCTGGATAAGCGTCGCCACCTGCAAGAACTTGACCTGGGGGCGGAGCAACAGATGGTGCTGGAGCTTCGGCCTGCTCACGACCCCAACAAGACCTTTGGATTCGTGGGTGTCGTCATCTCCCTGAAAGATCTTTCGTCCTCAATCTGGATGTGGCACCGCGAGAACGGCGCGAAGACCGGAAAATGGGCAGTCCGCAAGGTGATTGAAATTCCCGCCGACCCGGCCGATCCGGAGAACCTGCCACCCCTGCTGCAGGGCTTCAAGGCAGTGCCGCCGTTAGTATCCGACATCAACCTCTCACTCGACGACCGCTTCCTCTATGTTTCGTGTTGGGGGACAGGTGAGTTCATCCAGTACGACGTGTCCGATCCCGCAAGCCCGAAGAAGGTCGGCTCGATCCACCTTGGCGGCATCGTGCGCCGGGCGGCTCACCCGAAAAAACCCGCGGAGTCTCTCAACGGCGGTCCGCAAATGGTCGAGATCAGCCGCGACGGTAAGCGTGTGTACTTTACCAACTCGCTCTACTCTCCATGGGACGATCAGTTCTATCCTGATGGTGTAAAGAGTTGGATGGTGAAGATCGATACGAGCCCCAAGGGCGGAATGCAACTCGACGAAAAATTCTTTGTCGAATTCGACGAGTTGCGTGCCCACCAGGTGCGGCTGGAAGGGGGCGACGCTTCGTCGGACTCCTATTGCTATTCGGACACGAAATGACGCATGCAGGGCTGACTCCGACGGCGTTGTGGATGTTGCTACTCCTTGGCGCTTACCACGGAATAAATCCTGCAATGGGGTGGCTCTTCGCGGTGGCGCTGGGGATGCAGGAGCAAAAGGGGAGCGCGGTAGCCAGATCGCTCGTTCCCATTGCGGTTGGCCACGCACTGGCCATCGGAAGCGTGGTGCTGACTACCGCGTTTCTCGGCATGACGCTGCCTGTCATCGTCCTTCGCTACTTCGTCGCCGCGGTCTTGATCGGCCTTGGAATCTATTGCCTGGTGCGACATCAGCACCCGCGATGGGTCCGTATGAAGGTAGGCTTCCGAGACCTGACCGTCTGGTCATTTCTGATGGCCTCTGCACACGGCGCCGGGCTGATGGTGGTGCCGGTGCTGCTGGGCAGCAACACTGTTGAAGCACATGGTCCAATGGCAGGCCACAATCACCTATCTCCGACCGCCAGCCCCCTGGCAGCGATGCTCGCCACCAGTGTCCATACGGTTGCCTATCTTGCCGTCACAGGGTTGCTGGCTTGGGTAGTCTATCGAAAGCTGGGCCTCGCGCTTCTTCGTAAGGCATGGTTGAACTTCGATTCGGTCTGGGCAGCGGCGCTCGTAGCCACGGGTCTTGTCACCCTCTTGAGATAGTCTGTTGTGTCCTCTTCTTCTTCTACCCTGTAGAACCAGAAACCGTCTCAGCGCAACCCAGCCCCAAGTCTGACTTCCGGCAATTGACGTAAAATCTCGATTACGCTCATTGATCCGTTGGGCGGTCGTCTTCTTTAA
>Ga0210387_10001645_pt1 | contig 16921 bp, 19 predicted proteins | sample IncBWC7OmetaG_FD_160108 | JGI IMG/M metagenome (GOLD analysis project Ga0210387, IMG submission 160108) | Forest soil microbial communities from Barre Woods Harvard Forest LTER site, Petersham, Massachusetts, United States - Inc-BW-C-7-O ...
ATCCGTATTCCCGTGCACATGATCGAGACCATCAACAAGATCGTGCGCACCTCGCGCCAGATGCTCAACGAGATCGGCCGCGAGCCGACGCCGGAGGAACTGGCCGAAAAGCTCGGCATGCCCTTGGAGAAGGTGCGCAAGGTCTTGAAGATCGCCAAGGAACCGTTGTCGCTGGAGACGCCCGTGGGAGATGAGGAAGATTCTCACCTCGGCGATTTCATCGAGGACAAGAACGCAATTCTCCCCATCGATGCGGCAATCCAGTCGAACCTGCGCGAGACCACGACGCGCGTCCTTGCTTCGCTGACCCCGCGCGAGGAGCGCGTGCTGCGCATGCGCTTTGGTATCGGCATGAACACCGACCACACGCTGGAAGAAGTCGGCCAGCAATTCTCGGTGACGCGCGAACGCATCCGCCAGATCGAGGCAAAGGCGCTGCGGAAGCTCAAGCATCCGAGCCGAAGCCGGAAGCTGCGGAGCTTTTTGGATAATTAGGTTGGCGGTAGACCTGCGATTGGTTGAGATGTCGCTTGATAGATAGCAAGCGGCTGATATCGTGAAAGTACGAGTCTTTAACTTGAACTATTTTCGCGAACGGGAATGAAGCGGCCATGCTCCTCGGCTTCCAAAAGTCTCGGAATGAGCAGGAGTTACTCGGAGACGAGGCCTCTGACGTCTACTTTTCGGCTGACGTCGAGACCGACGGCCCAATTCCCGGTCCTTATTCAATCTTGTCCGTCGCTATCGTGTATGCGGGATCATTCGATGGACGAAAGTTCGTTCGTCCTCAAAACTATGATCGCGTTTTCTATCGCGAGCTAAAGCCCATTTCCACGCTTTTTCAAAAGGAGGCACTTGACGTAAACGGACTTGATCGCGCTCGCTTGTGTGTGGAGGGGATGGCACCCGAACTGGCCATGACCGAAGCCTTCCATTGGATCAATTCCAATGCTGGTGGCGCTAAGCCTGTACTTGTTGCGTATCCGCTCAGTTTTGATTGGACTTGGTTATATTGGTACTTCGTCAAGTTTTGTAAATTCGGATCACCATTCGATTATTCACGTTGCTTTGACATAAAGACGGCAGTCGCCGTCAAGGCCAGAATCCCAATATCAAGAGCTGGCCGCTCGAAGCTTGATTCGTCTCTGTCATCAAAGCGACAGCACACGCATCACGCCATTGATGATGCGATCGAACAAGCAGAGATCTTCGCAAATATTTTCGAGTGGGCGGGCCTTAATGAACGAACTGGCTAGGCGCCGGGAGTATTCAACGGAGACGCTCGCTAAGCTTCGAGATAGATTATCGGAGGCGAGCAAGATCGCTGCAAACAAGGCTTGCGTTTACGCAACTGGCTCACTCGGACGACTAGAGGCTAGCGAACATAGTGATCTGGACCTGTTCATCGCGGGAAGAAGTGAGAAGATTCCGCGGAGTGACGGATCGGGCGAAGAATTCGGGCCAAAAAATCTACTCAATCATCTCGACGAGATTTGCGTCCAAGCCGAGTTGATCACGCGATCGCGAGAACTAGGATTCCCTGAATTCTCCGGGGATGGCCGATACCTTGATCATCATTCCATTTACGAGTTCACCAATACGCTCGGTACGGAGAAGGATGACGTGGCCAACACCTTCACCGCACGGCTGCTGCTGTTACTTGAGAGCAAGCCGTTACTTCTATGATGAAATAGTAAGAGATGTGATAGATGGCTATTGGAGGGACTATCAGGATCACCAAGCGAACTTCATGCCTGCCTTTTTAGCAAATGATATTCTAAGAATTTGGCGAACCTTCTGCGTGAATTATGAGGCCAGAACAAAACGGGAGCCTGATGACAAGAAAGCCAGCGGCAAATTGAAGAACTACAAGCTTAAGCACAGCAGGTTGCTTACCTGTTATTCGGCGCTCCTCTATTTGCTTACCCTCTATAATGCTCAGAACTCCGTGTCTCCAGCAGACACCGTAGCGATGACTAAACTCACTCCGACTGGCCGTCTTGAATGGCTCCGAGATCGGAAAGATTTAGAGGATGCTCGTAAAACGATCATATGTTTGCTGGATCAGTATAATCGATTTTTGGATACAACGAACTTTGAGGAAGACGAACTAATTCGTAGATTTATGGATAAGGAAACGGGCCGCAGATACATGGAGGATGCCTCTAAATTTGGTGATACGATGTTTGAGGCGTTGCAATATATTGGGAGGGGCAGCCGCTTCCATCGCCTTCTCGTGGTTTAGAGGTTTTAACGGCAACACGCGAGTCTACGAGCACATCCACTCGGCGTAGCCCGCGGCCGTCATTCGCGTAAGCCGCCAAGGCGACCACAAAAAATCTGACACCTAATCGCAACTCGGGTTAGGCTCTGCGATCGCGAGCCCAACGGGCCCGCGCTTTGCGCTAGGGAGAATGCCGATGTTTCGTCTGGCCGTTGTTTTCCTGATCTTGCTCACGTCCACGACTTTGGCGCAAACCAACCGCACGGAGCTCAAACGCGCCGATCTGACCGGCACCAACATGGAGATCATCATCGCCGTTCTCGAGGTGCCGCCGGGCAGCAGCGTCGATCGGCACACTCATCCCGGCGAGGAAGCGGTTTACGTGCTGGAGGGCGCAACCCTGCAGATGCCTGACGGCAATCAGATCGCGCGCCCGGCCGGACAGGCAGGCGTCAACGTCCGCGACGTGCCGCATGCCGGATATAAAGTGGTCGGAGACAAGACATTGAAGCTGTTGACCGTCCATATCGTCGACAAAGGCAAGCCGATGACGGTGCCAGCGAATTAAGGCTCTACTCGTAAACGCTTGATGTCCGCTATTGCGGGTCGCTGTCGGGGTAAAAGCGGACGTGAACCGCTAAAGTAACGCTTCGGGCCCCATTGCAGTCCTTGTGCGGCGAGGTTACGTACCTGACTTGGACGCTCGGAAACTGTTGCGGAAGGGTAGCGCTATGCCGTTCGTTCGTATCGATCTTATGCGGGGCAAATCGGCGGAATATCGCAAGGCGCTGGGCGAAATTATCTATCAGGCGATGATCGATATTATCAATGTGCCGAAGGACGACAAATTCCAGATCATCACCGAACATGCGCCTGAAGAGCTAAACTTTCCCGCCAGTTATCTGGACAGTCATTATAGCCAGGACATTGTCTTCATCCAGATTACGCTTAATGCCGGGCGCTCGATCGAGCTAAAGAAAGCTTTTTACAAGCGCATCGTTGATGACATTCAAGCGAAACTAAAAGCGAGGCCGGACGACGTCGTCATCAACTTGGTAGAGGTGGCAAAGGAAAACTGGTCATTCGGATTTGGGATTGCACAATACGTGGCGTGAACACTGTCGCGAGTTCAGTGGCTGCGAGCGTTGGTTGATAATTAACCACCATTCCTCGGCGATGCCATGCCTCCGAAATAGCGCACCTTGAAAAGGGCGGCCAGCATTGCGGAGATCAAAATGCGAAAGACGCTTGTCACAATTCTCTGCTCGGCGCTGATTGCAGCGTCGTCAATCCAAGCGGCCGCCGCAGCGGCACATCATCATACCCGCAAGGCAAGCCGCAAACCGGTCGTGGTCAATGACCAGTACCGCAATTCCAACAATGAACAACCCCGCGATTCCAACGTCGACGGCGCGTGCGGTATTTTTCCTGGCCCATGCCAATGAGGACAGGGGCAGGCGAATGGCAATTCCAATCGTTGTGCATCAGCGCGCAGTGTGCCCCCCAATCGGCGTAGATGGTCGAGCCTTTCGTCCGTTGCTAAGGCGCTTGACCTTGGCTGCGCTGCATAAGTCCGAAAGTTGCCCGCGTTTCGGGGCGAAGCGGACGTCGGCATTTAAGAGTACACGCCCTAACCTCACGCGATGCCACGCGCCGAAAAAATGAGGTCTGTCGCCTCGACGCCGTGATTTGAATTCAGATTTTTTCGGCGAGGACATAAGGTGAGCGTCGGGAAACCTATAGCGTTTTCGAGCGAAGTGGATACCGGTTCGCGTGAAGAAAACGCGTCAAAACAAAAGATTAGAGCCTCGGTTCTGATTCAATCAGAACCGAAAAGGCTCTAAGGGAGCTTGCTGATGAAAAAGAGCAAGGCATTTTCATCGGTGGCTATCGTGGTCGCGACGATTCTCGGCGGTCTCAATTCGGAAAGCCACGCCGCCCAATGCGGCAACGGTCCCGGCGGCTTTGAGGCCTGGAAGCAGCAGATCGCCGGCGAAGCAAAGGCCAAAGGCATCGGCGCTACTGGTGTCTCGGCGCTGATGAGCACGAATTACGCCGGCGCGACCATTGCGGCCGACCGCGGCCAGCGAAGCTTTGGTCTCTCGCTCAATCAATTTCTCGCCAAGCGCGGCGCCTCCGCCATCGTGGCACGCGGGCGTTCGATGAAGCAGTCGCATGCGGCGATGTTCGCATCGATCCAGCAGCGCTACGGCGTGCCACCCGGGCCCCTGATCGCGATCTGGGGCATGGAGACCGCTTTCGGAAGCCAGCGCGGCAATCAGCACATGCTCTCCTCGATTGCGACGCTCGCCTATGACTGCCGGCGTCCGGAATACTTTACGGACCAGCTTTACGCCGCGCTGCAATTGATCGATCGCGGTGTGCTGTCTGCCTCCCAGCGCGGCTCGATGCATGGCGAAGTCGGCCAGACGCAGTTCTTGCCTAAAAACATTCTCGCTTACGGCACCGGCAATCTCGACAACGCGGCGAATGCGCTTTCTTCCGCGGCTGCTTTCCTGAAAGCGCACGGCTGGCGTGCGGGCGCCGGCTATCAGCCGGGCGAGCCGAAATTTCGCGGCGATCCAGGCCTGGAACGCGGCCGGCGTCTACCAGCAGGCGATCGCGATGATGGGCCGCCAGATCGACGGCGGCGAGTGAGGAACGCGATGTTGCGAGCGCCAGCGAAGCAATCCAGGCCACGCAAAGACTGGATCGCCGTCGTCGTCCCTGCGAAAGCAGGGACCCATAACCACAGGCAGTCGTAACAGGAACAGTCGGGCCGTTTACGATCCTTCGTCACCCCTCATGGTCTCGGATTATGGGTCCCAGCGTGCGCGGGGACGACAGGAGGATTTTCGGTCAACGCCTCGCGCGAACCGTTTCCTCGGCCACGAGCCGCGGCGGAGGTCGCGGCGCGTCATCCTCCGTCTCGAGTTGGCCGAGCGCCATGACCGCGCTGCCCATTACCGTCGACCCAAAAGTGACCATGAAGCTGAAGAGAAGCAGCCCGAGCGCCACGCCCGGCGAGCGGTCGGCGAAGATCAGGTGACGCAGGCCGCCCGGATCAAGCCAGAGCAATCCGCCGACCAGCAAAACCGCCAGCAGCAAACCGGCCGCAAGATTGATCGCGAGCAGCCGGAACAAGGGATAATGAAACAGTTTTGGGCCGCGTAGCGTGCCTGGCATGTTGTGAAATCTAGTATCGCTGGGTAGCAGTGCAAGACTTGAAGGATCACCTCGCCCCGCTTGCGGGGAGAGGTCGATCACCAATGGGTCGGCGCAAAGCGCCGCCCGATGATAAACTCTGCGATTGGGTGAGGGGGACTCTCCGCAAACCGTGTTCTTAGAGACTCCCCTCACCCCAGCCCTCTCCCCGCAAGCGGGGAGAGGGAGCAGGGTCGTTTGACATCCCAATCCAAATCGACCGATCATGGCTGCTAGATCATGGTGCGATTAGGTGGAACCGCACCATGATCGGATCTCTGTGTTTGAGCATGATCTTTTCGGAAAACCGGTTTCCACTTTTCCGGATCATGCTCTAGCGGCCGCTCGCGGGGGACACTTATGCGCAGACTTCATCTGGCGATTCTGTTAGGCACTTCGCTTGCCGCAAGCCCTGCTTCCGCCGCCCGCTGCGGCGGCGACTTCAACACCTTCATCGCCAGCTTCTCGTCTGAGGCGCAGGGCGCCGGCATCTCCCAGGACGTGATTGCGCAGGCGCTCGGCGGCGTGCAGCAGGACAGGGGCGTGCTCGCCTTCGATCGCCGTCAGCGCGGCACCTTCACCAAGACCTTCGAGCAATATGTGTCGACCCGGGTGGGACCGGGGCGCATCAATGGCGGGCGGGCCATGCTCGCCCGTTATGCGCCGCTGTTCGCAAGCATCGAGGCCAAGTACGGCGTGCCGCGCCAGATCCTGGTCGCGATCTGGGGCCTCGAGACCGATTTCGGCAAGGGCGACATGGGGAAATTGCCGGTGTTCCGCGTGCTCGCCACGCTCGCCCATGATTGCCGCCGCACCGAATTGTTCCAGGGCGAACTGCTCGCGGCGCTCAAGATCGTGCAGCGCGGCGACCTGCCGTTGCGCGAGATGATCGGCGCCTATGCCGGCGAGATCGGGCAGACGCAATTTTTGCCGTCGTCCTACATCAAGTACGGCGTCGATTTCGACGGCGACGGCCGCGTCGATCTTCGCCACAGCGTCGCCGACGTGCTCGCCTCCACCGCCAATCTCCTGCACACCAACGGCTTCAAGATGGGCGCGCCCTACGGGGAGGGCAGTGCGAATTTCGAGGCGATGCGCGAGTGGAATCACGCCACCATCTACCGCAAGACCATCGGCTATTTCGCCGACCAGCTGGTGGGGCGGTGAGGCTCGGTCGCTGTCATTCCGGGGCGCGCGTCAGCGCGAACCCGGAATCCGGAGGTTATGGTACGAGATTCCGGGTCTGGTGCTGACGCACCATCCCGGAATGACGATGCGCCGAGCGGCGCCCCCGTCACTTCTTCTCCATCGCCTTGCGCATCTTCTCGACGCGCCGCGCCATCACCCGCCAATAGGTGGCGGGGCGGAAGCGCTGCAGCAGGTCCAGGAAGCGGGCATCGCCGCCGATCAGAATGCGCGGCTCGTTCTTCTCGACGCCCCTGATGATCCGGAGCGCGGCGTCCTTTGGGGTGGTCCCGGCGAATTGGTCGAACCAGTCGATCGCCTGCGCGCGACGCTCATTGTCGCTGACGCCCGTGCCCATGCGCATATTGCGGGCGATGTTGGTCAGCACACCGCCGGGATGCACCACGGAAAGCCGCACCGGGCTGTCCGCCACCTGCAGTTCGTGGCGCAAGGATTCCGAAAAGCCGCGGACGGCGAATTTCGCCGAGGAATAGGCGGTCTGTCCGGGCGGCGCCACGATGCCATAGATGCTCGAGATATTGACGATATGGGCCGCCGGCCGAGTGGCAAGATGAGGAAGGAAGGCGCGGGTCGAATGCACCACGCCCCAGAAATTGATGTTGAACAGCCATTCCATCTCGGCCTGGTCGATCTCGTGGAAGTTGCCGAGCAGCGCCGCGCCGGCATTGTTGATGAGGATGTTCAGCGAGGGATGCGCCGCGATCGCAGCAGTCGCAAAGTCCGCGATCCCGGTGCGCTCGCCGACATCGACGCGGTGAACGCTCACCTTGCGCGAATGAGCTTTTGCGATCTCGGCGGCGACGGTCTGCAGGCCGGCCTCGTCGCGATCGGCAAGCGCGAGATCGCAGCCGCGCGCGGCCAACTCGATCGCAAGCGCACGGCCGATCCCGCTGGCTGCTCCTGTCACGGCTGCGGCGGCTCCACGGATCGCAGTCATCGATCATTGCTCCGGCTTCGAACGAAGGAAGCGTCAGTTGTCCGGCTTTGCCGCGCGCGAGGCAAGCTGGAAGTGATCGAGAATGCCAATCCAGATGCCGTCGCGATGGCGCTTGTCGTGGTGAGAATGAGGGATCAGTCGCGGCGCTGGTCCTTCACGGTGCCAAAAACGTGTCAAAACGCACAACTTCTGTGGATAACGTGATGACGCCGGCGTGACAGTGTGAGGCTTAGGCTCGCGAATCTGCTGGGATTGCATCCGAGGATGTTGCGAGGCTGGCCCTCCGCCGAGCATGCCTCGTGTCGCGTTTCAATCCATTAACTCAAATGAGGATGCTATGGCTAAGAAAGCGAAGAAGGCAAAGAAGGCTAAGAAGGCGAAGAAGGCCAAGAAGAAGTAGCTTTTAAAGCCCGGGTGGAGCCTCGCTCCGCCCGGGCACCAGATGGTTTTTTAAAGATATTTTCAGTGAAACGGCGGGCCCTGTGTCCGCCTTTTTATTTTGCCCGCAAGCTTGCAGCCGCATCTTCCCGCCTTCTGCCCGAAAAGTTAACGGCGCGCCAACTGCCGAAAACCATCCCGATTCGACGAGGCAAGGCGGGCCGAGATCTTCATCATTTCACAACCAAGGCGCGGATTGAGGCTCGAAAGGTCAGAGTCCGTTAAGCGCCACGGCTGCATTTTGGTTCGAAAGACGACAGCTCTTTGTTTGAACATGATCTTTTCGGAAAACCGGTTTCCACTTTTCCGGATCATGCACTGGCCGGACCGGGTGGTCGAAAAAGGGGAGACGGGGCGGTGGTCGCTCTGGTTTCAGGATGCTGAACGTACCGACGCTGTGGACGGCGTTCGTCGTCAATTTCCTCGCGCTGGGCCTGATCTGGGCCTTCGTCATGCGCAGCTACCCGTCATTCGAGGCCGCCCGTTTCTGGACAGCTTCCGCGTTCGCCGCCGCCGCCGGCGCCGGGATTGCCATGCTGCTGATGGTGACAAATTCGCTGATACCGCTGCTTGTCGGCGGCACGATCGTGATCTTTTCCGGCTGCCTTGCCACGATGGGGATCGAGCGCTTTTACGATTCTCCAGTCAGCTGGCGCGCGACCTCGCTGATCACCGGGCTCAGCTTTGCCGGCCTCGCGCTGTTCGTGTTCGGCCATGACAGCTCGACCATGCGGATCGCGATCTATTCGACCGGCCAGATCGTGCCGCTGGCGCTGCCGCTCAGATTGCTGATGTCGCGCGAGGACGGCCGCGTCAATTACGGGGCCCGGCTCACGGGCATCATCGCGCTACTCATCATCGCGATCTATGTCTTCCGGGTCGTCGCCAAGGTCTTCCTGATCGGCGGCGATTTCTCCTTCGTCCAGTTCAACACGCCGCAATCGATCGTGATTTTGGCGCTGATGTTCCTGTCGATGTCTCTCAATTTCGGCTTCCTCGTGATGGCGATCGACCGGCTGCGCAACGAGGTCGCCGGTCTCGCGCTGATGGACGATCTCACCGGCGTCGCCAACCGGCGGCTTCTGGTGCAGCGCCTGACCGAGGAATGCGCGCGTTCCGAGCGCAGCAAGCAGCCGTTCGCGCTTCTTGTAATTGATCTCGACAGCTTCAAGGCCATCAACGACAATCATGGCCACGCGGCGGGCGATGCCTGCCTGCAGCATTTCACGCTGATGGCGCAGACGCGGTTGCGGCCGGGCGACACGCTGGCGCGTACCGGTGGCGACGAATTCTGCATCGTGCTGCCGGCCTCGACCTTGCGCGAGGGCGCGATGGTCGCGCGCCGTATCATCGACGTTTGCCGCGAAGACGCCGCCGCCTTGATGGCCAATGAGGTGCCGATCGCGGTCTCGATCGGAGTCGCGCAATGGACGCCGGAGATCGGCGGCTTCCCCGACCGCCTGATCGCGGCGGCCGACCACGCGCTTTATGTCGCGAAGAAAGAGGGCAAGAACCGCTATTCGGTCTACGAGACTTCCCCGCCGCTGGTGCCGGAAGCCGCGACCATGTCGGGCCTTGCGCTGCGCCGGCACGCCTGATGGCGGCTCCTCAAGACAGCTGCTCGAGCTCTCCCCGCACTTGATCCGGCGATGGTCTGCCGCATATTGGGCAGCCATGAAGATGCGACTCATGCTGACAGCGCTCTGCGGGTTTGTGATGCTCACCCCGGCGGTGGCGCAAACGCCGGACCTCGAAACGATTGCGCGCGCCTCCGGCATGCCGGAGATCCCGGGTCTGAAGATGGTTTGGCTTGCCCCTTGGGGCGAAGTCGGCGACGCCCATCCCTGGCGCAACATCATCGTGCACCAGACCGAGGGGCCGGCAGGGTCGGCGCGGGGCGGCGCCGAGGCGCAGGCCAGGAACCCGACCCGGCGCGGCGTCACGGTCTGGGTTGAAACCGACGGCACGGTGTACTGGGCGGTGCCGGAAACGATGGTGACGACCCATGGCGATGGCGCCAACCGCAACGACAACAAATACATCGATAACGGTCCGACCTTTCACCAGGTGGTGCGCGACAATTCGATCGGCGTGGAATTCGCCGGCAATTATCCCGACGTCACGCGCCGCGCCACCGAGGCGCAAATCGCGGCATGGCGGATTTTGGTGAAGGTGTTGCGTGCGCGTTACCGGATTCCGCTCGACCGCGTCTATGCGCACAACTGGATCGACTTCAAGGACGCGCGCTATTGCGAGGGCTGCGAACTGGCGACGCTGGCGCGGCAGTGGGGGGAGTGAAACATGCCGAGATGAGGCAAAATCGAACGGCATCGAAGGTGCCACCTCTCCCCTTGCGGGAGAGGTCGGATCGCATCACTGGTGGTCCGATTCCAACATTCGCATTCCGTCTCGGCAGGCAGTTTGCGAATGTTGGAATCGAAGGACCACCAGCAAATTATAATTTTCTGGTGGAGTTTTGGATTTGACATTCGCCTTCGAACTCGCGGTAAACACGGTGGCGAATGTCAAATCCATTCCCTGTCCGCGCCACCTTCTCCCGCAAGGGGAGAAGGAAAGGAATTCGTGGCCGGACAGATGAAACCGAACCTGATCGCTCGTGAGGCTGATTCACACCGGCTGGGCCATCCAGCGGAAGAAGCGGTGGATCAGCCCGCGATTTCGCGCAGTATCGGCCGGCTGTTCCTCGTCCGCGGCGATGCAGCGCTTGGTGAAGTAATCCAGGAACACCATGTCGTTCGGCTCGGTGACCGTGAAATTCTCCCCGCCCACGAACACCGTATAGTCGTAGAAGAACGGTCCGATGAAGGGCACCGACACCGGCGTGGCGCGGTCCTTCGAGATCACGAACTCCGAAGGCTCGAGCCCGTGCGCGATCATCGCCGCTCCAGCGCAGGCAGGCGTCGCATGAATTCCGGCGAAAAGCCGCCGACGGTCGATTGCAGCGTGATCGGCATCTCGCCTCCGTTCACAAAGTGCACGTTCCTGCCTTGGTCGGCGCAGCATGGGGCGAGGTTCAAGGAGGAGCTGCCGTTGGAATCGTCTTTGACACTGTGTACTTTCGTCATGGCCGGGCTTGACCCGGCCATCCACGTCTTGGCACAGCCGAAAAGAAAGCCGTGGATGCCCGGGTCAAGCCCGGGCACGACGAGTCTCGTGCCCAACTCTCGGCGAACCAGTATCGGGATCGCGCACGTGCGATAGCCCAACAAAAAAGCCGGCGTCGCCGCCGGCTTTCTCGTTCGTTCTCGATCCGCCTTTTATGTCTCTCGCAGGTCCGCCAAGCGCGCGCAGCGATTGTCGCACGAGCGATTAGTGCGCGGCCTCCAACGCCGCCGCTTCCTGCCTTGCGATGGTGCCCTTCACTGCCGTCTGCACCTTTTCGAAGGCGCGGACTTCGATCTGGCGCACGCGTTCGCGCGAAACCCCGAATTCGGCAGCGAGGTCTTCCAGCGTCATTGGCTCTTCCGCCAGACGCCGCGCCTCGAAGATGCGGCGTTCCCTGGGGTTGAGCACCTGGATGGCGCCGTTGAGCGCCTCCCGGCGATGATCGAACTCTTCGTGCTCGGCCATCATGGCTTCCTGGTTGGGCGAGGTATCGACCAGCCAGTCCTGCCATTCGCCGGCTTCGCCGTCGTCGCGGATCGGCGCGTTGAGCGAGGCGTCGCCGGAAAGCCGGCGATTCATGTCGATCACGTCCTGATCGGTCACGCCGAGCCGCCTGGCGATCGTCTTCACCTGGTCGGGGTGCAAATCACCCTCGTCCAGCGCCGAGATCTTGCTCTTGGCCTTGCGCAAATTGAAGAACAGTTTCTTCTGGTTCGCGGTGGTGCCCATCTTCACAAGCGACCACGAACGCAAAATGTACTCTTGAATCGAAGCCTTGATCCACCACATGGCGTAAGTGGCGAGCCGAAAACCCTTGTCGGGCTCGAACCGCTTGACCGCCTGCATCAGGCCGACATTGCCTTCCGAGACGACCTCGGAAATCGGCAATCCGTAGCCGCGATAGCCCATGGCTATCTTGGCCACGAGCCGGAGATGGCTGGTGACAAGTTGATGTGCCGCGTCGCGATCGTCGTGCTCGCGCCAACGCTTGGCGAGCATGTATTCCTGCTGGGGTTCCAGCATCGGGAACTTGCGGATCTCGGCGAGGTACCGGGAAAGGCCGGATTCTCCATTGAGAATCGGCAGGGTAGCTGTACGGGCCATTTAGCGCCCTCCAGAGGTTCAGGCCCCCGATAGCGGCGGGCCAGGCAGGCGGCTGCTGTGTCAAAGCCAGTCGCTCAGCGATGTTCCACGTTGATTATCCAACGCAACTGCAACATACACCAAACGGGGGGTCGTTTGGAAGTTAAACCGCCGTCACGTTCCGGTGTGGCTGCCATAACCTGTTGTCATAGCATTGCTTTTCCGGACGTCCTGCGTCATAGCGCCGCTTGGAGGCTTTGGCGTAGAGCTGCGAGATCCTCCGGCAAATCCGACTTCCACTCCAGAATCACCCCTGTTTTGGGATGCTCCAGGGCCAGAAGGTATGCATGTAGCGCTTGGCGGCCCAAGCCGCTCAGGGCCGCCTGGCTCCGCGGGCCGAGCTGGCTGGCCTTGGTCTTGAAGTGCGGGCTATAGACGGAATCGCTCATCAGCGGGTGGCCGATATGGGCCAGATGTACCCGGACCTGGTGGGTGCGCCCGGTCTCGAGCTCGCAGGCAAGGAGGGCGGCGACCGGCTTGCCGTCCACCCCCTTAAAACTTTCCAAAGTCTCCCAATGGGTGACGGCCTGTCGACCGCCGGGGCGGACGGCCATTTTCTCGCGCGCGTAAACGTGGCGGTCGATCGGCGCGTCGATCGTGCCGCGCTGCCGGTTCGGCACTCCCCAGACAAAGGCGAGATAGCCGCGCCGCATTTCACCGCTGCGGCCGTGATCGGCGAACTGCGCCGACAGCGAGCGGTGCGCGGCGTCATTCTTGGCCACGACCATCAGCCCGGTCGTATCCTTGTCCAGCCGGTGCACGATCCCCGGACGCCTGACCCCGCCAATGCCAGAGAGGCTCGCGCCGCAATGGGCGATCAGCGCGTTGACGAGCGTACCTGTCTCGTGCCCGGCGGCCGGATGCACGACCAAGCCTTTTGGCTTGTCGATGACGATGATGTCGTCGTCCTCGTAGACGATGTCGAGCGCGATATTTTCCGGCAACGGCTCTGCGGCGGCGGGCTGTGGCACGTCGATTGTGATCGTATCGCCCCGCCCGACATGATAAGCGGGGTCGCGTATGGGGGTGTTTTGGACTTCGACGCGGCCGGCAAGGATCAAGGCTTTCAGCCGCGATCGGGACACATCGATGAGGCGCGTGGCGAGCACGCGGTCGAGCCGGGTCGAGCCCTCGTCTCCCTCGACGATGACTTTAAGCCTTTGACCGCGATCTGTGCCTTGTTCCAAGGTAGTGCCAACCTCTTGAAGAGCCGTCGATGACCGAAGCCGCATTGCCCGAGCCGACCCCGGAGCAGGCCGCGCTGTTTGTCCGGGTGCGGCGCATGATGCTGATCGCGGGCCTGACCACGGCGCTTGCGATTTCGGCCGTCTTGATTGCCATCGGCTACCGTCTTTTCCGCACCGAGGGAAGCGCCAACGCGCCCGACATCGCGGCGATTATGCCGAAGGGCGGGCGAATCATCTCCACCGCCGTCGCCGGCGACCGGCTGGTGGTGACGATCGATGTCGGCGGGACGGTCGAGATCCGCACCTTTGACGCGCATACGCTCAAGGCCGCCGGTAGCTTGAGGTTTGTGAACGAGCCGTGAGAGTCAGCTCCAGCTTCTTCTCCCTCCCCCTTGCGGGGAGGGTCGATGCGAGTGCAACGAGCATCGGGGTGGGAGTTATAAGAAAAGCCCCCCACCCTGGCCTTCGCTTCGCCTTCCCTCCCCACGCGTTCCGCGGGGGAGGGATAAGAAACCCCGCCTTGCGGCGGCCCGGTTTCAAGGCTATTCCCTTGGACCCACCGTTACGCTCCCATCGTCTAGCGGTTAGGACGCGGCCCTCTCAAGGCTGAAACAGGGGTTCAATTCCCCTTGGGAGCGCCAATGATTTCAGTCGCTTAATGTCGTTTCCGAGGTCGAAGCCGTTCGCTTCTCCAACTTTTCTCCAACAGCACGCCACAAGCGATTTTGTTGGTCCAACGCTAGGTTGTACGAGCAGGGTCTTCACGGATGGGAGTCGATCTCGATCTGGGTGTCGCGCTTTGCTTTGACGTGGGGCGTTGTCACTGGTCTTGAGTCGTACCGTAGTTTCGAATCCCACTGTCGCCGCCAACGGATAGCGCGGCGTCCTGTGCGTGCCTCAAGATATCTTTACAACTAAACGGATTCAGAACATCCTTTCTACCGAAGATTTGGGGGAACGTTAGCGACGTCCGCCGGCAAGGTGGGGTTGCATTTGCCGCGTTTCAGACTGTGCGGATCGCGGAGTTTCCTCCGGTAAGGAGGAATTTTTGCATGACAGAGAGTAACGCGACCCTGGCTGAGACCAAGCCGTTCCAGCTCGGTCTCGTGTTGGCTGGCGCGATCTCGGCCGGAGCCTACACCGCAGGCGTCCTCGATTTTTTGTTTCAAGCGCTGAGCGAATGGGAAAAGGATCGCGGCAAGCCGGGAGTCCCCAATCATCGTGTCGTGCTGAAGGTCATGCAGGTGCATCGGCCGGCGCGATCAGTGGGGCGTTGGGCGCAATTGCGCTGGCGCGTGGCTTTTTGCCACGGGAATTCACGCCGTCGGAAATCGCCAATTGCTGTCCCGATCACTATCCGACGCGTCAGCGCTTCCGCTGCGTGCTGCCGTCGCTGCATCGCACCTGGGTGGTTTTGCCGGCGATGGTGAGCCAAGATGACCCGAAAGGTGGATTGCTCGGGACCGGCGATGTCCCCGGAAATGTCGTGGTGCGTTCGCTGCTCGACTTTTCAGTACTTGATGCCATCAAGAGAAGCGCGATCGAACCTCTAAAAGAGCAGAGCGGCAAGCCGCTCGCCCAGCCGGTGCCTTACGTCGCCAAGCGCCTGCACATCTACAACATGATCTCCAACATGCGTGGAATTCCCTACCGGATACAGTTCGGCAAGGGCACCGCCTACGGGATGCAAACGGTCGGCGACCGTGTCCACTACGTCGTTAGCGGTATCGGCAGCACGGACATCGCTGATCCAGCTTCCTGGGTTGAGCTCGATGCCGCGAGGGCAAGCATCGGGATTTCCGCAACGACGCTGCCACGTCTTGTCGGAGACAAGCTCAATGACTGGGGACGTTACGGGGAGGCGGCCCTTGCTTCCGGGGCCTTTCCTATTGGGCTTGCTTCGCGCACACTGGAGTTTGCGTGGCCACACTATCTTGAGCGTCTCTATCCGGTCGAGATGCCCGCGAAAGTTGCTATTCGCCCCGCCTTTCCGGAGGGAACTATCGGCCTCAGTGACGTTTTCAAGTTCGAGACGCTCGATGGCGGCCTCGTCAACAACAATCCGTTCGATTATGCGCAGTTTGCATTGATCGGAAAAGCATCGACGGGTCCGATCGACGGCACAGCCGTCGAGCGCGCAAATATCATGGTCGCGCCGTTTCCGGAGCCTCCAAAATTTTCCTCCGAGGGCTCGCCTTCTCCTGCGCTCGCCGCGATTGCGCGAGCGCTGTTCCCGACACTGCTGAATCAGGCGCGGTTTCGTGCATCGGATCTCGCCCCAGCCGTCGACGAACGCGACTTCAGTCGGTTCCTGATCGCGCCGTTGCGCCGAAGACCGCGAACCGACGAAGCCCAAGAACATATGCCGCTCGAACGGTATGCAATCGCTTGCGGGTTGCTTGGCGGCTTCGGCGGCTTTCTCGATGAGGGATTTCGCGACCATGACTTCCAGCTTGGTCGCCGCAATTGTCAACACTTCCTCCGCACGAGCTTTGTTGTGGCAGCAAACAATGTGATTGTCGGCCAGCCCGGCAAGGCCGGAACGGTTCCGGTGATTCCGTTGCTAGGGACGGCAGTGGATCCCATACCGCTGCCGCGCTGGCCGCAAATGGACGAGGAGGCCTTTACCCTCTTGTGCGAGCGTATGACAGCACGCATCGACGCGATCGTTCCGCGGTTATTGCAGTCCGAAATACAGGGCGGTCGCTTGCGCACGGCATTCCGGTTTGCCTGGCGCCTCTCGCTGCGGAAGCGCCTGATCGGGTTCGTCGAGACAACAATGCGCGCCGATCTGATACGTCGGCGACAAATCGCAGGTTGGGATTTTCCCGGTGATCCAGTTGGCGGACGCGACGTGGAGGATGCGCAGGACGTTCTTGCGTTGATCAGCACGACATCACGATACCAGACCGCCCAGAACATCGCCGGCAGAACGGGTCTGCCGCCGGAGTTCGTGACGGCGGTGTTAGACCGTTTGTGCAACGAGGATGCCAACAAACGGATACGAGTCTGGAAAGACGAATGGGGTTATCTGACGTTTGCGCGTCGGCCCGGCTTCATCAAGAACTCGCGACCGGTACGCTGGTTCAAGCGCAAATGGAATCCTCCAAAGGACGTTTAGTGAGGGTTTGGGGGTTCGCAACCGTCGCGCGATGATAGTCCGTGCGCTCGTGTATCTTTACAACCGGAGGGTCTCGTAACATCGTCGTCTGTCGGACGCCTGGACAACGTTAATGCCCGCAAAGTTGCGAGCAGGATTTTTCACTATCGGGTTCATTCAGACGGCCCGGATTGCGGGCACGTCACGATTCGTGCGCTGGTTCGAAGGAGCAATTCGGGGTCGATCAATTTCCGCAGCACGGAGGCTAAATTTCAATGATCGAATTGCCAGAGGATTTTGCGGTTCTGGATTTTATCAAGATCGTCCTGCCGTACGGCACGGCAAACCGATCCGGC
>Ga0210387_10001649_pt1 | contig 16892 bp, 17 predicted proteins | sample IncBWC7OmetaG_FD_160108 | JGI IMG/M metagenome (GOLD analysis project Ga0210387, IMG submission 160108) | Forest soil microbial communities from Barre Woods Harvard Forest LTER site, Petersham, Massachusetts, United States - Inc-BW-C-7-O ...
TCTTCAGCCTTTTGCTGGAGAGTGAGAGTCGGCTGCGTGCAGAGACGAGGCGCGATTCTCTGCTTCAGGCCAGACAGCGAAAACCCGGCCAAGGGCAAAACTATCGGCGACCCCGGGTCGAGAACCTCTCTCGTTACATTGAATAGTTCAATGCGCAAGCTTCAGCGGGGGTGGTTATTAGCTCTGAAAAGCTGGCGCCGCTGACGGGCAAGGTAGAAGCAGACTCCGCGAACGGCCATAGCCAGAGGCGGCGATGAGCTCGCATCCCAACGAGCTAAGCACTTATCGGAAAATTCTTGGCCTCGCAATTCCCGTTGGGTTGGAGACCATCTTCCAAACCATCCTTGGTAATGGAATTCTCCCGAGCGGCGGGGACACGAAATTTGTTTTAGCGGGTCACCTGATCGGAAGCTATCTGGTAGGGCTTCCAGCGGCCGTGTTGTTAGGCATCTTCGCAGGATTGAACGCCTGGGCGGTATTTGGGGCCCGCGCAGGAGAAGGGATCATCAAAGTGATCGCCTTCTTGCTACGATTTCGCACCCCGGCGTGGTATCGGAAATTTGTCGACGGGCTTTCGCAGAGTCCAAGCGATCAGAGATACCACCGCACCCAATTCAAATAACCAGTCCATACCTGGAAATCCGATCAATGATTGCGAAGATAGGTTTCTGCAATAGGTCCTTTAAATCGGTTCGACATCAGAAAGATACTAACGGCGGTCGAGATGAAGAAAAAGACAGATAAGCTCGGATCTGAGAAAGGGGCAGAGCGCTCCAAGTCGGCACCGGCAAAAATTGTTTCGGTCGTGAGCATCGGCGCCTCGGCTGGAGGACTGGAAGCGTTTTCCGAATTGTTGAAAAATTTACCGATCCAGACCGGCATGGCGTTTGTTTTCGTACAGCATCTGGATCCCCGCCATGCGAGTCAATTAGTCCAGATTCTGACCAGGGATACGACCTTGCCAATTAAAGAGGCGACCGACGGAGAGCTCTTGCGACCCGACCAGATCTACATCATGCCTCCCAATCACGAGATGACCTTAGAAAAGGGCGCCCTTCGTCTGTGGGCGCGCTCGGAAATTCGTGGCAAACATATGCCGATCGATCGCTTCTTTGCTTCCGTCGCAGAAGAGCAGGGTTCCGGTGCGATCGGTGTCGTCTTATCCGGTACCGCTTCAGACGGAACGCGGGGTTTGAACGCAATTAAGGAGAAGGGTGGGATCACCATTGCTCAAGATGAAAGGTCTGCCCGGTATTCGAGCATGCCGAGCAGCGCCATTTCGTCGGGAAATGTGGATCTGGTCTTGACGCCTCGGGCCATTGCGGAAGAACTTGCCCGTCTATCGGGCCATCCGTACGTCAAAGAGCAGGCGGAGCCAAAGCCGTCCAAGGATGGAAAGCACAGAATTTTAGCGCTTCTGCTCTCCTCGACCGGGGTCGACTTCGCCCAATACCGTCAGACAACTCTTCTCCGGCGGATTCAGCGTCGAATGGTCCTGAATCGGACTGCAGATTTCGACGCTTACGTAGACTTAATCCAAAAAAAACCGGACGAGGTGGAGTCACTCTATCAGGACATTTTAATTCACGTGACAAGTTTTTTTCGAGAGCCCGAAGTCTTCGCAGCCCTGCAGCAAAACGTTTTTCCGGAACTGGTTAAGGATCGAGAAAGAGACGATCCCATCCGAATTTGGCTCCCCGGCAGCTCGACCGGAGAAGAAGTTTATTCTGTCGCGATCAGTCTGTTCGAGTTCTTGGAGAACGCGCCGGTGCGGCCGTCGATTCAGATTTTCGGTACGGATGTAAGCCAGCGAGTTGTCGAAAAAGCCCGGAGCGGGATCTTTGGCGAAGCCATCGAGTCGGAAGTATCACCTGATAGGCTGCGCAGTTTCTTCACCAAGGTTGATCGCGGTTATCAGATCAACAAACCGATCCGAGACATGTGCGTTTTCGCTCGCCAGGACGTCACCAAGGATCCTCCCTTCTCCAAAATGGATTTGATTAGTTGTCGAAACGTCATGATTTATTTTGAACCGGAACTTCAACACAGACTAGTTCCTCTCTTTCACTACGCTCTCAAGTCGGATGGGTTTCTTCTCCTCGGCACCGCGGAGAGCATCGGGAAATTTTCCAACCTCTTTGACGTTGTCGCGCCCAAATCGAGAATATTTCGAAAGCGGCCTGGTAACAGGCACCCTACGCTGATCGGCGGTTTTAGCGTTGTGCCTACTGTTCCCTCCCCCCAAGGCTCGAGCGCGGAAGTCCAGGAAAGCACTCGTGACTTAACAAGGAAAGCGGACAAGGCTCTGATGGATCGCTTCTGTCCCCCTGCCGTGGTGGTTGATCAAAACCTCGAAATATTACAGTTTCGGGGCGCTGTAACTCCATATCTTGAGCCGGCCGCCGGCAAGGCGAGCCTCAATCTGTTTAACATGACGCTCCCGGTTTTGGAGTTCGAGCTGCGCTCGTTGATAGATCGAGCGAAGACCAGCCGGGACGAGGTGCGCCGAGAAGGCCTGCAAATTGAAATCGGAGGAACCACGCATACACTCAGTCTGGAAGTCATTCCCGTCGGAGGGACCGGAAGCCAAAGTTCATCTTTCATCATTGCCTTTGAGGCAACTTCGACCGCCCCACCAGAGGCCACATCCGAAAATAGTGGCGACGCAACAAAATTGCACATTGCGCACTTGGAAAAGGAGCTGGTCGCAGCCAGGGAACATGTTCAGTCGGTGATCGATGAGCGCGAAGTAGCCAACGAAGAGTTGCGCTCGGCCAATGAGGAAATTCAATCAAGTAACGAAGAACTTCAGAGTACCAATGAAGAACTTGAGACTGCCAAAGAAGAACTCCAGTCAACTAACGAAGAGCTGACTACACTGAATGAAGAACTTCGACACGCCAATCTTGAGCTCGGCGAAGTTAATAACGACCTGCTTAACCTCCTGCGAACGGTCAATATCCCGGTTGTCATGGTGGGGCGCGATCTGCGGATCCGTCGTTTCACCCCCGCCGCGCACAAGACTTTGAAGTTAATACCTTCAGACGTCGGACGATTGATCACCGATTTGCAGCCGGATATCCAGATCCCGGATCTCGAAAATCAGATCCGACAGGTGGTCGATTCTCTGCTCACTAAAGAGATCGAGGTTCAGGACAAAACCGGGCGCTGGTATTCGTTGCTGATGCGCCCCTACGAAACCGTGGACAACAAAATATCCGGAGCGATTTTAATTCTCTTCGACATTGAGGAAAATAAACGCAGGATCTTCGAAAAGCAGCAAGCTGCAGATTTTGCCAATGCCTTGCTGGAGACGGTTCGGAGCGCCTCACTGCTACTGGACCGGAATCTCCGGATCAAGCGGGCTACCCCGACTTTCTACCGGTTGTTTCGGACCTTGCCGGAGAAAACCGAAGGTCGTCTGTTCTATGAGATTGGAGATGGAGAATGGGATACGCCCGATCTGCGCTCGCTCCTGGAGGATGTCTTGCCGAAAAACTCGCGAGTGCAAGACTTCGAGATATGGCAGAAAGTTCCCCATATCGGCAGGCGAAAGCTGTTTCTGAACGCGGCTCGAACCACGGAATTGGTCGAAAACGAGTACTTCATCATTGTCTCCATTGAAGATGTCACGCCGGCGACCTCTAATTCAGACGCTAGGACTAGCGTACCGTCTCCGGCTTGATAAGCGATTGGATGGTTTCAATTAATCGAAGTGGATCGATCGGTTTATCCAAATGGAGTTGAAATCCCGCTCGCTGCGTCTTTAACCGGTTCTCAGCTCCAGCAAACGCCGTCAGAGCGATCACCGGAACGTTTTTAGCTCCCTCATCGCCCAATGTCCGAAGGTGACGAAGAACTGCATAACCGTCCATTTCGGGCATCATCAAATCGCATACCACAACGTCGGGATGATATTGCAAGACCGCCTCAATTGCTTTCGCACCGGTGTCGACCGAAACGACCTTTGCGCCGTGTAGCCTTAAAACTTGATCGACAAATGCCCGAGCGTCCGCGTTGTCATCTACCGCGACGATTTTGACGTCAGCCAATTTCCGTAGGGCACGTTCTCCTTCGTCCGGAAGTAAGCCCTCATTTGGCGGATCTGCCAATTGGGTGGAAATGATCGGCAATTCAATGGTGAATGAAGCGCCTTTCCCCGGCCCCTCGCTTTTCGCGAAAATCCTACCGCCATGCAACTCGACGATATGGCGGCTGATCGTCAGGCCTAGTCCCAGTCCACGGTCTTTTCTCAAACTTTCATCCGCCTGGCTGAACCGATCAAAGAGCCAGGACAGAAACTCCCGTCCAATTCCTATGCCGGTGTCCGCCACTGTCAGACGCATCAGCGAATCCGTAACTTCGAGGCTCACTTCAACGCTCCCTTCCGAAGGAGTAAATTTTATCGCGTTAGCCAGCACATTTAATAAGACCTGCTCCAGCCTTACCGGATCTCCGTACATCACGATTCCGACGAAGACCGAAGAGTCCACTTTATTCACCACGAGGACGCCCTTTTCCTCGGCCGACGGACGAATGTTGTCCAGGGCGCTCCCGAGGCAGGAGAGGAAATTAATCGGTCGCGGTTCCAAGCGCAGCTTACCCGAGACAATGCGTGAGATATCGAGCAGATCAGCAATGAGATTGCTTTGAGCCCGGGCATTGCGTTCGATCACCGCGAGGCCTTCCTTTTGCACCTCTGGTTGCACGGAGTCCTGTTTCATCAGAAATATCCAGCCTAGAATCGCGTTGAGAGGAGTTCGCAATTCATGGCTTAGAGTGGCGAGAAACTGGTCCTTCGAACGATTGGCCGCCTCCGCCTGGGCCAAAGCGAAATTTCTCTCAGCTTCTGCTGCTTTCCTTTCCGTCAAGTCCACGGCAGAGATCATCCGTGCCTGTCGTCCTTGACTCATCTTTCCCAACTCTGACGAATAGAACAACCACTGACGGATCTCCCCGTTCTTCGTTCGCACGGCGAGTTCTACTGGACTTCCATGTAACCCATCAACGCCACGGTAGATCTCCTCCAGCATCGTTCGCGTGTTCAACGGGTCCCATGAAACCGCTGCCCAAGCGTCCAGCGTCGGAATCTCTTCGATTGAATAGCCGGTGATGCGCTGCCAGGCCCGATTCAATTCGATTATCTGCCCATCATCCAAGTGAATCATGATTGGAATGGGAGCGTGTTGCAGGGCCCATCGCAACCGTTGATCACTTTCGGCGAGCGCTCTCTGATAGATATGGCGATCGCTCAAATTACGCACGATGCCTAGTAAGCGGACCGCCTTCCGGAAAGGACTACTTCCCGTCCTATGACTGACTGCAAAAAAGGCCCGCCCTCGCATCAGCACATGCCTGATCACACCACCCGTGTCAATCAATTGCAGGCGCATCTTGAGCTCGCCGTCTCCCTCCGGATCGCAAGCTTGATTGATCCGTCTCCGGTACTCCCAGTGGATCATCGAGAGCCAGTCGCTGAACTGAATCATCCCGCTTGATGAAACCTTCGGATATCCCATTATTTGAGCGCATCGTTCGGAGATGAAACCCGTCCCTTGCTCAAGATCAAATTCCCAAGTTCCGATGTCAGCAGCCTCCACGGCAAGATTCATCCATTCGGCATTCGAATCTCCGCCCCATCCTGACCGACTTTCAGAGGGTCCATCCATAGACACGCCTCAGCAATTCAGGCTGTTTCTCTTCGCCAATTTCCACTCTACATCCATGCAATTGTGCGCAATATAGATCACCTTTCTAACTGATCCTATGTGATCGTTTGCAACCGCCACGCCGGATGCTGGCTATTCAAAGCACAACTTGACTTAACGCCAACGGCAGAGATTTAGTTGGGTATCGATCCCTCACCCCAAAACTTGCAGGATTTCTGCGCGGTCTTGAATGAATTCGCTTTGCCAAGAGCAATTCTGGATTTCGACCATCATACGTTTGTCGCTTGGAACCCGAGATTTCTCGAGCAGACAGGTTTTTCAGAGGACGAAATGAAAAACTCGAAATCGGAGCAACTGCTGACGTTGGGCGACTCTTGGTTTCCGATCTCAGACGACAGAGGAGGCCAGGCCGAATATGCCGCTTGCGCCGCCAAGCGGCCTTTTGGCGGCGATCCCGCGCCGGGATTCGTCGTCCGGTCGCACGGCAAAATTGGTTACGTGATGCTCGATGTTTTTGACTCGTCCTCTGCCCAATTCGAACAGGGTCGTCACACAGGTCGAGAGGCAGAACGTAGCCGAATCGTTAAAGCCTTTCATGAGGAGGTTTCCTCCTCAATCATCGCAGCTCTCTTCCTCATTGAAACGGCCAAAAGCGAACTAGAAGAGGCTGGGTCGCCACAAGCGGAAGCCGTTTCGAAGGCATCGGACATTCTCTCCGAAACCACCGAGAAAATAGGGCAGATCATCCGAAATTCAGAGTAAATCACCGTTTCTCGGGTTTGGAAAAGGACTGTTTAGTCGTCGAGCACGGCCAGAATCGTCTCCACTAATTTGTCTGGGGTGAATGGCTTCGGCAAGCATGCCTGAAAGCCGGCATTCAAGATGCGCGTGCGGTCTGCGTGCGTCACTAAGGCGGTCATCGCGATGACCGGTACGCTGCCTTCGCCATCCGGCCCAAGGGCACGAATTTCACGGAGCAGCTCAAAGCCGTCCTTTCCCGGCATGGCAATGTCGGATAGGACCAAACTCGGGGTTTTATTCTTAATTGCCTCCAGGCCTTCCCATGCATTCCTCGCCGTCACTACCTTGGCACCCAAATGATCCAAAAAGAGACTCAAATATCTGCGTGCATCGTCATGGTCTTCCACAATGACAATCGTGAGATGACTTAGGCGGTTAGGAGACATGTGGCTCGGACCAAGCGTATGTTACTGCGCTGACGCCAGAATCGCAGCCCTTTCTTTTGCACAACCTCATCCCACATGCGGGACCCGTTTCGACCGACGCCGAGGAAACAGAACGTGGCCCGTGCCACTCTAAACCGTCAGGCCAATCATTTAGCACAAAGAAGAGATCCGACTCGCCGCGCTCGTGCGAAGTTTAGATTTAGCAAATATGATTACATTTTCTCGCCTCATTCTAATGATCGCTGGCGCAGCTGGTTTCGGCGCGTGCACACACGAAGAAGTGGTCACCACGCCACCAACAACAACAACTACTATCAGGCGGACCACTACTGTCACCGAGCCAGTTCCACCGCCCGCCTCCCAAACGATCGTCGTACCATCTCAATAGACGGGTGGAGCGCCTCAAGTCACGGTCAACCTCGACTTTCCACACTCTGACTGTGCTTTGGCCGGCGAACGCTCTCCTTCTTGGTATCCGGCTCAGGTCGGGTCGTAGGTTTCACCATTTCTTCATTAGCTCGGCCGCGTGGGTCTTGGCCCTGCTTCTCGGGGTGATTCTGACTTGGTCCGGGATAATCTTCCGTATCGCTCATAGGAAAAGGTTCGCACGAGAGCTCAGTTCCGGTTGTTTCTGGCACGCCTCCGGTTCTTTTTTTTTGCCCCCAGCGATTTATCGGCGCAACTGCACCGTATCTGCTTAGCGATTCTTCGACCTCAAACCGCAGGGACAGGCTGATAGTAGCCGGGCACGAAGTGCCCGGGTAGCGATGAAGAGAAGAGGTTTCCGATTTCAAATTTCGTCGGCGGCGGACAAGAATTCGTCTCGGTGTCGTCGCATGAATTGGTCGAGAGCCGCCTGTATTGTCGCCGACGGATCAAGGGGAAGAATAACCAGGCGATTTCTGCAGACCCATTCTTCCATAGCGTCTACGACGAGTTGCTGTTTGGTTATCCCTAGAAACTCGCATTGCTTCGTTAGCCATTCGAACTGCAGTGAACTGACCACGATTTCCAGCGACCCGGCGGATTGATCCGGCTCCTCCGGCGACGGCCTCGATTCTTTCTTTCGCACAACTTAGATCGCGGCGGAACAAAGATCTGGATTCACAGCGCTACCGTTCCATCAGTTTCGCCAATAAGTATCGTCTCATAAGCGGGAGACTTGCCTCCCGCTTTCGAGACGATGCGCTCAATCAATCAAGATCGGGCCTGGGCGCGATCTCGAAGCGCCAAGCAGAAAGGTTCGAATGACTGCGGCTACGCTCGAATTTGCTGAATCTTCTGAATCGTTCGTTCAATCTCCACCAACGCTTCAGCCAACGTCGGACTCAGCTTGATCAGTTTTGGCACTGCCTGCCGCAATGTTCCGGCCATAAACCGAAGAAGATTCTCGGTCGTCCCAAACTTTGATGTATTGAAAAGTCGCTTCCGATCCCAGGCTTTGCCTTTAGCTTCTTCGCTGGTCAGTTCACCGAACCTGATTTGCACGAGTTGCCGGATCAACTCACTAACGAGGTATCCGTCTCGACCGTGAAGCCGTTTATCGGTCTCTCTCAGCTTTTGCATCGAGGTGATACTCCAATCTTCATAGTAGAGTTGGGCAGCTGTGCAGACGACATCCGCGCCCTCTTTGGTGGTGGCCAATTCCTCGATGATTTTGCCTAAAAGGTGTTCGTAATAGCGTTCGGCCGTTTTAAATTGGTGCGTCAGCTCAATCGACCCGTCGTACCTGCTTTTCACCGTGAGCACTTGAATCGAATGAATCATTTCCTCTCGAATGGCCGAGCGAATGCGCATTCGGTAGGCCTCCACTTCCCTTTCCATGAGGTCCCAATCGGCAATAAGAGGATGGTAAAAAGCGACGATATTGACGTCTCCTAAGTCTCCCACGTTGTAACAGCAAGCGAAATAGGGGGGCCTTTTTGGTTTTCCGGCTCGTATCCGCCTTTTCGCGTGAGAGACCGAAAATCCAATCCCCAGCGCTCTTAAGGACGGTTTGGCGCGTGTGATTTCACTAGACAGGATCTTCTTTGGTGCAAAATCCGCGGCCGATAAGGGCTGGTGCAACTCTGTAAGATCTGGCATGGCCAAATTCCTTGAAGCAAATTGTTCTGTCTGGACCTTCGAGACGATCCGCTTTTTTCCTCTCCTGAGAAACAGGCATTTCCTACGGCGCAACGTGTCGTTTGTCCCTCAGCAAAAACAAAGCACTCTTTATGCCAATTTAATTGCGGTTGTGCAACCCAATTCGTCTCCAAGGATTTCGTCTGCGCCACAGAACTTCACCGCTCTTGGAACTCGGATCAACCTGATCAATACGAACCAATTTGAAAATAAAGATACAAGCTTTCCTGCCCTACGTCCGCTCGTCTCGTCCGATCCGAACTCCGGACAAATTCAATCAAGCTTACACCGGCTCATTTGCGCAGATTTCAGAATCCAGGATACCGCGCATCCGGCCGGTTAAGCAGACGTTTACTTGACCAGACAACATGCTTATCAAGATTGGCTATGACATCGCGCTGAAATTTCCGTTTCCGACCGCGGTCATTCATTTGCTTCACGTCCACCCATCGCGTAGGGCCGATCTCGTCGAACCCGAGCGCGTGGCGACCGATCCAGAACTCCCCGTCGAAGAATATCATGACAGATTCGGAAATCATCGGGGGCGCATCTGTTCCCCCGCCGGCATTGTCCGCTTTTTCAGCGAGGCAGTCATCCGCGATAGCGGTCAACTCGATGTGTACGCACCGGACGCCGAACAGGTGGATGTCGCAGAAATCCCCACCGCAGTTTTGGCGTTCCTGTTGCCGAGCCGCTATTGCGAGGTCGACAGTGAGCTGATGGACTTCGCGTGGCATACCTTTCAGCAGGCAAGACCAGGGTGGGAACGGGTCCAGGCGATTTGCGATTTTGTCCACGGGCATCTTCAATTCGATTATCAGCAAGCCCGTTCCGATCGTACCTCGCTCGAAGCTTTTCGGGAGCGGGTCGGGGTTTGCCGAGACTTCGCTCACTTGGCGATTACGCTCTGCCGGTGCCTGAACATTCCCGCCAGGTACGCAACGGGTTATTTGGGAGACATCGGAGTGCCTCCCGTTCCTGACCCGATGGATTTCAGCGCTTGGTTTGAGGTCTATTTGCAGGGCCGCTGGTACACCTTTGACGCGCGGCACAACCGCCGTCGCATTGGACGCGTTTTGCTCGGCTTGGGGTGCGACGCCGCGGACGTACCAATCACGATGTCTTTTGGAAAACAATCACTCGAGGTCTTTCGTGTTTTCACGGAGGAGATCGATTCAGATTCAGTTTCCGATGCGAGCAGCGTGAAAGCCGCCTAGTGCACCGTCTCCTAAGTGTTCTGGCCCAGATAATGACATCGGCAATTATTCTAGCAAACGCGACCGGAAACTCCGCAAACAGCGAACTGCTACCATGAATACAGGTAGCGATCCGACCAAAGGGACGCGCACGATCCATGTCCATATCGTCGACGTCGTTCAGCAGAAAGAAGAGGGATACACGGTGATTGTCCAGCCGAGCTCAGACGCTGAAATCACGTCCGATGAAATTTGGCGTGTCGCTCTCCCCGGAGAATACCGAGGCGCGACGAGGGTCGACCGTCTGTGGCATCTATATTACGCAGAAGATCCCGGCTATTCGCCGGGCAGTTGGCTTGACATTGCTCTGCCAAACAATTTTGGAGAGAGATGATTAGAATGTGCATCGCGGTTGCCGCCAGGATGCTTCGAACTTCCCGAAATTTTCTCGACTCGAAGTCATGATGAGCTACGACGGCGACGCACGGGTTCCTGACAAAGCACGGGATCGAAATCCTGGTTGCGGGTTCACATACCTTTCGTGACCAAGGTATTCCCGGCGTTAAAATTAAAACGCCGGGCTGATCCCCTCTAGCCCCTACGGGCATGGCCCTTCGGGCCGGCACAGGCTCCCAGCCAGTGTAGTAAGGCGGGACGCCTTACTTACTGCCTGAATGGCGTTCTGCTCTCTGAAGTAAGTAAGGCGTCACGCCTTACCCCCGAATTAAGTAAGCCCTCTCGCCTTTTTCCAGCTTCCAGTCAGAGAGTAAGGCGGGACGCCTTACTTACGCCGGATAGGCGGGACATGCTGGGATAGAGGGAATAATCGAACACGGGAGCACTAACCCCGCGGGCTCTTCCGTCGCGGAGCACTAACTAACGACCGCAATCTCTCGGCACGGAATATGCTGCACGTGACTGTCACTTCCATGCAGGCAAAATATTCCGTCGCAATTCATCTGGTCGGTACTGTCCATATCAATCATGCAACCGGTGCCCTGAACTGGGACCGGGAGAACTTGGATCCGGTGATCAAGAGTTACATCAAAAAATATCTTTTTGATGAAGGCTTTATCGAGCACGCCCTTGGAATGCTCGATCCCGCGATTGACCAAGAGATCACTGCGTTGCTCGATAGCCTGTCAGATTTCGGTTCTTAGCGAGGGGCGAGTGGGTTTCTACCTTTCGGGTCTGAGGGGGGCCCAAAAGTGATGCCGGACCCTTTGCTTACCCATTACGCCCGCCACCTGCGACTCGTCGAACCCTCTCTCCGGGCGCACATGCGCCCAGAGGAATCTCCGTCAGATGGTCAATCCTTCTCTCGCTTGACGATCACCTTTTGCCCAGTTTGATGGTCCAGGTAGACTTCTTTCCTACCCTTTTTCTCAAGCAATTCGTATCTGGGTTGATTCTTTTGGACCTCATCATAGGTTACAACTGTTTGTTGAGATTCAACGGCGGGTCGGGCTGTTTGGACCGTCGTCGTTCCTGGTGCTTGGACGACTGTTTGTTCAGATTCAGTTGCGGGTCGGGCCGTTTGGACCGTGGTTGTCGTTGTAGTTCGCGGAGCCTGGACAATCGCTCCGGATTCATTCAAGTAGACAACTTGTTCGCCCGCATCACCCCGCACCGTGACCGCGTATATTCCGCTCGGATCGTGCATGACCCGCACCACACCGGTGGGGCCCGCAATGTGCGTCTCGCGAATCACGGTCGTCTGCACTGGTTGCGGCAACGTCGTGAATTGAATTTCATCCGCTAGGGCAGTGGTCCCGAGAACGGCAACCGCTGCCATCAATATTGGTACAATAGATTTTTTCATAACTTTCCCTGCTTTTGCGTAAAGCAAGCAGAACCATTTCGCGCCTGGTCTCCCAAACGGATCCCACTTCGGCCTTCGACAATTCTTGTCAGGGACACAACCGGCAATCCAAGTCCTCGCGAATAGTCAGTGAACTTGACTTGGAGGAGAAATATCATGGGCACAATTCTATTAATAATTCTCATTTTGTTGTTAGTCGGCGCGTTGCCAACCTGGCCGTACAGTACCGGTTGGGGCTATTACCCAACGGGCGGGCTTGGGCTGATTTTCGTAATTATTTTGGTGCTTGTCCTGCTTGGGAGGATCTAGCGCGATTCGCGTTCGGAGCGACATTTCGGGAAAGTGGGCCCTTCGGGCCGTAAAACCGACGCTATACAGATACCAGGATTTACCCTGAGAATCGCGATTTTATCGCGTCGGGCCCACATAGGGCACATGGATGTGCGCTCGATGAAAAACACCCGGTCCTCCGGGTTGGAGACGCTGAAGGGGCACCCGGATGTCGAGTGCAGGAGTAAGTAAGGCGTCTCGCCTTACCTCTTCCGTAAGCAAAATGTGCCATCCCGCATATGACGCTGATGTCGCCGCAGGTTCCGCCGCGGCGGAAGAAAAACATCCATTTTGGCACCGACCCGGCGGTTGCGTTGCAAGTTGTTACGTATCGATCAAGATATGCGCACCTAACGCCAATGGGCCCGGACCGCCTTGCCAGCGCCCATTTTGAACGCAACGACATCACCATTATATGCGAGACGATACACTAGATCTTATGCTGCATCGGCATCAGAAAGTTGTACAATTTCCGCTGGGCCAAATGAAGCCGGGTTTTTACCGTCCCCAAGGAAATTTGCCTTTTCGCAGCGATTTCGCGTTGGCTCATCCCCTTAAAGAAGGTTAGATCAATGACCTCTTTTTGTGCTTCAGGGAGTTCTTGAATCACCCGGTTAAGGAGCTTCGACAAGTCGTTGACTTCGACTTCGCTCGATATGTTCGCTGTCTCGAAGGTTAAAGGATTGTCGGTGTCTGTTTTCAGGTTTTCCGTCGCGCGCCGATATGCGGCCTTTCGACGTAGTCGATCGAAGGCGCGTCTGCGAGCCAATGTTACCAGAAGCCCGCGCAATCCTTTTTCGTTTGGGTTGTAGCGATGTCCTTGTTCCCAGACTTGCAGCAAGACGTCATGAAGAACATCATCGACTTCTGACTCGTCGCGTATGACATTTAATATCACCGTGCGAAGGAGCGATTCATATCGTTTATAAATGCTTTCGAGCGCGTCGCCCTCGCGATTCACAACAGCTTTCATCAACTGATCATCCGAAGCCGTCGCCGATTGATTTGCCTCTTGTTGTAGTATCACGATTGAACTCTAAAGGATTGTTTCCGGATGAAAATCGGTGCGCACCATGGCAGAGGTCTCAGCGAAACCCTTAGGGTTCCGACGATGTTTCCCCAGAGCATCAGGGGCTTTCTCGACCCTTGGGCGGATTTCGCCCCCCCTGTCTCAGGGTCTACCCTGATTGCGATTGATTCGAGACGGCGACCCGATGACATTGGGCGCCCCGTTCTTCGCCCAGATGGAAATTGCGTTGAATCTCGGCGATCGGCCGAAGGTTCAGAGACGTTTTCGACCGGTCAATCCGAATGGCTCGAATCGCGCCATGTCACCGAGCGAGGGCAGTTCGATGAGGAATTGCAAGAAATCCAATAACGGCTTAAAGGAACAGGCTTTGGTATCTGCTGAAAAAGGCGAATTAAATTACTTCCGAAGTCGGGGTGGAGATATTTCCGACTTCCAGAAACGAGAACCACGATGTCATTGTAGTAGGTTTCGAATGCTGGAATCGGCATTGATCCAGGAATCCGGAAACCCTGCTGACAATTAATTGTTCTATGAGTTCGCTACGAGTGTTTTTAGTCGAGAATCATCAGGATACCGTGAGGTATATGCAGTTATTCCTAGAACAACTGAGCTACAAAGTTTGCATCGCAGCCGATATGGCGACGGCCCTGCGGGAAATTCCAAACTCGCATTGCGACGTGCTGATCAGCGACATCGGACTGCCAGATGGCGACGGTTGGCAGTTAATGGAGAAATTGGGTGACCACCGGCCGCACTTTGCCATTGCCATGAGCGGATACGGGACGGGTAACGACCAGCTCAAGAGCCGAGCAGCCGGCTATGATCACCACTTGGTCAAGCCTTTCACCCCGGACGCTCTGCTGGCGCTCCTGCGCGAAGCCGAAACTTTCACCGCGAAAGACACGCAGTCGTGACAACGCGGCGCGAAGAGATTTTTTCCGTGTTGCAGGAGATCGGCTTACCCGCCGTCCGCGTCAAACAAGGAAGCGCGGAAGTTATCGAATTTAATGAGCTATTTTCGTCGCTGATCAATAGGGCGGCGCCTCGTGACTACCGGCTCTGGTTCGTGGAGGGCGTGCTCGCCCGGATGACTGATGCAGACAGAACTTCCTGTGAGGTTGCTTTCGTCAATCGAACCCCGGTGCAAGTTCAGGTAACGTTCAAGGCGATCAATGGACGAGCCTTGAACTTCGAAATGCGCTCTTTTTTCTCAGTGGGCCAAAAAAAGGTCGATCAATCCGTCGTTTGGGTCTTCATTCCCCTTGCAAATCAGATTTTAGAGCGCGTTCGTGACGCGCACCTTTCTGAAGGAAGGGAGTTAGAGAGGCTCCGGATGCGGAACGAACTGCACCAAGGAGTTTCCCAACAGCTCCTCGGAGCAGCTTTCGGGTGTAAGGTCTTGGCCGGTAAGGTTGCGACGTTGAGCGAGGAACTCGGAAAAGAGGCTTCGGATCTGGCGAAACTGGTGAATGGCGCAGTCATTGAGTTGCAAAATCTGGTACAATCCAATGAGAAATAGAGCTGATCTGTTATGATCAATCCCGAAACAGAGATGATGGCGGAGGGCGAGAACAAGAAGAAAAGGGTATTAATCGTCGATGATCATCCGATTTTTCGCTTTGGCCTGGCCGGCTTGATCACGGAACAGTCGCATCTTGAGGTCTGCGGCCACGCCGATTCTGCGCCAATAGCACTGGACGCAATGCGGCGCCTCAAGCCGGACATTGTGCTGGTAGATCTATCGCTTCGAGGAACAAATGGAATCGAGCTAATCAAGTTGATGAAAGCGGAGGAACCGGACCTCCCGATTCTCGTGATCTCGATGCACAATGAAGCCGTGTTCGGATTGCGCGCTTTGAAGGCGGGCGCTCTCGGTTACGTGATGAAGGCCGAAGCCATGAATCACGTCGCGGAGGCGATTACCAAGGTGCTCCAGGGTAAAATCTACGTCAGTCCGGAATTCGGCGAGAAACTGATTTTCAAGGCAGTACAGTCGACGGAAGCTGGAGCCGGTTCACCGGTTGATGCCTTGTCTGATCGCGAGCTAGAGGTGCTGCAGTTACTCGGCCAGGGCGGTTCGACCCGCTCCATTGCCGAGAAGCTTCATCTGAGCATCAAGACGATCGAAACACATCGAGCGCACATCAAAGAAAAGCTCGGTTTTCAGGATTCCGAAGAAATGGTGAAGTTCGCGATCGATTGGGTTGCGCAGCAGGAGGAGTAATCCCTTTTAACTCAATATTCGAGGCTCTTATCGCACTAATCGCACTATTTTTGCTCGATAAACCGATCTGCACCAAGGCTGAGGCCCTCGAAATTCGAAAATTGGGAGGTCGGATTAGCACCTGAGCCACGCCTAAGGGCAGGTCCGGCGACTAACCCAGCTGCGTCTAACAAGTATGAATAAACTACAATTCAAAGGTTCCTGGAACGAAATCAAAGGGAAACTGAAACAAAGCTACGGCAACTTGACGGATGACGATCTCGTGTTTGCGGAAGGTAAGGACGATGAATTAATGGGACGGCTGCAAAAAAAGCTAGGTAAAACCAAGGACGAAATCAGACTGATGATTGAAAAGCTGTAAAAACATTCGATCGGCCATCAATTATTCAAATTTATGTTGAGTTGGGCGTTTCTTTTTCTGATTATAGCCATTGTCGCCGAAATCTGCGGATTTAGTGGCGTAGCGGGCGAATCTGCGTGGATAGCCCACGTTCTCTTCGTGCTGTTTGTCGTTCTGTTCATTCTCTCTTTCTTGTTTCGGAGCCGGCCCAGAGTTTAGAGAAAGCGGATCACCAACGCGGGGAACGCCGAAATGGAGAGCAGCAAAAAAAAGGCGAACCCCGCGGCTGCCGGACTCGGGCGACGGTGAACGACGCTCGCCAACCACGTGATTTCACATTTGTCGCGACAAGATTTAGAATTCAGCAGAATCCAAGTTGCTCGAATACAGCCGATACCTCGGACCATGATCAAGGAATGCTATTTTTGGGCAAAGTCGCTTTCATAATGCACTCGACTTCATCCGGTTCGACCAATTCTCGGTACGCCTCAAAAAAACCCTCCGCGGCTCCGGCAATGGCCACTGATCAGAGTCTGGCCAACTGTCATTGCGCATGCTCCTCCGCTGTCGTGAGACATCCGGGCAGCCAAATATTTCCTGTTTCTCTCATCACAATGCATCTGCAAAAGTCCAACGTGCCTGAATGGCGCTTCTAAGTTAAGCGGAATTTGGGGTGATTTATTGCCCCGGGGGCTATAGAATTTAGCCCAGGGTTGACCCTGAGCTGAATGGCGCGAAGTTAAGGATTCTTTGGGACGATCAACTTCCCCGGAGGGGTTGGAGAACTCGGCTCAAGGTTTCAACCCGAGAAGGTAAGGCGGGACGCCTTACTTACTTAAGAGAGGCGGGACATACTGGGATAGAAGTGGTAATCAAACGGCCGGTTCGTCCGCAGCAGTAAGTAAGGCGTCCCGCCTTACCCTCTTTTCGCAAGCTAACCGTCCCGATTTGCCCGCAGCGGTAAGTGAGC
>Ga0210387_10001650_pt1 | contig 16888 bp, 14 predicted proteins | sample IncBWC7OmetaG_FD_160108 | JGI IMG/M metagenome (GOLD analysis project Ga0210387, IMG submission 160108) | Forest soil microbial communities from Barre Woods Harvard Forest LTER site, Petersham, Massachusetts, United States - Inc-BW-C-7-O ...
TGAGGACGCGGAGTCGCCCGTTTATAAGCAACCCATCCTGAAGATCCTCCGACAAGAGTATATCACACTCCGCGGAGAGAGCGGCTGAAACAATCATCGAATCATATACCGAAAGCTGATATCGCCCGGCCAGACTAATCCCAACGTCGTGGATCTCAATTGTAATGGGCTTAACCTCTAAAAGCCTACGAATCATCAAGAGAAAATTGCGGGTTTCGGCCCAAGACAGACCCATTTTGCGACGCGAAACATTGGCGATCTCATGAAGAACCTGCACGCTAATTGTACCGCCCTCGGCAACGAGTTCTTGAGCACGATCGGCTTTTGCTAAATCCTCAGAAGCCAAATACAGAACGATGTTCGAATCAAGAAAACTACCGGGCATTAGCCTCGTCCCGATCGAATTTAAAGTCTAGAGGCAGGCGCCCCCGGAAAGCGCGCAGCCGCTCCAATAATTCTGCGCGAGAGGCCTTGCGGGAGACCTTGAACACTCGGCTATCGGTAACGGTGATCTCAATTTCGTCACCCTCCTTGAGCGCCAGGATCTCCACTACCGCCGCAGGTAGTCGAATGGCAAGACTATTACCCCACTTCGAAACATGCATATAGTCCCTAGATATACATGCATCTGAGCGTATATCAAGCATTCCGATGACGAAAACCTTCTTCGTGGGCCCTGCTCTTTTACCTGCCCGGGCTCCTTTCGTGGCGTGCACCGGTGTCGCGAGCAGATAGCAGCTCTTCCCAGGGCATTTGTGTTTTTGATGGTGTTGTCGATTTCGCTGGCACGTCCGACCAGGTTTAGGCCGCCGGTCACGCCGGAGCCCCAGAAACTGATCTCTCTCGGCAAATTCCTCTGTTCGAACAGGTACTACCAAGTCCTAAAATAACTTCATCGCGGCGCTGCTGTACCCTCCTTCGGTGGTCCCTGTCTCCAAAGCCGATTTTCGCGAAACGCCACCGTTCGCCTTGGTACACCAGTCAACAACTCTTTGAATGGAATCGTCCTGCATGGAACCCACTGCCCAAACACAGAACTTTGCCGCTTCGTCGGATTTTTGCCCTTCGCATTGGCGACGAAGGCCCATCCACCGCAAATCGTTCTTTGCTAGATTGTTATGTATTGCATTTCGGTCGTCGCCGCGTATCGTGGCGAACACAGACCCAGATATTCGCTCAGGCGCAGCTACTGTTCTAATTCAATGCCGCTAGCCCGTCTCTCGTTTTCAGATCGTGTGGTTGCAACGTTACCCTTGGCCGCCTCAGGCCAGCAAATTGTACGCGACAGTGATCTCGCAGGCTTCTGCGCTCTGATCGGAACACGCTCCAAGACCTACATGATCCAGAGCGATTTATGGGAGAATGGAAGGCGCCGAACACTGCGGATCAAAAACGGCGAGGCTGATCGAGGATTTGGATCGCGTGCTCGCGAAGCTCGCGTCGAGCTACTGGGTCAATTTCATCAAGACCGGCGATCCCAATGGGACGAGCCTGCCTCCGTGGTCATCCTATCGCGCGGGAAGCGTCATGAAGCTGGATACGCCCACCTCCGGCGCCCCCAAGGAGGGACGGGACTGGCAGACGTTTCTGAGAGATGCGGCGGCGGCGCTCGGTTCCTGAGGCCAGCCGTTCCCGGGTTCCCCCCTCGCCCGGGACGCGGTGGCGCGACCCCCTGGCCGCGCGCGGCGTCGATATTTGGATTACCCAACTTGACGCTTTTCGCCTTGGCCGCCGCGAGCGCCGACTTCGTCCGCCCGGCGATCAATGCGGGCTCCTTTTCCGCGAGCGCGCCATGGAGAGGCAAAGCGAACGGATTGACGTTCGGCCCAATCCCGAGACGACAGCGCGGATTGGCAAGGCCCGCAGCGCAATCTAGATTCGATCGAGGGCGGTCGTTGAGTCGCGACGCCAAATGTCCTACACATCAAGCGAAAAAGTGAGCGGCCCCGCACGAAGGAAGCTCCCGTTCTTGCGCGACAACACAATCCTGCAAGTGCGGGACCTTCGAGTTTATTATCACACGCCGCTGGGAGCCGTGCGCGCGGTTGACGGCGTCAGTTTCGATTTAGGTGTCGGCGAGCGCCTCGGGTTGGTTGGCGAGTCCGGTTCAGGCAAGTCGACCGTCGCGATGGCGATCATGCGGCTGATCAAGCCGCCGGGACGAATTGAAGGCGGCCAAGCGCTTTTCGGCGGGGTCGACCTTCTTGCTCTTCCAGAAAAGGAAATGCGGGCGCTGCGTCTGGCGTCGATCGCGCTCGTCGCGCAGGGCGCCATGAATTCCCTGAACCCGGTCACTCGCGTGCGCGACCAGTTCGCGGACGCCTTGCGCGACCATGGCGAGATCCTGACGCGCGCCGAGTTGGAGGCGCGAATTCGCGATCTACTCGCCAATGTCGGGCTGAGGCCTGAAGTCGCCCAAAAATATCCGCATGAGCTCAGCGGGGGAATGAAACAACGCGTGGTGATTGCGATCGCAATTTGCCTGCGGGCAAAAGTGATTATCGCTGACGAGCCGACCAGCGCGCTTGACGTTGTGGTGCAGCGGCAAGTTATTGAGACGTTGCGTCGCGCTCAGGAAAAGATTGGAGCGTCGATCATGCTGGTTGGCCACGACATGGGACTGATGGCCCAGGTCGTGGATCGGCTTGGCGTTATGTACGCCGGAAGACTTGTGGAAGTTTGCGGCGTCGACGAGATTTTCCGTGGGCCGCTTCATCCCTACAGCCAACTGCTCATCGCCAGCCTGCCGACACTCGACCACCGGGGAACTTTCCAAGGTATCCCCGGTTTGACCCCCTCCCTAATGGACCGCCCGCAGGGCTGCTCGTTTCACCCGCGCTGTCCGCTTGCGATGGATCGCTGCACAGCCGAAGCGCCGGCCATGCGCGAGGTTCGACCCGGCCACTTCGTCGCCTGCCACCTTTACGAGTCGGCGGCGCCCGAGTTGGGAATGCAAACCGCGATCGGGGGATGAGATGTCCACCCTGCTTGAGGCTCGCGCGGTCACAAAGTTTTTCGGCGGGGGGCTGCGCGGGAGGCGGATGACGGCGGTGGAAGATTTCTCGCTGACAATCGCCAGCGATCCGCCGTCTATCATCGCCTTGGTCGGGGAGAGCGGCAGCGGCAAAACCACGCTGGCGCGGCTATTCCTTGGCCTGGTCGAGCCCAGCGAGGGCTTGGTGCTTTACAGGGGAGCGAACATAAGCGCCCTCTCAGCGGCCGATCGGCAGGCGTTCCGGCGCGATGTCCAGGTGATCTTTCAGGACCCCTTCGAGGCCTATAATCCATTCTACCGCGTCGATCACGTTCTGGAGACGCCGGTTCTTAATTTCGAGATCGCCGCCTCAAGAGCCGAGGCGCGGCGGATGATCGCGGAAACCTTGCGCGCCGTCGGTCTGCGGCCGGAAGAGACGCTCGGCCGCTATCCGCACCAACTGAGCGGCGGGCAACGCCAGCGCATCATGGTGGCGCGCGCACTTTTGATCCGTCCAAGAATAATCATCGCCGATGAGCCGGTCTCGATGGTTGACGCCTCGCTGCGAGCGACCATCTTGGGCAACCTGCGCCAGCTTCACGAGGAATTTGGGATCTCGCTGATTTACATCACGCACGACCTGACCACGGCCTATCAGATCAGCCAGAACGTCATCGTGCTCTATCGCGGCAGGGTCGCCGAGGCCGGTGATGCCGAGCACGTCGTGCGCGATCCCAAGCATCCCTATACGCAATTGTTGATCGGCTCGATCCCCTATCCCGACCCCCATCGCCACTGGAAAGGCGAGGCGGCCCCATCCGCGGAAGGGGCCCTTAGTTCCGATCACGGCTGCCGCTTTGCGTCGCGGTGTCCTTCGGCCATGGCGGTTTGTCGCGACTCTGTGCCGCCAATGTTTCGCACTGGAGCCCATCGTGGCTCCGCCTGCTATCTCTATCGCGACGGCGAAGTCGTGCCGGCGGCCAACCTCGGCTCAGTGTTGGTCCAAGGCGACGGCGCAGTTTGAGAAAGCGCCGAGGCGCGCATCCGCCGAGGTCAGACCTGGCGTCTGAGGCGGGGATTGGCGACCTCGTCGAGTCCGACCGAGATCAGGAACAACCCGATAAAAATGATGCCGACGACGATAATCGGCGCCAGCCACCACCACCACCATCCGTTGATCACGGCGCCGGTAAAGTTGACCCAGTAGAGCGTCATTCCGAGTGTCGGCGCTTCGAACACCCCGAGCCCCAGCACGTCCAGTCCGATCGAAGCCAAAATCGCCGCCGACACCGAACCGACCAGTGAAGCCATCAGATAGGGCAAAAGATTCGGCAGAATTTCCTTGACGATGATTCCCGGTCCGCTCACTCCCGACAGACGCGCGATCTCGACATAGGCCCGCTCTCGCAGAGTCAAGACCTGAGAGCGAATGGTGCGGGCCGGATAGAGCCAGGCGAGCGAAGCGATGACGAGGGCCATGACGTCGACTGTCATCCCTTGACGCAACATCAGGGCCACGACGATCAAGACCATTAAGTTCGGCACCGTCAGCCCGACGTCGACGATGCTGCGCAAGACCGTATCAACCCAGCCGCCATAATAGGCCGAGACAAAGGCGAGCGCCGCTCCGATCGTCACACCCAAGCCGCCGGCGATCAGGCCGACGCGCAGAGTGAGCAACGTGCCGCTGGTAATGACCGCGAACAGATTGCGGCCCTGCCTGTCGCTGCCAAAGGGGAGCGCCCAGGACGGAGGCTGCAGGGGGCGCGTCGAAAGAGGCCTGGCGTTTTGCGGATCGACAAATAGCCCCCCGATCACCGCGAAGGCGATTAGGCCAAATAGCAAGGCAAGCCCAACCAAAAGCGAACTATTGCGGCGCAGATAGCCTGTGACGGCGCGCATCGCTCCGGAGTTGATGCCTTGGCTTCGGCCTGCGCGCTCGTGGTCCTCGCCAGCTGCGGGGGCGGTCATGTCATACGCTCCGCGAAATGATACGTGGGTCGAGAAGAGGATAGATCAAGTCGAGGATGAGCGTCGCGAGTCCAATGCCGAGGATGACAATGAATACAATGCCCTGCACCAGGAAATAGTCCGAGCCCTTAATTCCCTCGAACAGCAGCGTGCCGACGCCCGGGTAACCGAACACGATCTCGACAAGCACGGCGCCGGATATCAGTTGACCGAGCATGAGCGCAAGTGCGGTGGCCTGCGGAAGCATCGCGTTTCGTATGCCGTAGTGGACGAATATGGTGCCGTCCTTCAGACCTTTCGCCTCGGCGAAGGTGACATAATCCTCGCCCTGCGTGGTCACCATCATGGCGCGCATGCCGAGCGCCCAGCCGCCCAACTGGCCGAGGATTATTGCCAAAGACGGCAGAATGGCGTGTCGAAGAACATCCAGGGCGAAGGAAAGACTCCATTGTGGAATCGCTCCCGACGTGTAGCCCCCGTAGAGAGGAAGCAATTGCATAGTGAAGCCGACCACATAGACGAGCATGAGCCCAAGCAGAAAAAACGGCACGGCGCTCATGGCCAGCAAGGGCGGCATGAACAGCATGAGCCACCGCGGCGCCCCGGGCCATGCCTGAAACGCGCCGAGAACATTGCCAATGATAAAGGAAAGCACGGTCGTCACCGAGAGAAGGGCGATCGTCCACGGCAACCCCTCGAGGATCATGTTGCTGACCCGGCGCGGATAGCTGGCGATCGAGTAATTGAAATCGAAGCGAGCCATGTCGGCCAGATAGGTAAGGTATTGCCGCCAGAGCGGCTTGGTGAGGCCGAATTTCTCTTCATACTCCTTGATCATGCCCTGCATGCCGACATGCAGATTGCCGCCGAGAGCGGCCTGCTGCATGATTTTCTGGGCGACAGGGTTCTCGCCACCGAGTCGCGGCAAGAAGAAATTGACCGTCGCCGCGAGCCAAACGATCAGAAGGAAAACCCCAACCCGCTTTACGAGGTAGAAGATTGGCACGCCTTATCCCCCTCGCGCTAAGGGGCCTGGGAAGGCCTCAAGTGGTCGCCTGCAGTCTGTGGAGGACAAGCGCATAGGTCGCGTGGAAGAAAGCCGGATTCACGTAAGGATCGTCCTTGGTCGGATATCCTTTCCAATAGGTCAGATTCATGGGCAAGCGATGATAGAACTGCATGAGCTGAACGTCCGGCAGCTCCGGCAGCCAGATCGCCATGGCTTTCAGCCACAGATCTTTCATCTTCGTCGTGTCGCTCGGCGGGGTGACGTAGACTTCATCGACGATCTTGTCGTATTCCGCGTTTTTCCAACGGGATAAGTTGACGAGATGGCCGCCCGGTATCGCTTCCGACGACGATTGATAGAGCCGCAGCGTCGCGTAAGGGTCGCTCACGCTGCCGCCATGGCCAAAAATCACCCCATTGAAATTTCCGGCGAAATAACGGTCGAACATGTCCGGCGGCTGACCGTAGGTGGCGTTCATCCCCTGCCGGCGGAGCAACTCGACCAGGACCGGGCCAACGGAGGGAAAATCGAAGAAGCTGATAATCTCAAGCGTGAAAGGCTTGCCGCTCGCGTCCAGGTACATCCCCGAACTGTCTTTCTTCCAACCAAGCTCGGCCAGAAGTTTGGCGCCCTTCCCGGGGTTGAACTCATTCGTCGGATATTTTTCCAGCAGCGGCTTGGCGGCGTCAAAATAGGGTTGGAGGCCCTTGTAAACGGACCCGTCCGGCATCGGCAGCGGCGACAGGCTGGACGATCCGCCCCAGCCGACGTCGATCAGGGTTTGCCTGTCGATAAGATAGCTCATTGCCCAACGGAATTTGGGGTTGTCGAAGGGAGCCCGTTCACAATTGAGGTAGAGGGAGGTCGGCCACCAGTCGACGTTGCCATAGGGCAGTTCGCGTCCGGTGAACGTGGTGATGTTCGAGTTTCCCTTGAACACCGTGGGGAAGGTATTGACCTGCAACCCGGTCGAGAAGTCGACTGCGTTCGTGATGAGGCCCTGAGCCAACTGCTGTTCGCCCGTATCGGGCAGAAGCACGATTCGCTCGACCTCGGGCAGCTTGGCGACGCCCGCTTTGACGCCCCACCAGCTGTCTCTTCGATCCAGGACCTTTTGGGTCGGCGAGACGTTGACGACCTTCCACGGACCGGTGGTGACCGGATAGCCTTTCTCGAGATCAAAGGCAGCGAATTTCTGCCAATCCTGTCCCTCGAAGATATGCTTTGGAACGATATGCAGGCCGATGTCGTACTTATAGGAAAGCATGTGGTTGAAGAAGCGCGGCGCCGGCAACTTGAATTTTAACAGCGTCGTATTGGCGTTGACCGCGGTGGCCGAGTCCAGCACCTCCTGGACGTCCTTGCCCCATTTGACCTTGGCGCCGAGCTCATTGAGCGTATTGAGCGAATAGGCGACATCCTCGGCGGAGAATGGTTTGCCGTCGCTCCAGGTGATCCCTGAGCGCGTCTTGACGGTCAGCTCTTTGTAGTCCGGGCTATAAGAATAGCCTTCAGCGAGCCACAAGATCTCCTTGTCCGCAAACGCGCTGTAGAAGGCTAACGGCTCGTAGATGATGTTGCCGCCGAGTTGCGGATTGGAGCCGATGACATAAGGGCTCCACAACTCATGCTCAATGAACTTCCCGTCGGTACCGCCATCGCGCACGGTCACGAGGGTGCGATTGCGCGGCACGTCCTTGATCTCGCCCGCCGCGATCGCCTCCGACACTCTTATAAGGCTGATCGGCAACGCCAGTCCTGACGCCAACAACGCCGAATATTTTATGAAATCGCGACGCGTCGCCCCGGAACCCCAAGATTGGTTTTCCATCCCATCAGGTGTACGACGATTTCGGGGGACGGTCAAACCAGAAAAGGAAGGAAGTCTTATCTTGTTCCACTGGCTGCAAAAGGGCGCTTCTGGAGTGCCCTTCCCGGTTTTTCTGTTGCGGTGTCCGCCGATTCATTCATCGGGCATCCCGGAAATAGATCGTGGACCTTTGCCGCAGCCCTCGAACCGCGCCCCGGACGGAGTGAGGTCCGGACTCTGTATGACTCTTTCGAAATATTTGGGAAAGAAGGAACCTGGACCTATATTGTCGCACGGCTGTCACGTCTTCCTGAATCCTTACGTAGTATAATCCCTGCCTCATTTAAAATTATGCGGGTTCGCGGGATTTAACTCGCACGCCTCGCTAGCAATACAAGCTTAAAAAAATGGCTCCATTATCATTATTGCCAGCAGCATTACAAATATAGGAATAAGCATCGAAGAACTTCGATTGATTCTTAGTATTACGATCCTCGATTCTCGTGCGAGGTGGATGGAATACCGGTGAACCGATCGGACGAGAGTTCGCATTTGAACCGGGGAAACTCAATGACGAGCAACGCAAGGCGTTCGCGCACATCGTGGCATCAAGGGATTTGGTAATGGATGTTTCCGGGATTGCTGGAGCCGGGAAATCGCGTCTGCTCAAGCAGGTCCAGGAAGCTGCAGTTTCTGTGGGCAAGAGCGTAGCCATTCTTTCTCCAACAGACGCCAGCGTAAAGCACTTACGCAAAACAGGATTCCGGGCGCGGACCTTTCAAGGATTCCAACTCAGGCCGGAAAGCGCGGACCTGCTTGTGATTGATGAGGCATCGACGTTGAGCGTACCACAAATGCTCTGGCTCGTGAAACATGCACGAGAGAATCGTTCTAGGGTGCTCCTGGCCGGCGATAGCGCTCAGCACAGGCGCCAGGCTTCACCGGATGGAGTAACCGCCGTCAACGCAGATGGTGGCGCCGGTGACAAAATCGGAAGCCCGGGACGCCAAAAAGACAGCGGTTCCGACGCATTCATCGGGATTACCAAAACGGCCGGCTGGCGTGCGTCTAATGATTTCTTGGTACAACAACGCTGGGGGTGACCCCGAGGCCGCGGTTGTTAGGGGCGCGGTCAAGTCGGTTTCTATCCATCCAGGTGCAATTGCGTTCACCTGAATATTGAACGGCGCCAGCTCAATCGCCATCGATTTAGTCAGTTGTACTAAAGCTCCTTTGGCGGCGCTGTAAGAAGGAACAAACCCGGAGCCAAAGAAGGAATACATGCTGGCCATATTAATGATTTTTCCTTCGCGCTGTTTAACCATCGATTTAGCCGCGAGCTTCGAAAGCAAAAAGCAGGCATTGAGGTTCGTCTCAATCACCTTATCCCACTCCTCTAGAGTGTGATCGAGGACGCCCGCGACGGCGCTTATACCCGCGTTGTTGACCAAAATGTTGACGGGCCCCAGCGTTTCTTCAACCTTTTCCAGGGCAGGCTGCAGTTGGCCACGCTCGGTGACATCGACTCTCACGGCTAAGGCACGAACTCCCAGTGCCTGAAGCTCACCCGTGACGCGCTGATTTTTCTCCTCGTTACGCGCCAAAACGGCGATCGCTGCTCCAGCTCGAGCTAGACCGAGGGCGATGGCGCGACCAATACCACCGTTGCCGCCAGTCACGACGGCGACGCGACCGCTGATGTCAAATGATTCTGTTCTCGGCATTACTTTCCCTCTTTGCCTCGCGGGATAATATGGTCGACTTCCAGCGGGGGCCCAACTCTGAATGAGTTACCAAAGAGGTAGTCGGAATGCATGTCCTGCTGACGCGCTCGCTTTTTGTCTCCGATATTCTGCGTAGATTGCTTCTGCGCCTTTCTCTGACGAAACCGACTTCATCTCCTTTGCGAATCTGATGGCTTCCTGAAATGAAGCTTCAATTTGGGCCTCCTCAGCGCCCATAGCCGCAAGAAACACAGCCCGGAGCCAGTAGAGTCCGGAACGCATATGGTATGCTTCATATTTCTCGGTCAATGCGTCTGCCTCCTTTATCGCCTCAAGCGCTTCTGGAGTACGATTGGCAAGGTACAGAGCTTGAGCCTTAAGAAATAGGTAGTACGCCAAACCGTGTATCGCGCCCGTGGCCCGATAGCCTTCTATTCCGTCCTCGAGGCACGCGATTCCTTCAGTAGTATTACCCAAGACACTGCGCGCCCAGCCGCGGAGCATGACCCCCGCAGCCAGCCACAGCGCGAAATTCTGACGCGTTGACAATTCGATGACCTCCGATGCCAAGCGTGCCGCTTCAGCAGGCTTACCCTCCACTTGAGCGAGAACCGCCGCAGTAAGTAGTGCTACGGCTAATCCGTGCATATCATTCAGCTCTTTCGCTTGTGAGATCGCTTCTGCGATCGCCGCGTCGGCAGAGGCGGTCTCTCCGCTATGCCACTTGAGCAAGGCATCATAGCAAAGACAAGCGCCAGCGGGTACGTCGACCTCCTCGGGCGCAGACCGCGCGCCACCCGAGCGCCAGATGTCAAGGCCATGTTTCGCGTACTGACCGGAGGTCTCCAAATCGCCCAACTGAAAATGCGTGATTGTCAATGCAGTGCAGGCTCCTATCATCATCGCAGGTTCGTTCTGCCGCTGCGCGAGCGCATAAATGCGCTGAGCAATCTGTAACGCTGCACTTAGCCTGTCAGCGGCGTTACTGGAAAAACGCCATTGACCCATCAGTGCCGCATACAGCGGCAAGGAACGATTAAGGGAATGAGACAAGGACTCCGCAAGCTCGTAACAAATTCGCGCCTCTGGGCTTGCCTGTCCTCGCGTAGCCGTTAGATACATACCCGCTTGCATTAGGATAAAGAGCTGATCCTCAGCCGTGAGACTCTGTCCCGCTACGGCCGTCTCCGCGGGTGATCCCCAGCGCCCGCCCTCGAAGAAATGAACTAAAACCGAAAGCAACGCGCTCCTGGCTCCGAGAATATTAGCCGCAAAGGAGGCGTCGCCCCGCTGAATTCGTGGAATGTAGACTTCGTGTAGTGCTTCACGAAATAGTCCGGCATTGCAGCCCCAGATGACGGCTGAGAAAAGAGGTTCCATCTCCCGGAAATTATTCGGCAGCTGCGGCGCAAGCGTCTGATAGTAGTGATAAAGTCGCCTATTACATTCCTTCCAGGCCTCCGCTTGTTGACTCCGGAGCTGTTCGCCAAAATACTCACGAACCAGGGGATGGGTATCCAATTGTCCTGGATTATGCGGATCTTCTCTGGCAAGGAGTGTTGCCCTTCTTAACTTCGCAAGAATCGTTTGCCACTCGGTAGAGCGCAAATCAGTTAATGACTCTGTAAGGCCACCGATGGCAGGCGACTTCAGCAGAACAGCAAACGTCTGTTCGTCCGCCGGCCGATCGAACAGACCTAACATCCGGAGGATCGCCAGTTCGGCACCCTCTCCAAGCCAACTCTGGTAAGACTCCATGACTTTTCGGGCATGGGCTCCCTGTCGCAGGTCGTGAGCAAGGCGGGCTGATACTTCTTCGCGGCAGCGAATGTCTCCATGGCAGGCGTCGGTCAGATAGCTGCCCAGCAGCGTTAGCGCCAGACAATGACCACGGAACTCGTCGCTGGCACTTCGCAGCTCCGCCTCATGTCCGTTGACGCCCAGTGCTCGGAGCAGTTTCGCGCCGGCGTCGCTGGATAGATGTTCCAGGCTACGACGCGGGGCTGAGGAGCGCTCGTAATCTGCAATATCGGCGACCGGCGTCCGCGTGGTAATTAGGCAAAGCCCCGTATTGAATGCAGCAAGTTCGCGCAAGAGCGCCTGCAGGGAAGGCTCACGCAGCCGTCCTTCTTGTGGACCGGGCGCATTTTGGAGCGGCTCCAGCCCGTCCAGAACCAGTAGGGTTCGGCGATGTGCGACGAGCTTGGCCAGTCTTTCGCCCTTCTCCCACGCCGTTCCGAGCCGCGGCTCTGGGTCGCCAAACCAAGTGAGAGCGGCATCAAGAAATTCATCCGCTGACGAAGTCTGCCCGCTGGTGCCCTGTCTGTAGAAAGACCAGCCAAGTACGAGTTGCGCAGAACGATAGTGTTCAGCAGCCATTCGTCGGAGCCAATGGTTGACCAGCGTCGATTTTCCGACTCCGCCCCAGGCAGCAATTGTCACAACATTGACCTGCTGGTTTGCCCATGCATCGTCCAGGAAAGCGATGTCCTCTTCACGACCAAAAAGATCACTTCCTGTGATCGGCAATCTGGCTATGGAAATCTTCTTCGGACCAAGTCTTGTTGGCCGCTTGCGAGTTTCGACACGCGAAGCGGTAGAGGGCGTCTTCTGCAGGTTCTGACGACTGATCCCATGTGGTGCCTCGACAGCATCAGTGATCGTCGGTATCGCCTTCAGCAGCTCGTTTGGAGTCTGGAAACGCTGTGCCGGATCTTTCGCAAGGAGTTTCTCAAGGAGCACTACGATCGGCTGTGGAACATCTTTGAGTTGCTCAAGCGGTAAGGGCGCGTGCTGATGCTGGTACATCACCTCAGCGGAAGTACCTCGGAAAGGTGTTTGGCCAGTCACCATTACCCAGAGCGTTACGCCCAGCGAGTACAGATCCGAGCGGATGTCCACGCCAACTCCCGCGAATTGTTCCGGACTCGCAAACTCGGGTGTCCCGGCAAATACCCCAGGCGACGAAATCCCCGCTGCAGAAGCCGATGCGTCTACTGTCTTCGCCAAACCAAGGTCGATAATTTTGGCAGCTACAGTGCCTCCCTCCTTCAGCATCACCATGATGTTTGTTGGCTTGATATCCCGGTGGACTAGATGCTGTTCGTGAACTGCCGCCAACCCGGCAGCCACGTGCGTCGCGATTTCCAGCGCCAGCCTTACGTCCAGTCGGCCTGTGCGTTTGATGAGATTCTGGAGCGTTTCTCCTTCTACAAACTCCATCGCGTAGAAGTAATTCTGTCCGGTTGTCCCCAGATGGAAGACCGCCGCAACATTCGAGTGGCGAACGCTCGCCGCTACCCGGGCTTCGCGCAGAAACCGAAGCCGGGCCGCTTCATCACCCAGATATCGCTCGCTAATGACCTTCAGTGTCACGAGGCAGTGCAGATTGATGTCGAACGCCTTATAAGTCACCCCCATCGCGCCTCGACCCAGCTCGAGCGGTTTCCCGTCTTCGCCCATCACCAACTCGTAGTGGTCAAATCGCTGCGCTGTTTGATGCGGCGCCGGCTTGACCGCGTTCTCGAACGAAGAGGCGCCGGATTCCGCCGAGTCAGGGAGAACAGCCCTGCGAAGCATGCATACCGGGCAAAATTCCATCGCTCCAAAATATTCACTGCCGCAGCTCGGGCAGGTGCGTCGGGGCTCTGTAGTCATTATCTACCCTCCGGTGCTCAGCCGCGATCGTTCGACGCCTGGTATGAAACCGTGCCGCGCCCTCCACTGGCGAACCATGATCGCGTTCCACAAAATTTCCGTGTTTCACCCAATGATAACGCTTGAAAGCAGTTTAGGAACAAAATTCCTGAAACTCGCTATTTTCCCGTGCCTTTGGAGATAGATGAAGCCGACGATTTTCTAGGCCAATATGGATCGAACCTATGATTCGAGCCTGGTCCCCTTCCAAGCCCCGCTCCACCGGTGTGTAAAGGCAATCCTGTGAAAGCATGACATTGCGCATCAAGCCATTATGCTAGGAAGCAGATTCGGGAATATGAGCCCAGGTAGCCCTCAGCCTTTTGCCGGCATTAGCCGAAGAGAACTTCTCAAAAGGGGACTTGCGCTGCTTGTGCGGCAAAGGATCCCGTTGGTCGGACTTTAGCGGACCTTATTTTTCATGCCATTCGTTGTCAACCTGGTTGTCGTTGCATTGATCTGGAAGGTGATGCCGATCGACAAAGTCGGCTTCATCAATCGGATGTTCGAACTTGTCGGCCTCCAGGGCCGCTCCTGGCTCGGTGATCCGAACCTTGCACTCGGCGCAATCCTGGTGGTGACGATCTGGTTTTTGATGGGCTACTACATGATGCTCTTTGGTCGATTCTACTCTACTGAACGACCAGGAACTAGCATGGTCTTGGGTATCACTTGTGGTATTACTTTTGTCATCTTTAAAGGCGAATTCTGCGTAAATTGTTCATAATCAATCGTCTCCGTAGTTCGACGGATAGAATGGAGGTGACCAGCCAAGAGTTTGCCAAGTTAGTCGGGGACACCGGCTCCTGCTCGCTTCCCGGTCAAGAGAGTCTAGCTCGACCTAAGTAACGGTTACGGAAGTTCCGGCGGCTGCCCAGTCGCCCTACAATCAAAATTCTGAGATTGATTTCGAAACAGTGGATTTCAGTGGATATCTTAGCAAAACCGTTAGCAAAATAATGAAATCGCCCAGTTCAGATCTATATAAATTACTTAGAATAAAATACTTGCGATAACCAGCGACCCCAACGGGATTCGAACCCGTGTTACCGCCGTGAAAGGGCGTAATAAGTGCGTTGTAAGTGGCTGTGTATAAGAACATTACAATCTGGGTTTAATTTTGTAACTCAATTAATAACTCGATCCACCACCACTCGGCCGCATCCCGGTGGTGCCAATCGAACCAATGCCCGTTCGGACTTCTTAAGGCTGTTATCCGAACACAGAACGCAAGGGATTCCCCAAGATTTCGTCGCGAAGCGCGGCATCCTTGGTATGGTCCTTCGATGAGGCGTTACGATTTGAGCCGACACGCGAAAGACGTGATCTCTGAACGGTACATCAGGTTGACGAAGCCAAACTGCAGGCTGGGTCGCCTCATTTAACGGCGCGGAATTTGCTGGAAGCGGCGCATGCAGGATATCATGGACGGTTTCCTGAAATTTCAGCGCGAGATCTTGCCGGGCCGCCGGGAACTGTTCAAGCAACTCGCCACCGGCCAGACGCCACGGGCGCTGTTCATCGCCTGTTCCGACAGTCGCGTCGTGCCCGAATTGCTCACCCAGCGAGAACCGGGCGATCTGTTCGTGATTCGCAACGCCGGCAATATCGTGCCCTGCTACGGACCCGAGCCGGGTGGCGTCTCCGCCTCCGTGGAATACGCGGTGGCGGCGCTTGGTGTGGCCGATATCGTGGTCTGCGGCCACTCGGATTGCGGCGCGATGACGGCCATAGCCGCCTGCAAGTGCCTGGACGGCATGCCCGCCGTGGCGAGCTGGCTGCGTTATGCGGATGCGGCCAAGGCCATCAATGAAGCACGCGAACATGCCAACCAGCGGGACCGCATCAATTCCATGGTCTGCGAAAACGTGATTGCCCAGATTGCCAACCTCAAGACACACCCGTCCGTCGCGCTGGCGCTCGAACGGGGCCGTCTCACGCTGCACGGCTGGGTCTACGACATCGAGACCGGCTCGATCGAAGCGCTGGACGGGATGACGCGCCGCTTTGTCTCGCTCGCGGAACACCCGCACGTAGCCGCTACGCCGATACCGCCTCGTCCTGTGGCGTGAGCAATTTTTGCACAACCCCTGAGAAGAGCCCAAAATGATCCAATCCCAATACAACCAGACCGCCCGGATGGCGCTCGCGGACGCCATCGTCGACGCCAAGGCCCGCAAGAACCTGAGCTTCGAGCAGCTCAACGAAGGCACCGGCCTGAGCCTGGCCTTTGTCGTGGCCGCACTGCTCGGGCAACACCCGCTGCCCGCCGATGCCGCGAAGCTCATCTCCGATCGACTGGAACTCGGCGACGAAGCCGCCCGCCTGCTGCAGACCATCCCGCTTCGCGGCAGCATCCCGGGCGGTGTGCCGACCGATCCCACCATCTACCGGTTCTATGAAATGGTGCAGATCTACGGCTCGACGCTCAAGGCACTGGTTCACGAAAAGTTCGGCGACGGCATCATCAGCGCGATCAACTTCAAGCTCGATATCAAGAAGATAGACGACCCCGAAGGCGGCTCACGCGCCGTGATCACCCTCGACGGAAAATACCTTCCGACCAAGCCGTTCTGACGCGCCGCCGGATCGACAGGGTGGAAATGCGCTGTGACGCCGGTCGAAAATTGACCAACCAGCGAGGGCTACGGCGTCTGAATATTGACCACGATGAGTAAAAAATAACCGCGCTTCGCACTGAGACGCAACACCGCCAACCCTGACTCGCAAAAAAATCTCGGTTCTCTGCTTGGGTGCCTGCTCCTAGCAATGTGAAAGGCCGCAAATCATCCTGGCTTCCGCGGAGCTGTCCGAATTCCGAAATGTGATTACTTCTGCGCCCCCAGAACTGCTTACTCGGATTCTGACCATGGCAGCCGGCTCTCCCAAGCAGAGAAATCGGAATCTTTCTTTTCTGAGGTTGGAACTAGAAGACATCGTCCAGGGCATTACAACACCGTCCGAATTGGCTACAAAGACGACTTTCGTAAGACAACCTATTACAATGCAGTGAGGACGTCGGCCCTGGAATAGATTCATACGTTGCCAGCTGCGTTGAGACGCGGCCCGATAGGATGTATGAAATGGACGGGTGAATTATGCCCGTCAGCTTGCAGGGGAGACAAATGCGCTACTGCTGACCCTTGACCTGAGCAGTTACTTCGACACGATCCCGCACCATGAACTGATGCAAAGTGTGGCCCGGCGCGTGAGCCCCTTGCGCTTGCGGGGTGCCTCTGCTTTTGTCTTTGTTAACGGTGCTTGGTTGCTTATTTCCTTTGCCGTCCTCTTCTTTCACTGCCATCTCCAGCCACCTTTTTACAGTGCCAGGACCGCTCCGTCGCACGAAGCTGGCGGGTAATTCAGACATTGAAAAAGCCACGTCGCAGAAGGGGTCGCGTCGATACAAAATTGTATAGACGCGACCCTTTTCTTCCTCCTCTGCGTCACGCGCATGCGGATCGCTGGTTCGGGCTTGAAATCGAACTCGTGCGTCACTTGGACGAAGAGGCGAAGTACGCGGCGGCACGCGACGCAGGTGACTTTGACATTGCCGGTGTGATTGCAGGGGAGGCTGTTGGGCTGATTCACGACACAGGGTCCCAGAGCCGCAGAGTCTTGTCGGCACTTCCCCGAGACGATGCGCGTTCCGTCAGGGCTTAAAGAGACGCTCGACGCGCCATATCCGTATGGACCCTGCATTG
>Ga0210387_10001653_pt1 | contig 16879 bp, 8 predicted proteins | sample IncBWC7OmetaG_FD_160108 | JGI IMG/M metagenome (GOLD analysis project Ga0210387, IMG submission 160108) | Forest soil microbial communities from Barre Woods Harvard Forest LTER site, Petersham, Massachusetts, United States - Inc-BW-C-7-O ...
CAAAGTTCACGGTCTCGACGTGGGCAAGACCTCGAAAGCGAACGGAGCGAGCCTGAGCGTCAAGCTGGTCTACCCCAACGCGCCGCAGGGCGCGGAGGCGAACATCCACTCGGTCAAGGTCGATCTGCCCAAGCAGCTGCCGTCGCGGTTGACGACGCTGCAGAAAGCGTGCACCGCCGCACAGTTCGAAGCCAACCCGGCGGGCTGCCCGGCGGCGTCGATCGTGGGGCATGCGAAGGCGACCACGCCGCTGCTGCCGGTCCCCGTGGAAGGCCCCGCGTACTTCGTCTCGCACGGCGGTGAAGCGTTCCCGAGCCTGATCCTCGTGCTCCAGGGCTATGGCGTCAGGATCGATCTCGTGGGTACGACGTTCATCTCCAAAGCGGGGATCACGAGCTCGACGTTCAAGACGGTTCCGGACGTGCCCGTAGGCAGCTTCGAACTGAACTTGCCCCAGGGCAAGTTCTCCGCGCTGACCGCCAACGGGAACCTCTGCCGGCCAACGAGGACGGTGACCGTGCGCAAGCGCGTCGCTCGACGCGTGCATGGACGTGTCGTGCACGTTGAGCGCACCGTCAAGCAGACGGTCGCACAGCCGCTGCAAATGCCGACGGGGTTTGTCGCTCAGAACGGCGCCCAGTTCTCGCAGACGACGAAGATCGCCGTCACGGGATGTCCGAAGAAGCTTGGGCCGCAAGCTCAGGGTAAGGGGAGAGGCAAGAAGCGGTAGGGCTTCCGCGCGAGCTCGGGCGTCGCTCGGTGCTTCTCAGGCGGCGCTCGAAAAGCCGCAGTGGCGCATCCGAGTCGCGCCCCGGCGCCGTGCATCGTTGCGAGCAGAGTTGTCGACGTCGGGCATTCGCCTTGGGCGGCAAGGCCGAGCGAGAACACACTGGTCTTCGGGAGTGCTCCTCAGAGTGGAGTCATGGGCGGCTCCCATCGAACTCGCTTGACACAGTTTCGAGATCTGGTAAGACCTGGGTGCCCCTGACCTCCGGGCAAACAGCCGGCGCCGGGACGTCTCTGACCTGAAAAGACGAGCGCCCCGGCGCCGGCGTACCAACCCCCAACCGGTGTGGAGCCGGGTGGGATCGTCTACATCATACCCCAGATGCGCCCCGGCGCATCTGGGGTATTTCCTTTGTAGTTGCTGGGGATAACGCGGATACGGGGTGTTCGGAATGCCGCGGACGAGCGGTGGTTTGGAGTGGTGGATGGCGGAGGATCGTCGCGGGGTGGGTGCGGGATGTCCTGTACGAGGGTCCCTGATATTCCGGAAATGGAGAATTGGGCCGGCGAGGTCGGGCTGAGTGCGCCGAGAAGGCCGGGGCGTCGGAGTGGGAAACAGTGATCTACTCTGGCCTTGACAGGGAGGGAGGGGTTTGCGAGAGTTTAGGATGTAGTTCTGCCCATCAGAATATTGTCTTGGTGCCCAGGACCGCCCGGCGGGGATCCCCGACCTGAAAGAACCACTTCGGATGCCGGGCAAACCAACCCTCAAGGATAAAGGAGTATGCAATATATGTTACGCACGCAAATGATAGGGCTTGCCCTCATGGCTGCGTTGGTCATGAGCACGCTCGCGGTCGCGAGTGCACCGGCGGCAGATCACTTATGGTTAATTAACGGCAAACAAATTTCGGCGGCTTTAAAGATCCACTCACGGAGCTTACTCTTACTGTCTGACGATAGTCCATTCGGGGGAAATTTCCAATCGTTATACATTGCAAATTCTTTGAAACCGGGACGGTCGGTCCTCACGCATTGGACTTAGTAGAAAACATCACTGCGGAACTATTAGGAACGAACAACAAGATCACCTGCGCATTTGACAAACAGGATGTGTGTGAATCGAGCCCGGCCCCGTTATTCTTAGCGGTTGGCCTCCCGTGGCGTACAGAACTTTACTTGGAAGGCACAGAAGTGCGTGACCACATCACGTCGGAGACTCCAGGGGGCAGTATAGGCTGGAAGATGACATGCAAAGAGCCCTCCAATTTCTCGCTCACAGATGAATGCACAGGTACATTAGCAAGCGTCGGACTGGCAAACGTTGGAGGCGGCGTGGAAAGGTTATTCGATGCAAAATCGACTCCGGCCACATGCAAAACAGGCATTGAAACAGGCAGAGCAGGTGCTGGCTTAGTGAGTGGGACCACTCTCATGGAAAACATATCATCGACGGAAAAATTGACGTTCGATTGATAGACATATGGTAAGTACGCTTGTCGCAAGGTTGCGACGAGCGTCGGGATGGTGGGGCGGCGTGGGCTCGCCTCACCATCATGGAGATGATGCAGATGTCAGCAGGGTTGAGCGAGACACCGTCCTACGCAGCCTGGCCAGGAGTTAGAGTAAGCCAAGGCCTGCCTGCGGTGGCAAAGTTGGGGGCGCTCTGAAGTGGTCGTTCCGGCGGAGCTGGAGAGGGTCGAGGAGGCGTGCGGATCAGACGCGCTTGACAGGGTTAGGGAATCTGGGTATGACCTGTGTGCCCCTAACCTCCGGGCAAACAGCCGGCGCCGGGACGTCTCTGACCTGAAAGACGAGCGCCCCGGCGTCGGCCTACCAACCCCCAACCGGTGTGGAGCCGGGTGGGATTGCCTACATCATACCCCAGATGCGCCCCGGCGCATCTGGGGTTTCCCTTTGTATTGCTGGGGAAAGTACGGATGTCGCCTGTTGGAATCCCGTCGGTGGATGGTGATTGAGCGGAGCTGGCCATGGCGATCGCCGGGAGCCTTGGGACGGAGTCGCGCCGCGATGCGCCTCTGATCTTCCGAAAATGGAGAATTGGACCAAGTGGCTCGGCTCGCGTGTGCGCTTGGTGGACCGACCGGCCCAGTGAGAAACAAGGGTCTACTTATACTTGGCGGTGAGTCGGGATGGAAGCGTGCGAATGTCGAGATCGCACGGTGCAGTCTGTACGCTCGCCCGCACAATGACCTGGAAGCTCGGCCCGTCGATCTGCAACATCGCGCTGTGCCTATCCTCGCGCGAGCTGCGCTGAGCCGTACAGGACATGGATCGAGGCATCGGTTATGGGAACGAGGACATCGGCGAAGTCACGGGAGAACTCGTTGAGGGCCGCCAAATACCGAGCGGAGGAGAACGAGCCCGTCTCCGGCTTTCTGCCACCTGTGCTTGCGGCCGGGCTCGTGTTCGTTGCCTCCGGCGCGGTGCTCGTGCTGGAGATCCTCTCCGTTCGGCTGCTCGCCCCGTATGTGGGGCTGACGCTCGAAACGACGACCTCGATCATCGGCGCGGTGCTCGCCGGGATCGCGCTCGGCGCGGCGCTCGGTGGGTGGACCGCGGATCGCGTCAATCCGCGCTGGCTGCTCATCGGGCTGTTGATCGGCGGCGGCCTGCTGGTTCTGCTGACCATCCCGATCATATGAGCGCTCGGCCCGTCGGCGAGCCGGGGCGGGAACGCTGCCGCGGTGGAGGTGACGTTTGCCGCCCTGGTCCCGGTCGCGGCTGTCCTGAGCGCGGTCACGCCGACGGTCGCACGGTTGCAGTTGAAGGATCTGCGAGAGAGTGGAACCGTCGTCGGGCGGCTGTCGGCATGGGCGACCGCGGGAGCCCTCGTCGGCACGTTCGGCACGGGCTTTGTGCTCGTGCCGCTGCTCCCGGTCAGCAGCTCGGTGCTGGCGATCGGCATCGTGCTCGTCGGCGTTCTGCTCGGCGCATACACCCGGCTGCTGGGTGCTGCCGGGATCGTCGGTGCCGCGCTCCTCACCATTGCCTCGGCTGCGCTGACGCTCGCGCAGTACTCGCCGTGCGAAGCGGAAGCGGCGTATCACTGCGTCCAGGTCGAAGTCGATCCCGAACATCCGACGGCCGAGATGCTGCTGCTGGATCGAGGGATCAACTCGGCGGTGGACATGCACGATCCGCGCTACCTCGGCTTCCCCTATGAGCTCTGGGTGGGCGAAGCGATCGCCGCGATTGGACGGCCGGGGACGCCGCTTGACGCGGTGTTCGTCGGCGGGGGAGCCTTCACCCTGCCGCGCTGGCTGCAGGCGACCCGTTCGGGCTCCCGCTCGAACACGCTCGAGGTCGACTCCAAGCTCGTCGCATTCGATCGCCGGCGTCTTGGATTGCGCACCTCGCCGGATCTGCGCGCCACCGTCGGAGACGCGCGCTTGACCATGCAAGACGAACCGTCTGCAAGCGCCGATGTCATCGTCGGGGACGCTTTCAGCAGCCGCACCGTGCCATGGCAGTTGATGACGACCGAATGGCTGCACGACGTGCGGCGCGTGTTGAAGCCCGATGGTGTTTACGCGCTCAACATGATCGACATCAGGCCGCTCAGGCTGCTGCGTGCCGAGGCGGCGACGCTGCTAGCCACGTTCGCGAACGTCCGCTTGGTCACGATCGCGGGCGAAGACGGTCGCGTCTACGGGGGCAACGAGGTCCTGCTCGCATCCAATGGGCCGCTGCCACACGAGCACGGACCGGCCGCGGATGGGGCGAGCGTCTATGAACGCGCGGCCGTCGCCCGGCTGGTGGTCGGCGCCGAGCCGTTGCGTGACGATTATGCGCCGGTGGATCAGTTGGAGACCAGGTAGGGGTCGGTCGTCGCCGGGATCCCTCGCGGAGTCTCGTCGGAAACAGTTGTGGGGGTGTCGCTTCGATGCGCTTGACAGGGTTTGTGGCATGGTGAAATCTGTGCGCCCTGACTCCGGGCAATGGTCGGGACGTGGAGTCTCGCGATGTGCCTGGATCTTCCGGATATGGAAGATCGGGCTGGGCGATTGGGCTAGGAGTGCGTTGGGCGGTTCCCTGGCGCGGGTGAGGAGCAAGGGTCTGTCTTTATTTGTTTGACAGCGGGTGTGGTGTCTGCGACGTTCTCGAATGTAGTATCCGCCTGCTGGAGGATGGGTGGGCGGTGAGGGATCGGCCCCGCGAGTCTCTGACCTGAACAGACGAGTCTCTGGTGCCTGTCAAATGCCAACCCCATTTGGGATTGAGGAGTATCGCAGCATATGTTACGCATGCAAATTATAGGACTTACCCTCATGTCTGCACTGCTCATGAGCGCGTTGGTGGCGGGGAGCGCGTCGGCGGAAACTGAATTACACCAGTGGTTACTTATCCATGACCAGTCTGGGATTCGTTTATTACTCGCCGCGCCAATAGAAGTCCATTCTATAGGGTTATTCTTACTGGAAGATACAAAAGCAATAGGCGGCCCGCTAGAGATACACTGTCATCTCTTAGGGCAGGGACCGTTGGCCCTCACGGCTTAGGTTTAACAGAATTGAATACGGCTAAATTATTAGCCCCATGCTCGTTTGATAAAGTTGGCCTCTGTAAATCAGGTACGGAACCGACCGTTGAAGTGCATCTGAGCTGGCATACGCAGCTCGTTTTACGAGGTACACAAGTGCGTGACTTAGTTTTAGGAGGGAATGGCCCCCGGAGTTGGGTGATTACGTGCATCAACATCCTTGGTGGGAAACGACGGATACGTGCGAAGAAGAATCAGGTCATCCTAACAGCACCCTCATGGAAAACATAAAAGAGTCTGGGGTACTGGGAAGTTTCGATGAAATTATACAGTTCAAATGTAGCATAGGCGGGGCAAATTCTGGCATAATTGCAATTGGAACTGTCTTGACGGAGAATCCATCGTCAACATTATTATTGGCGATCTCGTTCGGCCCTTAGCCAACGAGCCCGCTTGCCTGGTCGCGGTGATTAGCGCGAGTGCGCTTGTCGTGATGTACGGCTAGCGTCGTTTTCGGTATGGTGGGGCTGGCATGGATGCTGCCCCACCATCGTCCCGGGAAGTGCCGGGATCGTTGCCGACGCTATATGAGTTCCGAGTCGGACGGTGTGGGTCGCTGTGTCGAACCCCAAGGGCTGCTTGTCGCTGAGGACGGCGCGAGCGCCTATGGCCGCGCGGCCGTCGCCCGACTAGTGGTCGGTGCCGAGCCGCTGCATAACGACTATGCGCCGGTGGACCAGCTGGAGACCAGGTAGGACCCGTCGTCGCTGGGGTACCTCGCCGAGTCGGTCGGAAACAGTCACGGGGGTATCGTGTGGATGGGCATGACAAGGTTGTGACATGGTGAAGCGTGTGTGCCTCCTGGCCTCCGGGGAATGGTCAGGCCGCGAATTCTCGCGATATTGCAGGATCTTCCGGGAATGGAAAATCTGGCCAGACGGCCTGGCTTGGAGCGCGTTTGGATAGGCCGCCAAACCGAGTGAGAAACAGGGGTCTACCTTGCCCTTGACAGCCAGGTATGGTCTCTGCAACATTTCGGATGCAGTTCCGCCCTCCAAAGAGGACGGGCGGCAAGGATTGGCCCCGGAGGTCTCTGACCTGAAAGACGAGCGCCCCTGGGAGTCGGTCAACCAACCCTCAAGGGATAAAGGAGTATTGCAACATATGTTACGTATACAGATTCTAGGGCTCGCCCTCGTGTCCGCGCTGATGCTGAGCGCGTTGGCGGCGGGGAGTGCGTCGGCGGCTGAATTACATCAGTGGTTACTTGTCCATGACCTGTCTGGTGGAGGTCAGGTTCATTTATTACTTGCTGCACCGATAAGAGTCCATACTGAAGGCTTACTTTTACTGGAAGACTCGACTCCGGGGACTAAGGTCCACTGTCATGGTTTTGGTGCGGGAACTGTCGGTCCTCACGGTTTAGATTTAACAGAATCGATTACTTTAGAATTGTTAGGGACGAAAAAAACAATCTCATGTACTTTTGATAAAGTTGGTCTCTGTAAATCGGGTACGGAACCGGTCGCTGAAGCGGTGCATCTGCCCTGGCATACGCAGCTCCTTTTACGCGGTACACAAGTGCGTGACTTAATTTTAGCGCACGGTGGTGGTACTCCAGGCTATGCGGTTACGTGCACCAATATCCTTGGTGGTAAAACGACAGATGAATGTCTAGAAGCACCAAGTAAGCCTGCCAGTACCCTTATGAAAAATGAAATAGGGTCCGGAGTGCTGGGAACATTTAATACCGAATCACCAGCTGCTAATTGTAGCCAGGCTGGTGGTGCAGAAGGAACCGGTAAGGTAGCCGGAACCGTATTGACAAAAAACCCATCGTCAACATTATTACTAGAAACCTCGTTTGGCCCTTAAACCGGTAGTTAGTTTGCCCGATCTCGACGATAGCGCGAGCGGGCTCTCACGGTGAAGGGCGTTTATTGTCGGTGCGGTGGGGTGGCATGCATGCCACCCCACCGTCGCCGGAAGTGACGGATACGCATATGGAACACAACAGGAAGAGGGAGAGGGTAATGGGGATGGAGGAGAAACTACTGGCGAGCGAGTATAGTCGTGATAGTGACCGACCCGTGTCAGGGGCTATTGCATGGCTGCGCAAAGCTCTCGTCGCGTTGGTCTGCATCGTGTTTGGCCATATTCCGGTGCATGTGCTCGTAGCGCTTGTAATTTGTCTCGCCGCGGCTCTGCTCTTTGTGTCCACAAAGGAGGCCCATGCCGACACCCCTCGCCTGATCCCCGCCGGCCAGTTCGAATCGCCCGGCGCGGTCGGTGTCGCAGTCGACCAGTCCACGAATGGATCGGATTCGTCGCGCGGAGATGTCTATGCGGCCGGTTTCCTGGGCAGGCGTCACTTGAGCGACCTTGAAGAAGAACTTGTCCTCGGGCGGGTGAACAAGTTCGACGGGTCGGGAAGTCGGCTGTCGCCGCCGTCGCCTTTTGCTGAACCGGGCGTCTATACCGGCGCAGCGGTGGACCCGGCGAATGGCGACGTGTATGTCCTGAAAGTCCTCAATCCCAACACTTTTAGTTTCGAACCGACTGTCGAAATCTTCGACCCGTCGACCGGTGCTCCCACCGGGCCAGCGTTCCCCGTGGAATCCAGTGAAAATTTTCGCAGTGCTCTTGGGATTTCGTTCACGGCCGTCGGGATCGCGGCGGACTCCAAAGGCAACGTGTATGTGCCGGTCGTGCCGAAGAACGAGGTGCTCGAGTACAGCCAGACCGGAGAACTGCTGAAGACCTTCACCGGCGGTTCGGGCGCCGGGGCGTTGAAGGGCCCGACGGGTGTCGCGGTCGATACGGCCGGGGATGTGTGGGTCGCTGACTCCGGGAACAATCGTATCGAGGAGCTATCGCCGTCTGATGAACCGGTCCCGGGAGGCAAGATCGGCGCCGAAGGTGTCGGCGCGGTCGCCGTCGACGCTCACGGTGACGTGTTCGCGATCGTCGATAACAATCGGGATTTCTGCGGGGCGATCAAACCGCCGTGCTCACACTTGGTCGAGTATGACCCGACGGGTACGCGGATCGGTGACCTCGGTGCGGGCGAACTCGGCGCGAAACAGTTCGGCCCCGAACTGGGCGACGGCCGACCGCATCAACCGGTGCCGGACATGGTCGCGGTCAGCGACGCAACGGGCGCGGTGTATGTAAGCGAAGCGGTTCTCACCGTCCTGCCAGGAGAGAGCAGTGGCCGCGTGTTGGCCTACCGTCCCCCGGTCGTGCCGACGCTGGGAGGCGAGTCGGCCGTCGAAGTCGGTGCGTCTGCGGCCAAGCTCGGGGTGGTCGTGGATCCGGGTGGGCTCGGCGCCTCCTACCGCTTCGAATACGGCCCGACCAGCTCCTACGGCAGTTCGGTCCCGTTCCCGGAAGGAGACACGGGCGTGGGGTTCGTCGGGCGGACGGTGTGGGCGGGCGTCTCTGGGCTCAAGTCAGGTACGACCTATCACTACCGCGCCGTCGTGACAGGCGCGCTTGGCAAACCCGTCGTCGGGCCCGATCAGACGTTCACGACCGGCGCGGCGGCCGGGTGCCCGAGCGACCAGTTCCGTACCGGTTTTTCGGCGAACCTGCCCGACTGCCGCGCGTATGAGCTCGTGACACCCCCGAACAAGGACAGCGCCCAACCCGACAAGAACAAAGGCGGCAATAGCCCGGGGTCGCTCGAACTCCAACAAACCCTCAGGGACAACCGTGCCGCGGCCGACGCCGAAGGCAACGGCAACGGCCTCGTGTTTCTAGCCGAAGATGTCCTGCCCGGCTCGTCGAGCGTGGGTGAGGATTACGTGGCGACGCGCGGCTCTGGGGGCTGGTCTTCGCAAGGCGTATTCCCGCCCACGGACTCTTACGGCTTCCAATGCCCTTACTCCCTCTCGGTCTCGGCCGGGGACGGCGGCGCGTTCTCCGAAGATCTCTCGAGGACAATCGTCAAACTCGAGAGCGCCGGACAGCCGTGTGGCGTGGACCCCGAACTGGTCAGCGGCGAACCGCGCGGCAGCGAAATTGAAAACCTGTTCGTGCGTGACAATGCGACTGGTAACTATCAACTGATCAATGTCACCCCCGAAGGTGTCGTTCCGGCTACCCCGTCGCTTTTGGGGGAGTCGAGTGACTTCAGCCGCATCGTTTTCGCCGAGCAAGCGCCGCTCACCCCGGGCGCGCCGACCGGCGCCGTCGACGTCTATGAGTGGAGCGGCGGTCACGTCGCTCTGGCGACCGTGCTGCCTGACGGGACGTCCGTGCCGGGGTCCTTCGCGAAGATCTCGGCGGACGGTTCGCATGTGTTCTTTACGGCGGGCGGCGATCTCTACGTTCGTGTGGGCGGCTCGGAGACGGTGCAGCTTGACGCCTCGCAGGCGGGCGGGTCGGGCGGAGGTGGCACGTTCTTGAAGGCAAGCCAAGATGGATCGGTTGTGTTGTTCAGCGCTGATGCCTCGGCCGGCCTCACGAGCGACACGGTCCCGGGCAGCGGCACCAACCTGTATCGGTTCGATTCGCGCGCACCGGATGGCGGTCACCTCACGGACCTCACGCCTGTGGCGCACGCAGCCGCGCCCACCGTCAGCGGCATCAGTAAGAACGGGTCGGTCGTGTTCTTCACCGACGACGACTCGGCCGCGCTGACTTCGACCACCGAAGCGGGCAGCGGCAAGAACCTCTATCGCTACGAAGCCGGGGCGCCGGGAGCGCCTGCAGGTCTGGGGTTGACCGATCTCACCCCGACCTCCCCGGCTGAAGTTCAGGACGTGCTCGGGGTCAGCGAAGACGGCTCCTCGGTCTACTTCGTGGCCAAGGGTGTCCTGACCTCCAAAACCAACCAGCATGGCGAAACAGCGCAGGAAGGCGCGAGCAACCTGTATCTGTCGCGTGGCGGTGCGAGCGCGTTCATCGCCTGGGGCGCCCAGCGCTTCAAGGTGTCCGCGAACGGCGCCTTCTTGCTGTTTGAAACGGGCCGAACCTTGACCAGCTATGACAATGTCAACCCGGACACCGGTACGTCCGCGACCGAGCTGTACCTGTATGACGCTGCCGCAGACAGCCTAGCGTGCGCTTCGTGTAACCCCAGCGGCGAACCCCCGACCGCATTCACTATAATCGGGTCCTCACAGCCCGGTGGCCCTGACTCCGAAGGGGGCGCCATCGAAGAAGTAGCAAGCCGCGCGCCGCGCCAGCTCTCAGAAAACGGCCAGGTGTTCTTTGACTCAGCTGAAGGGTTGTTGCCGGCGGACACGAACGGCCAGGCCGGTTGCCCGTCTGTGAGCGGGTTCCCGGAGTGCACCGATGTATATGAGTTTGAGCCTGAGGGTGTGGGTCGCTGCGTCGAACCCGCGGGCTGCTTGTCGCTGCTCTCGACGGGCACCGGTGCGATCGAAACGTTCCTCGTCGATGCGAGCCCTAACGGCAACGATGTGTTCATCCGCGAGTTTCAGAAGCTTCTCCCGCGCGACACCCAGGAAGGAGCGCCCTCGCTGTATGACGTGCGTGTAGACGGTGGCCTGCCCGAACCGGCCCCGCCGCCTTCCTGTGAAACAGCGGATGCGTGTCGTGTTGCCCCGGCGCCGCAGCCTGCGCTGTTCGGCGCCCCGGCGAGCCAGACGTTCTCCGGTGCCGGGAACCTTGTATCTGCGCTCCCGTCTGTCGGTGCGCGGCCGAAGCCGAAGCCCAAGAAATGTAAGAGGGGCTACGTCAAGAATAAGAAAGGCAAGTGTGTCAAAGCCAAGACGGCCAGGAACGATCGGAGAACAAGGAAGACCAACCGTAGGGGGAGCAAGTAACCATGCGTATGTTCAAGAAGGCTCTCCTGGTGTTGATCGTCGTTGTTGTTGGATTTCTGTTCTCCGTACCCTCGGCCTTTGCGGAAACGCATCCGTTCCGGTCGAGTTTCGGGTCCTTCACGGACCCGAACGGGATCGCGGTCGACGAATCCTCTGGTGACGTGTATGTCGCCGATGTGGGTACCGAGACGGTCTCGAAGTTCGACGCCGCGGGCGCCCCGATCGAAAGCTGGGGCACGAAAGGGGTGCTGGACGGCAGCAGCAGCGAAGCCGGCTCGTTCGCGTTTCCCACTGCAGAACCGGGTAACCCCGCGGCAATCGCGGTCGATAACTCGAAAAACCCCTCAGACCCCTCCGCAGGCGACCTCTACGTGCTGGATGTGGGCCATGAAGTGATCGATAAGTTCAACGCCAACGGGGAAGCCCTGACCCCGATCAAGGGCCCGTTCTCGCTCCCGCCGCTCGGCATTGGCGTCGACCAGAGCGGCAACGTCCGCGTCGACGTCAAAGGCCAAGAAAATGCCAGGCATCTCGCAGTCGAGGTGTTCGACGACTCATCGACGAACGGCTTCGTCGCGCTCGTCGATCAGACAGGGGAAGAATCGGGTGGCACTCAGGTGTATGGCTTTGCTACCACCGGGGGGCCGGGCGGGGACTATCCGCTGCTCTCGCCGTGTGGCTGCGTAGCGCGCCTCGGCCCCAACAGTGAGCATTACGGGCGTGTCGATGATGGCTCGACTGCCGTCGCGGCGGCTGTCGACCCCGCGAATGGGCACGTCTTTGTCGACGATCAGTCCGCGCTTGTGCACTCGATCAGCGAGTGGGACACGGGCGAGATGAACGGGGTACCAGCACGCTCCAGCGGCGAAACCGAACACACGGGGACGGAAGTGTCGAGCTTTGGCTCGCTTGAGCTGTCGGGTTCTTCTGAACACGAACAGGGCGGGATCGCCGTCAACGGCGCTACCGGTGACGTGTATGTGTCAAATCCCGCCGACGGCAAGGTGTACATGTTCGCCAGCGATGCCCCGGTGGCCGTCGCGGGTGCGGCGGCGAACGTGACGAAGTCGAGCGCGACGCTGCAGGGTACTGTCGATCCTCGTGGTGTGGCGGTGAGCGAATGCCGGTTTGAGTACGACAGCGGCCCGTCGAACGACCTGAGGTTCCCGATCGCGCTGCTGGAACACAGCGTGCCGTGTCTGACCGCGAACGGCGAACCGATCGGCGCTGGCAACTCCCCCGTAGCGGTTCACGCCGACATCGGCCTCCCGCCCGACGCGCCTTTGCAGTCTGGGTCTCTGTATCACTTCCGCCTCGTCGTCTCGAACGCGAACGGCGAAAGCTACGGCGGCGGGCTGTTCGCGACCGCGACCGCCGACTTTGGGCTCAAGCAGTTTGAAGTGTCGTTCCTGAACCAGGACGGCACACCGGACGTGCAGGCGGGCTCACACCCCTACAAGATGGTCACCAACATCGTCTTCAACACTCAGGTCGTTCAGACTAGAGTTGTGGAACCCAGCACCAACAGCCTGCTGTACGTAGCCCTACCGGCGGGCAACGCAAAGGACGTCATCCTCCACCTGCCGCCCGGCTTCTACGGCGACCCCAATGCGACGGCGAAGAAGTGCACCTTGACGCAGCTTACTCCCGGGTCACTCGAAGACAACTGCCCGCCGGAATCGGAACTAGGCACGCTTGAAAGCGAATTTACCGGCGAGGGCGGGTACCAGGGTCCCCATTTGGAGGGGAAACGGCTGGTGAGTGTGGTGCCGCCTCCCGGTGTGGCATTTCAGATGGCTGCGAAAATCCTTGTCCCGAACGTGTTCATCAATGCCGTTGTCCCTGCGGGCGGGGACTCGGGGGTGACGGCGGTCTCGGAAGGCATTCCAGGGACGGTGCCGGTGTTCAGGGCCACGACGACGATCCTCGGCACCCCGCCTCTCAACGCGGCGGGGCCTTTGTTGACGATGCCCTCGGCGTGCAACGGCGCGTTGACGTCAACGATCTCCAGCGACTCCTACCAAAATGCTGGTCATTTCGTGACCGCGACGTCTGTTGCGCCAGGGATGAGTGATTGTGCGCCGTTGGTGTTCCCGCCGTCGATCGAAACCACACCCGATACCTCGGATGCGAGCAGCAGCTCGGGGTTGAACGTGCACGTGCACGTCTCGCAGAAGGCGGCATTGAACCCGACGGGTCTGGCGGAGTCCTCGCTGCGGGACACGACGGTCGCGTTGCCAGCGGGTGTGGCGGTGAACCCGTCGGGTGCGGACGGCCTTGAAGGCTGCTCTGAGGGCCTTGTCGGGTTCACAGGGTTCAGCGAATTCAACAATGCGTTCGAACCTGGCGATCAGACTGCGACGTTCACGCCGACGCTGCTCTCGGAAACAAAGCCCGGAGAGAGCTTCTGCCCGAACTCATCGAAGATCGGTACGGCGAAGCTGAAGACGCCGCTGCTGGAACACGAACTTGAAGGTGCGGTCTACCTCGCCTCCCAGAACACCAACCCCTTTGGGTCGTTGGTGGCCATGTACATGGCGATCGAAGACCCGGTGTCGGGGACGCTCGTGAAGATCCCGTTCGACGTGCACCTGTGCCAGGCGGCCGGGGAACAGCTCGGCGAACTGTCGTGTGAAGCGGCGGAGCAGATCATCACGACGGCCCACAACACGCCGGAGCTGCCGTTCGAAGATCTCGAGCTGCATTTCTTCGGTGGGGAACGCGCGCCGCTGACCACACCCGCCCATTGCGGCACCTACACCACCCACGCGTCCTTCACGCCGTGGAACGGCAACGCCCCGGTCGACACGACGGCGTCGTTTACGATCGACCACGGCCCGAATGGTGGTCCGTGCCCGGGCGCGCATCTTCCATTCAACGCGACGTTCACGGGCGGATCGACGAACCTCCAGGCGGGGTCATTCACCCCCCTCACCGGCACCTTCAGTCGTGAGGACGGCGAACAGCAGATGAAGCGAGTGCACTTCGCTCTGCCTCCCGGCCTGTCCGGAATACTGACTGGAGTCAAGCTCTGCCCCGAAGCTCAGGCGAACGCGGGCACCTGCGGTCCTGATAGCCTCATCGGGGAAACGACCGTTAGCGCCGGGGTCGGTTCCGAGCCCGTCTCGGTGGAAGGCGGTAAGGTCTACCTCACCGAAAAATATCATGGTTCTCCTTTTGGTTTGTCTATTGTGAATCCAGTCAAGGCCGGTCCGTTCGACTTGGAGCACGACACCGCGAATCCAAATCAGAACCCGGCCTGCGACTGCATTGTCGTACGCGCAAAGATAGATGTCAACCCCCTCACTTCAGCGTTGACGATCACGAGCAACGCTGAAAATGAAGGTTTTGCGATCCCGCAATTTATAGACGGTGTTCCCGTGCAAATCAAGAAGATTAATTTCGCGACGACGCGGAGTGGCTTCCAATTTAATCCGACGAATTGCGCGAAGATGGCCATTGCCGGCAGCGTGGAAGGCGACGAAGGTGAATCGCATGGGGTCGAAGTGCCGTTCCAGGTGACGAACTGCGCGACGCTCGGATTCGCGCCGAAATTCACGGCCTCGACTTCCGGCAAGACGTCGAAAGCCAACGGCGCGAGTCTGAGCGTGAAGGTCGTGTATCCCAATGTGCCGTTCGGGTCGCAGGCGAATATCGCAAAGGTCAAGGTGGATTTGCCCAAGCAGTTGCCCTCGCGACTGACAACGCTGCAGAAGGCCTGCACGGCCGCGCAGTTCGATGCCAACCCGGCGGGCTGTCCGGCGGCGTCGATCGTGGGGCACGCCAAAGCGATCACGCCGTTGCTCCCCGTCCCGCTGGAAGGCCCCGCGTACTTCGTCTCTCACGGCGGGGAAGCGTTCCCGAACCTGATCATGGTGCTGCAGGGCTATGGCGTGACGATCGATCTCGTGGGCGATACGTTCATCAGCAAATCCGGGATCACCTCGAGCACGTTCAACGCGGTCCCCGACGCCCCCGTCAACAGCTTCGAACTGACGTTGCCGCAGGGCAAGTTCTCGGCGCTGACGGCCAACAACGCCAACCTCTGCACGAACGCAAAGACCCTAAAGGTCCGCAAGCTCGTCACCCGGCGCGTGCACGGACGCGTCGTGCATGTGCGACGCACGGTCACCAAGAGCGTCGCTCAGCCGCTCTTGATGCCCACGGGGTTGACGGCTCAGAACGGCGCAGTGTTCAAACAGACGACCAAGATCGCCGTCACGGGGTGTCCCAAGCAAGGCAAAGCAAAAGGGAAGGCTAAGAAGAAGAGGTAGGTAAGGCTTCTCACAAGCTTGAGCGTCGCTTCTCCTCTCCGGCGACGCTCGAGAAAGCCGGCGGCGGCGTACTCAGCCGCCGGCCGGGCACGGAGAACACACAAGCGGGCGCCGCGTCCTTTCCCCAGAGGTCGCGGCGCCCGCGAAGCGCATCAGGAGCCATCGTGGTCGCGTGGTCGAATGTGTGAGATCAGGAAGCCATGGGTGCGCTCGCCACGTCCCAGGCCTGCTCCGATCCGATGAACGGCGCAAGCACGAAATAGGTCGCGCGGGGCAGCAGCTCCGACAGTCTCTCGATGTGTCCCAGCAGCGTGTAGGTGAGGCACAGCTCGAACAGGCCTCCGGCGATCGCTTCGATCGTCACCGCCGGGGACAGCACCAGGTCGCTCGCCTGTTCGGCTCCGGGAATCAGCATCCCGGCGTAGCCGGCGATGCCGTCGGCGGCGCGCTCGGCCGTGTGCTGTGTAGCGGTCAGCGCCTCCACGAGCGCGAGGTGTGCAAAGGCGGGCTCGGAGGCGAGGAAGTCGAACAACGCGGAGATGCCTTCGCGAACGCCCACACGCCAGTCGGACTGGGCCGCGAAGGCCCGTTCGGTGATCGACAGACCCTTGGCGTGGCCGAGTTCGTAGGCGACGAGGAAGGCGTCTTCCTTGCCGGTGAAGTGCTGGTAGAACGTCTGCAGCGAGACGGCGGCGCGCTCGGCAATGCCCTCGACCGTCAAGGAGGCGTAGCCGTCGCCGGCGACGAGGTTCGCCACTGCGTCGAGGATCCGCTCGCGCTGATTGTGCACGATCAGACTGCGCGAGACGCCTCTTCTGTGCGTGCCCTGGGCGAGCCCGCGACGGCCACCGGCAAGCGGCACGGCGCTTGCCGCAAGCGTCCCCGGCGCCCGTCCGCCGGCGAGCCCTGCCGGCAGCCGGCGATGGTTGGTGGACTTGGCCAGACGTCGCATCGTCGAAGGCGACGGAGGACTGTACGAAGTCGCCCAGCCCACGAGATCCGGCACCAGCTCGACCAGCTGCTCCAGCCGGCCGCTGCGCACGTGCGCGTTCAGCACGCCGTTGAGGCCGCCGACCATCCCTCGCAGCACCGGGTTGGGCACGGTGCTCTCCCCGGCCGGCAGCCCGAGCATGGTGCGCAGAAGGCCTTCGTACTCGCTCATCAGCCGCTCTCGGCGTTCGATTCCGGCCTGCCCGACGACGCCGGCCTCGACGAGCGCGACGCGCACATTGCCGGGGTTTGCGATCGCGCGTTCGAACAGCTTCGTGATCGCCAGCTGCGCTCCCTCCGCTGGGTTGGGGGCGTCCGCGTATACGCGCGCGACCTCGCGCCTGCCTTCGGTCGCGATCGCGTCGTAGGCCTCGAGAAAGCACTCCTGCTTGTTGGCGAAATGCTGGTAGAAGGCCTTGCGGGACACGCCGGCGTACGCGAGCACGTTCGCGACTGTGGTGGCCGCATAGCCGTCGTGGCCGACGAGATCGGCCATCGCGACGAGCAGGCGCCCGCGCTGATTTGAGGTCACCTGCTCGCGTGTGAGCGCGTGCGGTCCGCGGGGAAGGCGAGTTCCCCGAGAAGCCCTC
>Ga0210387_10001655_pt1 | contig 16861 bp, 13 predicted proteins | sample IncBWC7OmetaG_FD_160108 | JGI IMG/M metagenome (GOLD analysis project Ga0210387, IMG submission 160108) | Forest soil microbial communities from Barre Woods Harvard Forest LTER site, Petersham, Massachusetts, United States - Inc-BW-C-7-O ...
CCAGCCCGAACCCCAACCCTCCGCCTGACCCCAGTCACTCGTCGCTGCGCTCCGATCGCGCTCAAGTGCATCGGAATCGCTGCTCAAGTCCTGCCGGACTCAGCGCTCAAGTGGAGCGGAATACGCAAGGGCTCCTCGAGGCGATCTCAAAGTTGGACGAACCAAAGATCGCGGATCTGAGCAAGCTATTCGTGCTCCACGAGCTCGTTCACGATGCCCAAGGACTGCGTTCGACAAATTTTGCTGGGGTGGGTTGTGCCTCCGTTGCACTTGAGCAGATTGATTACCTTGCAGACGCATTGGCTTGCCGTCCAGGCGACGGAAGCAGGCGGACATGAAAAGCACGCGCGCCTGGGGAAAACGGTCCAGGAGGCGCTGGTATGACGCGGAGGCGGCGATATGAGCCTCGTCGATCACCAGAAAGTCAATGTCATCTGGCTGCAGCTTCGCCAGCAGAGACTCCGCGTCTTCGGTACGCCCGAGCGCCTGAAAATTCGTGACAATGAGATGCTGGTGAAGGAGCTCCTCGCGGCTACGCTGGCGTACCGCGTCCTCGGGCACGCCGCGCGCAAGGCTGCGCGTGACGTAACTGTGCCGAAGCACGTGGGCGTTCAGACGACCCCAGCTGCCGTGGGCTGCGAAGAGCTCGTTGCGGGCGATCCCGGACTTCTGGAGATCGCTCCGCAGCAGCGCGGCCAGGTGGTCCATATCGGGCAGCTTCCCTCTCACGATGGTGAGAACGAGGTCGTTCTGTCCGACCGCGCCCTTCAATTCCTTGTATCGGCGCAAGGCTGCTGCGACGCCCGCATTGAGGGCGAACATGCGGGCATGGTCCGTTTTGTCCGATTCGATGCGCATTGTGCCGTTCTCCAAGTCCAGCTGTCGCCAGCGCAGGCGTGCGAGATCGCCGCGACGAAGGCCTGCGATTCCGTCGACGGAAATTGTCACAAACTGACGCGCGGGCTGCTCGCATCTCAAGCCGCGTTCAGCGTGGTCAGCACGACTTCGCGTAATCCAGGGTTAGGTCAACCCGGACGTGCTTTTGGATGCCTTGTCCCCAACAGACGATTGCCGAATTTGCTGAGAACGCCGAGGTCATTCAGATGCTGACCAGCCGGGGAGTTAATTACGCGCAGGGATATGGTGTCGCGCAGCCTCAGCGCGTATTGAAGTCGCAAGTGGCGTAACCCGTTGTCGCGGGGATGTCCGCGCCGCACCCAGTCCGGGGCGCGTCGTTTTCCGCCGCCCCGGCCCTGTCGCCGCTATGGGCTGGCGAACTCCAGCCGCATCGACAGGTCCACCGCCTTCACGTGCTTCGTGATGCTGCCGAGTGAAATGTAATCCACGCCCGTTTCCGCAACGGTCCTCACCGTCTCCAGGTTGACGCTCCCCGAAGCCTCCAACTTCACCGGCCGGCCCTTTGATCTGTTGAGCTCAACAGCGGACTTCATGTCTGCCAGGCTGAATTCGTCCAACATGATGATGTCGGGCGCGCTCTGCAGGGCTTCCTCGAATTCCTGTAGGGTTTCTACTTCAACTTCCACTTTTCGCGTGCCGGCAACCCTGCGAGCAGCGCTGACTGCGGCTGACAGCGAGCCCGCAGCGGCGATGTGGTTTTCCTTGATGAGTACCTGATCGAACAGGCCCATACGAAGGTTCTTCGCACCCCCGCAGACCACGGCGTACTTCTGGGCCGTCCTCAGCCCGGGAATCGTCTTGCGCGTGTCGAGGATCGCGCACTCTGTCCCGGCGATGGCGTCGACGTAGCGGCGGGCGGCAGTCGCAGTCGCGGACAGTAGTTGCAGGAAATTAAGAGCCGTTCGCTCACCTGTGAGCACGGGCCGAGCCGGACCCGCTATTTCGAACAGCGTCTGATTTGCGGTCACGCGATCGCCGTCGTTTGCATGCCAGGTGAGGCAGACACTGGGGTCGAGTTGGCGGAACGTCTCTATCACCCACTGCCGACCCGCCAAAATGGCGGGTTCGCGGGTGATTACTTTTCCGCTGACGTGCTGGTTGGCTAGCACCAGCTCGGCGGTTATGTCACCTGAGCCGACGTCTTCCGCCAGGGCGGTGGCAACATGCTGGGGGAGATCGTGGGGTGCTTTGGGCATGGCGCGGAGGATACGGGCACGGTTTGGACGCAGCAAGTCTCAGCGCAGGTGCTGAAGCGGAGCTGCCCGAGCTCGGCTAGGCAACGTCGGCTGGCGGCACGTTCCCGTTCATCAACGTCGCGTGCAGGACGGAGTGAGCACGCCCGCTTCTGCGTCCACATCGGCACGTTCAGATCGAGGCGCGCACGGGACGCACGGGACCGAGCCATCATCGTTGCTCGAAATAGATGCTGTCCGCGTCCTCGTAGCGCAGGCGGAGCTTGCGACTCTTGCGTAGCGCGGCGATGAGCGGGGCATCCTCGTGCTGGTCGAGCAGCCAGGCGTCGAAGTGGTAGCGCGCTGCGATTTCCGACACGCGCTCACCACCGCGGAGCGCTAACGCGTCGTCCCATTGCTCGCGCGAGTAGAATTCGATGCGTGGATCGATGAATACCCGTTGGCTCGGCCGAGCCCAAATCAGGTAGCTGCCGGCGCCCATCCCGTGAAATAGACGGCGGGGCGCGCGCGCGGCTTGCTCCATCCAGCTGACGGCGGCGATGGGCGTGCGCTGATGCCAGGCGAGAGCGCCATATGGCATCGGCACGAGTCGCGGCTTCCACCACGGCGTCGTCACGAGTACGCTCGCGACGAACGCGGTCACGACGAGCGCGTAGCGTGGCAGGCGTGGGGTCATCGCTTCGGGCGAGCGCACGAGCCAACCTGCGACGATTGGCCCGAGCATCAGCGAGAGCCAGATGCCGTTGCGGACTGCTCTCAGCTCGAGCATCACGAACGGCGCCACGAGCAGCCAGTCGCCCAGGCGAGCGCGGCGCAGCAGGCCGAGCATCAAAGCTCCGACTAGGATCACCGCTACGTACAGGCCTTCGCTATCCGAGAGGGTAATCGGCCGCCATTCCCGCGCGATCGCCCGCACCGTGGAGCTGTCGAGCAAGCTGCGCACGTAGCCGAAGATCGCCAGGCCGCGCGGGTTCGCTATTGGAGCGGCGGCGCAGCCGAGCGCCGTCCACACGAGCGGGCGCAGCGCGACTCGGGCATCGAGCCAGGCGGCGGCCAGCGTGAGCAAAACGAGCACTAAGCCGAGCGGGAAGCTGCCGTGCAGATTGGCCCACGCCACCATGAGCAGTGGTAGTAGCCACAGTGGCGCGCGCGTATCTTTGCGATAGGCCGCGAGCACATAGACGAACCCCGCGAAGAGCGGCACCGCGAAGGCCTGCGGGCGCATGGCCCAACCTCGCCAGGCAATCGGCGCCAGCACGAGCTGCACGATGCAGGCGAGGGCAAAGCTTGCCCCGCGCCGCATCGCGGCTGACACGGCGAGCGCCTCGGCCCCGATCATGATCACGAAGTCGCAGGCAAGAAGTCCCGCGAGCCCGGTGCTGGCGTGGGCGGCGAACATGGCCAGCTGCGCGAGCCAAGGTTGGTCGAAATAGGGGCTGCCAAAGCGCGTGTATGAGAAGGCATCACTGCGCGGCACGGCGTGCGCCCCCGCGATGACGCGGCCCATGCCCAGGTGCCACCACAGATCTTCCGAGCGAATCGGTTCGCCCATGGACTTCAGCGCCACCTCGAATGCGAGCGGCAACGCTGCAAGGCACGCCAAACGGGCGAGGTGTTTGCGCACCCAGGCGCGAGTACAGACACAGACTCGCTGGATTGTCCTAGCCGCAAACCTTTCCAATGATTTTTGGGGCATGCGTCCTCGCTAGCCTAGGCGCAACCTATCAGTGGTTGCAGCGTGCCCTTCGTCTCGAGTCAATGCGGCTTCGATGGCGACCATCTTCATCCAGAAGGCTTGGTCGCGTCGGCGCTGGACATTCGCCCGGCCAGCCCACGCGACCGCCGGAGACAGTCGACGCCTCAAGGCGGTCGGTTCTTCCCGGAGCAATCGGTCGAGGGCGGGCTTGAAGCCTAGCGGCTCATCAACGGATCCCACACGTATCCAAGATTCAGCTTTGCGACCAAGTCACTGCTCGCAGTGCTTAAGCCTTCACCCACGCCGAAATTCACTTCGACACGGGGTAGAGAAATCAGATCAAAGGTTTCGTACACGTACTCATCTTCGGCGGACCAGGGCAACGGATGGTGAATCGGGCCGAGCCCCGCGTAGTACTCGAGCCCGAGCGCAATCGGGCCGAGCTTGCGCTTTGCCATGACGCAGGGCTCGAACTCGGGGCCTTGTCCAAACTCTCCGCTTGCGAACGAGAAATCCAGGATAGGATTGGCCGCGAATAGCCAATGCTCGTCCTCCCACGCGGCGATGGGACGGACTTCGCCGCCGTACCGACCAGGATCGTACGCACGAGGCGAGATCGAGAACTCGAAATTTACGCCCAAACGAACTCGATCGTACCAACCGGGCGGCGTGACGAACTTCGAGCGCAATTTTACGCCCGCGTAGTCGAATTCACCGTCCGCGCGCAGTGCGGTTTGAAAATACGCACCCAGCTCCCAGAAGTCGAACACTCCGAACGAAGGCTCGAGCGTGAATGTCGTGCGGTGATTGGCGGGGAGCTCGGGTGGTGTGGCAGCCGTCGCGCCCGAGAGCACGTGATCGACGTGCAGCTCCAACCCCGGCGCCCGCGCCGAATTCGCGGTTCCGTCATAAACCTGAATCTCGAATGCGTCGATCGCGCGAGCAGGTTGCGTGATCAAAACGCCTAGCGCACCCGCGCGGAGCACGAGACGACGAAGCGAGCCGCACCGCATGCCCGGAACGCTACGCCGAGTAGAACGCTCGAGCCACTAGTCGGTTAGCGTGCGCGACGAAACGGAAGCGAGAGTATTTTGAAGATCTTGCGCGTTGCGGAGTGTAGGAGCGCCTTCAGTTCTATGCAGCCCGAGTGGCGGAACCGCCACAGTGCTCGGTCGGCTTGCTTTCCATCGCGTTGCGGGGCTCCGCCATCGCTACTCGAGGGCGGCTCGATCACTTTTCAACAAGACAGCCATGCGCGAGGTCGGTGCACGTACTGCTAAGCGGAGATGCACCGTGAATCCCGTTGCCGTTCTCCGCGATCGTAAAGTCCTTCAATGTGTTGGCGCAGGAGGCGCCCCTTGACGCCCCCAGCGGACGCACCGACTGTTTCGCTGACTCGAGAGCAGCTTCCGGCCGATACCAAAGCGGTGTCAGGGCTCTGGGCACACGCTTCGCGGTCGCGGTCGCATGGATAAGAAGAGCCTCGTTTCGATTGCAGGTAACCCCGCGGAGCAGTGGGCAACGGCGCCGTTGAGTGGGGTCAGCGCACCGAGTGCCGTCACCTTTTGCGCCGCCCACGGCATCAGTGACCCTCGGTCCTCGCCGATCCCAATTTACGCGCGTTGGGGAGTGGCTCTGCTGAACGACAGTAGGGACGGGGCGTTTGTCGGATTGATGATCGAGTGTGCCATCGCCTGTTCCTGTGGTGTCGGGTTGTGGCTGTCTCATCTGCCAATGTTGATCGTCGGACCCTTGTACTGGGCGGCGCTGTTCGGTTGGGTCTTCGACCGATTCACGCTGATGTTGCACTGCACGTCGCACCGCCCGCTCTTTCGCCGGCAGTATCGGACGCTCAATCACGTCATCCCCTGGTTGCTTGGGCCGTTCTTCGGGCAGACGCCGAACACGTATTTCGCACATCACATCGCGATGCACCATCGTGAGGAGAATCTCGCTCAAGACCTGAGCACCACGATCTCGTTCCGCAGAGATGGCTTTCAGGATTGGCTTCGCTATTACTCACGCTTCATGTTCTTGGGCTTGTTCGATTTGGCGTCGTATCTGACGAATCGCAGGCGCTTCAAGGTATTGAAGAGCGTGCTGATCGGGGAAGGCTGCTATTGGAGCGTCATGCTGCTCTTGGTCATATTGCGGCCGGCAGCGACCTTCGTGGTTTTTTTGGGGCCGCTGTTGTTCATTCGCACGCTGATGATGATCGGGAACTGGGGCCAGCACGCCTTCGTTTGTCCGGAGCAGCCCGACAACGCGTACCGCGCCAGCATTGTTTGCGTGAACACGCGCTATAACCGGCGTTGCTTCAACGACGGATATCATATCCTCCACCACCTGCAGCCTCGTTGCCATTGGAGCGACCATGCACGCGAATTCGAGCGCGACTTGGTGACGTACGGTCTGAATGACGCGATTGTCTTCGACGGCTTGGATTTCTTCCAAGTTTGGTCGTGTTTAATGCTCCATCGCTGGCACGTCCTGGCGCGTCACTTCGTGCAGCTCCCCGGTGCGCCCGCGCGGTCGACCGAAGAAATCATCGTTCTCCTGCGCGCGCGTGTGGCTGCGAGCTCGGCACCCAGCGCGGGCCGCGAACTCTAATCCTCGTCGAGCGAGCCTCGTTCGCTCGGTCATCGCGTTCAGCATGACCGCGGCTCGCGGGATTTAGGAGAAATTGTTTCGCGCTCGGTGCCAAAGACTCGATCCCAGACGAGATTCGACACCGCGAAGCGCGAAGCCGAATCCTTGAAGTGGTGAAGCATGTGGTTGCGCTTCAGGCGACGCCCGTAGCTGCTACGCGGCACGCCGTGATGCAGCCAGAAGTGCGTGAGATCGTAGAACAGGTATCCAGCGACGAAGCCCGCGTGCAGTGCCCAGCCAAAGCGCTCGAATCCCAGCAGAAATAGGCCTAGAAACCCAAAATAGAGCGGGATGCTCGCGCCTGGCGGCATGATCAAGCGGTACCTGTCTAGGGGCCAGCGATGGTGCACACCATGCAACAAGAAGTGTAACCGCTTGCCCCAAGCGGTCGGGCTCTGCCAGTGGAAGACCAAGCGATGTAGCCAATACTCGGCGAGCGTCCAGAACGCGAAGCCGAGCATGAATAGCAACGTCGTGGTCAGTGTACTCACGCCGACGCGGAGTAAGCTCTCGAAGAGACCAACGAGCACACCGGGAACATACAAGACCACCACCGCCACGGGGTGACAACGTGAGAAGAAGTCCAGGAAATCACTCTCGAACATGCGAGGTGATTCGGGTGACTCGGTGCGCCGCGACATCACGATCGAATGACGCGCTAGCGCCCTGCGAAGAAGTGACTGATCCGTCGCACGCGTCGGCGCATGAGGCGCGGCAAGCTCAATGCTCTCAGTACGTTGCCGAGCTGCGCGTGTACGAGCGCCTCGCCGAGGTCGCGCAAGTCTCGGTCGAACGGCATCCAATACGGGTCGGGATTGGAACCGCGGTCCACGACCAGTACCTTCGGACGGCAGAACGTGAGCAAAGACCACTCGCTGTTGGCCACACCGTAACCAGTAGCGCGCGTTCCGGACCAGGGCAGCGCGGGTATGGCTCCAGTAAACGAGTGATTGTTGATGTTGACGATGCCAACCTCGAGTCGTCGAGCGATACGCTGCGCGCGCGCCTCGTCGCGGGTCCAGATCGAAGCACCCAGCCCGTACTTTCCGGCGTTGATTTGCCGCACGGCCTCTTCGCTTCCTCTGATTCGCACGATGGCCAATACGGGGCCGAACGTTTCTTCGCGTACGACGTCCATCGACTCGTTACAGTGGTCGAGCAGGGTCGGCGGGTAGCCGAGGCCGCGCATGGTACGGGTGCCGCCACAAGCCAAGCGTGCGCCCTTTCGCAAGGCGTCTGCGACGTGCGCCTCGATGAGCTCGAGTTGCTTGCTGTTGGCGACTGGGTGCACGTCGACGTCATCGGGTCCCGGTCCGGTCCTCAGCTGACTCCAGCTTCGCGTCAGGCGATCGACCAGGTCGTCGGCGATGTCTTCCTCCACGTACGCAATCTCGATAGCTCCGCACGACTGGCCCGAGTTCGACAGGGCCCATTGCGTGATGCCGGCAACGGTGCGGGGCAGTGCACAATCTGATAGGACGAGCGCCGCGTCCTTGCCGCCCATCTCGATGCTCGACGTAATCCCAAGCTCCGCGCAGCGCGTGCGGACCTGAACGCCGGCCCGTGTCGAGCCAGTGAAGACACAGGCGTCGACTCCGGCTTCGAGCAGCGCCGCCCCGACTCGACCATCGCCCAAGACGGCTTGCGCCACGCCAAGCGGCAGCTCGTTGGCAAGATGAGTGATGAACCAAGAGCTCGTGCGCGGCGTGTACTCGGACGGTTTGACGAGCACGGCGTTCCCGCAGAGCAATGCGGGATAAACTGAGCGATACAGCCCCGCTACCGGGTAGTTCCACGGCGCGAGAATGCCGACGACGCCCCGCGGCACGAGGTCGATACGTGCTGATTTTTTCGGAAAGCTGAGCGGGCTCAAGCCGACAGCGCGCGTTTGCGCGCGTTCGAGCAGACGCCGCCATGCCTTGAGTGTTTCGAGCGGACCGAGTGCCTCGGTAAATAGGCCTTCGACGGCGTGCTTGCCCATTTCCTCTTTGGCCAGGGAGAGCACCGTCGAGCGATCGCGTAACATGGCCTTCGCTGCGCGCTCGAGCGCAGCAAAGCGCCGCGACATCGGCCAAGAAGCCCACTCAGGCTGGCCGAGCTTGGCCCAGCGCAGCGCGCTTTCGAGCTCCCGCTGTGTCGATGTCGATACATCCGACGGTGCTTCGCCAGTATTCGCAGAGCGGCGCTTCAACGTTGGGCTGGCGGAGATGCTGTCGCGGTCGCGATTCACCGTCGCGTCAAAAACCATGCTGTCGGTCCATTAGCAGACGAGTCCAAAACAACCCAGACTTCTCGCGCTGCTGATCCGAAATCAGATTCACGACGTCACGCTTTGGTCGCACATGCATCCTTCCGTTGAAGCATTGCCCGCTCGATGCGGATGTCTTCATTTGGGCGACGATTTGTCAGTCGTTGTTCCCAATTCGATCCGGTTCTCCGTTGAACGTAACTCCTGCATCCGAAAAACAAATCGAAACAGTCGCGTTTTATCCCGGTATTTCGCGGTGTAAACGAATGTGTGAAGAGTTCGAGAAGCGCGCCGCCTATTCGAGCACCGTTGCGATACGCGCTCGACGCGCGGACAGATTTCGACGCGCGCTAGTCACGAAATTGAACGATTCCGTCCCGTGAAGTTTCATCGTCGGGCGTCATAACTTTGCCGCACACGTTCTGTGTTACGTGGTAGCTCATCCCTAATTGGTCGCGCGCGCTGTTAGCGCGTCGCCCCATCCGCAATCGGTGCCGCCGAACCGCGTCGTGCAGGAGCGATTTTTGAATCTGTCAGCAGCCAGCGAATTGGTGAGAACAGAATCCGGCTTAGCACGTCGGCGCGCGTTGCTCGCCTTCGCGGAAGCGATCATTCCCGGTTCATCGACTACCCGCGGCGCGGACGAGCGTACGGTCTCGCGCGCCATGGAGTTGCTTGGCGCGCTCTCTCCGCGTGCTGAAGCACCGTTCTTGGCGGCGGTGGCATTGCTCGATCAAATCGCCAGGATTCAAGCCGGAAAACCGTTTCACGCGTTGGATTCGGTCGTTCAGGAGGGGCTGCTCGCTGCGTGGGAAAAGAGCTCTGTTTTGCGTGGCCCGGTGTACGCGCTGTCACTTCTACTGAAGAGCGTGCACTTCGACCGGCCTGATACTGCACATGGCCCGCGGTCTGAGCTGAGGATGGTCGCTCGAGATGACGCGCGTTTGCGGGCTCGAGTGACTCCCGCCGAGCAGTGGCAAGAGGGGGCCGACATCGAGTGTGATGTCGTCGTGATTGGCACAGGTGCGGGCGGCGCGATCGTCGGGCGCGAGCTCGCCGACCGTGGCTATGCCGTCGTGTTCGTGGAAGAGGGGCGCTGGCAACGCAAGGACGACTATCTCGGCGGGTTGATCAACGCTCAAACGCAATACAGTCGCACGGCCGTTGCGCTTGGTACGTCTCCCTTTCCGTTGATGATGGGTAAGCTCGTGGGCGGGTCCACGGCGGTCAACGGTGGGACGTGCTTCCGTACCCCTGCGACAGTCCTCGACGAGTGGTGCGAGCAGCTCGGCACTGACGACCTGTCGCCGAGCAAGATGGCGCCGCGGTTCGAGCATGTGGAAGCGCGGCTGATGGTCTCGGAACCGGAGCGCCGCTTCATCGGGCCGATCGCCGACATGATGGATCGGGGCGCGCAGGCACTCGGCTGGCGCGCGGGACCCATCTCGCGAAACGCGGTGGGCTGTGAAGGGCAGGGCTTTTGCGGCCTGGGTTGCGCGAGTGGCGCTCGGCGAAGCGTCGAGATCTCGTTTCTCCCCGGTGCGATCGAGCGCGGAGCGGTCGTGCTTTCATCCGGCCGCGCGGAAAGCGTGCTGATCGAGCAGGGGAGAGCCGTCGGCGTCGCGGTTCGCGGCGACCGAGGTCGGCAATTGAGCGTGCGCGCCAAGGCCGTGATTGTCGCCGGCGGGTCTATTCCCACGCCCGCGCTGCTGCTCCGTCAGGGGCTCGCCAATTCCAGCGGCCAGCTCGGACGGAACCTGAGCGTGCACCCGAGCGTCGGGGTGGGCGGTTATTTCGACGAGATGATGCAGCCAGACCGCTACATCCCGCAGGCGTACATGGTCGATGAATTCGCCGCGCAAGGGATCATGATCCTCGCGGCTCAGCCGGATCTGAACGTCGCGCACGCTCTCTTCCCGGTCACGGGCCGGCGTTTCATGCGCGCCATGGATTCACTGCCGCACCTCGGCATGCTCGGCGCGATGATTCGCGATCGGAGCCGCGGGCGCGTGTGGTTCGACGTGAAGGGCCAACCCGTGGTCACGTACAATCTGCTGGCGCAAGACGTAGAGCTGCTAAAGCGCGCCATCGTTTACGCGGGAAAGCTGTGCTGGGCGGCGGGGGCCAGACGCTTGCATCTCGGCCTAATCGGCGACGACCCGATCGATACCTATGGGCAGTTCCGGCGCTTCGAGGAACGCCGGGTGCGGGCGTCCGACCTCGCGCTCATCAGCTACCACCCGCTTGGCACTTGCAGAATGGGGCGGGACCGGCGGACGAGCGTCGTCGGCCTCGACCATCAGGCTCATGACGTCCCCGGCTTGTTCGTAGTCGACGGAAGCACCGTCCCTGGGCCCCCCGGCGTCAACCCGCAACTGACGATTATGGCGCTCGCGGTGCGTGCTGCCGAGCAAATCTCACAAAGGCTGATGTAGATGGTTTTCGCCACGAAGATAGAAGACTCGCGCAAGACTACCGCCCCAGGCGGAAGGTCAACGTCTGAGGACTCGTCGCGAGGAAAGCTCGTACATTCACCCTTTCCTGCATTCGCCGGCACGGTGTTGCTCGGCGCAGCGCGGATGCAAACGCTGCGCTGGGACCGAGCACTGACGCGCGTTCGCGAAGAACAAGAGCGCGCCCTCGTAAGTATCGTCCGCCACGCCAAGTCCACAGAATATGGGAGAAAACGCGGCTTCGCTGAGGTCCGCTCGTATCGTGACTTTGCTGGCCGAGTGCCAATTGGCGACTACGACACGTTCTCTCCTTACATCGAACGCATGCGCCAGGGCGAAGACAACCTCCTCGTTCCGGAGTTCGTGCGCTACTTCGGAAACTCGTCGGGCAGCTCGTCGCAGGGCCGTTCGAAGTTTCTTCCGATTACAGAACGGCAGATCGCGCTCCAGCGGCGCAGTGGCACCGACGGCCTGTCACGAGCCCTCGTACACCTCGGCGAAAATCAATTCACGAGCGGTTTCACGCTTGGTCTATTTCCACCGACCACGATGCGACCAGAGGGTCCGGTGCTCATCACCTCCAACCCGGCGTTGATGATCGCCACTCTGCCCGCGCTGGCCAAGCCGGCGTACCTGCCCGACGAAGAATGCCGGCGCATTGCCGACTACGAGGAGAAGCTGACCCGTATCGCCAACACTTGCTTCGACCATGACGTTCGGGCTTTGGCCGGCACCACCTGTTGGTTCAGTCTGATGTTCCAGAAGCTCCTCGACGAAGCCAAGCGACGCGGGCGTAGGGCCAGCAGTGTGCGCGACATTTGGCCTAATCTGCGCATTCTACTGGGCGGCGGAGTGTCTGCCGAACCCTACCGGCCGCTGCTGCGTGAGTTCATGGGCCGAGACGACTTCGTGTTGGTCGATAGTTACAACGCGACCGAAGGCGGCATCTACGCGGCCACGGACCACCGAGAGCGACCGGGCATGCTGATGATGCCGCACCGGGAAACATTCTTCGAGTTCGTCGCGCTGGAGGAGCACGACAACCCCGCTGCACACCGTGTTCCGCTATGGGAGGTCGAGCTTGGGCGTCCGTATGCGATCATCGTGACGACCGTCTCCGGTCTGTACGCCTACAAGTTGGGTGACATCGTTCGCTTTCCCGAGGTCAACAGAATCGAGTTCGTCGGTCGGCTCTCGGGCTGCTTGTCGGTGACGCAAGAGTTGACGACGCACATCGAGATAGAAAAGGCGGTCTCACACGCGGCGTCCGTGGTGCCCTGCACGACGTTGGACTTTGGCGCCAGCGCAGAGGTCGGTCCACGTAGCCGCTACTTGCTATTCGTCGAATTTGCGTCGGACAGGCCGCCGTCGGATCTGGACGCGTTTGCACGGGCGTTCGACGCCGGCTTGTGCCGGGAGAATCGCGTGTATCGAGAGCACCGCATGAATGACGTTGTGCTCTTGCCTCCGCGCGTCGTGCCGCTGCGCCGTGGTGGCGCGCAGGCCTATCTGGATCAAGTAACACGCGGAAACATGCAGGGAAAATTCCCTCGCATCATCGACCCCACTCGCCGTGATCAGGTGAGTGCTTTCGCAGCAGCCGTCTGAACCTAATTCTCGTAGTGAGCCGCCAGAGGAATTCATGAAACGACTTGGAGTACTGATCATCGGCGCCCACGGCGCGGTCGCATCGACCTTGTTCGCGGGAGTCCAACTCATGTTGCGCGGTCTCGCACCTCGCTTGGGCATGCTGACTGAGAAGGCCCCGCGCGTGGAGTCCATTGCCGACTGGCTCGACGTCGCGCCGCTCGAAGGCCTGGTGTTCGGAGGCTGGGATCCGACTTTCAAAAATGCCTACGAGGCGGCGCAACAACACCGCGTCCTGCCGGTCGACAGGCTGCTGTCGGTGCGTGAAAAGCTGGAGGCGATCAGTGCTTGGCCCGCGATCGGCGCCAAGGGCAACGCAAACAACGGTCGCTTCGTGACGGCCAATGGTCATCGCGCCGAGGTCGCAGCGATTCAACGAAACGTCGAGGAATTCAAGAGATTGAACTTCGTCGACCAAGTCGTGATCGTCAACCTCGCGTCGACCGAGCCCTACTTGGAAGAATGCGATGTGCATGGCTCGCTCGCGGCCTTCGAGCGGGGCTTGGACGAGAGCGACCCGCGCATCAATCCAGCGATGCGTTACTTCTACGCGGCTAACCTACTCGGTGCTCCGTACTGCAACTTCACGCCCAGCTTGACCAACGTCGCGGCGCTGCGCGAGCACGCGGAAACGCTCAATAACCCGTTCGCGGGCATGGACGGCAAGACTGGCCAAACGCTGCTCAAAACCGCGCTCGCGCCCATGTTTCGAGTGCGTCGCTTGCACATCGAGGGCTGGTACTCGACCAATATTCTCGGCAACAACGACGGTCGAGTTTTGGCCGAGCCCGAGTCGAACAAGACGAAGGTTCTGTCCAAAGCGAGCGTGCTGGACTCTATCGTCGGCTATCCGGTCGAGAATCATCAAGTCCACATTCACTACTATAAGCCGCGCGGGGACTCCAAAGAGGCGTGGGACAACATTGACCTGGTCGGGTTCGCTGGAATCCCAATGCAAATGAAAGTCAATTTCTTGTGCCAGGATTCGGCACTTGCGGCACCGATCGTGATCGACCTCGTGCGTTTGCTCGACGTCGCCAAGAGGCAAGGAGAGAAGGGGATTCAGCGACAGCTGTCGTTGTTCTTCAAGTCTCCGTACACGGAACCTGGGACCACGCCGGTTCACGATCTGTTCAAGCAGGAGCAACTGCTCGTCGATTGGGCGAGGCGTAGCTCTGCGAGAGTGGCAGATGAGCACCGATAGGCCGGCGATCCTGGGTGGGAGGGCGAGCGTGGCTGCTGCCGACCATCGCCTTTGGCCAAGCGTGGGAGACGCCGACCGGCGTGCGGTGCTGGCCGTGCTCGACCGCGGCATTTTTTCCGGATCTCATGCGCCGGAAGCGCAAGCACTCGAAGAACGTTTTGCCGAGTACGTTGGCGCTCGGTTCTGCTTGCTCACGCATTGCGGTACGAGCGCGCTGCAGCTCGCGCTGGCCGCCGCGGGAGTGGGGTTGGGCGACGAGGTGATCGTTCCTGCGTATAGTTTCATCGCGACTCCGTTCGCCGTCGTGCTGCAAGGCGCGACGCCCGTCTTCGTCGACGTCGACCCAGTGACTGGGCACTTGGATCTCCCGCAAACGGAGCGAGCGATCACTCCGCTGACCAAAGCGATCATGCCCGTTCATATCCACGGACAAGCGTCCGACATGCCAGGTATCCTGGCCCTGGCCGAACGACGCGGTTTGCGTGTGGTGGAAGATGCTGCACAAGCGCACGGGGCTACGGTGGGGGGCAAGCCGGTTGGCGCGCTCGGCGCTGCCGGAGGATTTTCTCTGCAGTCGAGCAAGAACCTTGCGGCCGGAGAGGGCGGGTTATTCGTTACGAACGACCACGAAGGCGCCGAGCTCGCGAATCGCGTGCGCAACTTTGGACAAGACATTGCACTCGGTGACGCCGCGACCTTCGACCGGACGCATCCGCTCGACGGCACTCGGTCGCTTCAATCGGTGACCCTCGGCTCGATGTACCGGGGTAACGAAATGATGGCCGCGCTCGCTCGCTCTCAGCTCGAGAAGCTCCCCGAACGCACACGGCGTTGCGCAGAAAATGCCGAGCGACTCTCGGCGCACTTGAGCGAGCTTCCGGGAGTGATTCCGCCGCGGGCATTGCCCGGTCGCACCTCCGTGCACCACAAGTACCGTGTTCAGCTCGACCCTGAGACTGCGGGCCTCAGCTGCTCTCCCACCGTGCTGCGCGAGTCGATTAAAGCAGCGCTCGAAGCCGAAGGGTGTGAAGTCGCTTACTGGCAGTCGCAGCCACTCCCGGCGCAGGCCGTGTTTCGCGAAAAGCTGATGCCTGCGCTGCACGCGCGCAGCTCGGGGGCCGACCTGTCGCAAAATTACGATTCCGCGCATTACCCCAACACGAAGCGTTTGCTCGACAGGTCCCTCTTGTTGTTCTCGCAGTCGTATCCGTTGATCGGGCAGGAGGATCAATTGGTGGTGCGCTACGCGGAAGCGTTCGCGCGCGTGTGGCACCACCGGGAGGAAATCGTGTCGAGGGCCGTGCGTTGAGAGTGAACGCGCCACGTCCCACGAGTCGCTCGAGCTTCGAGAGCACGCGGGCGCTTCGCCCGGTTCTCTTGCTGTTCATCGGAATTTCGCTGATCGCCTATTTGGTGCGCCGCACGGATCCCAGCCAGGTGTGGGGTGCTCTGGAACGCGCGGGGGTGTGGCTCCCGCTGCTGGCGGCCCTCGAAGCGTTGTTGCTGCTCACCGACACCGCCGCTTTCGCTTCGCTGATCGCCTCTGCGCGAGCAATCTCGGTGCGCGGCTGGCTGCGCTCGTCCGCCGCCAGCTACGTTTGCCTGGTGCTCCTTCCGGCGGGGCGCGCAGTGGGTGAAGCGGCGCGCGTGGCGCTCGCGACGCCTTACACGGGGGCAGGCCACGCGGTTGCCGCGGGCGCCGAGTTGCAAGCGGTTGCGCTCATCGCCGATGGCCTCGTCTCGTTCGCTGCCGCGTGTGTCGTCTTCAACTTCCTGGGCGCCGCGCAGCATCTGACAGTGGCACTGTTCGCCAATGGCTGGCTAGTGAGCGCTGCGGGGTTTGCTCTCCTTTACCTGATGCGCAGCCCATCGGCTGGCGCCTGGATTCTTCGGCGCATGCCCACCCTCGGGCGCTTCCGTCCAGACGCTGAGAGTGTTCCGCGCGGCTCAACGTGGAACGCTGCAGCCTGGAGCGTGTTGGGACGCGGGTTGCAGGTTGTTCAATATGGCATCGCGATTTTCGCGGTAGGCGGTGTCTTCACCGTCAAAAGTGCATTTGTCGCGCACGGCATTCACATGGTCGGAGCGACGGCGGGCGTGGCGATGCCGAATCAAGTCGGTATCGCGGACGCGGCATACGTGGTGTTCGCAGGCATTTTGGGCTTTCGAAACGAGCCTGCACGCGCGCTCGCAGCGATGCTTTCTGTCCGTTGCGCACAGCTGCTGCTTGCGAGCGTGTGCTTTTCAGTAGTGGCCTTCGTGCGCGAGCCCAGCCCCAAACCCAGTCCAATCGGTTGAGTCGGAGGGGCCATGACGCTTCACGCGATTTCTCGAGCGCTCCACGGTGAGCCCGCTGAACCGACGACGCTCGGTGCGACCCAGTCGCGAACGCTCATGGATCGCTCAGCCTTTCTAGCAATTGCTCATGCACTGCGCTCGAGGCTGCAAGCACGTCGCCGCGCTCGAGCATGCGCTGTCCCCCATCCTGGTCAGTTACGATGCCACCGGCTTCGCAAACCAGGAGCATCCCGGCCGCGAGGTCCCATGGTTTGAGTCCTCTTTCAAAAAAACCGTCGCCGCGACCCGCTGCGACATACGAAAGGTCCAACGCTGCCGAGCCCATTCGCCGAATGCCTGCGACGCTCGCCATCACTCGTGCGAGGCCCGCGAGATAGCGCGCATGATCTGCACTGCCGCGGTGTGGCACGCCGGTGTGAACTAGTGCGTCATCGAGTGACGCTCGCGACGACACGCGCAGCGGACGCTCCCCGAGAAAGGCTCCGACGCCGCGCTCCGCCCAAAACAGCTCGTCACGCATCGGATCGAGCACCACTCCAGCTACTGTCCCGGTAT
>Ga0210387_10001657_pt1 | contig 16852 bp, 10 predicted proteins | sample IncBWC7OmetaG_FD_160108 | JGI IMG/M metagenome (GOLD analysis project Ga0210387, IMG submission 160108) | Forest soil microbial communities from Barre Woods Harvard Forest LTER site, Petersham, Massachusetts, United States - Inc-BW-C-7-O ...
TCGTAACGTAGCCAATGTCGTAACCCATCCGTTCGATGAAGCGAACGAGCCCATGCTCGACCCAGCCGATGTCCACGCCAGCGGCGTACGGGCGATCGAAGCTGACCTGATAGCCGCGATCGCCCGTAAACCCGACGGCGGCAGGCAGACGATTGATGTACAAGCTGATTCCGCCCCAGAAATTGTACGCTTGCCAGGTAGTGACGCTGGCCTGTACCAAGAGGGGGGCGACGCGGTCGCTCTCGCACACGATGAACGGTACGTAACTCTCGAGGCCGTCGTCATTGGTGAGCTTGCACAGGTAGTAGCCGGTGACCCAGCCCTGCTCGACGAGAATGGAAAACGTGCTCTGCCACTGGCACTCGAGCAGCCCAGTCGTGGAATTGGCCGTGGGCAAGGGTTGCGGATGGACGAACACGCCGGCACCCGCGCTGACCAAGCGCGCGCCGAGGCCTTGGTAATAGCCGATGCGGTACACGTCGCAACGCACGCCTTGTGCGCGCACCACGTTCGCAAATATCTCCAGCGTGTCCCCCACTGCGAGCGATGTCTTGGAGGCGTACCCCTCGACCTCGCCGGCTAGCGCTGGGCTCTTGAGGACGTATTCTGCGCAGCCCGGCTTTTGGTTCTCGATCGTTATCGGTGAGTCGACCTCGCGAGCAGCTTCGATGCCATGCTGGCGAACCGACGCAGCTGGTTCGGGTCCGGGTTGATCACACGCGGCATCCAACAGGACGCCACCAGTGGCCAGCGTCTGCAGAATCAAGCGTCGCGGAAAGCGCCCCCCCGCGCCCCGAATGTCGTCCTCTGACATGTCACGGCTAGAAGTAGCTGATCGGAGTGTATCGGCCAGTCCCAAATGGCAGCGTGGCCCGCGACGCGAAACGCACCGCGCGGGCTGCACACGACCCTGCTTTCGAGGAAACTTCTAGAGTGAGTGTTTGCGCGAACGACCGAGCTGCAGCACGTCAGCCCTGCGCGTCAGACTCCAACTCTTGAAACAACGGCGAGAGCTCTCGGTGACTTCTGAGTGGCGCGCAGAAGCGTGTCGCTCGCTCGAGTAGCAACGACTCGAGCTCGTCCGCGCGTGGACCGAGCTCGCCGACGGTCCTGCGGCAACCTGCCTCTTCGCGCTCCAGCTCTTCCTCGTTCTTCGCGAGAACCGAGCGGAGCTCCTTGATCTGAAATTCCAAGTCCTCCACCTCGCCGCGGCGCAGCGAGACGCGTGCTTCCGAGTCCTTCAGCCTTTGCTTCGACGCGCACCAATTGTCGACGATTTCAGCGGAGCGTCGATAGGCGTCGGCGAGCTCGCGATAGGGTTCGACGAACGCGGAGCGGCCCTCCCAGCGCAAAACTTCGGTGAGTGAGCGCTTCAGGTCTTGTACTGGTCGATCCATATCCAACGTCAGCGCGGCGGCTCCAGCGAGCGCGCCTTTGAGCTCATCGCGCGCCTTGCTGGCGTCGATGCCCAAGGCATCGACAGCGTGGCCCAACCGCTGTCGAATGTCGCGCCCGCGTGCTTCGATGCCCTCGAGCGCGCGCTGTTCGGTGATCGCTTTGGCGCGTAGCTCGCTGATCTCGCGCACGAGCTTTTTTACTTCATTCAGTAGGTCATTCAGCTCGCGCGGGCGTTCGCCGGGGAACGCGAGTGACAACATTTGTTCGAACACCGCTGTTCGCTTGACCCAGCGATCGATGGCCACCGGCGGCAGCGTCTTGGCGGGTCCGCGCGACTCGATTTCGTCTCCGAACGCGTCGGTAGGAATGCGCAGGCCAATTGCACCTGCGATCGACATCAGATCGGCGTTCACGCGGTGCGCGTCGACCGGGCGGTCCTTGGCGTCCTTGGCCAAGCATTCCATCACTAGTCGCTCCAGTGGATCTGGAATCGAGGGGTCGTGCTTTTTCGGAGAAGCGGGCTCCTCTTTCAGGTGTTTGATGAAATAGGTGGTGATGTCCGTGGCGTCGAACGGGAACGTGCCCGTGACCATTTCGTAGATGATGACGCCGAGCGAATACAGATCTGCGGATGGTCCAGCTTCAATCGATGTAATGCGTTCTGGCGCCATGTATTGGGGCGTACCGAACACTTCTCCCGCGCCGGTCAAGCGCGAGTCCTGCATCGAGCGCGCGATCCCGAAATCGAGCAGCTTGACTTGGTCGGTTCCGTTCGGGCCGCGCGCCAAGAAAATATTCTCGGGCTTCAGATCGCGATGGATGACTTCGAGATCGTGCGCTCGAGCCAGCGCTCGCGCGATCTGAATCATGATCGGCAGGCCGCGCTCGAGTGGCACCTTGCCATGTTCGAGCACGTCCGCGAGCGTCTCGCCACGGAGTAGCTCCATGACCAGGTACACGTGACCGTCTGGGGTCTCGCCCTGATCGAAAATCTCGATGATGTTCGGGTGCGCGAGTTTCTGCGCTGCCTTCGCTTCACGCCGGAAGCGCTCGCGAATCACCTCGTTGCGCGTGAACTGCGGGCTCATGACCTTGACCGCACATGGGCGATCCACGAGCCGATGGCGCGCGGCGTACACCGTGGCCATGCCGCCTTGACCCAGGACTTCTTCGATCTGGTAGCGCCCGGCGATGGTGATGCCGATCAGCGGGTCCTGAAGTGTCTCGAGGGCGCCGCCGCATAGAAAGCACGCAGCGCTATCGTCCGGGTACTTCAGCTTGCACTGCGAACACGACTTCATGGCGCCCACTCCATCCTCTCCGGATCGTTTGCCGGATGAAAGGGCTTATGGAGTCAGCGCATGAAACATTCCAAAACGGGATGTTTATACGGGTTTACGGCGCTGGCGCCTTTACGTTTGGTCGCATTGCCCGGCCGGGGCAGAGCGCCCCGCTCGCTTTCCAGGCTTCTGTTCGCGGTATGCTAGAAGCGAGCGCGAAAAGGTTAGACAAGGACCGGCTCATTTGGCGACCGAGCGAAGACAACCCCTCAAGATCGAGGTTCCGAACCCAAAGCAGGAGACACTGCGTTTTGGGCGCGTTGGGATTATCGTGACGGTCGGGTTTGCGATTGGCATCGTTTGGCCGCGGCTTGCCGGTTTCAAGCTCGTGCCGAGTGTCCCGAGCCAGCCGGCCGAGAGCAGTAGCGCCGATTTGACCGGTGCACCTGGCGACCCAAAGGGCAACGCCGTCGCGCCCGCTTCGTCTGCCGAGCTCGAGCCCCCGCCCGCAGCGGTCGATACGCCGCCCGCCGATCGGCCACTGATCAGCGAGCCCCAGTTTCTGGCGTGTAAGGCCAAAGGCAAGAAGCACAAGGACGACTGCGATCACATCGAGTTCGACGGCCTGGCTCGCCCGCACATCCAGGCGCTGGCTAGCTGCCAGGGGGCCGAGAAAATGGTGGGTGTGCTCTCACTGGGCTTCGATCTCGATTTCGAAGCCGAGCGAGTCAAGGCCATCAAAAATGGCAAGAGCACGTCACTCCAGCAATCCGACGTGGACGCGCTGCTGGCCTGCGAGAAGAAGGAGTTTGCGAACGTCTCGCTGGTCGGAATCAAACACCAGAGCGACGAGTACTCGGTGTTCTATCGGGTAGAATTTGCGAAGCTTGACTCGGTCAAGCCCGGTCAAGCGGAGCCGAGCGCCAGTGCCGATGCAGCGCCGGGCGAGGTGACCGAGGCAAGCGGGCATGCCACCGTGAGCTGGGACGTGGCGCTCGTACGCTCGTCTGCGAGTCGAGATGGCGCGGTGATAGCCCGTGTTTTACAGGGCACGCGCGTCTCGGTCACGGGTCGCAGGGGCGACTGGTACCGCGTCAAGTACGACGTCAAGGGCAACGTCGGCTGGGTGTATCGCACGGCCATCGGCATGTAGCGCGCCGCCGAACGCGCCTTTGGCACGCCGCGCGCTGCAGCAATCGCGCGCTGAAACACGGAACTTCTGGCGAGCGCGTGGCGCCTGAGATAAATCTTCCTGAGTGACGAGGAAGAAGCAAACCGGTGACGTGGGCGAGTCAGCCCCGGCCGTGCCTGCTTCCCCCGACGTCGCGTTGATTCACGGTGTCTCGCCCGACGGCAGCTTGCACATCTTGCGCGCACGCGAGAACCGGCTTGAGCTCGGCGCAATTCGCCCGTTGCGCGAAGGCGTGCCCATCACGGGTGAAGTGGTGAAGCTGCGGCCGCGTGAGAATTGCCCTGTCGTGTGTGACGTGGAGGTTCAGCTCAAAGCGCAGCAGCTGCCGAGCGATTGCCAAGTCCCAGCCACTCCGGCGAATCTAGCGCACTCGGGTCCGGCTCAAGTTGCGACCGACGAGTATCGCAAGAACTGGGACGCGATCTGGAGCGCGCCTTCGCCCAAAGCCAAGCTCGCGAATTGACGCTGTAGTTCTCGCCGCGCCTCGGTCGAGCACGCGAATGATCAGAATGCGGCGCTGAGCGCGCGCACTTTGCTCTGGGCAATCACGAACGTCGCGTTCACACCCGCGACGCGCATGTAGAAGACACTGGTGCCTCGCCAGGAATCTCCGGCACCGAAGGCGACGCTTTGCGGGGCACCTATTTTAGGCGAAATCCGCAGGAGCAGACTCGGCTTCGAGAGCCCCTCGGCGGGCTCGGGCGGCCCGATGTGGAGCGCGGCTTCGGCGCGCAAGTTCCCGAGCGCCTCGAGCAAGTCCGACATGCGGTCGTCTGGGAAGCTACCCGCGGGCGTGGGCTCGAAGTGCTCACCGTGGCGCTCGAAGCGCAACGTGCGACCGTTCGCTTCCAGCGCGAACGCCGCGAGCGACTCGGGCTCGGACGAAAACACCGAGCGATTGACGAGCAGTGTGTCGAGCGTATCGAGCGCCGTGCGCGGTAGCACGAAGACCGGGCCGTTCTGGTCGAGCGTGGCGTATACGCCGAGCGCAGTCTCGTCCCCGATGCGTAGCGTGTGCTCCAGTTTGGGGTTGGTCTCGGTCTTGAACGCGAATTGAACTGCGAGGGTGGGGTGCGAAAGCCCAAACGAGCCGTCGTCGCTGTCGGCCACGAAGCGCTCGGCGTTGAGCGCTCCGAGCGTTTGGACTACGTCCGCGCTCAGGCCGCCGTCCGGGTCGAAACCCTTCGGGCTGTCCAATTGCAGGGCGTCGTGCGCGTCGCGCCGCAGGACCTCGTGCTCTGAGCCATGCACGATATCCGCGGAAATGAAGCTCGAAGGCCCGAATTCAGTGAGCTTTCGCGAATACAGCAGCGTCGAATCGAGCGCGAACGCGCGCGCTTGGTCGCGTGGGATCTTCAGCGTTACAGCGTCCTGCTCACGGTATAAGAGCAGGTTGCCGTCGCTGTCTTTGTTGCCGACGCGCACGACCTCTTCAGCGACCTCCGCCTCGTTCGCGCCGGCAGAACGCAGCGTGACCGTGGTCTTTCCAGGCTCGAGGCCGAGCTCGCTCAACTTCGCGTTTTCGACACGTTCGCCTCGCGCTTCGAGCACGTCCCCGATCCGTTGATTGCCGGGCTCGAGCTCGACGTCGGCGTCGGTTTTTGCGTGCAGCACGAAGCTCGTGCCTTTGCGCACGAGTCGGAATTTGCTCTCGCCGTTGGCCATGGCGAGCTCCTCGACCTCGTCGACGTGCATGGAAAAAGCGTGCTGGTCGAAGAACGCGTCGCGCTTCAGGTTCAGCGTGGCGTCGAGCTCGCGTGATACACAGGCGCCTCGGGTATCGGGTGCCCGCCGCACAATCGCGAGCTGTGTCGCATCCCCCGGGCAAGCGCCGCCCACGTCGAAGCGGACCGGACTCTTCGAATCTCTGATTTTGAGCTCGAAATGAGCCGGGTGCACCCCCACGGCGGCTTCTGCTTCCGCGCTGCTCAGAAAGCGGGTCGCGGAAAGTCGTCCGAGTTGAAAGAACAGACTCGCGACCGTGTCGCGGTCTGCGCGTAGCTTCGGTTCACCTTCGACCATGAAGGTCTTGCCTGGACCGCGCGTCAGAATCAAGCTGAGCTCGGGACTCTCGATGCTGATTCGAGTCACCTCCGCCTCACTGACCGAGACGATGCTGCGCAAGCGAAACGCATCGAGATCGAGTTGTAGATCTTCCGCCACGGATTTGCCGACGAGGAACGTCTTGGTCGCCGTGCCCTTGCGAGTGACGGTAACGTAGCGTGCGCCTTCGGGTGCCGGCGCTGGGCCGCCGAGGCGCAACTCGTAGCTCGATTTCTCGGTGCCGACGACGATGCTGCTGGCGCCCGGAGAGTCGAGTCCGAGTGCGGCTTGCGCGAGCCCGTCCGCTACCGGCCGCAGCGCCTTCGCGCTCGCCAGCCCGTTCAGGAATTTGTCGACCGTGGCCGCGTCGGCTAGCTCCTTCACCGGTGATACGAGCTCGAACGCCGCGGACCCCGCGTCGCCCGCTGCGGCGCGGTCCAACGCTATTTTCTGGTTATTTTTCGATAGTTCCAGGTGTGTCACGTCATCGACGCGAAATACCGGCAATAAGTTCTGCTCACGGCCCTCGGTATCTCCGGTGGTGATCGAGCGACTCGTCGCCCAGACGGCTACGCCGGAGCCGCACGCCAGAACGGCGATCACCGCGTTGACGAGTGTGGTGCGCGCGACCTTCATGCATGCTCGTCTTGGCGAGACTTCTTCTCTACGGCGCGCCGGCGCACGAGCACGAACGTGCCCAGCGCGGCAGCGCAGCCTGGCATGTAGACGAGCACATAGCGCAACACCTCACCGAGCGACCCCTCACTCAGGGACATCCCCACCTCATGCTCGGTCTTCTCCGGGACGCTGACTAGGGCAGGGCGCGACCCGAGCCAGCTCAACGCGTTTTCGCTGAACAAGCGATCGCCGAATAGAGATGAATCACCGTAGTTGCGATTCCAAACCAGATTGGCGGCGCCAGCGATCACGACCCGAGGGCCATATTTGGCCGTCGAGCTCGCGGGCTTCGGCAATTCCGCGGCGACGGCCACGGAATACTGCGCATGCGTCGCATTCTCGATCGGTTCGTCCTTGTGATTGGGATCGAGGAGCGGACTGAGGTCACGCAGGCTCTCCGCCTGGTCGCTCGGAACGAGCAGCACTTTTGCCGGGGAATTCGAGAGAACGCGCAGGCTTTGGGCGCTGCTGACGAGCACGCGCGAGTCGATCTTGACGCCCTCGCGCTCGAGACCTCGTGTCACCTCATGTGGCTTCGGAATGGAGAAGAATACCTCTCCGGCGCCGCGTGGTAGGCGCACCGCGGGGTCGGTTTCGAGCACTAGGTCTTCACCGAAATCGACGCCAATCAACCGACCGACTGCTTCCAGGCCCGAGCGCTTCACGTGTCGGTCTTCGCCCAAGATAGGGGGCACGAGCAGGTACGCGCTACCGCCGGCTTTGATGAAGGCGACGACGCGAGACGACGCGGTTTCGTCGAATTCGACGCCCGGACCCGGAACGACCAGGAGCTGGCAGTCGTTCAGCGTCGTGCCGGGGGCGGCCAGGTCCACTGCGTTGACGTCGAAATTGCTCTTCTCGAGTCGATGACGAATTTCCGCTAGCCCTTCGGGGCCGACGTCATCCATGGACAGCTCGCGGTGACCTATCGAGAAGCAGGCCTTCGCCTTCGCGTCGGCGAGCACGTTCGCGATGCTCTCGGTCAGCGATTGCTCGAGGCGAGGCTGAGCTTTGCCCGTGTCGTCGTCGTAGTGGACGAGCTCTTCACTGGTGACGAACCAATGCCGATCACCGCGCGTGACGACGACGCTCGCGTCGGTCACGACCCGACCGTCTTCGGCGCGCCCGGTCATCAGCCCGAGTTTTTGCTGCAGTGCCTGAAATTCTGCTGGATTCTGATCGGGATCGACGAACTTCAGGTCGAGCTTCGACGTCTCGGCGCGATACGCGACCAGCATCTGCCGCACGCTCACGCTGAGTGGGTCGGCCTTGCTCAAGAGCACGGTGATCTCGATGGGCTGGTCGAGCGCGTGCAGGATATTCAGAGTTGCTGCTGAGAGTGTGTATAGCTTCTCGTGCGTCAGATCCCAGCGCTTGTACCAACGGGCGACCAGCACGTTGGCATTGACGGCCAAGAGCGCCGCGCCGAGCACTCCGAGCGCTGCGAAGGCCTTGAAGGAACGGCTCACGCCTCCCGTCCCGAGATGCGTAGCCGGAGTCTTTGTTGACGCGGTTTGACGACCGTCGCTATCGGCGCTCATCCCCATCTCCAAGAGTCGACGACGCGAGTGGTCAGAAACAGTCCCAGCGCGGTCACCGAGCCGTCGAACACGACGCGCCGCAAGTCGAGGATGCCGCGCGAAAAATCCTCCATTTGTCCCATCATCGAGACGTGAGCACACACGTCGCGGAACAAGCCCGGATCGAAGATGTATTCACCGACGCCCAGAATGAACAGCCCGAACTCGACGAAGATAGTGAGCAACAGCGCGACGAGCTGACTCTTGGTCATCGCGCTCATGAGGGTGCCAATGGCCAAATAGGCGGAGCCGATCCCGAACAGGCCAAGGTAGCTCGAGCCCACTACGCCCCAGTCCACGATCCCGGTCTTGCGCAAAATGACGATATAAAGCAGAGTTGGCGCCCAGATCAGCGCGTAGGTGGTCAGGAGCGCGGCATACTTGCCGAGCACCACGCCGGTCGCCGTCACGGGTGCAGTGAGCAGTGATTCGATCGTGCCGCTGCGCCGCTCTTCGGCGAACACGCGCATAGTGAGCGCTGGGCAAACCAAGAGCAGAGTCATCAGCAGGAAGATCGATTCCTGCCCGAAGTAAGCTTGCACGGGGCCGGTATCGACGGACACCTCCGCCATGCTCGTGAAGTGGGTGATGATGGAATAGAAGATCGCGCCCTGCAGCAGCAGGAACACGGTCAAGAGCACCCAAGCGAGCGGCGTGACCCACAAGCTCAGCACCTCGCGTCGGTACACGGCTAGGAGTCCGTTCACGCGGCTCCCTCGTGAGTGGTCGGCGGAGAGCTTTCTTTCTCGTGGCGCTCATGACGAGTGAGCTCGCTGAACACCTGTTCGAGTGAAGCCTGCTCCGGAACGATGGCGTGAAGCCCGACGCCCGCTTGGGTGAGCGCCTGAACCAGCGCCTCGATGAGCGCGTCGGCGTCCTGGGTAGTGTCGAGCGAGACGCGCAAGGTCCGGCGCCCGGAGGCCGCGTCGTCGGCTAGGGCGGACAGCAGAGAAACCCCAGAAGTGGCCGAAATGGCGGCCTCGGCGGCTTGCTTGGGGTCGCGCACGCGGATCGTGACGGTGGACGCTTTCTGACGCGCGCGCAGCTCTTCGATCGTGCCTTCTGCGACGAGGCGGCCGCGGTCGATGACGATCGCGCGTTCGCACGTGGCTTCGACCTCGGACAAGATGTGCGTCGAGAGCAGCACGGTGCGGTCCCCGCCAAGCTCCTTGACCAGTGCTCGCACTTCACGGATCTGGTTCGGGTCCAGACCCGCGGTCGGCTCGTCCAAGATCAAGAGAGGCGGGTTGGCAACCAAGGCGTCCGCCAAGGCGACGCGTTGCCGGTAGCCTTTGGATAAGTGTTGGATCACGGTCTCTGCCATGTGCGCGACGCCCGCGCGCTCCATCGCGCCACCGATGGCGCTCGTGCGCTTGGCGCGCGGTACCTCCTTCAGGCGCGCGCGAAACAGCAAATATTCCGACACGCGCATTTCGGGGTAGAGCGGTGCGCTCTCCGGCATGTAACCAAGCGAGCGGCGAGCGGCGAGCGGCGCTTCGATGATGTCGTGCCCGGCGATGCGAACGCGACCGCTCGTGGCGCCCAAGAAGCCAGCCAGGACGCGCAGCGTCGTGCTTTTGCCGGCGCCATTTGGCCCCAAAAAACCGACGATTTCCCCCCGCCCGACCGAGAACGACACGCCCTGTACGGCGACCACGGTGCCGTAGTCCTTCGTCAGATCAGTCACCTCGATCATGGCGAGACAGAACCTTCGCTCAGCGTCTCACGAGCGGCCGACAACATGCGCCAAGTTTTCAGACGCTCGCCGCAGCGTCTTCCGGCTCGTCGTCGTCGACCGCGCCCTCTTCTTCCAGGATCGCGCCGTGGCACTTCTTGAATTTCTTACCAGAGCCACAGGGGCACAAGTCATTGCGTCCGATCTTCGGCGCGGGTGGTGCAGAGCGGCGCGCTTGAACGGGCAACGGCGCTGCTTCCGGTAGCGGATCGCCGTCCCCCGGGTGACGCGCGATGGCGGCTTCCAACTCGGCGCGGTGCCTCGCCTCGGCCTGAGCCTCTAGCGCGGCGAGCTCCTCTTGGCGGTGCGCTTGCACCTCGAACAGCTTCACCAGCACCGTGCTGGAGATCTTGGCCATCATGTTCAAGAAGAGGTTGTAGCCCTCCTTCTTGTATTCGTTCTTCGGGTCGCGCTGGCCGTAGCCACGGAGACCAATGCCGTCCCGCAAATGCTCCATGTTGGACAGGTGGTCGACCCAGCCTTCATCGATGCCTTCCACGTAGATATGCCGGAAAGCGCGCAGCAAAATGTCGCTGCCGAGCTCTTTCTCCTTGGCTACGTAGGCGGCTTCGGCAAAGCGATACAGCTCGCGCACGAGCATTTCCGAATCACCGATCTCGTCGATGCTCTTTTCTGGATCGATCCGGAAGTGCTCGCGGAAGCCTTGGTGGATGCTCTTCCAATCCCAGTCTTCGGCTTGCTTGTTGGGTGGGCAGCTCTCTTCCACCATCGCGCCAACCACGCGATCGAGCAAATCTAGCACGCGCTCGCGCTGCTCGGACAAACCCTGCGGGATGAGCTCGGTGAGCTCTTCGTACACGCTGATCGGCGTGCGCGAGCGGCGACCCTCGAGGTCGAGCTTCACGCCCCACATTTGGTACACCTCGCTCTGTAGTGAAGACAGCTCGACCAGCGTTTCGGCTTTCTTCAGCTCCTCCACCGTGGGCGCGCGGTTCTTGCCGTTCTCGTCCGTCGGGCGGAGCTGCGGTTCGCAGAAGAAACCGACCAACTGCGCGACGAGCGGCGCGGTCCTCTCCTTGACCTGCGGGTCGCCGGGAATTTTTCGCGTTTCACCGGTAGATTTACCGGTTTCGTCGATCTCTTCGGGTGCGTAACGGCCGAGCAGCAGCTGCTGGCGCAAAGTGTACACCGTCTTGCGCTGCGCGTTCATCACGTCGTCGTACTCGAGCAGATTCTTGCGAATGTCGAAGTTGCGTTCTTCGACCTTGCGCTGCGCGTTTTCGATGCTGCGCGAGACCAGCGGATGCTCGATGGGCTCGTCGTCGGGCATGCCCATGCGATCCATCAACCCCTTCACGCGGTCACCGGCGAAGATACGCATCAAGTCGTCTTCGAGCGACAAATAGAACTTGCTGTAACCCGGGTCACCCTGGCGGCCCGCGCGACCGCGGAGCTGATTGTCGATGCGACGCGACTCGTGCCGCTCGGTGCCAATGATGTACAGGCCGCCGAGAGCCACGACCTCGTCGTGCTCGACCTTGCAAGCTTCGGCGATCTCGGTGAGCAGCGCTTGGTACTCTTCCGGGTGCGTCTCGGGCGTCTTGCCGGCCTTCTTGAACTGGTCGGTGGCGATCATCTCGGCGTTGCCGCCGAGCATGATGTCGGTGCCGCGGCCGGCCATGTTCGTGGACACCGTGATCGCGTTCTTCTTGCCCGCTTGCGCGACGATGAACGCCTCGTTCTGGTGGTGCTTGGCATTGAGCACGTGGTGCGCGATCTTCTTTTTGGCTAAAATGCGCGCGATCGCCGAGCTCTTCTCGACACTGGTCGTGCCGACGAGCACGGGTCGCCCTGCTTCGTGGTGCGTGAGAATGTCGCGCGTCAGCGCGTTGAACTTCTCGCGCTCCGTCTTGTAGACGACGTCGTGATCGTCCAGGCGGATGTTCGGCTTGTTCGTGGGGATCGCCGTCACGTCGAGCTTGTACGTTTCGGAGAACTCGTGCGCCTCGGTCTCGGCCGTACCCGTCATGCCTGCGAGCTTGTTGTACAAGCGGAACAGGTTCTGAAACGTGATCGTGGCCATGGTGCGGCTTTCCTCTTGGATGCGCACGTTCTCCTTGGCCTCGACCGCTTGATGTAGGCCGTCGCTCCAACGGCGACCGGCGAGCACGCGGCCCGTGAACTCGTCGATGATCAGCACCTTGCCGTCCGGCGACACCATGTAGTGCTGGTCGCGCTTGTACAGCGCGTGAGCACGCAAGAGCTGATTGAGAATGTGCAACGTCTGCACGTTCACCGGATCGTACAGATTTCCGATGTTCACGAGGCGCTGCACGGTCTCCACGCCTTCATCCGTCAGCGTGGCGCTGAAGCCCTTCTCGTCGACGTTGTAGTGCTCGTCCTTGACGAGCTTGAGCACGACCTCGTTCAGCGTGCGGTATTTCTCGCTCGCAGCGTCGGCGGCGCCGCTGATGATGAGCGGGGTGCGCGCCTCGTCGATCAGAATCGAGTCGACTTCGTCCACGATCGCGTAATTCAGCGGGCGCTGCGCGTATTCCAGCGCGCTGAACTTCATGTTGTCGCGTAGGTAATCGAAGCCGAATTCGTTGTTCTGGCCGTAGCAGATGTCGCACTGGTACGACTTCTTCTTCTCGTCATCACCCTGCTGGTTGACGATCGTGCCGATGCTCAAGCCGAGCCACTTGTACAGGCGACCCATCCACTCTGCGTCGCGCGTGGCCAGGTAGTCGTTCACCGTGATCAGGTGCACGCCTTTGCCTTCGAGCGCGTTCAAGTACACGGGCAAGGTCGCCACGAGCGTCTTGCCCTCGCCGGTGCGCATTTCGGCGATCGAGCCCTTGTGCAAGACCATGCCGCCCAAGAGCTGCACGTCGTAGTGCCGCATCTTCAGCACGCGCCGGCTGCCCTCGCGGCAGACTGCGAAGGCATCGACCAAGATGTCGTCGAGGGTCGCGCCGTTGTCGAGCTTCTGCTTGAACTCCGCAGTCTTCGCTTGAAGCTCGGCGTCGCTGAGCTTCATCAACGCTTCTTCACGCGCGCCGATTTGGACGACCAACGGCTGCATTCGTTTGACAGCGCGTTCGTTCGACGTGCCAAAGAGCTTCTTCGCTACCCAGGTGAGCATGTTTTCTTTTGTCCACTCGCGAGAGGCGACGCGAGTCTCTAGCGACTCGATCGCCCCGAAAAAACGGCAATCCTTTCGGAGGCAGGGGAGGGCCCGCGAAAGCCCAGGGAAGCTAATCCCGAGGGCTTCTGCGTGCCAGCCTCCGTTTTCACGCGCTGGCGCCAGTTCGGAACCGGCGATTGGAGCCTAAACGATTGGAATAACGACAATTTCTTCGACTTCATGATTCAGGATTCGGTCGGCTGAAAGGTCGAATCGGTTGAACGTGGCTCCGTGCGCCGGGCTCCACCGGGGAAACCGTCGACCCGAGGCTTTTAGTTCCCAATCGAGGCTCGGACCTTCCCCTGCTGAGTCGCGCGCTCATGTGCTCTTGGCTTTGATGGTCACGAAGCTCGCGTGGCCCCTCGCAGCCTTCGGCGTCGCGTAACGTCCGGGCGCGCGATGATTCCCTCGCTACTTCGATCTGCTGCGAACGCGGTCGAGCAAGACGTTGGGCACACGGCGCGTCTAGCACGCAGGCGCCGGGCGCAGACCGGCTGACGTGAGCGGCGGGCTCTTTGCCGGAGCTCGCCCGCGAGATCGCAGCGCTGGGGATGTTATTTCGGGCTGGAATTCGGCCCGACCCCTGGGCTTGCCTTTCGGGGTGCCGCAACGTCGTTGCTCCTTTGAAGCCGCTCCGCGACGCCGAAGGCTGTGACGCGACTCGCGTCGTTGCGTGACCATCAGTAACGCGGCCGCGTTTGATGCGGCGCGGGTCGCGTGAGCGCTAGCTGCGGTGCGCGATGCGATGCTTTTGGCGCGCGGCGCCTTGTTCGAAAACTTTGCGCTCTTCATCGCTGTGGAGCTCGAGCGCCGGGACCTCGCAGGGTCGGCCGTCGTCGCCGAGCGCGACGTACACGACGAACGCGGAGTTGGTGTGTGTCGTCTCGCCGGTGATCGGATTTTCAGAGTGCACGCGCACGGCAGTTTCGATCGAAGTGCGACCGACGTAGGACACGTGCGCTTCACACAGCAAGAGCGCGCCGACGTGTACCGGTTCGCGGAACGTCATCGAGTCGATCGCGATCGTGACGCATGGGCGTTGGGCGTGACGCATGGCGCAGATAGCGCCCGCCTCGTCGACGATGCGCATGATCACGCCGCCGTGCACGTTGCCGAAGCCGTTCGAATGCTCCGGCGTCATCAACTGGTGAAGCATGACCTTGGTCTTGGCGGAGGATTTTTTTCCGGCGTTGTTCATGCTTTTTCCAAAATGTTTCGCGCCTCTCAACTGAGCGCTAGGGGATTTTGCCAAACCCCGGCCGATGAGTGCTACACCCCAAAGCTCGTTTTTTGGGATGGATCTTTTTTACCCCATCATCCTCATCAGCTCGCTGATTTTCGTTCACGAGTTGGGCCACTTTCTGTTCGCCAAGGCGTTCGGCGTGAAAGTGCTGACCTTCAGCCTAGGTTTTGGGCCGAAGGTGCTGAGGTTGCGCGGCCGCGAGACTGAATATTGCGTCTCGCTGATCCCGCTCGGCGGGTACGTGCGCATGCTGGAAGCAGCCAAGGGCGACATCGTGCTGCCCGAGGACCGCAAGCGCACGTTCGAGTCGCTGTCCGTCTACAAGCGGATCGTGATCGTGCTGGCGGGTCCGGCGATGAATCTGATCTTCCCCGTGCTGCTCTACTTTGCGGTGTTCGTCGGTGACGGTCCGTTTTTGCCGCCGACGGTCGGCGTCGTGCTGCCAGGTCACCCCGCGGAGGGCAAGTTGATGCCGGGCGATCGCATCATGGCGGTCGACGGCGAGGAGGTCGCGACCTTCGACGAGGTCAAGCGCATCATCACCAAGAGCCCGGGAAAAGTGCTGCACTTCAAGGTCTTCCGCGACAATCGTTACGTCGATGTGGAGGTGACGAGCGAAGAAAAAGTGGAGCGGCGCGAGCTCGACATTACCGAGCGCGTCGGCTCGATTGGCATCGAAACCAGCGCGCCTTCCGCGGTAATTGGCGTGCCGAACGCGGAGTCTCCCGCGTACCGCGCGGGCCTGCGTACGTTCGACATCGTGACCAACGTGGGCGGTGTACCCGTGAAGCGCTTCAAGGATCTGAACGAAGCATTCGGCGACAACGCGGGCGAGACGTTGCCCATTACGTATCTCCGACCGGTGACCGTGCCGAACGCGCTCGGCGGCTTGGCGGACGTCGCCGTATTGGAAGCGGGCGTGGTTGCGCTCACGCCGGATGCCAGCGGCACGACGCTGTTCGAGCGCACTGGCCTCGAGCTCGCCGACTTGTACGCTGCGGTCGTACCGGACGACGGCTATTGGTACAAAACCGGGCTACGCCCGGGCGACAAGATCCTGAAATTGGATGACGAGCCCGTCACGGCTTGGTCCACGTTTCGTGAGCGCGTGCTCGCGCAACCCGATCGGCCACATCACATCGATTACCAAGCTTCGCGGGACGGCGTCGTGCGCTCCGGTAGCTTCACGGTACGGCGTGAGGATTTCACCGACGACCACGGACAGTCCTTCTCGTTTTACGTGCTGCAGATTCAGCATTGGATCCCGCTCGCACCGGAAGACAAAGTCGAGCATTCGGCTCCGATTCGCTATGCGTTCGAGAAAGCGCTCGAGCAAACCGCTGACGTGACGCACTTCGTGATGGTCAGCATCGTGCGCCTGATCGAGGGCCGAATCAGCCTCAAATCGCTGTCGGGACCGATCACGATCTACGAGGTCGCCGGTGAAGAAGGCCGCAAGGGTGCCGATCATTTCATCTGGGTGATGGCGCTGATCAGCATCAACCTCGGCCTATTCAATCTGCTACCGATCCCGGTGCTGGACGGCGGACACCTGCTGTTCTTTGCGATCGAGAGCTTGCTGCGTCGGCCGCTGCCGCTGCGGATGCGCGAGCTCGCGCACGTCGTGGGCATGGCCATTTTGGTTGGGCTCACGCTGTTCGCGTTCAAGAACGACCTGGAGAAGCGTTGGGACGCAAACGCGCAGGCGGCGAAGGGATCGCGAGGCTGAGCGTTGCACGAGTCGGGTGAGGATTCATCGTCGATCCCGTCGAGCGCGCGCACGGTCGCGGTCCAGGCCGTGTTGCGCGTGTTGCGCGACAGCGCGTTCGCAGCCGCGGCGTTGTCTGCCGAGCTCGAGCGCGCGCCCGGCCTGAGCGACCGCGATCGCGCGCTCGCTACCGAGCTCTTGTACGGTACGCTGCGCGTGCGCGCCGCTCTGGACGCGCGACTCGAGCCACTTGAGTCGCGTGGCCTCAAGGATTTACCGGTGCGCGCCGAGCTGCTCGTTGCGGCCTATCAATTGTTGTCGCTCGACCGCATTCCGGCGTTTGCCGCGGTGAACGCTGCGGTCGGCGCCGTACGCGCGCTACGCGGTCCGCAAGTGGCCGGCTTTGCCAACGCAGTGTTGCGCAGGCTGGCCCAGGGCGACAAGCTCGACCCCAAGGCTGCCGCTCGCCAGAACGTCGCGCCTTGGTTGGTCGAGGCGTTGACGAAGTCGGTGGGTGAAGAAGAGACCGACGCGTTGATTCAAGCGCAAGCCGAGAGAGTCGTCGGATTGCGGCTGGTTGCGGGGCGCGCCCTGCCCGGCTGGCTCGCCTCGAGCGCGGTCGGGCGCGCGTCGCCCCGTGCGCGTCTCGTGCAGGGCGTCGGCGACCCGCGCAAGCGCGAAGGCTACGCGGAGGGCGCGTTCGTCGTGCAAGAAGAGGGCGCTCAAGCGATTGCGCTCGCGCTTGGCGCGCGGCCGGGTGAACGCATTCTCGATGCGTGCGCCGGGCGCGGGCAGAAAACGTCACTGCTCGCCGAGCAAGTCGGCGACTCCGGTACGCTGTGGGCGA
>Ga0210387_10001658_pt1 | contig 16851 bp, 12 predicted proteins | sample IncBWC7OmetaG_FD_160108 | JGI IMG/M metagenome (GOLD analysis project Ga0210387, IMG submission 160108) | Forest soil microbial communities from Barre Woods Harvard Forest LTER site, Petersham, Massachusetts, United States - Inc-BW-C-7-O ...
ACCTGGCCCAGGATCACCTCGACTTCCATCCGAGCATGGAGGACTACTTCCTGGCCAAGCGCCTGCTGTTCCTGCCCGGCGAAGGCCCGCCGCCGGGGGTGAGCGTGGTCAACGTCGGCGACCCCTACGGGCGGCGGCTCGCGAGCGAGATCGAGGGTGCGCGGACGTTCGCGCTCGACGCGCCGGCCGACTACAGCGCGACGGACCTGCGCTGCGACGCGAGCGGTTGTAGCTTTGCGCTGCACACGTCGATGGGCGTGCGCGAGGTGAGGCTGCCGATGCCGGGCCGCTTCAACGTCGCCAACGCGCTCGGGGCGCTCGCTGTGGTGCACACGCTCGGCTTCGACCTCGACACGCTGCTGGAGGCCCTGCAACGGGGCGTGAGAGTGCCCGGGCGCTTCGAGCCGGTCGACGCCGGTCAGGGCTTCGCGGTGCTCGTCGACTACGCCCACACGCCGGATTCGCTCGAGAACGTGCTGCGCGCGGCTCGCGACATCGCCCGGGGCCGTGTGATCAGCGTGTTCGGAGCAGGGGGAGATCGCGACCGCGGCAAGCGTCCCCTGATGGGCGGGATCTCGGCGCGCTTGGCGGACATCACGCTCGTGACCTCCGACAACCCCCGCTCGGAGGAGCCGGCGGAGATCGTCGCCGAGATCGTCTCCGGCGTCCCGCCCGCGGCGTTCTCCGACGGCACCGTCCACATCGAGGTCGATCGCCGCACGGCGATCGAGCAGGCGCTCTCGCTCGCGATGCCCGACGATGTGGTGGTGATTGCCGGCAAGGGGCACGAGCAGGGGCAGGAGCTCGCGGACGGCCGCAAGGAGCCCTTCGACGACATGACGGTCGCGCGCGAACTGCTCACGGCCGGGATCGGCTCCTCCACGAAGGCGGGCCGATGAGGGATTGGGACGCGAATCGCCTCGCCCGCGCCGCGGGCGCGCGCCTGGTCTTCCGCCCCGATGGGGATGCGCTGCCCGCTGGCGTCGGGGCGGACGCGCCGTCGGGGCCGGTGCGAGTGTCGATCGACTCGCGCGCGGTCGCCCCGGGCGACCTCTTCGTGGGATTGCGCGGCGCCTCGGCGGATGGCGGCGAGTACGCCGCGCAGGCCCTGCAGGCCGGCGCCTGGGGGGTCCTGGTGGCGCCCGAGCACGCGCTCGCCGTCGCCGCGATGGCCGAGGCGGCCGGCGCCGACGCGGGCGTCGGCTATCAGGGCGTCGTGCTCGCCGACCCCAACCCGCTCAAGGGTCTGCAGTCGCTCGCGCGCGGGTGGCTGGCGGAGCTGCGTTCTGTTGCCGGTGCGCGTGTGGTGGCGATCACCGGCTCGACCGGCAAGACCTCGACGAAGGACATCCTCGCGGCGCTGCTCGCGCCGCACCTGCGCACGGTCGCGAGCCCGGCGAACTTCAACACCGAGATCGGCCTGCCGCTCGCGATCCTCGCCGCGCCCGCCGACACGCAGGCGCTGGTGCTGGAGATGGCGATGCGCGGCTCCGGCCAGATCGCGGAGCTGACGGCGATCGCCGAGCCCGAGGTCGGCGTGATCGTCAACGTCGGCCCCGTCCATCTCGAGCTGCTCGGCTCGCTGGAGGCGATCGCCGCCGCCAAGGCCGAGCTGATCGCGGGCCTGCACCCCGGCGCAACCGTGATCGTGCCCGCGGGCGAGCCCCTGCTCGGAGAGCACCTGCGAGACGAGGTCCACACGGTCACCTTCGGCCCGGGCGGCGATGTCGAGCTCGCCGATCGTGGCCACGACGGGTCCGTTGACATCCTGGACGGCGCCGTTCGCATCGCTCTGCGACCGTCCTTCGCGCAGACCCACAACCTCAGCAACCTGCTCGCGGCCGTGGCGGCCGCCCGTGCGCTCGGCGTTACGCCCGGCGGCGAGGTTACTGTGCGGTTCTCCGCCCTGCGCGGCGAGCGCATACGACTGTCCGAGGAGATCGTGTTGATCGACGACTGCTACAACGCCAACCCGATGTCGATGCGCTCTGCCCTCGACGATCTCGCGCAGACCGCCTCGGGGCGGCGCGTGGCGGTGCTCGGGGACATGCTCGAGCTGGGGCCCGACACCTGCCGCTTTCACCGCGAGATCGGCGCCCATGCGGCCGCGCGCGGGGTGGACGTGCTCGTGACGGTCGGCCCGCTCGCGGCCGAGATGGCCCCGGCGTTCGCCGCCGCCGAGGCGCCCTCGGGTGCCGATGCTCCAGCCCGCGCCAGGACGATCGCCGATGTCGAGGCCGCCGCACGCGCCGAGGCCGCCGCACGCGCCGAGGCCGCCGCACGCGCCGACGCTCATTCGGTCGCCGACGCCCCGGCCGCGGCGGAGCTTCTCGCCCGCCTGCTCTCACCGGGCGACACGGTGCTCGTGAAGGGCTCTCGTGGCGTGGGCTTGGAGCGTGTCGGGCAGGCGCTGCTCGCCCGCGACTCGCGCAAAGAAGCTCACGACGGCGTGCGTCACGACGGCGTGCGCGCGAGCCCCGGCGACTCCCCGGGGGACGGGCGCTGAATGGGGCGCATCCTCTTCGGCGGTACCGCGGCTCTGCTCATCTGCATCTTCCTGAGCCCCAAGTTCATCGAGTTCCTGCGCCGGCGCGAGTTCGGCCAGCACATCCGCGAGGATGGTCCCGAGGGCCATCATCAGAAGGCCGGCACGCCCACGATGGGCGGCATCATCGTGATGCTTGCCGTCGCCATCCCCTTCCTGATCCTGACCGACTGGGATTGGCGCTCGGTGGGGGTGTTCGGCGCGATGATCGCCTGTGCGCTGCTGGGCTTCGCCGACGACTACACCAAACTCGTGCGCCGCCGCTCGCTGGGCCTGCGCGGGCGCACGAAGCTCGCGATCACGATCGCGATCTCCCTGGGCCTGTGGTATGTCGCCGCGCACAAGGCCCACCTCGCGCCCGAGCTGCGGTTGCGCGTGGTCGACTACACGGTCGAACTCGGCCCGTTCTACCCGGTGCTCATCTACCTGGTGCTCGCCGGCACGACCAGTGCCGTCAATCTGACGGACGGGCTCGACGGTCTCGCCGCCGGCTGCGCGGCGATCGTGCTGCTCGCCTACATCGCGATCGCGTTCGTGACAGAAGACTACGATCTGGCGATGCTCGCGGGCTGCCTGGTCGGGGCCTGCATCGGCTTTCTGTGGTTCAACGCCTTCCCGGCCACGATCTTCATGGGGGACACCGGCTCGCTCGGGCTCGGCGGGGCGATCGCCGGGCTGGCCGTGATGACCCACACGGAGGTCCTGCTGATCCTGCTCGGCGGGATCTTCGTGATCGAGGCGCTGTCGGTCGCGATCCAGGTCTTCTCCTTTCAGACGACCCGCCGGCGCGTCTTCCTGATGGCGCCGATCCACCACCATTTCGAGCTCAAGGGCTGGTCTGAGACGAAGATCATCTTGCGCTTCTGGATCGTCGCCTCGATCTTCTGCGCGATCGGCTTCACCATCTACCACCAGAGCATCCGCTGATCCGTTGAGCGGTAGTGCACCCACCTTCGAGCCCAGGCCGGCTCTGCCCGCCGGTCCCTACCTGGTCGTGGGGCTCGCGCGCTCCGGTCGCGCGGCCGCGCTGGTGTTGCGCGAGCGCGGGGAGCGCACGATCGGCGTCGATCGGGGCGCGCCCACAAGGCTCGACGCGCTTGCCGCCGCGGGCGTCGAGCTGCACCTGGCCGAGGACGGGCTCGAGCTGTTGGAGCACGTCCGCGCGCTGGTCAAGAGCCCCGGGGTGCCCGCGCAGGCGCCGGTCGTCGCCGCGGCCCGCGAGCGAGGGCTGCCGGTGCTCGGCGAGCTGGAGTTCGCGTGGCGCCTGCTCGGAAACGAGTTCATCGCCGTCACGGGCACGAACGGCAAGACGACCACGGTCGAGCTGATCGGGCACATCCACCGCGCGGCGGGGCTGCCGGTGGCGGTCGCCGGCAACGTCGGGGCCGCGCTCAGCGGGCTCGTCGGCGAGATCGGGCCTGAGGTGACGATCGTCTGCGAGGCCTCGTCGTTCCAGCTAGAGGACACACTCGCGTTCGCGCCCGAGGTCGCGGTGCTCCTGAACATCGCCCCCGACCATCTCGACCGTCACGCGACGATCGAACGATACACCGCCGCCAAGCTCCAGATCTTCGCGCGCCAGTCCCGCGGGGACATCGCGGTGCTCCCGGCCGACCTCGACGTGGAGCTCGACGAGGACGTCTGGCGCGTGACCTTCGGCCAACCCTCGATTCCACGCGGCGATCTGCGCTCGGCCGCGATGACCCTCGAGGACGACGGCCTCGTCCTGTGGCAGGGCGAGCCGCTGCTGTCCGCGAGCGAGGTCGCGCTGCGGGGACGCCACAACCTCCACAACGCGATGGCCGCCGCCGCGGTCTGCCTGGCGCGCGGGGTCGACCCGGACGCCGTTCGCGACGGTCTGCGCACGTTCGCGGGCGTGCCCCATCGCCTGGAGGAGGTCGCCCGACGCGAGGACGTCTTGTACGTCAACGACTCCAAGGCCACGAACGTCGCCTCGACGCTCGTCGCGCTCGACGCGTTCGCCCCTGACACGGTGCACCTGATCCTTGGCGGTCAGTCCAAGGGACAGGACTTCACCCCGCTGCGCGAGCCGGTCGAACGGCATTGCCAGGCCGTGTATCTGATCGGCGAGGACGCCGCCCTGATCGCCTCCCAGATCGTGGGCATGCCGATCCCCTTACTCGAATGCGGCGACCTGGAGCGGGCACTGGAGGTCGCGGTCTCGACCGCTCGCCCAGGGGACACGGTCCTGCTCTCGCCCGCCTGCGCGAGCTTCGACCAGTACGCCGACTTCGAAGCCCGCGGCGAGCGCTTTCGCGAGCTGGTCCTCGGCATGGAGGCTTAGAACCGCTCTCAAAGAGGTTCAAGCGGGCGCGCGTCGAAGTGGGCATGGATGCCGAGCGTGCCGCAGAAGCAGTCGATCGAGCACCGCATCCTGATCACCGCCACGATGTGCCTGCTCGCCTACGGCGCGGTGATGGTCTACAGCGCGACCTCGGCGACCGCGCTGCTGCAGGGCTCGGGCAACGGCACGGGGTACCTGATCAAGTTCGTGCTCTACGGCGCGGTCGGCCTCGTGGTGATGCGCATGCTCGCGCGTGACGGGATCGCCAAAGCACAGAGCCTGGTCGCGCCGCTGCTGGCCGTCTCGTTCGCGCTCGTGCTCGCCGTGCACGTTCCGCACGTGGGGGTGTCGATCAACGGCGCACGGCGCTGGCTCGGCCCGGGCCAGCTCCAGTTCCAGCCCTCGGAGCTGCTCAAGCTCGCGCTGGTGTTGTACGCGGCGACGCTGCTCGCCCGCCGTCCCAAGCGCGTCCACGACCTGCGCGAGCTCTCGCGGCCATTGCTCGTGGTCGTCGGTGGCGCGTGCCTGCTCGTCGCCACCGAGCCCGATCTCGGAACTGCGATGACGATCGCCTTCACGACCGTGGCGCTGCTCGTGGCCGCGGGCATCCCGGCGCGCAACCTCGCGATCGTCGCCGGGGTCACGTTCGGGCTCGTTGCGATGTATGCGATCGCGCGCCCCTACGCGCGCGCGCGGCTGACCTCGTTCGTGGATCCCTGGGCGCACGCCTCCGGCAGCGGCTTTCAGGCGGTGCAGGGCCAGATCGCGATCGGCTCCGGCGGCCTGTTCGGCGTCGGGCCCGGGCAGTCGGTGCAGAAGATCTTCTACCTCCCGGAGGCGCCCACGGACTTCATCCTCGCGGTCATCGCCGAGGAGCTCGGCGTGGTGGGCGTCTGCGCGCTGCTGTTCCTGTACGGGCTGATCGCCTACGCCGGTCTGCGCGTGGCCAAGTCGGCGCGCTCGCTGCACAGCGCGCTGATCGCGGTCGGCGTGACCTCGCTGATCGTCTCCCAGGCTCTGCTGAACGTGTTCGCGGTGCTCGGGCTCGCGCCGCTGACGGGGGTGCCGCTGCCGTTCGTCTCCTACGGCTCCTCGAGCCTGATCGTGATGCTCGCCGCGATGGGGCTGCTGCTGAACGTGGCCGCCGGCGGCACCGCGCACGTGCGCGCCGTCCCTTCCCGCGGTAAGACCCGCACGGTGGCCGACGCGCGAAAACAGGCAGGATGGGGCCGTGACACAGACGAAGATCGCGATCGCGGCGGGGGGCACCGCCGGACACGTCGTGCCGGCGCTGGCGGTGGCCGACGCGCTGCGGGCTGAGCACGCGCAGGTCGCGTTCGTCGGTGGAACGCGCGCCGAGGCGCAGATGGTGCCCGCCGCGGGCTATGAGCTGCGCACGATCTCGGTCGAAGGGCTCAGCCGCACCAACCCGCTGCACGCCACCCGCGCGCTCCTGCGCGCCATGCTCGCGATCCCGCGCGCCCGCGCGATCCTGCGCGAGCTGCGCCCGGACTCGGTGCTGGGAGGCGGCGGCTACGTCGCCGGGCCGGTCGGGCTCGCGGCGCTCTCTCTGCGCATCCCGCTCGTGCTGAGCGAGGCCGACAGCCACCTCGGACTCGCGAACCGTCTGCTCGCGCGCGGCGCACGGCGCGTGTGTCTGGCGTTCCCGATCTCCGGTCGCGACGGGCGTCGCTATCGCGTGACCGGTCGGCCGATCCCCGTGCCCGACGCCGAGCGAGGGCAGGCTCGCGCCCATTTTCGGATCGGCGCGCAGGAGACGTGCGTGCTCGTGTTCGGAGGCTCGCTCGGGGCGCGCTCGATCAACTACGCGGCGATCGAGGCGTTCGCAGGAGGCGGGCCGATGGCCGCCGGCGTTCCCAGCCCGGCAGGCGGCGATCCCCGTGAGATCGGAGAGGAGGGTCTCACCACGGACGCCCACTGCGGAGATCCGTTGCGCATCCTGCACGTCACCGGGCGCCGCGACCATCCCGAGCTGTCCGCGCGCGCGCTGCCGGATGGGTATGACCTGCGCGAGTACCTGGACCTGGCGGAGTTCGCGCAGGCGCTGGCCGCCGCCGACCTGGTGGTCGCGCGCTCGGGGGGCTCGGTGTTCGAGATCGCCGCTTACGGCCTCCCGGCGATCCTCGTGCCCTACCCGCAGGCCTCGGCCGACCACCAGAGCGCGAACGCGCGCTGGATGGCCGATGCGGGCGCCGCGGTCGTGATCCCCGACGCCGAGTGCAGCGGTGCGCGCCTAGCGCGGGAGGTCGCGGCGTTGCTGGGCGACCGCCCGCGCCTTCGGGCGATGGCGGCGGCCTCGCGTTCGCTGGCGAAGCCGCGGGCCGCACAGGACGTGGCCGGCGAGCTGCTGGCCGCGGCCGCGGCGGGAGTGCGAGCGCGCACATGAACACCACATCAACACCGGCGCGCTCATGGGCTGGGCGACGATTGCACTTCGTTGGTGTCGGCGGCGCCGGCATGAGCGGCTACGCGCGCGCGGCGCACGCGCTCGGCGCAGATCTCAGCGGCTCCGACCGTGCCGCTTCGCCTTATACCGAGCGTCTCGCCGCGGACGGCGTGCTGGAGGCGCGGATCGGCGAGCATGACGCCGCGAACGTGCCCGCGGGCGAGGACGTGGAGGTCGTTTACTCCAGCGCCGTCCCGCCCGAGAATCCCGAGCGCGCGGCGGCCCGCGAGCGCGGTCTGCGCGAGCGCCCGCGCGCCGAGCTGCTGGGGGAGCTGAGCGCGCTGCGGCGTACGATCGCGGTCGCGGGCACGCACGGCAAGACCACGACCTCGGCGATGGTCGTGTGGGCCTTGCGCGCAGCCGGGCTGGAGCCCGATTGGCTGGTCGGGGGGTCGCTCGGGGAGGGATTGGAGAACGCGAGCTGGACCGGGACGGGGGAGTGGCTGGTCGTGGAGGCCGACGAGTCCGATCGCTCGATGCTCTCGCTGCACATGGACGTTGCCGTGTTGACGAACGTCGAGCTCGACCACCACGCGACGTTCGGCTCGCTGGTCGAGCTGCGCGAGGCGTTCCGCGCGTTCCTCGCGCGGGCGCGCACCGCGATCGTCCTGTGGGATCGTCCTGAGCTGCTGGAGCTTCTGCCGAGCGGTGCGCGCTCGGACGAGGCGACGAGCGGCGTCAAGGTGATGGGGGAGGTCGGGAGGGCTGAGAACGCCACGGAGCGGGCCGCGGTCGAGGCCCGATCGCAGATCGAGTCTGCATCCGGGATCGGGGTCGGAGCCGGTGCCGAAGTCGAGGTCGTCCCCGAAGTCGAGGTCGTCCCCTATGACGCGCCCGCACCGGCGCTCGTCGACGGCGGCTCTCTCTTTCCCTGGCGCGGGCACGAGGTCGCGCTGTCGGTGCCGGGCGCGCACAATGCCCTGAACGCGACCGCCGCGCTGGAGACCGCCCGCGTGGCGGGAGCGGACGCGCGACGCGCGATCACGGGCCTTGCGGCGTTTCGCGGCGCGGGAAGGCGCTTTCAGCTGTTGGGGAGGACCGCGCGCGGCGCGCGCGTGTACGACGACTACGCCCATCACCCGACCGAGGTCGCGGCGACGCTCGCGGGCGCGCGTACCCTGGCGCACGAGCGCCTGGTCGCGGTGTTCCAGCCGCATCTGTACTCGCGCACGGCGATGTTCGCGCGCGAGTTCGGCGCCGCGCTGGCGCAGGCCGACGTCGCGGTCGTGCTCGACGTGTATCCCGCGCGCGAGCGCAGGGAGGATCACCCCGGCGTCAGCGGCCTGCTGATCGCGCAGGCGAGCGCCGACGCGCGGCGGGGGATGCCCGTGTACTGGCTGCCCACGTTCGCCGACGCCGAGCCGGTCTTGCGCGGACTGCTGGACGCGGACGACGTGTGTGTGGTGATGGGCGCCGGCGACGTGGACGCTCTCGCGCGGCGACTGGTGGTGAACGACGATGGCGCGTAAGCCCACGTCGAGGGACGCGCCGACGACGGTGCCGTCGATCGTGCAATGCGACCATTCGCTCGCGCGCATGGCCACCGTGCGCACCGGCGGCGAGGCCGAGTTCTTCGCGCGCGCCGGAAGCAGGGCCCAGCTGCGCGAGCTGCTCGCCTGGACGCACGCCGCGAACGTGCCCGTGGCGGTCGTGGGCTCGGGCTCGAACCTGCTGATCGCAGACGAGGGAGTGCGCGGCCTGGTGGTCAAGCTCGACCGCAAGCTCGCGCTGATTCAGCGCGAGGGTCCGTTGCGGATCGTCTGCGGCGGTGGCGCGCGGCTGCCCGCTGTCGCAACCCGCGCGGCCCAGGCGGGACTGTCGGGGATCGAGTTCGGCGTCAACATCCCCGGCACGGTCGGCGGCGCGGTGCGGATGAACGCGAACGCCTACGGGGGCGAGCTCGCGCGGACCCTGGAGTGGGTCGAGATCCTCACTGCCGAGGGGTCCGAGCGCCGCCTGCCCGAGCAGCTCGGGTTCGCCTACCGCCGCTCCAACCTCCAGGCCGGGGAGATCGTCGCTCGTGCCTCCTTCCAGCTCGCCGAATCCGACACGGGCACCGTCAAGGCCACGCTCGCGGACATGCGCGCCCGTCGTCACGAGGCCCAGCCGCAGGGGATCAGGACGTTCGGCTCGACCTTCGTCAACCCCGACGATCCCCGTGCCGAGGGCCGCACCGCCGGACAGCTCTTGGCCGAGGCCGGCTGCAACGGCCTGACCGTGGGCGGCGCGCGCTTTGCCCTCAAGCACGCGAACTTCGTCGAGAACACCGGCGCCGCGACCACCGCCGACGTGCTCGCGGTGATGGCCGCGGGCCGCGCCCGCGTGCTGGAGCGCTTCGGTATCGCACTCGAGCCGGAGGTGCAGACGTTGGGGGACGTGCGCTTTCCGTGGTAGGGGTTCGGGCACGAAGGTCGAAGACCCCGTGAATGACCCGCTCCATAGCCGCGCCCGCACCTCGCCGTCCGAGCCGCAGACGGGCGCGCGTCGCGTTCGGCCTGCCGCGGCCGCTGGAGGCAACCGTGCGCACCGCGCGCATCGGGGCGAGCACCGGGATCGCCGCGATCTGGGCGCGGCGGCGACTGCGGATCGCGCTGCTGGCGTTCCTGATCGCGATACCGCTGCTGGGTGGCGGCTACCAACTCCTGCGCCATTCCTCGCTGAGCGCCGTCGAGCACGTGCAGGTGCGCGGGCTTAGGGCGGTGCACGGTGTGGACACGGCCGGGATCGAAACGGCCCTGACGGGCGCCACGCACGGCATGAGCACGCTCGCGGTCAGTCCCGCGGCTCTGCAAGCCGCGGTCGCGGCGTATCCGATCGTGGGCGCGGTCAGGGTCCATCCGAGCTTCCCGCACGGTCTGCGCATCGAAGTGGTCGAGCGCGCGCCCGTCGCGGCGCTGGTCGTGAACGGCGCCGGCACCGCCGTGGCGGCCGATGGGGTGGTGCTCGGCCCGGGCTTCCTGTCGAGCTCGCTGCCGCTCGTGAACCCCGGCAAGTCAGCTTCCGCTGCCTTGGGGAGCGCCGCCGCGGCCGGCACGAGCACCCTGCCGCCGATCGGAGGGCGCGTCCGCGGCGCCTCGCTGCTCGGTTCGCTCACGATTCTCGGCGCCGCTCCGACGCCGCTGGCGCATGAGGTCACGCGCGTCTACGAAGGGCCGAAGGGCCTGACGGTGGCGCTGCGCGGGAACCTGCTGGCGTACTTCGGCGACGCGACGCGCCCGCACGCGAAGTGGCTGTCGCTCGCCCGCGTGCTCGCCGACCCGAGCTCGGCGGGCGCGTCCTACATCGACGTGCGCCTGCCCGAACGCCCGGCCGCCGGGTTCGCTCCGGGCACGAGCAGACCCGATGCGAGCTCCACCGAACTTGAATCGACGGGTGCGTCCTCGGACCCGAACACGGCCGCGGAACTCGCCGGTGGCCTGGATGCGGCCGTCGGAGGAGGATCGGGCACCGGCGCGAGCTCCGGCAGCGGCACGGGCACCGAACCGAGCGCCGCCGGCGAACCGGCGAGCTCGGGCACGACATCGTCCGAAACCGGCTCGAGCGGGTCGTCCTCGAACGAAGCGACGAGCGCAACTGCGCCCTCGGAAGGCAGCTCGGCAGAAACCTCGGAAGCATCCTCCGCGAGTGGGACTTCCGGGGGGTGAGGCGGGTCTCGCGACCACCAGGCTGAATGCTCAACCTCGACTCGAGGTTCACCCCAACCGGAGAGCGTGTCTCGGGGCACGGTCGAGAGTTCCTGGATCTGCAACGATTGTTGCGAGATTGGCCCGCGTCGTTGACAGGGCGAAGTTCCCTGCATAACGTGCAGAATCCAGCGGGCCGACCGACAGTGTCGATCGAACCCTTAACTCTTACTGAAGGCTGTGGACGGAACCCATCATGGAGAGCTCAGCGAGTAGCGGCAGCATGACCGGCGCCGGCAGCTACCTGGCGGTGATCAAGGTCGTCGGCGTGGGCGGCGGCGGCACGAACGCGGTCAGCCGCATGGTCGACGCGGGCCTGCGCGGCGTGGAGTTCATCGCGGCCAACACCGACGCCCAGGCGCTCGCGATGTGCGACGCGGACATCAAGCTGAACATCGGCCACGATTCCACGAAGGGTCTCGGCGCGGGCGCCAACCCCGAGGTGGGCCTCGGCGCCGCGTCGGAGTCGCGCGACGACATCAAGGAGGCGCTGAAGGGCGCCGACATGGTGTTCGTCACCGCCGGCGAGGGCGGCGGCACGGGCACGGGCGCGGCGCCCGTGATCGCGGACATCGCCAAGAACGAGATCGGCGCGCTGACCGTCGGCGTGGTCACGCGCCCGTTCGACTTCGAGGGCTCCCAGCGCGGTCGTCAGGCGGCAGAGGGCATCGAGCGTCTGCGCGAGGTCGTGGACACGCTGATCGTGATCCCGAACGAGAAGCTCCTTACGGTCGTCGAGCGGCGCACCTCGATGCTGGACGCCTTCAAGGAGGCCGACGACGTCCTGCGCCAGGGCATCCAGGGCATCACCGACCTGATCACCATCCCTGGGCTGATCAACCTGGACTTCGCGGACGTGCGCACGATCATGCACGACGCCGGCTCGGCCCTGATGGGCATCGGCACCGCCGGCGGCGAGAATCGCTGCGGCGACGCCGCCAAGGCCGCGATCTCCTCGCCGCTGCTGGAAGAGTCCGTGGACGGCGCCACGGGCATCCTCCTGAACATCACCGGCGGCAAGGACCTGGGCCTGTTCGAGGTCAACGACGCCGCCGAGATCATCCAGAACGCGGCCGACCCGAACGCCAACATCATCTTCGGCGCGGTGATCGACGAGGCGATGGCCGACGACGTGCGCGTGACGGTGATCGGCACCGGCTTCGACCACCGCCCCGGACGCAGCGCGCGTGCCGAGACGCGCTCCAGGCGCGATCGTGGGCCGCGGATCGACGATCGTCAGCGCTCGTCGCTGGAGATCTCCGACGACGACATCGACGTTCCGCCGTTCCTGCGTTGAGGTAGTTCGACCGGCACATGTGCCGGTCGCCGGAGGGCACATGTGCCCTCCGGAAGACAAGCCGCATGCGGCTTGTCTAGAGACCGCACATGTGCGGTCTCTCCGTTGGCGCATGCGCCAACGGAACAGCGAATCCCCCGCGCGCACCGCTAGCCTGCGGGCCGTGCCCACGACCCTTCGCCGCACCCCCCTGTACGACCGCCACGTCGCCGCCGGGGCCAAGCTCGTGGAGTTCGCCGGCTGGGAGATGCCCGTGCAGTACGAGGGCGTGCGCCACGAGCACACGGCCGTGCGCACCGACGTGGGCGTGTTCGACGTCTCGCACATGGGCGAGATCGAGACCTCGGGACCGCAGGCGCTGGAGCTTTTGCAGCGGCTGATCTCGAACGACCTGGCGAAGGTGCCGATCGGCGGCGCGCAGTACGGCTTGCTGTGCCGCGAGGACGGCGGGGTGCTCGACGACCTGTTCACCTATCGCCTGGACGCAGACCGCTGGTTGACGGTCACGAACGCCGCCAACCACGAGCGGGACCTCGCCTGGTGGCTCGCGCATGCCGGCGAGCTCGACGTGCAGGTGGAGGATCGCGTCGAGGACTACGCGATGCTCGCCGTGCAGGGTCCGCGTGCGCGCGAGCTCGTGCAGGCGATCTCCGATGCCCCGCTGCCACCGCGCATGAGCGCCGCCACGCGCCGGCTGGCGGGTGCGCAGATGCTCGTCTGCGGCACCGGCTACACCGGCGAGGACGGCGTCGAGCTGCTGCTCGCGCCCGCCGACGCGCCCGCGCTGTGGGATGAGCTGCTGCGCCGCGGTGCCCGGCCCGCGGGGCTCGCCGCGCGCGACACGCTGCGCCTGGAGGCCTGCTACCACCTCTACGGCAACGATCTGTCGGTCGAGCGCGGTCCGATCGAGGCCGGGCTCGGCTGGTGCTGTGTCGAGGAGACCGACTTCGTCGGCTCGGAGGCCGTGCGCGCGGTACGCGCCGCCGGGCCGCGCGAACGACTGGTCGCGTTCGCCATCGACGGGCCCGGGATCGCTCGCCAGGGCAACCCGATCGCGGGCGGCGGCATCGTCACCAGCGGCACCTTCTCGCCGACCCTGGGGATCGGCGTCGGCCTCGCCTACCTCCCCGCCGAGCGGGCCGCCGTGGGGACTCGTCTCGAGATCGACGTCCGTGGCAAGATGCGCCCGGCCGTGGTCCGTGAGAAGCCTCTCTACCGAAAGGGCTCCTGATGTCCGACGCCGGGTATCCCGACGATCTGCTGTACCACCCCGAGCACGACTGGGCCCGCATCGAGGCGGGCGAGTCCCAGGAGGCGACGTTGGGCATCACCTGGTACGCGCAGGACGCGCTCGGCGAGGTCGTCTTCTTCGAGGCCCCCGCCGTCGGGACGCGGCTCGTGCAGGGCTCGCCCTACGCCGAGGTCGAGTCGGTGAAGGCCGTCTCGGACGTCGTCGCACCGCTCTCGGGCGAGATCGTCGCGGTCAACGACGCGCTCGAGGACAGTCCCCAGCTGATCAACGAGGACCCCTACGGCGAGGGCTGGATGGTGCGCATAGCGCCCAGCGATCCCGGCGAGCGCGAGCAGCTGATGGACGCCGAGGCCTATTCCGCCACCCTGGGTGGGTGACCCCAACAGCTAGGCTGACGGCAGCCCCTTGAGTCGCTACACCGCCACAACCGAGCAGGATCTCGAGCGCATGCTCGCGACGATCGGCGTGGGCTCCGTGCAGGAGCTGTTCGATTGTCAGATCCCCGCGGGCGTAAGGCTGGGACGCGCGCTCGACCTGCCCGCGGGGATGGGCGAGCAGGACGTCTACGCGCACCTGCGCGAGCTCGCGTCGCGCAACGTCAGCGCAGAGCAGGAGATCTCGTTCCTGGGCGCCGGGATGTACGACCACTACGTGCCCGCGCTGATCGACATGCTGATGGAGCGCTCGGAGTTCCTCACCCCCTACACCCCCTATCAGCCCGAGATCTCCCAGGGCGGGCTGCAGGTGATGTTCGAGTACCAGACCGCCATCTGCGAGCTGACGGGCCTGCCCGTCTCCAACGCCTCGGTGTACGAGGGCCCGAGCGCCGTCGCGGCCGCCGGCTACCTGGCGAAGCTCCACAACGGCCGCGACCGCCTGGTCGTGAGCGCGGGCCTGCACCCGCACTCGATCCAGACGCTGCGCACGCTCGCGCACGGCTACGGGATGAGCGTCGTCGAGGTCCCGCTCGTCGACGGCGTTACCGACGTGGAGGCCTGGACCGAGGCGATCGACGCCGACACGAGCGCGGCGATCTTCGCCCAGCCCAACTTCTACGGCGCCGTCGAGGACGCGGCCGCGCTCAGCGCCGCCGCCAAGAGCGCCGCGGGCGGAGAGGGCAAGGCGCCGGTCGTGGTCGCGCAGGTCGACCCGATCGCGCTCGGAGTGCTCGCGGCGCCGGGCGAATGCGGCGTGGACGTGGCCGTCGGCGAGGGTCAGCCGCTGGGCAACCGCCTCGACTACGGCGGGCCCTCGTTCGGGCTGTTCGCCGCGCGCGAGGAGTACCTGCGCCGGATGCCCGGACGGATCGCGGGCGAGACCGTCGACGTCGCGGGGCGGCGCGGCTTCGTGCTGACCCTGCAGACCCGCGAGCAGCACATTCGCCGCGAGAAGGCCACCTCGAACATCTGCACCTCCCAGGCGCTCAACGCCCTCGCGGGCGTCGTCTACCTCGCGTGGCTGGGGCGGCGCGGGATCGTCGAGCTGGGCGAGCTGCTGCTCGCGCGCACGCACTACGCTCGCGAGACGCTCACGGCGCTGGAGGGTGTGGAGGCGTTGCACACACAGCCGGTGATCCGCGAGCTCGCCGTTCGCCTCGACCCCGACATCGACCTCGCGGCCGTCAAGGCGCGCTGTGCGCGCGCGGGCGTGAACCCCGGCGTTGACATCCACGCGCTCACCGCACGCGAGTCCGACCGCGGCGGCCTGCTCGTCGCGATCACCGAGCAGCGCGCACGCGCGGACATCGACCGGCTCGCGGACGTGCTCGGCGCGGCCGTAGCGGCGGAGCGCCGCCGCGAGGCGGTGCCGGCATGACGGTCGGCGACGCGCGCGCGGATTCGGTGAGCGAGACCCCTCAGCAGCGCGATCGTGCTCGCACGATCTTCGAGAAGGGAGCTCCCGGGCGCCGCGCGTTCGTCTGCCCGGAGCTCGACGTGCCCGCGGTGGCCCCCGAGACGCTGCTCCCGGCGCGCTACCGCCGCGCGCAGCCGCCGCGCCTGCCCGAGGTCTCAGAGCCTGAGATCGTGCGCCACTACGTGGGCATCTCCAAGCGCAACTTCGACCTCGACTCGGGCTTCTACCCGCTCGGCTCGTGCACGATGAAGCACAACCCGCGCCTGCACGAGCGCGCAGCCGCCCTGCCCGGACACGCGCGACTGCACCCGCTGCAGGACCCCGTCCGCGCGCAGGGTGCGCTGGAGCTGATGTGGCGCCTGCAGGGAGCGCTCGCGGAGATCGCCGGCCTGCCGCACGTCTCGCTGCAGCCCTCCGCGGGCTCCCACGGCGAGCTCGCGGGGCTGTTGCTGACACGTGCCTATCACGAGTCTCGCGGCGAGACCCATCGCCACAAGGTGCTGACGCCCGACACCTCGCACGGGACCAACCCGGCGACCGTGACCATGGCCGGTCTGGAGGTCGTCAAGCTCGCGACCGACGCCCACGGCGGGATCGACCTCGACGATCTGCGCGCCCACGCCGACGGCGAGGTGGCGTGCCTGATGCTGACCAACCCGAACACGCTCGGGGTGTTCGATCCGAACATCGAGGCGATCGCGCAGATCGTGCACGGGGTCGGCGCGACGCTCTACTACGACGGGGCCAACCTGAACGCCGTCATGGGCATCTCCCGGCCGGGCGACATGGGCTTCGACATCGTTCACTTCAACCTGCACAAGTCCTTCACCCAACCCCACGGCGGTGGCGGGCCGGGATCGGGACCGATCGCCGTGAGCGAGCGGATCGCCCCGTTCCTGCCCACCCCGATCGTCGTGCGGCGCGAGGAGGAGCGGAGGAACGGGGCAGAGACGAACGGAGCGGCGTCGGCGGCGCCCGTGTTCGACCTCGACTTCGGTGCCGAGGGGCAGGGTCCGGGCTCGCGCACGATCGGACGCTTGCGCGGGTTCCACGGCAACTACGGCTGCTTCGTGCGCGCCTACGCCTACATCCGCTCGCTCGGCGCCGACGGCCTGAAGGACGCCTCCGAGACGGCCGTGCTGAACGCCAACTACCTGCTCGCGCGCCTGCGCCGGGAGGACGTCGTCGCCGAGCACCTGCCGCTTGCCTACGGGGAGCTGTGCATGCACGAGTTCGTGCTCTCGGGCGGCCCGATGAAGCGCGAGCTGAAGCTGAAGACGCTCGATCTCGCCAAGCGCCTGCTCGACTTCGGGTTTCACCCGCCGACCGTGTACTTCCCGCTGCTCGTCGAGGAGGCGCTGATGGTCGAGCCGACCGAGACCGAGACGCGCGAGACGCTCGACGCCTTCGCCGAGGCCATCGCCGCGATTCTGCGCGAGGCCGCCAGC